>Ga0208783_10000450_pt1 | contig 25332 bp, 20 predicted proteins | sample DEB19_08_DNA_2_FD_184529 | JGI IMG/M metagenome (GOLD analysis project Ga0208783, IMG submission 184529) | Aqueous microbial communities from the Delaware River and Bay under freshwater to marine salinity gradient to study organic matter... | ecosystem: Environmental > Aquatic > Marine >...
TTCTGGCGCCCGTCGCGGTCCGGGTCCTGCTCTGAGCCCGGTTGCTACGGTCGCCCCGTGAACGGGGGGACACGAATCCGGTGAGTACCGGCAACGGGAGCGGCGAACGGGCCAGTGGGCGGATCGACGCCCTCTCCGATGGCGTGTTCGCTGTGGCCCTCACCCTGCTCACCTTCGACGTCGTCGCGGCGGCCAAGGGCTCGGAGACGGCGGGCGGCCTGGCCGACCACCTCTTCGACCGTTGGCCGGTGATCGTTGCCTTTGTGGTGGGGTTCGCCACCATCCTGGTCTGCTGGATCAACCACCACTGCGTCTACGGCTACGTCCGGCGCAGCGACGCCGGTCTGCTGTGGGTCAACGGCTTCCAGCTCGCGCTCGTCTCGCTCGTGCCCTTCCCGACCGCGGTGCTCGCCGAGCACATCACCGGGGATGCCGACGACCGGCGCACGGCGCTCCTGCTCTACGGCCTGCTGTTCTGGCTGATCGCGTCGTCGTTCTGGGGGTTGTGGCGCTACGTCGTCGGGCGCGGTCTGGCCGACCCGACGATCGACCCGGTGCGGGCCCGGGGCATGGGGTTCAACTACGGGTGCTCGGCGGTATGGACGATCGCGTGCCTCGTCGTCGCCGCGGTGAGCGTCATCCCGGCGTTGGTGATGTGGGCGGTCATGTTCGTGGTGTTCGCGGTGCCGGCGTCGTTCGCCCGGTTCACCGGGAGTCGGTTGGTTGCGCGTGAGGGGAGTGGATCATGAAGGTGCTGCTGCTGGGGGCCGGGTTCGGCGGACTCGAGATCGCGTCGGCGCTCTCCGAAGAGTTCGGTGCCGAGGCCGAGGTCACGCTCATCGACCGGGCCGAGGGCTTCGTCTTCGGCTTCTCGAAGCTCGACGTCATGTTCGGACGCACGACCGCTGACGCGGTGCTGCACCGGTACGCCGACATCGTGAAGCCGGGCGTGCGGTTCGTGCAGTCCGAGATCCGGGAGATCGACCCCGAGGCGCGGCGGGTGGTCACCGACGCGGGTGAGTTCGCCGCCGACGTCATGGTCGTGGCCCTCGGCGCCGGGATCGACGCGGCGGCCACGCCCGGCCTGGTCGAGGGGGGCACGGAGTTCTACACGAACGCCGGCGCGTTCGCGGCCCGCGACGTGCTCGCGAACTTCCCCGGCGGCCGGGTGATCGTCGGGGTGATGGGGTCACCGTTCAAGTGCCCGCCCGCGCCGAGCGAGACGGCGCTGCTCGTGCACGACCTGCTCGTGGCGCGCGGCCTCGGCGAGACCTCGTCGGTCGCGCTGGTGATGCCGCTGCCCCGTCCGATCCCGCCCTCGCCCGATGCCTCCGAGGCGCTGCTCACCGCGTTCGCCGAGCGGGGCATCGAGTTCCACCCCAACACGGTGGTCGCCTCGCTCGATCCCGGGCGCGGGGTGGCGGTGACGGCCGACGGCGAGGAGATTCCATACGACCTCTTCCTCGCCGTGCCCGAGCACCGGGCGCCCGAGGTGGTCGAGGCATCGGGCCTGTGCGTGGATGGGTGGGTGCCGGTCGATCCCTACACGCTCGAGACCCGCTTCCCGGGGGTGTACGCCGTCGGTGACGTGACGAGCGTCGGCACGCCGAAGGCCGGCGTCTTCTCGGAGGGGCAGGCGGTCATCGTCGCCCGCCGGATCATCGACACGATCCGGGGTCGCGAGTCCGAGGCCCGCTACGACGGCGCGGCGGCCTGCTACCTGGAGTTCGGCGAGGACGAGGTGGCCCGGGTCGACATCGTGTTCGCGCCGGGCCAGCCGCCGCACGGCAGCCTGGCCGGCCCCAGCCCCGACTTCGTGGCCGACAAGAACGCCTTCGGGCGCGATCGCATTCGGCGCTGGTTCGGCCGCGACTGGACGGCATACTGAGGGGGCGTCCGGGGCGGGCGCACTGATCGGGGACGACGGCCGGGGGCGGCGGACGGATGGGTGACGACGAGGTGCTGCCGGAGCCGACGGTTTCGGCCGACGGCGAGCGCGCTGCCGGTCGGAGTGAGCAGCCGAGTCCGCGCCGCAAGCGGGACGGTCGGTACAAGGCCCGCCGCAACGGTCAGGGTCGACGCGGACGGGCGGTCTACGACGCGGGTGCTCTCGGAGCCGTGCGGCCCGTGTCGCCCGCCCGGTTGACCGTCGGGACCGTCATCTACGCCCATCTGCCTCACGCCGAAGGCCCGGACTCCGACGCCCGACCGGCGGTGATCGTTTCCGTCGACGGCCGGACACTCTCGGTCTACAGGATCCTGACCTACCGACCGTGGCAGCGGCCGGTCGCTCCGGTTCTGGTCATCGAGGAGTGGGAACAAGCCGGCCTGAGCCGTCCGAGTCGCCTCGACCGCCGGACCGTCGTCATCGACGTCGCGGCGGTCAACTCGATCGTGGGTGAGCTCGCCGAGGGCGATCGCCGCCGGAACGGGATCGGACCGGGGGTCGGAGAGCAGCCGGAGTTCCCGTGAGGGCGCCGAAACAATGCGGGGGAGCCGTCGTCGAGTACCTAGTACACTTGCGGTCCCAATCCGCCGTTGTGCGCCTGAATCCGGAGGTGGTGGCTGTGCACAGGAGATGACCCGGTGATCCAGTGGATCCGATCGCGGGTCCCCACCGGTCCTCTGCGGAGGATCCGATGCACAACCACCACGAGAAGCAGCGCGAAATCGCGCGTTCGGCGCTCCCGTCGACGTACCCGGCCGGAGCGCGTGCCGATCGGCGCGTAGCCCACGGGCGGGAGCGGGCCCGTCTGCGTCGCATCCGCTACGAGATGTTGCGCTGTCCCGACATCGATGCTTACGACGGGGTGACCGGGCTCGGCCCCCGGTTCCGAGGCGATATCGCCGACATGGTCGGGCGCCGACGGGGACACGACAAGCTCGGACCGCTGCTCCGCTGGGCCGATCAGACGGTCGAGCGTCGGCCCCTGTTGGGCGAGGCTGCCCCCGCCGCACGCGAGACGTTCTTCCGAAGCGTGCTGCCCCCGGGGGTGATCGGGAACCATGCCGTGTCGCACCTGTGTCACGTCATCGCGCAGCGTCCTGCGGAGCGGTGCGACGGGGACACTCCCGATCCGCTGCCCGGCCGCGTTGCCGAGATCCTCACTGCCGGTTACCACGCCGACTTGAATCGGTATCTGCGCCACCAGATCGCGCCTTACGTGTCATTGCGGGTCCGTCGGCCGGCGTCGCATCTCGAGCCCGCTCGGTGGGAGACCGAGATGCGCCCGCGCCCGGTTCCGGTACTCGCCGGACTCCACGACATCGACGCTTTCGTCCGTCGTTGCCGCCGGGATGTTCGGGAGGTCGTCGAGCGCTTCTACGGGCTCGTGATCGGTACGCCCGGGTGAGGCTGGTCCGCCGTATGCAGCGGGGGTCTGTCGATAATGGATCCCGACGCTCGAGGAACCGGAGTACACCGTGGCATCGTTACTGAACTGGTTCACTGCGATGGTGGCGCTCTTCGGCGTGATCCTGATCGTCGTCCAGGTCCGGCAGGCGGCTCAGGCCCAACTTCGCGATCATGATCGCCGGCGTCGCCAGGCCACACTCGAGTTTTACGCCGAGACGATGGAGCGACGCATCGAGTGGCGAGAGGTGCTTCCGAACGACCGTGACGCCGAAGCGGTCGCAGCATTCGTGCCGGTTCCGAGTGACACGGCTGATCCGGCGAACAAACTCCTCGGCGACTACCTGAACTACTACGAACTCATCGCGATCGGGGTCAACCTCGGGATTCTCGACTTCGAGACGATCTATCGCGTTGCGGGAACCCGCCTGATCGCCGCATTCGACAATTACCGCGGTTGGATCGAGGGCCGACGGGAGTACTTCGGTTCACCTGCGCTCTTCTGCGAACTCGAGGTGCTGACCGACCAGTTGCGCGAGAATCGCCGCGCCAACACGGCGGCATAACCGGTCCACACGAGCATTTGGTGAGGGCAGGGCGGGGCGCGGCACCGGAAGGATGCGACGGAGCGTGATCGGAGAAGAGGAACGGTCGGCGCTCGATGGCGTCTGGCGTGAGGCGAATCGACCCTTCGAAGAGAATGACTTTTGTGGTCCCGGTGTCGGACCGACGTTCATCATCGAGAGGCCTCAGAGCCGGGTGTTCCTGAGTGCGGTACACGCCGTGAAGCATTACCGCGCTCCCGGGCACTTGAAGGACGGGGACGCGAACACCGGGGGCTTGGTACTCGGTGTGACCAAGTTCTCGGGTGTCGGCTCCGCCGTGGTCTTGCGAACGACGATGGATCGTGACGCGAATAGTTCCGATGAGCATCCGATCAAGGATGCTCTTGGCCCACTTCTCGGTCCGGGGAAGATTCTGATGGACGTCCACGGGATGGGAAACCAACACGGGATCGACGTAGTGATCGGGGTCGGCCGCCTCGGGAGACCGGATTCGCCGTTGGTGGAGACCGTACGAGGGGTATTCGAAGCTCACGACCTACGCGTGGGCGATGGCGCTGCGCTCGGACTCAACGCCGAGCGACCCGTGACGATGACGAGTTGGGCACAGACGCTGGGGGCCGAGGCCGTGCAAGTCGAACTCGCTCGGTCGGTGAGGAGTTTCCGCGCGGATCCGAACCGTCGAAGGGCCGTCGGGGGTGCGCTGCTCGAGATCGCCCGAATCTTGGATCACACGAACCCGGCGAGGGAGGTCGTCTCCGGTTAGTCGCTACCGGGCCGGCTTCTCAACGGAGTGACCGTACTGGCCGATCAGGTCTTCGGCCTCCTGGCTGCTCGCTCTGGTTCCGAGCCCGGAGAGAGCTCGGTAGAGGCGGCGAGCGGGTGGGAGTACGTCCGCACGCGAAGGAGACGACGGATTGAGTGATCGGAAACCCGAGATCGCTGCCCGGGCGCACTGGGCGGCATCGCCCCATTGCTCGAGCGCAAGGTAGACGCCAGCCAGACGTGAAGAGTGAAAACTCGCCTCGCGTCCGTTCCCGATTCCCTGCGCGGCGAGCGTCGAGAAGCCTACGGAAATCTCGACGCCCTCATTGAGGGCTTCGTCCAGAAGGGCCGATTGCTCGGATTCCTGGAGGTGCAGGGCGTGGAGCCGAAGGAAGTCCATTCGCTTGCTGCGAAGCCGCAGCGTCCGAACGTTGGGGTTCAAGAGAGAACGCTCCCTGAGTGAGATCGCCCGTTCGATCCGTTCGAGAGCCCCGGTGAGGTCTCCGGTGTCGGCGAGACTCGAAGCGAGATCCGCCAACGGTGCGGCGAGTTGAGGGTGACGGTCGTTGTTTCCCCGCCGCTCAATTTCGCGTTCAAGGTAGATCGTGCGCAGGGCCAACGTCTTCGCCTTGTCTTGCTTGTCCTTGCCTTCGGCGAATCGGAATGCGACGAATTGGAGAACATCTTGGGTGGTCTGGTGCTCCGGTCCGAGGTGCTCCTCGCAGTACTCGAGGAGCTCGACGCCGAGTTGTCGCGAAGCGTCTCTGTCTCCTGCATCAAAGGCGAGCAGCATCTGGAGTTCGCGTATGTCGGCCTGGAGGGAGACGTCAGCGATGCTCCCGAGCTCGGCAACACATTGGGTTCCTAGTTGCGCCGCCTCGAGACGCTTGGCCGGGTCCCGGGTTCTCCGGAGTGTCATTGCGAGTTCACGCCGCGCGCGGGCGAGGACGGCAGTCTCGATCTCGTTCGCTGCGTTCGCGGCCTCGGCTGCAGCGAGGCAGTCTTGTCCTCGCCGTTCCGAGTCTCCGATGCGTTCGAGCAGGCGCATGATCTTCACGCCTCGAGCCTGCGTGGTGATCGCCTCGCTGGGCCGGCCCGCCTGCTCGAGCCACTCGGCAGCCTGTTCGAGGATCGGTAGGGCATCCTCCCGCGAACCTTGCGACTCCGCCGCCTCGGCGAGGCGCAGGGCCGACTCGATGGCATCATTTCTCTCATCTCGTGCGAGCCCGTCGCCGTGTCGGAACAGGACGGCGTGCGCATGGAGGCTCAGGTCTTCGTCGGGATTGCCACGGAGAACACGGGACGCGGCGCGGAGGCGCCTGATGCAGTCAGTTCTTTCGGGTCCGGTAAGAAAACGGGATTGGTGACCAAGCTCGTAGGCTTCGTTCTCGACAAATTCGTACCACTGGCGGTCGGGTCGACCTATCGGCTCCGGGCTTCGGACCAGAGGTGCCAGCCGATCGGAGATAAGACGCCCCCGGATATCCGCCGGATCAGGTGGTGAATCCGCGGGGATCGATGCTGCGAGCAGGTCGATCGTGAAACGGAATCCCTGCAGTGCCGCCGCCTCGAGCAGGATAACGTCGTCCCGAGCGCAATTATCGAACTGGTTTCTGATCAGGCCAGCGGCGGTGGGCGGGGTGAAGCGTAACGCTTGATCTATATCACCCTGCTTTGCGATCGTCTCGCGAAGTGCCCGGGATTCCAAAATCGAAGTGAGCAAGAGCGGATTGCCGCGTGCTGCGGCGGCAATCTGCCGGGCGTAACGAGGCTGACGAGAAAGGTCGGGTACGACAGTCCGGGCGAGTTCTTCGAGGTCTTCAACTGTTGAACCCGAAAGTTCTACGGGGCTGACATCGATGGCTTCTAGCCAGAGGGAGAAGGGAGCGTTCGAACTATTTGGCGGTAGTGATGTAGTCACGATCAGCACGGGAAGGTCCGCCGCGTAGATCTTTTGCAGAAAACCAAGTTCCTCCTTGTCGAGATTGTCGGCTTCGTCTGCCGCGATGATGACGGGAACTGCGGCCGCAGCCAGCACGTTCACGGCGAATCCGGCTAATGCGTCACCTCGTCCTCGGCCGAGCGCAATCGGTGCCCGGATCACGGTTGCCGAGGCTCCGTCGATCGGACGGTGCAGCGTGCGGAAGCGTTGTCCCGAGCGCGAGCGCCCCTGTTCCCGCCTTGCGTCTCGGCGGGCCCGGAGAAGTGCCATGGCGAGTCGGAGCCCGCTTACTCCCTGGATGGCGAGTCCGATGACGTCGGGAAGGGGGACGAGACCGGCCAGGGACTCGGCTGCATTCTTGAGGAGATCGCGCTGCATTTTCCGAGCTTCGAGCAACTTCAAGATTCCGGCGAGGTGGGTCTTGATCTGATCCTCGAGTCCGATGAGGTCGCAACCGAGCACGCCACTGGAAGGTCGTCCTTCGATCCCGAGCCAGAGGTAGGGCAGAGTGACGCCCTTCGGGACATCGAACTCGTGAGGCCAGATGACCTTCCTGCTCGCGTCCCTGCCCGATTCGATGTCCTGTGGCCAGTATTTCTTGTCCACGGCCTGTCCCTCTGCGAGCCTGGCGTAGAGGCCGCGGACGACCGTCGTCTTTCCGGTACCGATCGCGCCCGTGAGGGCAACCACTTGAGTCTTGGACGTAGCTCCAGCTCCGCGAAGGCCATCAACTCTCGCTACCAAGTCGTCGACCAACCTTGATTGCTGGGTCAGAAGCGGCATCACGAACCCGAATGTCCGGCGCGCTGATTCGTGGTTCCGAACTCGGTCCGACCCACTCGGCGTTCTCGGCTGCATTCGGCCAAACCCTCGTTCATGGTGGCGAGGTACTCGCGAGTGGGCGGGCTCCGCGGCAAATCCCGGTCGGTCGAAAGAGTCAGTGCAGGCACTCCGTCGATGTCGGGAAGGCCGATGATCGCGTTGTACTTGCCGTTCACCGGCACCACCTCGATGCTGCCGTTGGTGGGAATCCCGAAGGGTTCAGACATCTGCCGGAGCCCGTTCTCCTGTGCCACGACATCCTCGAGTTGAGACGCAGTCACGAGATAGGCCCGACCCGGTGTGGCGACCCCGAACCGAGGTTCTAGCTCTAAGAATGCGACAGGTCCGCCCCATCGCTTCGAGTGCCCAGCGAAGTAGAGGTCATGGGCAATGGTGATCGGGCAGTCATCGCGCGGTGGAGTTGAATCCCGCGCCCCGTGGTGCTTGCCGATTGAATCGTCGCTCGCGCCTCGGATGTAGAGCAGAAAACGACGCGCGAGCACATTGGATCCGTAGGCCACGTACCAGACGAGCGAATCATCGCTGGTCTTCACGGGGCACTCGAAGACTCGTGCCTATCTAGGTCGCGCAACGTCTCCAGGCGGGCGCTCCACTTGCTCAGCACATTTCCTGTGGCCAGTCCGACCACGATCAACGCAGCAAGGATTCCCCAGGCAACCCAGACATTGATCCCGTCGGGGTAAGCAACACCGATGACGGCCAGCACCAACGAAGGGATGGCGAATGCGAGCGCAAAGACCGAGAAGCGCCGATCGGTACGAGCAGCCCGCTCTGATGTACTCAGATCGCGCGCCTTCTCTTCCTTGCGGAACTGATCGGCCGCTCGGGCTTCCTCGATCGCGGCGCGCTCTCGGAGGCGTCGGACCTCCGACTCGACCTCCTTCTGGAGTGCCGAGACTCCGAATGTGGCCATCCACTCGCGGTGGTTCGCGTCGTGGGCACCACTGTGCATGATGTGGGCAAAACTGCTCGATGTCAGGTACTCCAGGTACCGATCGAAGACCTCCTCGACGCCGTCCAGCCAATTCGTATCTCGGAGGCGAATGGATGCGATGAGCGATGAGAAACGGAGGAGTGCGAGCCGTTGGTGGTATGCGAGAAGTGCGCCGAAGAAGTACGGCCTCCGGACATCATCGGGCAGCGTGGTCGTGAAGAAGCCGACCTGCGGAACGTCGACAGCGAATACACCACCACCGTCAATGGAGTATGAGAAAGTAACGCCATCACCGAACCCACGCAGCCGGCTCGTGAGATCATCGTCATCCGAAGCGAAGACGGCGGTGTCGCTCCGCAGAAAGCGACGCCATCGATAGCGGGCTTCGAAATGCTGAGCTTCGGTCGATCCCCGTTGTGACTTCACTGAGAGGAAGCTGTAGACAAAGGTGCGACCGGGACCGTGAGTAACCTGAAATGCTTCGGGGCCTAGGGCGTCATCGAGGATCCAGTCGGCAATAAAACCCATGCCCCGCGGGCGGTCGAAGGAGAGGTTGTCGATATCCATCTTCCCGCGATAACTCGCGCCATGTTCATGCCGCGGAAGGGTGACGAGACGGAGAAGATCTGGTCTTAGCTGGCGGAAGGAATCAGATGGGAGTGCGTTCTCGAGTTCGCGGACATCGAAGTAGCGGATGTGATGTGTGAAGTTGAGCCAGGCGTCGAAGTCTTGCGATAGCGGAGCCAATTCGAAGATCAGGAACCCGACGCCGGCCCGAAAGAGAACGAGTTCAAGACTTTTGATCCGGAACTGGATGGGGGGAGAGCTGGGTCCATCAACTCGGAAATCCCATTTTTCGGGAATGGGCGGTGGAGACCCCTTGGCTCCGACCGTGGGTGCCTCCCACCAGTGCGCTATCTCGCGAGCCAGTTCGTCCCGGGCGCGCTCGTCGTCGCCGTCGCTGAAGTCGCCAGTGTTCATGTGTCGCCACAAGTGGGGCAGGACCAAGCCGCGTCGCAGCGGGCGATCTGCCCACGTGACCCGAGGCTCCTCCTCGAGATGCCCGCTTACGCGGTCCACTGTGCGCTCGTAGGCATTCGAGTCGCGAAGTTCGAAGGCGAAGACAAGACGAACGAAGGACTCACGTCGAACCTCGAAACCAGCCAATGCCCCGGCCCTTCTCTTTGCTCAAGCCCTCTGCCCATCTTAGGCTCAGGTGGGAATGACGATCCGGGTGCGGACGGGCTGAGAGCGGGGACCATGGGTGCGGTGGAAGAAGCAGAAGCCCTTGAAGACGAGGGCGATTGGGAGGGCGCGATCGAGCGGTATCGCCGAGCCCTGGATACTGCATCCGGGCCTGAGGACGTCATCCGTCTGAACCTGAGGATCGCTCTGTCCGAGATTCGTGGTGGCGACCCGGATGAGGCCGAGGATGCGCTCGCCGCTGCGGAGCGAACCAAGGATGCGGCGCAGGTGCCCGAGTCATTGCGAGCGGAGATAGCGATGGCCCGGGGTGAGGTTGCCGAATACCAGGGGCACCTGCGCACGATGCGTGGGCACTTCGAAACTGCGCGGTCACACGTTGCGGCGATCGGTGCTTCGCTTCACGAGATCGACCTCCGACTGGCCCGGGCAGACATCCGAACGAGCGACCTGGCCGGTGCCGTTGACCGGTTGGAGGGCGTCGTCGCATCTGGTGATCTTGATCCCGAGATCCGTAGTCGCCTTCTAGACGTCCTGGGCAGGTTGCTCCTCGAACGTGGAGAAGCATTCGCGGCGATGAAGGTGTTGGAGAAAGCAGTGTCCCTCGATGACCAAACTGAGGGGGAATATGCGGCGACCGAGAGTCGCCTGTTATTGGCACAGGCATGCCTGTTGTCGGGTAGTCGACACCGGGCCGCACGGCTGCTCGGTCAAGTGAGGGAAACCTTCAGCGGGTCAGAGAATCACCGGGACCTATCAGAGCTTCGTGCTCTTGAAGGCTTGCTCGAGGAGGAGCGAGGTGAGTTTGAGAAGGCAACGCGCTTTTACCGGAATAGCAATGACGCAGACATCCGCAGCAGGGACCTGATCGGGCAAGCGAGGGCCTTACGTGCCATCGGCCGTATATACCTCAAGCGACGCGTGCTCGAACTCGCCGGCGAGAACTTCGAGGACGCGCGAAACCGACTAGCAGACACCGATGACCGAGTCGAGATGCTGGAGCTGACGTGCGAAGAAGCGGCGTTGGTGCTCGCTGAAGACGACTACGAAGGTGCAATCGACAAGTTCGAAGATGCGCTGCGCCAAGCAGAGGTCATTGGAGACCCGAGGCGCCTGGCGATAGTGAAGCGGGGCCTTGCGGGGCCGGTTCGGGAAATCGGAGAGGTCACTCGGTCATTGCAACTCCTTGAAGAGGCCCGGAGATCACTCCTCGAATTGACGAACGACCCGGTAGCGCAGCGAATCGATGCACTCCTCGCGAAGCTGAACCTCCCAGCCGTCACCGCCTCGGAGCGCGGGGACCTTCGGGAGCTCGAGGAGCTCCTCGATGAGCTCGGCGAAGCGCTTCTGGAGGCTGGGCGCTACCGCGAGGCAATCGAGGTCCTCCTCGAGAGCGAGCGGTTGGACGAGTTTCTCGAGACATCTCGTGAACGGAGATCCCGAACCATCGTCCTGCTCGGGAGAGCCCACGCTCGGATCGGACAGCGAGAAGAGGCGTCAAAGTATTTCTCGAGAGCGGATGGCCTGTACCTCGGAGGTGAGCTGAGTCCGCTGTCTCAGGAGGTAGGTCGTTCCGAAGCGCTCTTCGGCCTCGGAGCCTGGCTTGTCGAAGAAGGGCGTCTCAGCGAGGCTCACGAGAAGTTTCGCGAGGTGTTGCGTATCGAGCAGCACAAGGCGGACCGAGTGAATGTTGCGCGGGCCCATCGATCGATAGCTGCGATTTACCGCCGCAAGGGGGATCTGGTTCGAGCAACGGAGCATCTCAAGGATGCCCGGCGAGCCCTCGCCGCGGTGGTGGACCGTGCCGAGATGGCCGAACTGGAACGCGAAAGTGCGCTGATTGCGGCCGACCGCGGCGAGTTCAAGACTGCGGCGTACGCATCGGACAGGGCGCGCGAGCTCTCGGAGGGAAGTGAAATCGCGACTGCCCTGTGCGACCATGTAGAAGCTCAAGTAGCGATGGCTCAGGGCGACTACCCGCGAGCAACGATTCTGCTCGAAGCAGCTCGGCACGTCTTCGAACGTCGGGACGACCTCCCCGAACTCGATGACATTTGGGACGACATCGGCGAGGTGAGGTTGCATCGTGACGACCTGGAAGGAGCCGAGGCAGCAGTCCGCCGGAGCCTTGAACTCGGTAAGGCGATGGGTTGGAACAGTGGACGGGGCAGAAGCCTGTTACTGCTTGCCCGGATAGCGTTTAGATCCGATCTGGATCTCGCCGAAAGGCACGTTCGTGAGGCACTGGGCGCATTCGCTGACGATCAGGTTGGAAAGTCGGAAAGTCGGAAGTTCCTTGCGGAGATCCTCGAACGTCGGGGAGATCTGGATCGGGCTCTGCAGGAGTTGAGGGAGGGGCGCCGGCTCGATCAGGAGCTCGGTAATCGACGCGGGATAGCGGAGTGCAGTCGAAGGCTCGGCCTGCTCTACATGCGGAGGAGGGAATGGGTTCGGGCCGAGGAAGCCTTTGAGCAGGCCGACGAGCAACTCGAGCTCGCTCAGGCGCCTTATCAGCGTGCGCTCGTGCAGATCGACTTCGGTGAGTATTGGCTGACTCGTGGATTACCTGAGCAAGCGGTCAGGTATCTGGACAAGGCTCAGGAAGAAATCGAGTCCCAGTCTGTGATCGAGTCGATACCTGGTAGCCAACGGGAGGTCCAGCGCTTGCATCGCAGCTTGATCAGGGCTTTACGTGCGAGCGGCGACCTGGCGCAGGCTCTTCGTCTGATGCGGCGGGTAGATGCGGAACGTAGCGAGGTCTGGAGAGCCGTTATTTGGGAACTTCATCCGGAAATCGAAAAGGCGGCGGAACAGTTCTTCAGTGAGGGTAACTACAGGGCTGCGGTAAAAGAGGCATTTCAGAGGATAGAGGAAGAACTTCGTCGTAACGTTCCGGGCCAAATAGAGACCGGTAAGCATTATGAACTCGGTGCACTAGCGCGACGGTTGGAAAAGGAGTACCCAGACCTGAGCCGACTCGTACTTGCTGCTAACCGCTTTGTTCGGAATCCAGTGGTTCACAAGCAATTTGATCTAAGCGGCGTCGATGCGCTGGCCTGCTTGCTTCTCGCGCATCTCGTGATGTCGGCGATCTCGGCTGATCCCAAAGTCAACGATGTAAGTGAGTTGGCTGATCGCCGCCGGCCTGAGAGTGGTGAACTCTGACGTCTACCAACGGCGGAGGGTCGCGCCGCGAGTAGTACGGTCGTTGCTACATCCACTCGTCAGTAGTGACCCGCGCAGGAGTCGGGAGGCCGGGTCGTGCGGTACCCGTCGGGGCAGACCGTGTCGGTCCAGGTGGCGTCGGTAAACGTCTTCGGGCCGACGCGGGCACCTCGGAGATTGGAGCCGACGAATCGAGGGTTGTAGAACGTGGCCGATCGCAGATCGGACTGCTCCAGGTTCACCCGATCGAGCGAAGCGCCGAGCGCCGCCGCGATGGTCGCGCCCGACAGGTTCGCCCGTACGAGAACCGTTCCGGCGGTGTTCGCGTCGATGATCTGGGTGCGGCTGAGATCGGCGCCAGTGAGGTTCGTACCCGACAGGTCGGCACCGGAGAGATCCGAACCTGCGAGACCGGCACCCGAGAGGTTCCGTCCGGCCAGGCGGCATCCCTGGAGGTTGAGATTCGGGGTGTTCGCACCGGCGGTGGGGATCGAACATTGGCTCGTCCCGGTTGCCGAGTCGCCGGAGGCCCGGTCCGACTCCGACTGACTGCTCGAGCACCCGACCAGGAGCACAAGCGCGACGCTTGCGGAAACCATGCCTCGGTACCAGTGCATTCGGCGCTCCTTCGCTGGGCATATGCCGATCGGCCGGAAGGCTGAATCGGTGGGTCGGCCGATTACGGAACCAACCTCACTGTAAGGGTCCGGTCGGAGGTGCTGCCGGTCCACTGTTCGCCGACACCCCAGCAGGTTCCGACCGGGGTGCACGTCACGGCGTAGAGCCAACTCCGGGTTCCGGCGGGGGAGGGACCCGCGAAGATGCTCCAGGCCGTTCCGTTCCAATGCAGGATGAGCGCCCGATCGACGCCTGCTCCATCGTCGGCGACTCCGACGGCCCAGCAGTCGGAACTGACCGTGCAGACCGCTCCGTCGAGCGAAGCAGCATCACTTCCGGTGGGTTTGGGGCTGGTGACGATCGCCCACGCAGTGCCGTTCCAGTGCATCGTGAGTGGCCGACTCACGCTGGCGGTCCACGACCCGCCGACGGCCCAGCAGTCGGAGATCGCGGGGCAGGTGACATCGGAGAGATAGCTCTTGGAGCCGGTGGGGTTGGGGCTGGTGACGATCGCCCACGCGGTGCCGTTCCAGTGCATCGTGAGCGGCTGGTACGCGCTCGCGGTTGCCGTTCCGCCGACGGCCCAGCAGTCGGAGATCGCGGGGCAGGTGACATCGGAGAGAGAGCTCTCGGAGCCGGTGGGGTTGGGGCTGGTGACGATCGTCCACGCGCCGCCGTTCCAGTGCATCGTGAGCGACCGGTACGCGCTCGCCGATTGCGAACCGCCGACGGCCCAGCAGTCGGTGGCCGAACTGCAGCTGATCCCGCTGAGCATCGCGTCGTCGGAGCCGGTGGGGTTGGGGCTGGTGACGATCGTCCACGCTGTGCCGTTCCACCGAACGATCACGGTCCGCTCACCTCCGGAGACCGTCTTGCTGCCTATCGCCCAGCAGTCGGTTGTCGTGACGCACGCCACGTCGGCGAGACCACTCCCGGTCGCGCCCGAGGGGAGCGGAACGGCCACGCTCTGCCATCCGCTCCCGTTCCACCGGGCGAGAAAGTTGCGCTGGGTCGTATAACCCTCGCCCTGGTTGCTGCCCGAATCGCCGACGGCCCAGCAGACGCCGGCGCTCGGGCAGCTCACGCCGTAGAACGACGTCTCGCCGGGGCCGGTAACAGGCGGAATGGCGACGAGAGCCCAACCGGTTCCGTTCCAGCGCTGTATGACTGGTCGCTTCGAAGTTCGGCCGACGGCCCAGCACAAGGTCGTGCTCGTGCACGCAAGGCCGGTCAGGGTGGTGTAGGTCGAACCGGTGGGATTGGGCGTGGCCGGGATGGCCCAGTTCGTGCCGTTCCACCGTTCGGCGAGGGTGCGGGTGACCGCCGAAGTGGAGTTGTAGGTCTGTCCCACGGCTTTGCAGTCGGCCGCCGTGACGCAGGAGACGGCACGGAGCGCACTCTGGCTCGCTCCCGAGGGATTCGGTGTGGCGACGACGGCCATGTTGATTCCGTTCCAGCGCTGCACCATCGTCTTGCGGCGTTGGAGGTCGACCCCCGACTCCCCGACCGAACGGCACAGCGATGCGCTCGAGCACGCGACGTTGTACAGCGTGCTCCCGACTGATCCCGCCGGGTTCGGGGCGGGGACGATCGTGCGGGTCGTTCCGCTCAGACGGAGGACGAATGACTTGTAGACCGGGAAGACCGAATACCAGCCACCGACCGCAAGACAGGCGGTGGAGGTCGGACACGAGATCCCGAAGATCTCGACTCCCGTGGAACCGGAGGGATTCGGTGTCGGCACAACGGCCCAGTCGGTCCCGTTCCAGCGCATCAGCAGTCCGCGGCGGGTGCCCGTCCCCCACTGCTCTTCGCAGATGTCGTCGCCGGTGCACCAGTAGCCGACAGCTCTGCAGTTATTGGTCGCCGTGCACGAGATGTCGAGGAGTCTGCTCGCGGAGGCACCGCCCGGTTGTGGTGTGTACATCGGCTTCCAGTCGGTGCCGTTCCAGCGAACGATCATCGACCGGGTGCGACCGGCGATCTCGACCGAACCCACGGCCTTGCAGTTACCGGTGTTGATGCACGAGACGCCGCGCAGCGCGGGATTGCCGGCTCCCGGCGGGAGGGGTACGTCGTCGACGCGAGACCACGTGGGGCCGCTGAGGCGGAGGACGAGGGGGAGCGGAGAGTCGCTTTCGCTCTCCCGAGCGGTACCGACTGCCCAGCAGGCCGTTCCCGTCACGCACGACACATCGCTGAGTTCAGATTCGTAGGTGACCTCCGCATTCGGGCTCGGGACGATCGCAGCGGTGGCCGCAATGGCCGGTTGAACGCCGGTCGAGGAGACGACCACGAGAGCGAGGGTCGGTGCGAGCAGCGCCCGCACGTTGTGTCGCAAGAGAGTCCGGTACACGCCCACCGCCTGCCTGAGAAGTGTGTATCCGCTCGCACCGTAACGACGCTGACCTTTGCAAGCAACCGACCGGATCGGATCGAGGAGATGCGCTAAAGCAGTTCGTAATCGTGATGAAATTTGCAGAAGTGATTCGCAATCCGGGCCGCGGTAACGTCCGTTCCCGAGAGCGCAGCGGAACGAGAAGACGTGGGATTAAGTGTTACCGTCCGGAACAGCTCGACCCTGTGGGAAAGAGTTGGGGAGTGGGGATAGTTCGGCCCCTGGCAGCCGGCCTGGCTGCTGCGATCATGATCGCACTGGGGGCAGGTCTCCTCGTCGTGCTCTGGCTCGTCGTCACCGTGTCCATTGCGGTTCACGAGATTGCCCATGCTGCGGTGGCCCGTAGGGAGGGATTGGGTGCCGAGGCAGTCGTCGTCGGCTTGGGCCCTGCTCTCGTGTCGGGCTCGATCGCCGGTACCGAGTGGCGAGTGTGCCTCTTACCGGTTGCGGGGTGGGTATCTCTGAGTAAGGCGAGTCTTCCTCCGCGGCATGCGCTCCGCCTGGCTCGGACCGCAGTCGCAGGTCCGATCGCGAATCTGCTCCTGGGTCTCCTCCTGGCCGTGGGTGTCCTGCTCTGCATCCGGGGGCCGGTTCACACCGAGTTCAGAGACGTGGTGGAGACGTCCTCCATCGCCGGAAAGTGGGCGGTGCCGATTGCCGGATCTGCGCCGACGATTCAGGAACTCATTCACTCGTGGGGCACAGAGAGGCCCGGGGTGGCGTCGGCGGCGGCGGGGGAAAACGTGTGGCCCGTCGAACTCTTGCGAACTGCACCGGAGAATGTGGATCGGTACGGGGTTCGGTGGATACTCGCCTTCGCCGTGCTCCTGAACATGAGCGTGGCCGGATTCAATCTTCTCCCGGTGTGGGGTCTCGATGGTTACCGGGTGCTCCGAGAAACCTTGCGGTACCGGAAGTACCGTTCGCGGGGCGGTACGGCATCAGTCGGCCCGATCGTCACGTTCGTGGCTACGGCCACCGTGTGCGTTCTCCTCGTCTCGGTGGGAGCCTCTTTCGGGGGCGTCGGAGCTCGCTAGCGGTCGGACCCGGGAGCGGTTCTGCAGTGTGCTGTTGCCTTCGAGCCGTTACGTCGACTGGGCGTCGAGAGGCTTGTGAAATTCGGCCGAATTGATCGCTCGGGCAATGAGGGCGTCGCGCGTGTCTGAGTCCGAACCTGGAGGACCGAGTGTGTCCATTGCCGCGGTGGGGTTTTCGACGGGAGTTCTCGGCGCGGCCCGTAGAGTGCACGGGGGCGACGGGAGCGGGTGTGGACCAGCAGACAGCGACGCCGCTGGGCGGTGAGGCGGAGCGGTGACACCGTTCTTTCGTCGTGTTGCGATCGTGATCGCGGCGATCATGGTGCTCAGCCTCCTGGGCCAGGCGGAGTTGGCCGGACTCATCGGAGCGGTCGGACTGCTGATCGCAGTGATGCTCTATGCGGTTTCGGCGGGGCGACCGAAGTTCGGTTCCGGGAGCGGGTCGCAAGTGCGGCGGGCCCACGGACTGTCCTTCCTCGGTCGGTATCGTCCGGACGACGAGGTGGAGCGGCTCGCCGGCGTCGTCGTTGCCGCCCTTGCCGCGTGGGCAACGCTCGAACTCGTCGGCCCTCAACCCGCCGAATCGCTTGCTGTCGCCGTCGTGGTCCCTGCGCTTGCGTTCATTGTGTGGACGAGGGCCACGGCGGTCGTGTTGGGATTCCTCGGGGCGGTAGCGACGACGATCGCGGTGATGGCCGGATCCTCATGTGATAGCGGGGTCTCGATGGTCGGCCGTGGGGTCTACCTTGCTCTCCTCGTTGTTGCAGGGGGCACCTTCCTGACGGCCCGCCGCCGACCCCGCTGGCGGAACGAATCCGGTCCGCCGAAGCTCGGATTCGGCGTTGCGGCCCTCATCGGCTTCGGTGTCCTCGAACTCGCGGCATTCATTGTCAGTCCGATCCGGGGTGACGTCTTCGCTGAGGCCCCGGGGTGGGTAGCGCCGGTGGCCCTGGTATTGGTTGCCGTCATTGCCGTATACGCGGCGTATGCCCCTGTATTGGTTCTGCACCTCGTGGCGGTGGGGGTGGGCGGCGCCCAGATCGTGTTCGCCGCCGCCGAGTCCCGGGCGGGCGCGGCGGACCCAGCGTGCGGCGATCCGGGCGTCGGCGTGCTGTACGCCGTCGCCTTCTCGATCCTGGCGGTCATCGGTCTGAGCCTCAAGCCCGGACGCCGTAACCAATCCTGATCCCCCTCTACCGGCAGCGAGCACTTATCCCGCACATCTGTACGGGCCTCGGTACTTGGCTTGCCCTCCGGCCGGGAGACTCCCGTCCGTTTCGGATGACTTGGAGGATGCAATGCGACTTCGTCAGCGGACGGCAATGATGGCCGTTGCTGCCTTGGCCGTCGTGGGCGGTGTCACGGCGGGCGCGGGGCCGGCGTCAGCCGGCGCATACGGTTGCAACGGGTGGAATTTCGTCAAGAGCGTGCCCACGAACAACTACTGCGTCTCGATCGACGGTACCGGCCGCTACGTGAAAAGCGTCAGCGGCAGTGCGAGTGTCAACGTCGGCTCCGTGTGCAACTACAACATCACGGCAGAATTCTTCGACACGAGCGGCCGTTGGTACATGACGCGTTCGACGCCGGTGACCTACGGGTGCTTCTGGGGCACCCGCTTCCTCGGCACGATCGGTCTGAATCAGTACGTCCGGCCCGGCAAGATGTGCTCCACGCTTCGTCAGAACGGGGCCCGCGTGACTTCGGTGTGCCACAGCATCTACTGAAGGGTCACCGGACGGAAAGGGGCCGGGGTGCATCAGCGCCCCGGCCCCTTTCGTCGTTATGAAACCGGCCTCGGTCTCCTCGACCTTCGGCCTAGCGGCTTCTCAGCTCGGAGTACTGCCCCCCGAAGCGCTGGCGGGGTCGTCAGCTTTCGGAACGATGCTGAGTGGCTGACCGCCGGCGCCATCATCGGCGCCCTCGGTGGTCTCCCCGGTCGGCTCGCCCGACTCCGGCTCTTCGCTTCCTTCGTCCTTCGGCTCCCCATCGGGCGTGTCGGCACCGAGGTAGTCGAGTTCCTCGGGTCGGGTGTAGGTGAATGGGCGATCGCCGATCTCGGGCAGCCACCGCCGCAGGAGAAGCCACGGGTCTTTGGCATCGAGCCAGGTTCGAACGGTGCGGTCGGTCTCTTCCCCTTCGTCGGGCTGCGAGTCGTCACCCTCGGGGACCTCTTCTCCGCGTGCGTCGGCCACGCCCTCGACCGCCCGGTCGATGAGCCAACGGTCGCTGTACATGTCGTGGTCGTCGAGGTCGGCCAGGGGCGGAATGTGGGTTTTGACGAGGAATTCCTCGTACTCGCCTTGCTCGATCTGGAGGACTGTTCGTCCACCCCAGAGCGAACCCTCGTAGGCAGTCGTAATCAGTCCGTCCCAGTGGGGAATCTGCTCCAGATCGAAGATCAGGTCTTCGGCGGAGTCGCGGAAGGCGGCAACCGCTCGGTTCCATCCATCGAAGGCTTCTTCCCGTGCCTTCTCCTTCAAGTCCTTGGTGTGCTCCATCTCCTTCAGGCCCGAAGAGATGTGACCCCAGTCGAGCCACTCTCGGAGGAAGAAGTAGCCGCTCATAACGGACTGCAACATGAGCAAGAACAGGAAGATCGCCCAACCGCTGACCTTCTCAGTATCGGCGTCTGCCGCTCTGATCCAGGAAAGAGGAAGAACGAGCAGAACGATGCCGACGGCGAGTCCGATTACCGCCAGGCGGAAGCCCTTGTCGTCCATCTCCTCGATGTGGACAGCCCGACGGATTTCTGCCGGGATCTCTTCATGGCGCTCCTCGAGTTCCTTCTGCTTCGAGAGGTGGTACTGGGTCAAACCACGCTTCAGGCCCAGTGCTGTGAAGTGGGGCACGGCGATGAGCAGCATCGTGACACCGAACGCGAGGATGTAAGCGAATAGATCGCTTGGCAGATTGGTGAAGACGATCTTGAATGCCTCCGTCGAGATGATGAACTCACTGATGACGATGAGTGCGGCGAGCGCATACTTCGCGAAAGTGGAGAAGAGCGACTTCGCCCGGTAGTAGCGGTCAACCTCGATCTCGTCATGAGCGATTTCGTCGCGCTTCTCCTTCCAGTCGCGGAGTGTTACGAGCAACGCCCGATCTGCGTCTTCTAACCCTTCCCGGGCAACGGTGGCATCGGCGGCGAGGTCGTAGAGATCCCGGATGTCGTCCCTGATCCGTGCCCCGACATGGTTCGCCAATTGGTGACGGTATCCCTCGTGGTGGTCGGAGAGGCCTTCCTCATACGCGAAGCGCATCGGGAGTTGGCTCCACCGGAGGGGGTCGACTTTGCTCGGTCGCCGAGCGACGTCGAGCCCGTTCTGCCCGGCGATCCACCGAAGATTGTTCAGCTCCCGAATGTAGATCGACGGCCCGCCCTCGCCCTCGTCGAGGTCGCTCTCGATCACCTCGAAGCCCGGCGGGTTCTCGCCGCCCATCTTGTTCTTCTTTCGGAAGAAGTCGAAGATGCCCACGGTTACTCCTCCACCATGTCGGTTCCCGGGGTCCTTGCTCGGAGGGCCTCTGGATAGTCGAACTCGATCTCGCGTGTTGGGTCGTTGGGTGGACCGTCCTGGTTTCCACGACGAGCGGCACCGATGTCGTAGCCGTTCAGGTAGCGGTTCCAGAGGAACTCGCCGGTCTCTTGGCAGGTTTCGACCAGTTGACGGTACCGAGTGGGCAATTCTTCGAGGTCTTGTTTCGATTCGAGTAACTGCTGACGTGCGAGCTCGAGTTGCTCCTTACGCGCAGCCAGTTCGGCGGCCGCAGCAGCGGCCGCCTTCTCTGCATTTCTGGCTCGGAGTAGGTCGGCAGCCTTCTCGAGTTCAGGGTCTCCGGTGGGACTCGGTGCCGTTGGCCGGGGTGTGGTGCCGGTTTGGCTCAGTGCCGCCGCGACGACGCTCTCGAGCGTAGCGATACGCCCCTCGAGACCGGTGATGTGGTTCGTCGCCTGTCGTCGTGCGTCGAGAAACTCTTCGGCAAGTTTGTTGGTTGCCACCTCGACCGCATTCTTGATGAGTTCCTGGATGCCTTCCTCGGGAATGCGTTTCTTTCCGTGGCGGACGCCCTCCTCGTAGAAGGCTTCCGTGATGGCTGCGGAAGGCAGAGCCTGCTTGAGGCTCGACTGGATCTCGTCGGCCAGCCGATCGAGTGGCCACTTCTTTCGGAAACCTGCGAACATCATTGTCTCCGATCAGCAGGGAACCGGCACATCGATGGTGTCGTTTCCGTAGGTGCAGACTTTGCCGCCCGAAGCCTCGACGAGGCCCTCCCAGAATTGACGCCGTCGTGTCGGAAGCGCCTGCTCATTCTTTGCGTCGCTCGGCGCCCCGGTTTCCGGACCGATGAAGTAAACGTAAACATCGTCGAGCTCGGGGAGTCCACCGAGTTGCTTCACCCGATCGATGAGACTTTGTACCGATACTCCGGGGTTCTTGAGTGCGGCGTCCACGTTGACTTCTCCGTAGTTCTGCCCGCCGTCGGACACCATGATCACGAAACGATTGTCGACCCCGAGTTTGCGGGCCGACTGGTTCGCACTGGCGGCCGAGTCGCGAAGTGCGGTGATCACATCGCTCCCTTGACCGCTCGGTGCGTCGAAAGCCGAGACAGCGACCCCCTCGGCGGTCTCGACGGCCTTCTCGAGTTCTTGCCGGCTTCGGGACGAGTTCTGACTCTTCTGCTTCCAGAGGTCGAAGCTGCGATCCCCGTTACCGTCGGCGAGGAAGTTCAGCTTGTCCGTAGCCGAACTGAAGTAGGCGATGCTCATTCGGGCGCGCTCGTCGCGACAGCCCTCCACGGTGCTCCGGGCGAGATTTCGGCGGTCGGCGATCGAATCGTTCTCGAACGAGCCCGTCCTATCGACTACGAGGATGCAGACGGACTGCGCTTCGTCTCCGGTCGCCGGCCGGGTTGCCGTCCAGACGAGGAAGCCACCGATCAGAAGCAGACCGACCAGGCTCATGAGCACCAGGGTGGCGAATTGGCTCAGACCCCTGGACTTGCTCTTGTAACTCTTCTTCCGCTTCTTCTTCTTGGTCGGCATTGGTCCCCCTCGACCTTAAGCCGGCAACGGGGATGCCGAAGGGTGCCCCCGCCCCGGAGATGAACAAGTGACTACCCTAGGGCAGTCATCTTGAGGAAGAGAAGCCCATGGAACCCTCTCAGACCCCTTCCGCCAAGTACTCGAGGACGAGGCTCGTCCGTCCCCGCATTCTCCAGTGTTTCGCCACCGACCGCAACGTCATGATCTATCCGAAGCCGGGATTCCCGCGCGAGGGCGAGATCGTTCACGAGCGGTCGTGCATGATCCCTCTGCTCGGTCTCGCTCAGATGATGGTCATCGAGTGGACCGGATCGGATCGGGAGGACCGACTCCTCGTGGATCTCGGCACGATTATCGACAATTCGCCCCCATCGCGGGGGCTCCCGTGGTCACCCTGGCGCGAGGGGGCGTAGTACGGGGACGCCGTACCGCCCGGGCTTCGGCGCCCGTCGGGTAGTCGTAGCTCCGCCCCGGTCATCCGGCGAACGTTGCGATGAGCTATCCGAGATCTCTGCAGAGAGTTCGATGACCCTTACGATTTTCCGGTAGGAGTGCGAATGCTCTTCGCATTCTCTGGTCGGAGTCGTGGGCGATGAGGCCAGGTGGCACGAGACGGATTTGGTGGCGGCGACGGAATCACGAGGATTGCCCCGACCGGCGGCCGCTAGCGTCCGGACGGTGGAGCGGGTAGCAGTCATCGGGTTGCCTGCGGGTGAGCAGTGCTTCGCACTCCGACTCGGGCACCTTCACCCTGATCCCGATCTCGATTCGGCGGAGGTGCTCCGGGAGGCGGTCGCGCTCATCACCGCACTCGAGGGCCAGCGCAGTGCCCGGTTCGTGTTGCAGACGCTCTGTCAGCCGGATCGGGAGCATCCCGAGCGCGGGTCGCTCTCGGTCCACCTCATTGCCACGGTTCGCTCCGACGCCGCCGGCGCCCGGATCGAGGAGTTGAGTGACGATCTCCTCGACATGCTCTCGGCTCCGCCGGTGCGGTTCACGTTCGCACCGGTGAGCGAAGCCGACGAACTGGCGACGGTTATCGATCCTTTCCCGCCGCAGCACTTTGCCGAGATCGCACGTCGTGAGGAACCCTGCCAGCCGACCCGCTGGATCGGCGGGATCGGCTTCGGGGCCGACGGCGGCGAACGAACGGGCGAGCGACCGATCTGGTCGATGTGGACCCTCGGACCACCATCGGGTGACCTCCGGCGCCTCGCGTCGGTGCTCCTCGCCCAGGAGGCACCGGTGTGCATCCGGGTCGTCCTCGAACCGACGATCGTGACGGAGGAGGAGCGCGAGATCATCGAGTCGCTGACCCGAGTTGTCGAATCCCGGAGGGGAGACGGTCTCGTTGCGGCGTCGTTGAACACCATCGAGTCGGTCTTGTTCCTGCGCCCGATCTTCGAGATGCGATGCCTGGTGGCCAGCTCCGATCGTCTCTCGCCGTCGATGCTCTCGGCACTCGGTCACGCGGTCAGCGAGCCGACACCCCACGGAGCACCCGAGCCGATCCTGCACGGAGGCTTCTCGGTGCTGCGGGGTTATCGGGAAGTGCCGTTGGAAGAGCTCGCCGCCGCTTACACCGGGTTCGTGTGCGGTGAGCCGACGCCGAGCCTGGCGCCGAGCGGCCTGGATCGGATCCGGCGACTGGTCGGCGCCTGGGAAGCGGCGAACGTCTTCCGGATTCCGGTGACGGCCGATGACGGTTTCCCCGGCATCGAGACGCTTCGGGTTCCCGATCTCGACGTGCCCCTCGCCGACCTGGCCCGGTCGGGTTCCCGGGTCGGAAATCTCGTCGGCGATCCGACGCGCGCCGTGCTGGTAGAGGCCGATGAACGTTTCCGCCACATGTACGTATCGGGGCAGACGGGCACCGGCAAGAGCACCTTGCTCCTCAACCTGGCGCTCCAGGACATCGCGGCCGGGTCGGGGGTGGCAGTTGTCGATCCGCACGGTGATCTCGTCGAGGCGATCCTCGGGCGGATCCCGCCGAACCGCATCGACGACGTCGTGCTCATCGATCCGGCCGACCCCTACGCAGTGGTGGGGGTCAACCTGCTCGAGGCGGAGACGCCGGTGCAGCGCGAGTACGTCGTCTCGGAACTGGCCTTGATGTTCTATTCGATCTTCGACCCGAAGCGTCAAGGGTTCGTCGGCCCGCGGTTCGAGGCCTGGCTCCGGCAGGCGGCGTTGCTGCTGCTGGCGAATCCCGATGAGCAGGGGACGGTTCTCGACATCGCCACCGTGTTCGTCGATGACGCCGTCCGAAAGCACCTCGTGAAGAGCATCACTGATCCGGTCCTCGCCGAGTTCTGGATCGGGGAGATGGGGAAGACCAACTCCCACTCCATGAGCGAGATGATCGGGTGGTTCCGGTCGAAGTTCGAAGTCTTCAGTTCCTCGGCGCTCGTGCGCAACGTCGTGGGTCAGGCGAATTCGACGATCTCGTTCTCGGAGGTGCTCTCGGATCGACGAATACTCCTCGTCAATCTCTCGAAGGGATTGCTCGGGGAGTACAACTCGGCGCTGCTCGGCCACATCATCTTCGGAAGACTCTGGCTCGCCGCCCTCGAGCGCGCGTCGATGCCGGAATCGGAGCGCTCCGACTTCTTCGTCTACCTCGACGAATTCCAGAACATGACGACCGAGTCGCTCCCGTCGGTGCTGTCGGAAGCGCGAAAGTTCAGACTGGGGATCACCCTGGCGAATCAGTTCTTCTCGCAGGTGCCCGAACTGACTCGGGATGCTCTGATGGGCAATGTCGGATCACGCATCACCTTCCGAACCGGTCCCGGCGATGCCCCGCTGTTCTCCACCTGGCTGGGCGAGGAGGTCGACCCCCACGACCTCATCGGGATGCCCAATCACATGGCGGTTGCGGCTCTCTCCGACAAAGGGGTGCCGATTGCTCCGTTCCCCTTCCGGACCCAGCCACCTATCGGTGAGTGGGACGCTGGAGTTGCAGAACGGGTACGGGATCGCAGTCGCGAACGCTGGGCGCGGCCGGTCCCCGAGATCGAAGCGGCATTGGCGAAACGGTGGGGCCACGTCGACGGCTCGTTCGCCGATTGGGTGCAGCAACGCGATGATGCTCGGTAGGCGTTCGATGCGCTGGAACTGGATCAGAGGGATTCGGACTAGACGCAGGGGTTCCCCGCTGGTGGCCTGCTTGCCGACCGGGCCAGGATCGACTCTTCGATTCGCTCTGTAGCGAGGTTCTGCCGCGACGGGAACAGTGCATCTTCGGATGACAACGACACCACGAGTTTCTATTCGCTCTGTAGCGAGGTTCTGCCGCGACTCGACCGCCCTCGGCGTCCTCGGGAGCGTCGCGTTCGAGTTTCTATTCGCTCTGTAGCGAGGTTCTGCCGCGACCCAACGGCAACGGTGTCTTCAGTTTCACCAACATCTTCGTGTTTCTATTCGCTCTGTAGCGAGGTTCTGCCGCGACTTGACAGCGAG
>Ga0208783_10000454_pt1 | contig 25274 bp, 24 predicted proteins | sample DEB19_08_DNA_2_FD_184529 | JGI IMG/M metagenome (GOLD analysis project Ga0208783, IMG submission 184529) | Aqueous microbial communities from the Delaware River and Bay under freshwater to marine salinity gradient to study organic matter... | ecosystem: Environmental > Aquatic > Marine >...
ATCGTTCAGCGACCCCCGGCCCAACTGGAGCCGACCCCGCCCCAAGTGGAAACAAAAAAACCCCGGCCCACTTTCGTGGGCGCGGGGCGTGTTGCGGATTGTCGAGTCTCAGTACTGAGACTGTCAAGTCCCCTTCGCGGCGCGAATCGCTGCTGCTTCCAACGCCTTCAGTCGGTCGATGGCACTGTGCAGAATCTTGACGGCTTCCGCAGTCGATTGGCCGCTGAGCGACCACGCCAAGTCCGCGCACTTCTTCGCCCGCCCCTCAGCATCCAAGTCCGCGCTGGGATCGGTGGGCGACTTCTTCGTGCGGATCCCGGCGTCCGCCATGGCCGCTTCCGAAGACTTCCCCGCAGCGCGTGCCGCATTGTAGTTCTTGGAGCGAGTGCGCAGAATCGACCCGATGGCATCCGGGTTCTTCTTGTCCTTGCGAAGTGCGCCAATGTTCGCTGCGAGAGCGTCCATAGGAATCCGGCACTCCTCCGCCGCCGCCGTTCCCATGGCGTCCAGTGCCGCCCCTGCGGCGATGGAACGGTAAACCGTCTTCGCATTCGGCGCGGCGCCGTTCGCAGCACTGGCCGCGATGAACCAGTCCGCGAAGTTCGACCATCCGGCGACGGTGTGGTGACCGATCCGATACAGGCGATGCATGGCCATCGCGGCGCTCTTCGCGGAAGCCTCGATCCCGTCGAGCGCCTTGCAAACGGTCAGGACGCCGCCGATGGCATCGTCACGCATCTTGCCGAGGTTGGAATCCCACGACTTGGGCGCAGTCTTCTCCGTCTTCGTCGGAACGACTGCGGCGACTGCGGCGACTGCGGTGGCAGTTGCGGTCTCTGACTTCGTGTTGCGGTTCTTAGCCTTCATGTTCTCTTGCCTTTCGCTTTGATCGATCCGGGCCCTGCGGAGTTGCGGGGTTGCCGTCCGATGGATGCATCTTGCCAGTGAATCGGCGCGGTGCAAGTAGTTCCCGCAGAATTTGACGAAGATTGTTTCAGAGTCTCAGTGCTGAGACTGAGGGCCGATAACAAACGGGGAGGGAGAGACGGAGCGACTCCAATATTCGCGCGCCCGCGCATCACGCGCACGCACGCGCACGCGCGGGAAAGCAGGAGTGCCGCATGGTCCGATAACCAACAACCGGCCAGAGGCTCGCCACGCGCAACGCACAGGCCCCCACCGGGGGGCGCGGCGCGCGCTACGCTATATCAAACCCTCTCAGATTTTTTCACCAAACATTCCAGACCCTACTTCTTCTTCTTGATCTTCATTTTCTCAGGGAGCTTGGAAATGCTTGGAGTCTCTTTGGCCCACCGCTTGGCCATCTCTGGCTTGGTAGCGAACATGAACCGCTGTTGAGCTTTGGACTTGAACGGCATGGCTTGTCTCCCAATGGCTCTAGAATGGCCTACAAGGCTTCCGGTGCATCCGGCAGGGTCTGGCTAGGGGGCCAGTCTGGAAGGTCTGTAATGGCATTCTCCGGGCCTTTGCGAAGACGCTCCAAGAACCAAGGATTCTGGAAGAAGATCGCCATCAGGGAGACCTCCAAGGTTCGGATCTGAGACTCATCGAGGTTCAGCCCGTAGATCTCGGAGATCATCTCCATGGTCTCATGAAGGATGGTACTGGTAAGAACTTCTTGGTTCAGCTTATTACTGACCTGTATCTCTGGATAAGGGTAGAAGGAGAACTGTCCAAAGTCACCTTCAGGCATCTCTGTAACAACAACAGGGATCTTGTAGGTGTTGAACAACAGCTGCATCAACGGTCGCCCTTCTGTCGGTTCTTCTTCCGAGACATGATCTTCAGGTTGCTGGGGTGGTTGTTCCGTGGATTGCCATCATGATGGTCCACTTCCTTGCCGTCTCCCTTGCGTACCTTTCCCTTCTTGATCATCATCCGGCGGGCCTTGTCCCGGCTTACCCGGTTCTTGATCTGCTCCGGCTTGCCGTGGTACTCGCGGTACTCTTCCTTGTAGTTTCGGGGTTCCTTGCGGGGCATAGTTCACCAAGCCTTGCATGACCAGTACCGTGCCTTGGTCTTTGGTCCGGGGTTGTCGCAGTTGTGTCGTGCACGGAAGTTCTTCCGGCGACCGGGGATGTGCTTCTTGATCTTCATGTTGGGATCACCGAAGCGGACGATCTTGGTCTTGTCTCCGTCCTTGACGCACACGGCTGACTTCTTCGGTCCACCGGGGGTCTTCCACGGGACATTCAGCTTCTTGCCTTCGCAGGGGCTTGGCATTTGAACTCCTTGCACATTTCCATGACTTCGGGAGATACGGTTTCCCGCATCATCCTCATGCCCCTAGCTAGGGCGGTGGCAGACACGATGTCTCCCTTGCCTCGGAGATGGTCCTCGTACAGCAGGATGACGGACGCAGCGAGGATCTCAAGATCGTCTACATCCATGTGTCCCCCTTGGGCTTGTAACCGATGGCGTGTTCCATAAACCGCTCCAGCTCAAGATCCAGCATCTGCTCCTTGTGGATGGCCATCTTGCGGTCTGCATCCTGAGCCATCTTGTCTGCCCAGAATCCAACGGCCATGCTGAGGGCGTCCAGACGGTCATCGTGAGCTAGCGATCCCTTGGCCCTGCTGATTCGACTGAGCTGCCAGATAAGGGAAAATTGGAGAGCCTTCTCGCTGGCATATGATTTGGTGGATTCGTAATCGTTTTTGATGACTCCGACATCGATGACCAGCCTGTGCTGGCACATGACTGGCTCAAGGGTGTCGATGATCCGGCGTTCCTTCTGGATGTTGTGCCGAACCTCCTCGGTCGTGCAGGGGTAGTCCCTGAGCAGATACGGCTTCAGCAGCTCAGTGAACATACCGTCACCGAAGTTCGACTCCACTAGGATCAGGTTGACCTTGTTGACCTTGGCCACGGATGTCAGCTTTTTCATGACATCCTCCCCATAGCCTCCTGCAAGGCCGCCACAGGCGGTCACATACAGGAAGCCGTTCAGCATCTTGACCACGCAATAGGAGGTCTCGTCGCCTCCACGGCCCGCAGGATCGATGGCCATGATTCCGCCCTCGTATGGAATCCACTTGCCTTGGATCTCCATGGGGGCGTAGAAGCGGTCTCCGTTGAACCCAACGCACGGCACATCCTTCACGATGTTGTTGGGATTCATCGCCCAGACAGGCTTTTCCGGGGCGTTCTCCGGGTTCAACCCGAACACCATCAGGTCGTTGATCTTCAGCGGGTAGCGGTCTGCATCGCTGAGGGTCGAGTCCAGCATGAACTGGAGGGCGAAGCCTGTCCTTCCATAGGACGCCTCGCGTTCCATCAGGTCGATGGCGTCGAACCGCTTTGGATCGGTGGGATCTCCAGCCTTTCCGTTCCTAAGCATGGGAGCCAGACGGTCTCCAAAGGCCACCCTGAGGCGTTCCTCCGGGAACCTAGCTGGCCACACCCTGATCTCGTACCCCTTCTCCGTCAGTCCGTGGTAGATGCTCTGCTCGGTCTGGGGCGTACCTAGGTAGATGATCTCCCCACCGGGCTTCAGGACCGCCTCGAACTCGGCAGTGCTTGCAAGCAGCTTGTCTCGCATCACGGCGGTAGCCGAGTTATTCAGAGACTCGACATCGTCAGCAATGATCAGGTCGCCACGGCTTCCGGTGATCTGGCTGGTGATTCCCTTGGAGACAACGCTTGGGGCCTGACTTGGCGGTGCGGGACCGACATCAAAGGCGATCTTGCTGTTTCGCTGGCTGTCCTTGGGCTTCAGATGCTGGCAGAACGGGATCTCATGAATCAAGCGCAGGGTGAATGTGCTGAAGTCATCTGCCCGCTGCTTCGATGCAGAGACCACCAGAACATTGAGGGTCGGGTCGTGCAGAAGGCGCCAGACCACATAGGCGCTGGTCAGCCAGCTCTTACCCACTCCACGGAACGCCTCGATGACACGCCTACGCGGACCCTTCTGTAGGTAGCGGGCGATGTCCAGCTGAACCGGAGTCGGCTCAGGAAGCCCAAGGTGATCCCACGCAAGACATACGAAGTTGCGGAAGTCCTTGAGCTTGTCCTGAGCCTCGCTCATGCGGCTTCCTCCTCGTCGGGATCAAAAGGCATGACCTTGGCAAGGTTCAGCAGTGGCTCGCTGTTCTTGATGGATCCGTCGATGCCGTTGTCCTTCAGGAACTGGCGGGCCACATTGAGGTCTGCGGCGTTGGCTTCACCTGACTGGATGCGCTCCAGCAGGGCTCGACCTACCCCTTCATGCAGAAGCTTGAGTATTTCGTCCATTGTTCTACCGCCAAAAATAAGGACTCAGGTTCAGTGCGTTACGAAGAGAATGAATAGTTGAATGTATCCAATGTAGAGTTCGAGTTAGACACATTCACGACCGTGACCGTGAAGCTTGCTCCAGATTCCGAAGCAAAGCACACATAGTCGTTGTTGGACACGGTAAATGTTCCGTTGTGGCCAATCTGAGTCATCCCTTGTCCCGATGGTGAAGCAGAATCAGAGAAGTCTGTTTCAAAGTCTTGTCCTTGAAATCCACTTGCACCCTTGTGGTAGTAGATCGTCTGCGATGTATTGCTGAGGCTGATGCGAAGAGTGATCGTCTGACTGATTCCCGTGACCTGACGCTGGGTGAATCCCCAAAGGTCGATTGAGGACAGGTAGTTGATGTCAGACCAATTCAGCGCATTCGGTACGACATCGCCGCCAGCCGCTGCACTCTTCAGTGCGGTAAACGAACCTATTACCGCATTCCCTCCGCTCACATTCTGAACCTGATATGTGTTGGTGTTTCCGTTGGTTGTAGGGACAACGGCAAATCCAATGTATCGATTTGGGGCGACATTGATGCTTGCGCTGTTTGAACCCGTGAATGACAAAGCGGTCCACGCCCCGGAATTCGTTGAGTAGTCGGTGCTTGTGAAAGAGCTGGATGAGGATCTGTAGTAAACAGTTCCGCCGTTTCCACCAGTCAGCACAAGACGGATGTTTATGCTGGTGCTGATTCCGGCAACTTGCGCGACATTGTTCGGAACCGCATCTCCATCCGTATAGGACAGGTTGCTCAGGTTCAACCCGGCGGGCTCAATGTCTTCGGTGAGCCCGAGCGATGCATTTGGAATGCTGTTCAGCTGAAAGCTCATCGGACCCTTTAGAAGGCTTCCTATGGCTTTATATGTAATCAGGTTCATGGAATCCTTTCCCTAAGACCAATCATCCGGTGACTTCCGCAAGTTCAAGGCGACCGACCCACCTGATGGTCTTCCCAGCTTCTCCAACACAGGAAATCTCAAGGAATCCGCTGTTGTTGGCCGCGACGGTGACATTCCACGCAGCGACATCCTCGGCAATGACGGTGACGGTCGGAGTTCCAACGAGGGCGGTGGCTCCTCCAACCGCTCGGTCGATGCAGCCTGTAACTTCATATGCCGCGCTTTCCGTATCCACAGCCGTGTTCCTTGCGGCAATCAGGCACTTGAACGCCCATGTCGTGTCGTTCGGGATGTAGAGTTGGGAACCCATGCTCGCCATGATCACGGGAGTCGCGCTGGTCGTGACCGCCTTGATGACATACATGGTCGATTGGGCATCACCGACATTTACGAACGGCGCACCGCCGAACACAAATCCGCCGTTCGTGAACGGGACATATCCGCCATGTCCAGCCGCAAACGATGCCTGAGATTCGATTCGGTTGTCGCGTCCTCCCGCGATTGCGCTGAAGACGGCGTAGGTGGTGCTGCCGATCTTGTTCTGAAAGCCTCCCGAGATGGTCGAATACGACCCGAAGTCAACCGCAGGGTTGCTTCCGCCGATCTGATTGCTCAGACCGCCGGAGATGACGGCTTGTCCCGAGCATCTGATGGTGTTTGTAGATCCGCTCAGGATTCCGGCGGCGTTCTTTGCATTCGCGCCTTCGACCGGGCCTTCGATGGTGTTGTTGTTCCCACCGCCGATTGCTCCTCCCGAACACTCGATCCTGTTCGTGTTTCCTCCGGCGATGGTCGAGTTGTTGCCGCTCGCGATATGGCCGAACCCGCCGCCGATGGTGGCGTAGTTGCCCTGAGCGGCGGTCGCATTCGTCTCGTAGATCGTGTTGGTGTTTCCACCCGAGATCGTCGCGTAGTCGCCGTTGGCGATGAGGTTGTACGAGCCTCCCGAGATCGTTCCGTGATCCGGGTTGGTCGTGCCATTCGGAGTCACATTGTTCTGACCGTTGTCGAGATTCAGGCCGATGCGGTGATGCGCTCCTCCTGCAATCGTGCTGGCGATGGTGTCCGTATTTCCGGTGGTCCCTTGGATACCAATGATGTTGTTGTATCCACCGCTGATGGTTCGGAGAGATGTGTTTCCGTAGATGATGTTTCGGTTTACCGAGTTACCTCCACCAGCAATCACATTTCCGTAGCAGTCTGAACTTACTCCAGCGAATTCAATAAGGTTTGAGCCTGTGTTGAATGCGTAGTTCAGCTGCCCAGTATCCCCAGCAGCAGAAACACCCTTGACTCCACCTCCACCCAAGAGATCAAGCGGAACAGAAAAGTTTGACATCGAATCTCCTTGGTTAGATGATCAGGAACACATCGATGTTGGTCGAAGCGCCAACAGTCGTGATGTTGGTCCGCATATGGGGAAACACGGCGATGTGGAATCCAGTGGCACTGTTGACTCCGGTCGCAATGTCGATCCAACTGGTTCCGTTTGCGCTTCCCTCGATCTTGACTGCCGGAGTTCCTGTCCCACTAGTCACAACCATTTGAACATGACCAGTGTTGTTTCGGTTGTTCTTATCCACCATCGTGTTTGGAATGAACACCGAAGCCTGTGCTCCACCAACTCCCGCACTTCCGCTGTAAAGTCTGATTGCTTCCATTTCTAGCCTTTCATTGGGATTACTTTGACGATGAACCCGGCGATGATGGAGATGATCGCGGCAGCGCCGAGCATCCAAGCCCTGCTCTGCTCAAGATCCCTGATCCGGTTCTCCAGAATTCTCAGCTCTTCCTCTTGGATGCGGAGCGATGTCATCATCGCGTCCACCTTGCCCTCAAGCCGTCCTAGGGCAATCAGGACTTCCTCGGTCACGGGTCGTACCTCAGCGCCTTGATCATGTAGCGCAACCGGGCGTTTCCACCAAGATCGGAGATCGTGGGAACATTGAAGGTTCCAGCACCACCGGATCCAAAGTGAGTCCCCAGCACGGCGAACAGGGCCGCATAGGTCACTTGGCTATAGCTGGAGCCGTTGCACCAGAGCCATCCCTTGGGCGGATTGGTCGATCCTGTGTAAACGACGATGGATCCGATGGGCGTCTGCTGTTCGTTAAAGGCAGCCACCGTCATGTCTGGATTCAGGAGGTTTGGCATGAGTGGCTGTCCTTATCAGGAAACCCTGAAGCAAAGGTAAGTTCTAGCATCTACCGTTGCCGAGCTGCTAGATCCAGTTACGGTATGGAGATCCATCAAATCACCGAAAGCATCTCCACCATTTACTGGGGTTGTTGCAGATGTCATTGGAGCTTTTAGCCGACCAATAATGAGACCGTTGGGAGATCCTTGGCCTGCATTGGAAGCAATTACAATCATCATCCAAGTTCCTTGTCCAGATTTTGGCCTAGGCATAAATCGATTGACACTTGGGAAACCAGTTGTAAAAGACACAAGATCAAACAACTCTTCATTGAATGATGATGCAGTCGTAAATGAGGAGGTAGTGTAGTTGTGGACAAGAAGGGCAACGCTGTTGAATACAAGAGCCTCAAGATAAAACTTGTTTACGGCATCTCTAGCGTTTGTCGGATTCCTCAAGTTCGTTGCGGTAAATCCATTGCTTCCGGTGGTGCTCTGGAAATCAACATCCTGCGTAGGGGTTCCTACAGGAAGAGTCGTGAGGTTGGCAAGGCTCATCGCTCCGCTGGCTGCGATCTTCATGAAGCGGTCGGCGGCAGCGGAGTCTGCAAACAGATTTGCACCAGAGCTTGCGGAATTCAGGTTGGCAAAGTTGACGCCGTTGGACGCGATCTTTCCAGAGGTAACGGCATTGTTCGCAAGGACGGCATTTGTCACCGACAGAAGGCCAAGCTTCTCGGTTGTCACTGCGTTGTTGGCAAGCTTCGCCGTAATGACATTCAAGTCTTGGATGTTTCCCGACTGAATGGCATTCGATGCGATTTTGCCTGAAGTAACGGCTCCACCTTGCAGCGCGTTTGAATCGACGGAGTTGTCCGCAAGCTTGTCGGCAGTGACGGCATTGCTCTGGATGTTTGCCGTGGCGACCGCATCTGCGGCGAGATACTGGTTGGTGACCGAGCTGTTTGGAAGCACGGACAGAACGCTTCGGGACACTCCGAAGTTCCGAACGCGGATTCCGACTCCGTTTGCCGGAGCAGCGGGGCTTCCACCAGACACAAAGCTGATCTTGGATGCCGAGACCGTGTAGTCGGTGGTTGGGATCTGGAGGATTCCTCCAACCTCGACAATGAACATATTGGCATCGGTGTTCAGGGCTTCAGGGGACAGCGTGAAGTCGCTGGATGACCCGTTTCCAGTGAATGCCCAAGCCTGAGGAACAATGGGAGCGTTTCCAAAGACCTGAGCGGCATCGAGCTGCGCCTTGGTGACGGCATCCTGAGCCGATTCCCCGTTGGCAAGGTTTCGGAGCTTCTTGTTTCCAGCGTCCCAGCTCAGTCCATCGATGGTCTTTGGAAGGGCTCCGCTTCCGGTGTCGTTGGCCTCCTGCACGATGTGCAGCATCCCCTTGAATCCCTTGTCGAGATCGGACGCCGTCAGGACGGATCCATCGGAGAAATCAACGACATTCGCTGCAAACCCCGCCGAAGTGCTGGGAGTCTCCCGGACGATCTTGATGATCTTGCCGGATGCCGGAGCAGTGGTGAAGACAACATTCTCATTGGCCCCTGCGGTGTCCAGCGTATATCCCGTTGTCTGTAGGGCGTTGTCGATGTAGACCTTGATGTACCCCGTACTGAGGTAATCATCGATTCCCGCAAACGAATAGGTCGTTGTGGACCCGTTCGCTGTGTAGGAGACATAGCTGTTTGGCATGGTTTAGAGCTCCTTAGATTCAGTTGTCGAAGATCGACTTTTTCTTCCGTGTCTGCTTCTTGAGTAGGTTGAATTCCTCGGCAATCTCGGCTTCCGTGACATTCAGGAAATGCTTCATCGCCGGGAAGTTCTGGAAGGGAAGAAGAAGTCGGAACTTATGGACAGTGGACTGGGTGATGTCTCTTTCCTTATCCTCGTTTCCAATTGCCCTCTGCACGGTTGCTCCGGCGACATCCTTGGTGATGTCCCAAGTCTTTGAAAGGAACGACTGCGCCGGGAACCCGTACCAGTTCAGACCGCTGTACCTGTAGGCCGAGAACAAGGGATCATCATCCACAGCGGCAGCCCATGCGGCATCAACGGCCATGATCGGAAGGAAGAACTCGCTGGGTCCAGTGAAGGCTCCACGGACAAATCCCGCCGTAGTCAGCATTCTCTGCTCGATGTCCCTAGCCTTCTCATCGTCTCCTGTAGCACGGGCGCTGGCTGCATCACCAATCTGCCTAGCGTACTGGATGAGTCCAGCGAACAGCATGGTGGCCGTGATCTCCTGAGCCACCCTAAGCCTTCCGGCGTTTCCTCCACGCTTGGCTCTGGTGATGTTCTGGAACAGGAAGTTGTCCACGCCCTTCAGGTTGAATCCACGGAACTGGGTGAGGAGACGCCCGTACCAAGTGAAGCCGATGCGGTGGAAGTCTCCACGGGTAGGCATATCCTGAATTCGAGTCCTGACCGCACGGTCAACGAACGCCCTCAGGTTGTCCATGCGCACATCGTTGATGTTGCGAAGGTCAACGATGCGTTCTCCGGCCAGACCGTTTCGAGTGACTGCATTGGCGCCGACGAACTGCACGATCTCGTCGTACTGAGCTGGCTCCAGTCCAAGGGTCCTGATGGTCGCGTCATCGAACCTGTTGGCAGCGTTGCGGGAGACATCGTACAGGTGCTGAATAGTCGAGGCGGCCATCAGGTTCTGCGTGAACGATGTGACCGGAGCAAGCAGTGTGATGTCCGAGAAGAAGTTGGACACCGAGTTCAGGCCACGAATGAACGGGTTTGTCTCGTCTCCTGCCTGATTCGAGATGTCCTGCATCAGGGCCCGCCTCAGGCGATCCGTGGACGGATGGAACCAGTGGTCCATCATTCCAGCGAAGTTTCTGGCGCCCTCGTCCATGTTGTTCCAGTTGCCGACCATCTCGGAGAGGATCGGCATCTGGCGAAGCATCGATCCCATTCCCACCGTACCGATGATTCGTGAGGTCTCTCCGGCTGCGACAAGGCCGAACATACCTCCGGTGGACAGGTATCCGAGCGGAAGCATCGTGCCAAGGGTCGCTGATCCCCAACGCTCGAATCCAGCAAGCTCCCTGTTGCTCCTGTGCAGAGGCTCGTACCGGAGAGCAGAGACGATTTCGCGGAACGCAGCCGTGGCCTCTTCGTTCATCGAGCCGCCCATGGTCGCATCTAGGTTGCCGATCCTGTTGATGGTTCCGATCATCGCCTCGATGCTGTCGATCTGCACGGGATTCCCGTTGACATCCAAGATCCCGTAGTGGGCCAGCTGTTCGTTGAACGAGTCGATGAACCTACGCTCGTTGATCGCCCCGTACACCGATACCGAGTACTTCTTCAGGATCGTCGGGATGTCGGTCACGGTGAGATCGGCAAGACTCAGGTTGCTTCGACCGATGTTCAGGAAGTCCTGAGCAGTCGCCATCGACGCACCTTCATCCATCATGATTCGCGCACGACCGAATGGAGTAGGCGAGGTTCCTCCGGGAGACACCGGACCCTGTAGGTTGTCGATGGCCCGTGCGATCTCGTCATCGATGTCGAGCAAAGGAGCTGCATCGGAATCGTTCGAGAGGCTGATGAGCCTGTTTGTCAGGACTCTGGCGGCCTCACGAACATCGGTGAGGTTGACCACCGCTCCCGTTTCGGTGACGATCTGCCTAGTTCCCGTTGCTCCTCCAAGCGCGGTAAACAGCAGATCCTCAAGAGCCTGACGGCCTTCAACGGTGGTGCCAAGCCGACCGATTCGATCCCATCGCCAGAGACGGGGGAAATAGTTCGCCACGGCGCTGGTCTGGAATCCACGGACTCCAGCTCCATTGGCCGCAGTGTGGATGTCGTTGAAGATCTGCCTGAGAGACCGTGCAGTCTGGTTCACGGCTTCACTGGGATGATTGAAAGTCCCGCTTCGGAGCTGCTGCACTACTGCGTTGTCAAACTCCTCCATCATCTGCCGCCTGTTCCGGCTGAATGCAGTCCGAAGGCTGTCCATCATGGTGATGCGGTCGCTTGCCCCACGGTTCAAGGCATAGCGGGTGTATCCGTTCCTCCAAGCAAGGAGACCAGTGGCCAGATGTCCGGTCATCTCGTAGGAGCCTTCCTCGAACACCGTGCGGCCCTGTGCGACATTCACGCCGGATTCGGTGGCAAGGGCCCTGCGGGCGTTGAAAGCCTCCCAGACGGCCATACGGGCTGCCGGATTACGGATACGGAGCACAACGGCTGCTTGGTTGAAGAACCTCTGAATGGGCCCGAAGGTGTCCGATCCACGGGCAATCGGGACTTCCTCCTGCATACGGCGGGCACCGTCGATTGAGGTTCCTCCGGGAGGAGCGTTCGGCGGAACTACCGCAGATCCGGCTGCTCCACCAGTTCCCGCTGCACCACCACCTCCAGCAGCTGGTGGAACGGGCTGCGCTGCGGCAACACGGGTTCCGGGAACAGCAGGAGCTCCAGCATTGACCCGTGCTTGCTCCCTAGCCCTTGCTGCTGCACGGAGAGCTGCGAGACGCTGCCCGGTGTTCCGCACGGTCGTTCCAAGGGCCCGTGGGACATAGATGCGCCTACCCTGATTACCGACACGGGAATTGATCACCCCGGCGACCTGAGCAAGCCGAGCACGGGAATCAAGGACTCGCTGTCCTCTGGAGTTCACCCTCATCGGAGGATCCTGCATGATCGCCCGAAGGTCCTCGATGATCTCCTCGAACATATCCCGAGTGACCACCGTTCCACGGTTGCGGATCTCGTTGGCCACCTGAAGGATCAGTGAAACTCCGTCAGGATCGTCAAGTCCGTATACGGCTGATGTTCCAAGTCCCGGAAGGGCTTCTCCAGCCTCGTCAAGCCCGGTGTCGAACTGAGACCACAGTCCATCGATGGTGTTGCTCCGCTGGACAAGATCATCGAACGACTGATCCAGTGTTCCGATGGAGACGGCGTTGCCGCTTCTTCGGACATCTCGGATCCGCTGAACAACATCCTCTCCTAGGAACCTCTCGATGGTCCTGTAGACGCTGGATTCAAGCGATGCTCCACGAAGACCAGCGGCATGGCCAGCGAACAAGGCCCGCGCAATGGTCCGGGTCATCTCCTGATCGACCGTACCGCCTCGCCTTGAGATTTCAGCCGCAATGGTGAGGACGGCAGACCGGATTCCGTTGACGGCGTTGATGTTCTGCTGGGCCGCCGCTGCATATCCAGTCCTCCTAGGAGGCGTGTACACGGTGGTGCCGTCAGCAAGAGTCCTGCGGCTCCATCCACGGCCCTGAAGCATCTCCCGGACACGGCCAACCTCGGTCGGATCTGCGTCTGCCCTAACCGAGATCGCCCTGATGTTCTCTCGAAGCTGCCTCCATTGTCCCCTGTACTGGAACGCCACATCGCCCTGCTCTGCGGCGGCAAACAGACGATCCGACTGAACGAAGTCTCCTCGAAGATTCCGAGAGTCAAGCTCAATCTCGATTCCGGTTCCGCGACCCTGACCTCCCGGATACAGATTGCGGTCGATTGCCACATCGTCGCCAAGGCCAGCAGCAAGCTCCCTAGCGCCCCTACGGTTCGTCATGAAGACGCCGGAAGGACGGAGCTCCTCGGGAATCCCTGCACCCCTTCGGATGCTTCTGGCAAGCTCTCCACGCGGCCTAAGGCGATTTGCAGCCGCAGCGATGACTCCACGCCATCCGCCACGGTTTCCACCAAGGATCTGCCTGATCAGGTTTTCGTTACCCGGCGTGTACATCGCTTCGCCAAAGCTGGCTGGACGGACATCTCCTGCAAGCATGGATGCACCGACTTCGTCGGCACGGTTGGCGACATTCTCCCCCTGAAGGATCGGAAGACCAACGCTCTCCGTTCCGGGAACATTCTCGCGCCCGGTCCTTGAGAAAGCCTCGTAGGCATCGTCAGCGATGTTGTCGATGGTTTCCCCGACAGGAGCGACGGTCTGCCCAAGCAAGGTGCGGTCTGCGGCTGCCGCCGTGACGAATGCAAGCGGGCTCCTGTAGTGGATGACCCGGTTTCCAGCCCTGATCTGATGGAGATATCTGTTGGCGTAGCTCTCAACGGCATCGCTGTAATAGGCGCGGGCCGCGAACGATCCAATGGCCCCTCCAAGACCAGCGGCAAGGACGCCGTCAAAAGCCAGCGTAGACGCATCCGGGTCGTAGGTGGGATCGACTCCGCTTCTGGCGATCTTGATCGCGATTTCCTCAGCGACTCCCAGAGCCGCATACTTCCGCATACCCGCAAGACGGGAGACCGTTTCCGCAGCCTGTGCGGCTTCCTCGGACACGCGAACCATGTTTCCCCAACGCTCGGCTGAGGACCTCAAGGCGATCCGTCCTCCAGCAAGGGACATCGCCCTTCCTTCGGAAAGGAACGCAAGCGGCTCAAGAGCCATGCTCATGTTCACGATTGCTGCGGTATCCCCAACGAATCCAGCGATCTTTCCCGCTGTGCTTCCCTGAGCGGCAAATTCCGGCGTTGCAACACGGACCTGATCGAGCTTGTCCTGAAACTCTCCGTAGCTCTTGGATCCAAGAAGCCACGGCCAGTTCTCCGAAGAGACCGACATCAGGTCGCTGGTGATGCCCTCAAGGTTGTTCAACCCTTCTTCTCGATGCGGGGCAAACGCCTCAAGTCCACGGTTGTCAGCCACTGGGTTGAACGGATCGTACTGCTTGGTCTTCTTCTGGTTGAAGTTGAGCGGAGCTAGGTACGCCTCATCGTCGCTCGTAAGCTGGTTGAACTGCCTCTCTAGGTAGTAGGTGGCCTTTCCGGTCCAAGACGAGACAAGACCGCTCATGAACGGACCAAGGGTGTCCGTCATCGCCTTGATGTTGCTCTCTACAGGAGGATTGAGCTGAAGCTCCTGCTCGTAGCTGTATCTCTCCGCAGCCGACATCAGATCGACTGGGCTTTGGGTCTTGAGGATCCGCGTGTCGAACAGCGGTCTGCTTGAGCTTGTCTGGTCCATGTTTTTAGGGGCCTCTTAGAACTTGGGCTGGATCGGACTGAGCGACTTGCGGCGGAATGTTTCGGTCTTCTTTGCCTTCGCCCGCTTCTCAAGATCAACCATGAAGGAAACAACCTTCTCACGGGGACTCTGAGCATCACGGATGATGTTTCCATCCGCATCTCGCGGCTTTTCCCGGCTGACGATGTCCTGAATGGTGTAGTAGCCGTCCTTCATGGCGTTTCCTGCGGAATCGCGGAACGCGAACACGGGTTCTCCGTTCGGAGCGTTGTCAACCCAGACAAGCGTGGCTCCCTTCTCAAGGGCATCGGTGCCGAGCTCGACTCCGATGAATGCCGCGATGTAGCTCTCGGTCACTCCATGGGGAGCAAACGCATCCTTCGGAAGGACCGCTCCGTTGACGATCATCGAGTTATCTAGGACATATTGCCTAGCGTTCTTCATCGAGGTCTGAAGAGCACCGCTTGTAGACGCCATTTCCTCAACGAACTTTCGAGTGAACATCGATGCAGCCGACTTCCGGGCATCTGGGTTCAGTTCGATTGCCGGATCAACGAACGGAATCCAATCAGCCCAGCCACGCCATCCCTTGAGGGCCAGATCCTTCAACGTTTCATCGACCTTCAGCCGATACGCTTGCATATCCGTCCCGTTCTTGTTGATGTCAGTCAAGGACAGGATGTCGGCTTCCGCGTCCATGTTGAGGGACTGAGCTGCATCGCGCACGGCGTCTGGAAGAGACATGACTCCGCTGCTCCACTTGACGGAAGCAAGCTGTAGGAACTTGAGTGTGCGGGCTCCACGGTCTCCCATCTTCGGAAGAAGGATGTCGAGCGGAGAGCGTCCTCCAGCCGAGTTCTTGTAGAGAATCACAAGATCAGCAAGTTCCGGCCTGAGTCCGCGCTCGACATCCACGCTGATTCCATTCAAGGCGATCCGGCGGATGGACTCAAGCCTGTCCTCAAGGTCGAAGTGAAGGGCTGCCTGAATCTCGTTCATCTTCAGGCTCATTCGGATCTGGTCCTTCAGCTGCCTGACATCGGCGGAATCCTGAGAAGACGGAGTAAGGTCTGAAAGTCCGTACTTAGCCATGGCCGCCTCGGGTGCGGAATTGAGCCAGTTGTTGACCTCGACCTTCACAGCGTCGCGGATGTCCTTCTTCTTCGCATCCTCCGAAACGCGAAAGGATTCAAGCTGGGATTCAAGCTTGTTTCGCAGCGATCCAAAGTCCACGATCTCCTGCCCATTCCATTCGGAGGACTTCGGAATATTCCTGCCCTCAAGAGGATCGAAAAGGTTCCTGATGATCAGCGTCTTCGTGTTCCGGTCAGCCATTTCCCGGCCTTCGCGAGTGGCGTTGTTCCAACGCTCGTTGAACTGATCCCACATCTTCGCCTGATCCTCGATGCTCAGGTACTTGAATGCAGGGGTCAGCTGGGTTCGCCATTCATCTAGGTACTTTCCATACGAAGCATCTGCGTTTCCAGCGGCTGAATCGTTCATCGCGTCCTTGTACGCATTGGCCGCCCACGCAGAGACAATCTGGGTTTCACGCGACTTACCAAGCTCGAACCTGTTCTTCTGAACATCTTCGCGAGCCGCAAGGAGCATGGACTTCACTTCGGAGACATCGATGAGCTTTCCGGTTCCAGCCTTCAGCTCCGAAAGAATCGCCTCGGCTTCGTATGTAAGTCCGCTGCTCTTCATCGCCTCGATGAGATGGCTGGCCGTGGCGAGGTTTGCGACCCGTGGGAGACCAAGGCTCTGACCGAGTTCATCAAGGTATCCCTGAAGGTCCGGGACGATCTTGTCCTTCAAGGTGCTGTAGAACGGGCTCTTCCCCTCCCTCATGCGCTTCATCGCATGGTCGAAGATGAGTTCCCGATCCACCGGATCAAGCTGGTCAAGGATGGACTCGGGCGTAGCGTCAGGCGGGGCATAGACAATCGCCTCGCGAGCTTCAAGAGAAAGTCCCGGAACAAGAAGCGGAATCTGAGTCTCGACGCCGTCGAACTGGACCCCAATAGAGCGTTCAGTGACCAGCGATCCGTCTGGGCCGTACTGAGCCCCGTAGAATCCAATGTCCTTGGGAGTCTTGTCCTCGCGAAGACCAAAGTCTGGAACCTTTCCAAACGCGGTCACTGCCTCATCGACCTTCAGCCTCAGAGAATCGATGATCTTCTTCTGGTTGTACTGTCCAACGGCATCGGCGTGTTTCGCGCTCTGCTCGATGAGGAATGGGTTGAACTCCTTGTAGAAGGATCGGCTGAGATACTGGGAAGTGCCGAACTCGGCGTTCTTCTGCTCCGCGAATGAAGCCGCCAGAGCGTCGAAGAACTGGTTGTCCTTCAGCAGCTCGGGGTTGTTCAGCACAGCGTTGTCGTAGGCCGTCTTGAAGTCGTTGCGGGCCTTTGCAGCCTCAAGGACACCGGAAGCCTGTTGCGCTCCCACGGCAAGCCACGGATTCTCGGAAGGCTTGATCTGCCCGCTTCCCACAAGATTCGCGTATGTCTTCCTGTTCTGGTTGACGAGGTCCTGACCAGCTAGGAAATCCTGCTCGTTCTGCTGCGTCTTGATCGTAGTGGCGAACTTCGCGGCAGTCTGGGACAGGTTGCTGAATGCGTCAGCGAACTCGTATGCGTTCCTGATCGCCCCTTCGTCAATCGGCTCGACGGTCTTCCGTGGGTCGATTGGAGCCACAAAGGTGCTGACCGGGCTGGCCGCTACTCCGAGAGATGGTCGTTGCTTTGCCATTGTGTTGTTCCATTATCAGAAGGTCGGCATACCTCGGACCCAGCTCCCACCGCTAGTGCCGCCAGCAAGACCACCCACACTCGATCCCGTCTGCCTTACTCCAAGAGATCCGGGATTTGGGCTTCCGAAGGCCGAGTTCATCATCATTCCGACCTGAAGTCCGCTGCTGATTCCATTCATCAGGATTGCGCCCATGCTGACATTCGCAGGAGGCGGCAGAGGAGACGGATACCCGGAGTTGATGATGCTCTGCCCACGGCTGTAGATGGCCTGAGCCTCACGGTTTACCTGTGCGGTCAGGTTGCTGATATTCCTGATCGCAGCAGACTCGAAGTCGAGCACATCGCGTTCAAACTGATTGTGAATCATGTCCACGGTGCGTCCTTCGATCCCGGTCTCGGCGGTGATTGCCGCATAGCTGGCCGAAGCCTGACGAGAGTCTCGGGTGATGTTCTGAAGTTCCTGCTTCTGCGCGTCGATCTGCTGGATCCTCTGGGAGAACAGCGCATCCGTCTGCAAGCCCACATCGCGCCGAACGCCTTCCACGGTCTGGATGTAGGCTTCATTCTGGGCTCGCGCAAGATCTCCCCTATAGCGGTTCTGCGCCCTTGCTGCGGAACTGGCGGCCTGACCTTGGGCCACAGTCTGTCCCACGCCGACGAGAACGCCGACTGTTGCGCTTACTGGGTCACACATTGTTTTGGATCCTGATGAACTGGTAGAAGAGACGCCGCTCGAAACCGTAGTCCGGGTGTTCGGAGATGAAGGTGAACCCAAGCCAGTTGAGCCACCTGATGTGCACGGTGTTCCGTGCGTCAATGAAGTTGTAGAGGATCGGGTAGGTCTTCTGAAAGCTGGCTACCCACTCCTTGGAGATCCTTAGAAATTCAAACTTATGGCTGTGGATATGGCTGCTTCCCAACATCCATATCCGTCCAATTGAAGGGTTCTCCTCCTGCACGATGCCGAACATACACAGGATCTTTCCTTCAGCGGACATCGTGTAGCATTCGTCTGAAACCTCTATTCCGGTAAGCAAGGCTTCCGTAGGAAACTTGCCTCCTGCTGCCATGACTTCTGAAGCATCCTCTGGACGCAGATCAGGAGCGAGGATGAAGGCGTCCTCTTTGACCGATTGCCTGATTTCAATCATGAGTATCTCTGGGCACGGTCAACATAGTCTCCCTCGATTTCCGCGCTCAGGATCTTGCAGGGAAACGCCGTGTCGTTCAGGATTGTAACAACGACACCTGTGTTTCTTCCGTAGATGGGCGCCCTGAATACGCCTCGGTTGAGGTAGACCTTGTTGATGAGCGACGATCCCGGAATGAGGCCGCTGTAGTCGTACTCGTAGACTGACTCGTTCTCATTCTGCACTTGGATCTTGAAGTAGGCAGTATCCTCGTAGAGGACAGAGATGTTCCTGAGCTGGTAACGACCGCTCTGAAGAGCCGATTCGCTTTGATTCAGGCCACGGATACCGGATCGTCCCTGAAGCCAGAACTGGGAGAACTGGTACTTCATCTCGTACTTGATGCCGATAAAGACCTTGACTCCGCTGTAGTCTCCACGGACGGAGATCGTTCCTGCGGTATCGGAACCAGAGTTGTACGAGGTTCCCGAAATGACAGAAAGAGAAGCACCTTCAATCGTGTACACCGCGCTCTTACCAGCGATGTATGAGTACGGCTTTGAGAGGTTCCAAGTAGTCAGTCCGGTTGTAGAGTTGTATGTCCCATCCCCGATCTCCATGGTGGCTCTTTGATCGAGATGAGTGACCCAGTTGGAGTTCTTCAGGCTTGGGGTGATGTCCGTCAGTTCCGTTCCAAGCTTGATCTTCTCCAGCACTGGAATAGCCGATTCGGTTCTCAGAAGTAGAACATAAAGTTCCATATCCACGAACTCTGCCCAGATGACCCTTGCAAATCCAGCGGTATTGCTGTCAGGAAAGCTGTACTTGAACCATGCCGCTTGAATCGACTCTCCTGAAGAAGCCTTGGTGTACTTGTACAGGTACAAGTTTCCATCCGAGACAACGGCAGCCATGTCATCCTGAGCCGTTGCGGAGATGTGCACGGGTTTTCCAGCGATGTAGCTCGGGACAACCTCGGACACCGTGTTGACCACATAGGAACCGTCGATGTTCTGCTGAGGGACAAGTTCCCTGATTCCGGTGAACCCGTTTCCACGGTTGTATCCGAAGTAGACAGACAATCCCGAAGAGACTGGCTGGATGTCGGAATAGGTCTCATAGTCACCGACAGGCAGCAGAGCCACCGACTTCGGACTGAGGATCTCGCCTCCCCGCAGGACTAGCTGGCTGCTGTCGGTGAACAGGATGAGCTCGGTGTTGAACACCGTTCCAGACTTCAGCTTTCCAACCTTTGGACTGCTGGACGAGACATCGATGGGGTCTGAGTCAGGAACATCAAGGACCGTGGTCCTCCAGAAGTTGAAGAACTCAGACACCTCGCTCAGGATGATGTTCTCGTCGCTTAGGAAGCCTAGGCGGTTCTTGAACAGCACGATGTTGTTGATCGGTACTCCGACAAAGCTCGGGGCGCTGTTCGTCAGATCGTCTCCGACAATCCTGTCCTCCCACTTGTATCCCGAATAGTCGGAACCAGCTGGGGCAGTTGGCGACGAAGGAGTCGTTCCATCGGCCTTCTTGAACAGGAACGAGCCATCCGACTGCCTGATCAGGATGTGAGGCATCGTGGCATAGTCGTACTTGTACTTCAGGCTGGGAGCGATGGACTCGGCCCAGATTCCCCTAGCGAATGTCTGGTCGTTCTCAGCGACGAACTTCACATAGTAGTCATCTAGCTGGCTTTCAGGAGCGCCGAGAACCTTCACCACATAGTTGTCTGGAGCGGTGCTGGGAAGATCCTCGAAACGCTGGACCGTGTCGCGGATCAAGATCATTCCCTGACCACCAAGATCATCTTCAGCAGTGATCTTGAAGTCTGCCGAACGAGTGATGTGGATCACGCTGTCCTTGGCCGTTGCGGTGTACGCAGGAGACCCCTGACCGCTCAACGCCGTCGCAAGAGCATTGGCGACATGGTCCGTTCCAATGTTGTTGCTTGCGGTCTTATGACTTACGGTGATGGATCCAGTTCCATCCGCATTCGTCACGGTGATGGAGAAATCCCGGTCAACATTGCTCTGCTTGACATAGACAATGGCGTTCCTCAGGTAGTTGATCGCCGTTGTCGTGTCGTTCGCAATAGTCGGCTTCATCGTTGACTTGGAGTTCACCACGAAGGTGACATCGGCCACGGTGAGGAGCTTGAGCATCGACCTGTCGGTGTTCGCTAGGTAAGCCTGAGCGCCCGATCCATAGTGAACGGTCTGCTTCGTTCCGTCCAGCTTGTACACCTCGATGAGATTGTTCGCCTCGGTGGCTGACGGCCTGATGAAGACGAAGTACTTCTCGCTGGTGTCGCGCAGGATGATGTGCGGCTTCACCGAGCTTTCTGTGATGGTGGTGTAGATCGAGCTTGAGGCGTTCCTGATCTCGGTCACCTTGGTGGTCGGATGCCTCTTCACCAGACCTTCGATTGGGCTGGGGAATGCGTTCACCATGTCCTCGCACTGGTTCACGCTGCGGATTGCCGGAGCTTGCTGACTGACTCCTCCGATGAGGTTCGGAATCGACTGCGTGATCAGGGGCATCAGTAGGTCCTGTAGGAGGCGTTCCGGTTGACCGCGCTCAGGGTGCTGTATTCATCGAAGATGCTGTAGTCGGCGGTGTCGTTCTCGTAGGAACGCATACGGACCAGCGCCATCATCTCGTCCTGATTGTTGAACACATGGTGCTTCTCCGACCCAAGCATACGGTCGCAGAAGATCCGTGCGGCCCTGATCGTGATGTAGTTCCGGGCTGCCTCCGGCATCTCAGTGAAGTCGAGAAGGACTACCCGGCTGACAACGATGGGGCCCGAGAAGATGTAGCTGTTGGAGACCCGGTCGTACAGCTTGTCTCCCCGGAGAACAAGATCCATGTCGGTGTACTTGTACGGATCGGAATCGATCCTTACCGTGTTCTCCGTGACCACGATGTATCCCGTGCTGTCTGGAGCCAGCGTGATGTTCTCCTCGGTGTTGAAGTGCCATCCGTATCCCTGAACATCTCGGGAAACCTCGTCAAGGATCTGCTCCGCGATGTTGCTGTCTGCCCTCTTGGAGCTGAGTGTGTTGATCGGGGGTTCCCCGATTGCCGACAGCATCGTGTTCACTGCCTGTAGCTTGGTCGTGGTGGAGAGCATGATGGACCTCAAGAAACAGGAGGTGGGCTCCAGAGGAACCCACCTCCCTTAGGTTGTGGCGTCAGCCTTTCGGCTGGTTTTGATTACGCGGTGACGAACTCGATGCAAGCCTCCTCGCGAAGGACATTGTGGCCCATCGCGTACTTCGCCAGCATGAGGGTGCCGAGACGCTCCATGATGTACTCGCTCTCGACCGAGAGATCCATGAGCTTGACCGTGCCGACCGCATCCGAATGGAACGCAATGCCGATGGTGTTGGCGTAGTTGTAGCCCGAGTAACCATCATTAGCGGTTCCACTGACATCGTTCTTGACGCCAGAAGCGCCCGCAAGAGCATCTGGGGTCGAGCTCTCGTCGGTGCTCGGAATGTGGTTCGACTTCAGGACCTTGATTCCAGCGACTTCCACGACCGTACCGGACGCAAGGCTTCCAGCGCCACCGTAGTCCTTGTTGATGGCAATACCAACCGCAGTGCCATCGCCCTGAACAAGACGGTAGTAGTTGGCCGGGTTGAAGATCGCAACGCGACCGTCAGCCGGGACATTCTTCTCATCCATCTTCTGAGCGGCTTGGAAGAGGCCAGCGATGAGCTCGGCGGAAGTTGCGGCGGTCGATGCGGCAATATCCAGCTTGGAGCCAAGGAAGGTGGCCGAAGTGCCGCCAAAGCGATCAGTAGCCCGACGAGCACCAGCGATGACCGTGCGGATCAGGTTCTTGTCAGCCGCGTAGGCAAGAGCACGACCAATCTCCTTCGAGTAGGTCGAGCGGACATCGTAGTGGTTCTTCAGCTCATCGATGTCGGCAACGAAGCAGGAGCTGATGAGGACATCATCGATGAAGATGACCTTCTCGTTGTGCCTCATGCGGGACAGGTACTTGGCCGAGCCAGTGTCGGTTGCCGTACCAGTTGCAAAGGTTGCCGCCGATGCTCCGAGGTAGCCAGTGCTAGCACCCGTGGTGAGAACGGATTCGCCGGGGGTGTGGTAGGCCGCGCTGGCAACGCCAGTGACTGCGAAAGTCGCGGACTTTCCGCTGCTGATGGTGCGGACCTTGGTCAGCGGGAGCATGAGGTTTGCTTCCTCGAAGACCGAGATGATCTCGCCGCTGAAGACCTTGAGGAAGAGGGAGTCTGCGTCACCAGCCAGATTGACCTGACCAAGACGAGACGGAGTAGTCTGAATGGGCATTGTGTTGGGTTCCTAGAAAGAGAGTTGCGTGTACAAGTCTTGACCTGTAGGCGCTACTCTTGAGGTTATCCCACGCATGGGGCCACAACTCGCAACCTGTTCCACCCGTCAAGAAGGTGAAACTTCCTTAGACTCGTCTTCATCAACGAAGCGGGGAGGTACGCAGTACCAGCCTTCGGGAATGACCACACTGTTGTCACTGAGTGTCCACTCGCCGTTGATCAGGAGGTAGACCTTGGTCTTGCAGTTCGGGCCCACCCTGATCGGGCTTGCCTCCGGGATGAACACGGCTCTGCTGCACCCACTTGCGGATCCGAGAACCAGCACGACGAAGCAGAACAGGATCCCGATCAGCAGAAAGTGCAGTGCGTGAGAACTGGTAAGCCCGTACAAGCGACTCAAGAATCCCAAGGATGATCGCCTTGAGGATCCCATTCACTTGGCCCCCGCGTCCTCGCTGGAGACATTGTTGTCCCGAGCGAAGATCAAGCCGATTCCCGCCATGATTGCGCTTGCCGTCACGGCGACATCGAGCGTGGTATTCGGGTCGTTGTCGAAGAGTGCGGTGAGAGCGGCCCCGACTGCGGTCAGGACTGCCGCGATTCCTGTCACTGTGGTCTTCCAAGACTTCATCTGTGCTCCTTATCGGGAAGTGGTGGTGAGGATGTTGCTGTTCTTGAGACGGTTCTCGACATCGCGTCGATACGCCGGATCCTTGTGGTAACGGGGATCCTTCATGGCTGCGGTGAGCTCCGCTACGCTTCGGAACGCTCCACCGGAAGGCCCGATGGTGTCTCCTTGGATGAGCTTGGCCGGGGATCCAGAGCTTTGGGAGAAGCGGGCCTGAAGTCCACGGACGGCCATCTGCATGGCTGCTGGATTTCCCTGCTCCATGATGTTGTTGAAAGCCTCGATCTCGTTCTCCTCCAGAGACTCTGAAGCCCACTCCAGCATGGAGTTGTACTTGTCCTCTCCTCCGGCAATCGAGTAGATCTGCTGGGTCTGCTTCTCCGTGATGGCGTTGAGTCCATCGAGGTAGTTGCGGACCACATTCTCCGGGATGCCGTTGGCGGAAAGCTTGGCGATGCTCTCCTCACTCAGGGTTCCATTCTCGGAATACTCCTTGGAGAACTCGTCAAAGTTCAGGGTCCCCTGAGGAGCCGCTTCGGCTTGAGGGATCGTCTTGGGCTTCTCCGCAGGGGTAGAGAAACGCTTTTCCAGCTCGGAGTATGCCTTGGCTAGATCCTCAGGGGACTTGAACTTCTCGGGAAGCCAGTTAGGACGCTCATCGGATGCCTGAGCGGGATCCTGAACTTCCTGCTGCTCTGCCTGAATCGCCTGTTCCATGGCGGTATCGGGAGGATTTTCCTTCGTGATGGTGATTGACTGGTGGTTGCTCATCGTGCGTTCTTCATGTTGGCCTGTAGGATCTTACCTCCCTCGGCCATGGCTTGGTTTCCATGCTGTGCAAGAAGCTGCATCTGCATGGCTTGCTGCTGCTCGATCTGGAGCTGCTCTTCGGACTTTACCAGACCCGCCGTTTCGATTCCAAGAGAAGCAGCGCGTCTGTTGAGATATTCGCGGACATCGATGTACTGCTGGATCATCTGAGGACCAAGGATCTGACCGATGCCCTGAAGGTAGATGTCGAGCCTGTTGAGGTCGTTGCCTCGTCCAAGGGCGTCGATTCCCGTCACAATCGTAGGCGTGACGAAGTCCTTGGGAAGCTTCGGCATCCTCTTGCTCTTGGTCAGGCGGTCGATGACACGGCCAACGAGCGGAAGCTGGAACTCCTGAGAGAGGATGGAGTAGATGCCTCCCAGCTGGCGCTCGATGCTTTGGGTGACCAGACGGACTTCCTCGGCGGTGACGCGGTCTGCGTTCCTGATGGTCGCCTCGGTCAGCAGGAAGGCGTAGCTCAGGCGCTCCGAGATCCCCTGAGCCGTGGCTAGGGCGACCTGAAGATCGGCTCCCTTGTTGGCCTGAAGCACGGTCACATCGGCTGCATTGCCCTCCCGGATGGCTCCATTGGGCGCCTGAGCCAAAGTCTTGGCACGGGTGGTTCCGGTCGGGTTGACGAGGAAGAGAAGCTTGGCGGAAGCCGCAGCGGCCTCCACGATGCTCTTGGACAGACTCTCCAGAGAGATCAGGTCGCCAAGGTATTGCTCGACATAGGAACGACCGTAGTCCTCCCCGTCGATGCGGTTCATCCGCAGGGCTAGGAACGGACTCTGCTCAATCGGGTAGGTCCCGTAGGAGTCTGGGATGATCTCTCCCTCGACCTCTTGGTAGATCTCGACACGGTCGCCCATGCGATGACAACAGGTGTAGATGTCCACCGTGTTGTCATGGTTGCACATACAGGACTTGACGAAGGGCTGGATCTCCTCGGGAAGAACGGCTGGAGCAACCGTCTCCTTGATGATGATCTTCTTCGCGTTGCCCATCGGGTCACGCTTGACCACGAAGCGGTCCAGCTTGATCACCCGCATGGGGCCATCGTCGGGGAAGTACAGGACAACCGAGCCGCAGACGATCAGCTGCTTGATGGCCTCGAACAAGTTGCTGCGGATTCCCTGAGACTCGATCTCCCGCTGAACACGGCGCTCAAGCTCCGACAGGCTGGCGTCAACCTCAGCCTTGGCGTTTGGAGACATGGCCATGAGCCTGTTCTGAGCCTTCGCATCAAGAACGAAGCGAAAGAACGGGGCGTTCGGTGGAAGGAGTGACAGGAGAAGGGCAGAAGCCAGAT
>Ga0208783_10000457_pt1 | contig 25234 bp, 28 predicted proteins | sample DEB19_08_DNA_2_FD_184529 | JGI IMG/M metagenome (GOLD analysis project Ga0208783, IMG submission 184529) | Aqueous microbial communities from the Delaware River and Bay under freshwater to marine salinity gradient to study organic matter... | ecosystem: Environmental > Aquatic > Marine >...
CGCCGCGCTCACCTCCGGCGTGGCATACCAGACGGTGATCCCGCGCCGGATCTGGGCCGGGGTGTTGGGCATCGCCCGGACGATCGCCCGGTGCCCGAGCGCGGCACCGAGGGCGCGCGTCGTGGGGCCGGCGAGGATGCTGATGACGAGCTGATCCGGGCGCAGGACGGGGCGCAGGTCGCGGCCCACCTCCGCGAGGCTCTGGGGCTTGATCGCGAGGACGACGACCTGTGCGGCGGCCGCGGCCTCGGCGTTGCTCGCGGTGGTCCGGATCCCGAGATCGGCCTCGAGGTGCGCACGGCGGTCCGCGCGCGGCTCGGAGGCGACCACCTGGTCCGGGCGGAGCCGCCCGCCCGCGAAGAGACCGGCGAGCATCGAGCCCGCCATCACCCCGGTACCGATCGTCGCGATCGTCATCTCCTGCGCCATGGGCGGGAGTATAGGGGCCGCCGGAGCGCCTTCCCCGCTCAGGGCTCCAGCCCCGGGACCGGGATCGCCTCGTCCGGGCCGGGCCAGGGGGGCATCGTGATCGCGACGATCTCCAGGCCGGCGTCCGGCGCGGCGCGGAAGCGGAAGGCCGTCCCGTGGGGGATCGTGAGGCAGAGGCCGGGGACGAGCGCCGTCCGCTCCGTGCGCCCCGCCTGGCGCCGGACGATCTCGCCCCGGCCCGCCGTGACAAGCCAGATCTCCTCCACGCTCCGGTGGATGACGGGATCGGTCACCTGGCCGGGGGTGAGCGTGAAGCGGGCCATCGATCCGCCGCGGGTCGCGAGGAGGACCTCCACGGCGGCGCCGTCCGGGGCCGTGGCACGGAAGCCCGCGCCCGGGGCAAGGGTGGCGAACGGGTCGCCGGGCGGGGCCGCGCCCGCGGGGTCGGCGCTCACCGGCGCGGTGCGAGCGCGCGGAGGACGGGGAGCGCCTCCGTCGTCCCGTCCGCCGCGACCGGGATGACCGCCACATGGTCCGCTCCCGCGGCGTGGTGCGCGGCGATCCGTGCCCGGAGAGCGGCCGCATCCCCCCACGCGACCATCGCATCCACGAGCCGGTCCGATCCGGGGAGCGCCCAGTCCTCGGGTGCGAAGCCCTGGGCCGCCCAGCTCACCTGGTAGTTCGCCGTCCGCAGGTAGGGGGCGAGATAGGCACGCGCCGCGGACCGCGCCCGCTCCGGGTCCGTCTCCAGGACGCACGCCTGGGTCACGGCGAGGAGGGGCCGGCGTCCGGCGGGGGCCGCCGCATCCAGGACGCCGCGCATCCAGGCGATCCGCTCCGGCGTGACGAGGTAGGGGAACGCGCCGTCCGCATCCGTGGCGGCGAGGCCGAGCATCCGCTCCCGGAGCGCCGCCACGAGGACCGGCGGCTCGGCCGGGGGGCCGCCTTCCGTCCCTGCGCCGGCCGGAAGCGGCCCGCGGTAGGGGAGCCGGTGAAGGTCCGCGAGGTAGGCCTGCATCCGGCTGAGCGGGCGCTCGTAGACGTGGCCGCGGAGCTTCTCCACGAGGTGGGCGTGGGAGACACCGAGCCCGAGGACGAAGCGGCCGCCGGTCAGCTCGTGGAGCGTCTGGGCGCCGAGCTTCGCGGCCATCGCGTCCCGGCCGAAGATCGAGACGATCGAGGTCCCGAGCCAGATCCCATCCGCGGCCTGCGCGACCGCCGCGAGGAGCGCGGTGGGCTCACGACCGACCGTCTCGGGTGCCCAGAAGGCACCGAACCCGAGCGCGGCGACCTCCGCGATGTACGCCCGCGCATCCGCGGCCGCCAGCGTATCCAGGTGGCCCCAGGCCCCGATCGGACCGATCCCCGTGCGCAGGTCGCTCATCGGCCGAGTGTAGCCGCCGTCTCGGCGGCCGGACCCGGGGGCCGCTCGGCGGCGGCAAGGAGGAAGAAGCGACCGGTCGTCTCCGTCACGATCCCCGTGAAGCCCGCCTCCGTGAGCGCGGCGGCGAGCGCATCCGCCCCGCGCACGAGGAACGGGATCCGGACCTCGCGACCGTCCGGGAGGCGGCGCACGGCGACGCCGTCCACGGGGAGCGGATCGCCCACGGCATCCGTCTCCGGGTCACCGAGCGGCTCGATGAGGAGGAGGCGCCCGCCGGGCCGGAGCGCGTCCCGGAGGAAGGCAAGGCGCTCCGCGAGCCGGGCGGCGGGGACGTGCCGGATCCGGAAGGCGAGGAGGATCGTCCCGGCAGGAGGATCCGGCGGCGTCCACGGGGTGCGCTGGTGGAGGTGGGCACGCAGCCCGTGCGCGACGAGCCGGCTCCGGGCGGCGTCGAGCGCGGCTTCCGAGGCGTCATGGATCGAGAGCTCGCCGCGACCGGCGAGGAGCGGCGACCAGAAGCCGGGGCCGGCCGCCGGCTCCACGATCGGGGAGGGCGTGGCCTGGCGGTCGAGCCAGCCGGTCGCCGCGTCCAGCTCCATCTGCCAGGCGAGATCGCGGACGGGACCGCGGGAGTGGCGGCCGCGCCGGAGGTAGCGGTCCTCCTCCTCCGCGACGCTCGCCGCGAGCCACGCCGCGAGATCCGCCTCCGGATCGGGCTCCGCACGGGCAGCGGCGCCGGCGCGTCCGCGCTCCGCGATCCCGTTCCGGAGCCGGTGCGCAAGGAAGCGGTTCTCCTGCGCCCGGCCAAGGCAGGCGGGGCAGAGCTGCGACCAGCCCTCGAGATCGTCCGGTCCGCGCGTCTCCCAGGCGCTCCCGCACCAGAGGCAGTCGAAGCGCGCCCGGAAGGGCATCAGCGCGGTCCGGGGGCCGGGGCCGGCAGGACGATCGCGCCGGTCTCGGGGACGAGGTCGGCGAACCCGTCCGGGTCGAAGAGCCGGGCGAGGAGCGCGATCCCCTCCACGACCCGCGGTCCGGGCCGCGCGAAGAGACCGTCCCCGTCCACCGCGACGATCGCACGGTCGCGGGCGGCGCGGAGACCGCCGATCCAGCCCGGGACCGGAGCCGCCGCCCAGGCCTCCGCCGCGGCGCGGGCATCCATCCCGCAGGCCGCCACCACGATCAGCTCCGGGTCGATCTCGCGGACACGCTCCCAGTCGCTCGGTACCGCAGGCGCACCCTCCCGCCCGAGGAGCTCCCAGCCCCCGGCGCGGCGGACCATCTCCGGGATCCAGTGGCCGGAGGCGAAGGGCGGGTCGACCCACTCCAGGACGACGACCCGGCGGGGCGGGATCCCCGCGAGCCGGCGCTCCTGGACGCGCGCCTCGATCTCCCCGAGGCGCTCGCGGAGGATCTCCACGAGCCCCACCGCCTCGTCCTCCGCCTCCGCGTAGGCGCCCACCGTGGCGACCGCGTTGAGGATCCCCTCCACGCTATCCGGCTCGAGGCTCACGACCGTCGCACCGGGGATCCGCTCGCGCGCGATCGCGCGGACCTCATCGGCCCCCACGGCGCAGACGGTGCACAGCTCCTGGGTGAGGATGAGGTCCGGCGCGGCGGCCACGAGCGCCTCCACGTCCAGCCGGTCGCGCGGCTCCGTGGCGATCGTGAGGGCGGGGACGGCGGCGATCCCGGGCGGCGCGTCACAGCGGCAGCTCCGCCCCACGAGCTCGTCCGCGAGGCCGAGCGCGGCGACGATCTCCGTGGCGGCGGGGAGGAGGGAGACGATGCGCATCGGCCTCATCGTCCCATCCCCGGCCGTGGCCTGCCGGGCGGCGCCCCGCTCGGCTAGGCTTCCGCCATGGAGCCGGGTGCGATCGTCGCCGTGGACGCGGTCCGGAAGCGGCTCGGCGGGACCGAGGTCGTCGCCGGGCTCTCCTTCGACGTGGCCCCCGGCGAGATCCTCGGCTTCCTCGGCCCGAACGGCGCGGGGAAGACGACGACGATGCGCATGATCCTGGACATCGTCCGGCCGGATGCGGGGACGATCCGCGTCTTCGGCCAGGCACCGGGGATCGCCCACCGCGCCCGGATCGGCTACCTCCCCGAAGAGCGCGGCCTCTACCGGGATGTCCCGGCGATCGAGACGCTCACCTATCTCGGGACGCTCCGCGGGCTCGCCTCCGGGGAGGCGCGCAGGCGGGGTCTCCGGCTGCTCGGCGAGATGGGGCTCGGTGATGCGGCACGGAAGAGCGGCGCGCAGCTCTCGCGGGGGATGCACCAGAAGGTCCAGCTGATCGCCGCGATCCTCCACGAGCCCGAGCTGCTCATCGTGGACGAGCCGTTCGGTGGCCTGGACCCGGTGAACTCCGACCTCCTGAAGGCCGTCCTGCGCGACCTCCGGGCGCGCGGAACGGCGGTGATCATGAGCACGCACGACATGGCCGATGCGCAGGCGCTGTGCGACCGGATCCTCCTCATCGACCGGGGCCGGCGCCTCCTCTACGGCCCGGTGGGGGCGATCCGTGACGCCTTCGCGGACGGGGCGGTCAGCGTGCGCGGCCGTGGGCTCCCGGGACCGGGCTCCCTGCCGCCCTCCGCCGCGGAGCGGAGCGAGCGCGACGGGACCGTCCGCTACCTCCTCCGGCCGGGGGCGCGGGCCGCGGACCTCTTCCGCGAGCTCGCCACGAGCGGGGCGGAGGTGGAGCGCTTCCAGGAGGAGGCGCCGGAGCTCGGGGAGATCTTCGTCCGGGCGGTCGCGGGCGACCCGCGCGCCGAGGCGGTCCGGTGAGCGGCGGGCGGGCGGGCGGGATCGGCCTCGCGTGGGCGGTCGCGCGGCGCGACTACCTGCGCACGGTGCGCCGGCGCGGCTTCCTCGTGGCCACCTTCACCCTCCCCCTCACGATCGCGGGCTTCCTCCTTCTCGGCACGCTCGTGGGGAGCTCGGCGGTCCCCGCGGGCGGCGGGCCGGTCCCGATCGTCGTCGTGGCGGAGACCGCGGTGGACCTGCGCGGGGCCGCGGCGGTCGTCCCCGGCGTCACGCTCACCGACCGGGCCACGGCGGAGGAGCGGAGCGCGACGGGCGAGATCCCCGCCTGGTTCCTCGTCCCGGAAGGCTGGCCCGCCGATCCCCGGGTGATCCGGACGACCGGGGCGGCGCAGCAGCTCGACCTCGGCGACGCCGGCCGGGAGAGCGCGGAGCAGGCCTCGCTCGACGCCCTCCTCCGCCTGGCGCTCACGGAGGCCGGCGGTCTCGACCCGCTGGCGCAGGAGCGGATCCTCCTCCCGGCGATCGTGGAGACGCGCACGGAGACCGGGACGACCGTCTCGGCGGCCGCGCTCGCGGCGTCGTTCATCGTCCCCTTCGCCTTCGCCCTGCTCTTCGTCCTCGCGATCTTCGTCACGAGCGGCTACCTCCTCCAGTCCGTGACCGAGGAGAAGGAGAACCGGGTCGTGGAGATCGTCCTCAGCTCCGTCCCGGCCTTTCCGCTCATGGGCGGCAAGATCCTCGGGCTCGGCGCCGCGGGCCTCACCCAGGCGACGATCTGGGCGATCACGGCGCTGCTCGGGATCTCCCTCCTCGGCGACCGGATCGGCGGCCTGCCGGAGATCGTCCCGGACCCGCTCGTCGTCCTCCTCGCCGCGTCCTACTTCGTCCTCGGCTACCTCGCCTTCGGGGCGATCTTCGCGGCGATCGGGGCCCTGGCACCCGGGACGCGGGAGGCCCAGCAGTACTCCGGCTTCCTCGGCTTCTTCGCCGTCCTGCCGCTCGTCCTCTCGGCCGGGATCGCGAGCGATGCCGGCTCGCCGCTCGTCTGGGCGCTGGCGGCGATCCCGCTCACCGCGCCCTCCACGCTCCTCCTCGTCCTCGCGCTCGGGGACGGGATCCCGTGGCCGATGGTCGGGCTCTCGCTCGTCTCGCTCACCGGCTGGATCATCCTTGCGACCGCGGGGTCCGCCCGCGTCTTCCGGGCGACGATCCTCCTCTACGGCGCGCGCCCCTCGGTGCGCACGATCGTGGACGCGCTCCTCGCCCGAGGCTGAGCCCGGAAACGACGAGGCCGGCGCCCCGCTCGGGGTCGCCGGCCCGGTGCCGTCAGGAGCGGACGCGGGTCAGGCCCGCGGCTTCCACTCGTCCACGGTGGCGCGCGCGGCGGCCCGGTCCTTGAACCAGCGGGCGTTGACGCCGGCGTACGCGGCCATCTCCGCGGGGAGCGAGTCCTCCGGGTAGATCGCGTTGACCGGGCACTCCGGCTCGCAGGCTCCGCAGTCGATGCACTCGTCCGGATCGATCGAGAGCATCCGGTCCACACCCTGCTCGAAGTGGATGCAGTCGACGGGGCAGACCGCCACGCACGACTGGTCCATCACGTCGATACACGGCTCCGCGATGACGTAGGCCATTCCTGTCGCTCTCCCTGGTCAGCCGGCCGTGCAGGCGGCGGCACGCTCGATCGAAGGGCGGCAGAAGCCGCCGCCCCGCATCTTACTCCGCGGCGCGCAGCTCCACCGCCCCCACCATGCCGCGCTCGGGGTGGCCGGGGAGGTTGCAGCGGAGGAGAAGCTCCACGCCCTCCGGGACCCGCAGCTCCACCACCTCCCGGCCGCCCGATCCAAGGAGGACCCGGAGGCCGGGGATCCCGGGCGGGATGCTCGCCGGCGGTGGCGTCGTGAAGGGGGCGGGCGGGGTCGCGAGGTCGGCACCCGCCCAGGCCTGCTGGAAGCCCGCATCCCCGAGCGCGAGCTCGTGCTCCACGAGGCCGCCGTTGAAGACGGTGAGTCGGATCGTCTCGCCGGGGACGAGGACGACCGGGGTGGGGTCGAAGCGGTAGTCGCGCATGATCACGGTGACCGCGCGCGGACGCTCCGGCGTTCCAGGCTCGGCGATGGCGACCGAGGGGGCGGGGTCGAGCGAGCGCTGGGCACCCACAAGGACGAGCCCGATCGAGATCGCGAAGAAGAGCACGACCACGAGGACCGGCGCGCGGGAGATGGGAGACGGGGCGCGCGTCACGAACGGGAATCTACCCCCTTGCACCGGCGTGCGAAACTTCCCGGCAGGGCCGGTGGGAGGAGACCGGCCCGCTCCTCCGTGGCACCCGGACCGACCCGGGCCTCCTCCCGCCCGCCGGCGACCGAACCGAGGCCCGATGACCGTCTCGCCGACCCCTTCCGCCGCCCCGGGCTCGCCGACGCGCGCCGCGGTCCGGATGGAGGGCCTGCGCAAGACCTACGGCGAGGTCGTCGCGGTCGAGGGGCTGGACCTGGAGATCGGCGCCGGGGAGTTCTTCTCCCTCCTCGGCCCGTCGGGCTCGGGGAAGACGACGACCCTCCGGATGATCGCCGGGTTCGAGCTCCCCACCGCGGGCCGGATCCTCCTGGACGGCGAGGATGTCTCCCAGCGGCCGCCCTACGAGCGGGACGTGAACACCGTCTTCCAGGACTACGCGCTCTTCCCGCATCTCAGCGTGGGCGAGAACGTGGGCTACGGGCTGATGATCCGCAAGGTCCCCCGGGACGAGCGGGCGCGCCGGGTGGCCGACGCGCTCCGGATGGTCCGCCTCACGGGCCTGGACGACCGGCGGCCCGGCCAGCTCTCCGGCGGCCAGCGGCAGCGGGTCGCCCTTGCCCGGGCGCTCGTCAACCGCCCCCGCGTCCTCCTCCTGGACGAGCCGCTCGGCGCGCTCGACCTGAAGCTCCGCCAGGAGATGCAGGTGGAGCTGAAGACGATCCAGCAGGAGGTGGGGATCACCTTCATCTACGTCACCCACGACCAGGACGAGGCGCTCTCGATGAGCGACCGGATCGCGATCTTCAACCAGGGCCGGGTGGAGCAGGTCGGCTCCCCGGCGGATGTCTACGAGCGCCCCGCGACCGCCTTCGTGGCGGGCTTCGTGGGCATCTCGAACATCCTCGAGGGTGCGGTCGCCGCCTTCGTGACGGATGGCGCCGGGACGGTCACCGTGCGCCCGGAGAAGATCCACCTCCTGGATCCGGGGGACCCGGTTCCGGCCGGCTCGGTCGCGCTCACCGGCCGCGTCCACGATGTCGTCTACCTGGGCTCGGACACGAAGTACCTCGTGGAGCTCGACGCGGGCGGGACGCTCGCGGTCATCAAGCAGAACGTCGCGACCTCCTCGATGGAGGCGCTCGCCCTGAAGGGGAAGCCGGTCCTGCTCGCGTGGGACCGGACGCATACCCTGCCGGTCGCCGCGGATGGCGCCGGCGGGGGTCCTTCCCCGACCTGAAGCACGGCCCCATCGACGGAGGCGAAGGTTCCAGAGTGGAGGGAACGATGAAGGGATCGATCCGCAGGACGCTCAGCGCGGGGGTCGGGCTCACGCTCGCGCTCGCCGCGATCGCGCCGGGTGCGACGCTCGCGCAGGACGTGCCCGAGGGCGCGATGACGGAGATCGGTGCGCCGGAAGGTGCGCTCGAGATCGTCGCCTGGGCGGGCTATGTCGAGGACGGGTCGAACGACCCGGCGCTCGACTGGGTCTCCTCGTTCGAGGAGGAGACGGGCTGCCAGGTGAACGTGACGCTCGGCAACACGTCGGACGAGATGTTCACCCTCATGCAGTCCGGGAACTACGACCTCGTCTCCGCCTCCGGTGATGCGTCGAACCGGCTGATCTCGGCGGGCTCGGTGCAGCCGATCAACCTCGCGCTCATCCCGAACTACGTGGATGTCTTCGAGGGCCTGAAGAACAAGCCCCACAACACGGTGAACGGCGTCCCCTACGGCGTCCCGCACGGCCGTGGCGCGAACCTCCTCATGTACAACACCGAGGCCGTGACGCCGGCGCCCGACAGCTGGAGCGTCGTCTTCGACCCGGCCTCCCCGTACGCGGGCAAGGTGACCGCCTATGACAGCCCGATCTACATCGCGGATGCGGCGGTCTACCTCATGACCCACAACCCGGAGCTGGGGATCACGAACCCCTACGCGCTGGACGAGACCCAGTTCGCCGCCGCGGTCGACCTGCTCAAGCAGCAGCGCGCGATCATCGGCCGCTACTGGGCTCTCTACACGGACGAGATCGCGGCCTTCCAGTCCGGCGACAGCGTCGTCGGCACGACCTGGCAGGTGATCGCGAACGTCCTCCAGGGGAGCGAGCCCGCGACCCCGATCGAGGCGATCCTCCCGATGGAGGGATCGACCGGCTGGTCGGATACCTGGATGCTCTCGTCGATGGCGCAGCACCCGAACTGCGGCTACCTCTTCATGAACCACATCATCTCGCCCGCGGTGAACGCGGCCGCCACGGAGTACTTCGGGGAGGCCCCGGCGAACACGAAGTCGTGCGCGCTGACCGCGGACCCGAACCACTGCGACACGTACCACGCGACGGACGAGGCCTACTTCGACAAGGTCTACTACTGGGCGACCCCCCAGAAGGAGTGCCTGGACGGCCGCGGCCCGATCTGCAAGGACTACGCGGAGTGGACGATGGCCTGGACGGAGATCAAGGGCTGATCCACCGCCCGGACGGAACGGCCGACACCCCGGGGGCCCGCACGGGTCCCCGGGGTGTCGCGCTCCACCGCGAACGATGACGACGACCGCCGGCACCGCCCCCCACGCATCGCCGAGCCGCCGCCTCCAGGCGTGGCTCTATCGGCGGCCGCGCCTGCAGCTCGTCCTTCTCCTCGCGCTGCCGCTCCTCGCGCTCGTCGTCGCCTACCTCGGGTCGCTCGGGCTCCTGCTCATCAACGCCTTCTGGCGCTACGACCCCACGACCGGCGGCCTCGACCGGACCTTCAGCCTCGCGAACTTCCTCCAGATCGCGGGCTCCGCGGTCTACCGGACGATCACCCTGCGCACCGTGGGGCTCGCCTTCCTCGTCACGATCACCTGCGCCGCGATCGGCTTTCCCGTCGCCTACTACATGGCGCGGATCGCCTCGCCGCGGGTGCGCGGCCTGCTCGTGGTGACGATCCTCCTGCCGCTCTGGGCGAGCTACCTCGTGAAGGTCTTCGCGTGGCGCGCGATCCTCCAGGAGCAGGGGGTCCTGAACTGGCTCCTCCGCCCGCTCGGCCTGGAAGGGCCCGGCTACGGGGACGTGGCGGTCTGGCTCGTCTTCACCTACCTCTGGCTGCCGTACATGATCCTGCCCATCCAGGCGGGGCTGGAACGGATCCCCTCGTCCCTCCTCGAGGCCTCGGCGGACCTCGGCGGACGGACCGGGATGACCTTCCGGCGCGTCATCCTGCCGCTCGCCTTCCCGGCGGTCGTGGCGGGCTCGATCTTCACCTTCTCGCTCACGCTCGGCGACTACATCACGCCCACGCTCGTCTCCTCCACGCAGTTCCTGGGCAACGTCGTCCAGCGCGAGGTGGGGGTCTCCGGCAACCTCCCGCTCGCCGCGGCCGTGGCCACGATCCCGATCATCGTCATGCTCCTCTACCTCTTCGTCGCCCGGCGCCTCGGCGCCTTCGAGGCGCTCTAGGCGGATGCACGAGCCCCGCGGCGCCCGGATCGCCCTGCGGATCGCGACGATCGCGGTCCTCGTCTTCATCTATGCGCCGCTCGCGGTCATCGCGATCTACGCCTTCAACAGCGGCACGAACCAGGCCTGGCCGCTCGCCGGGCTCAGCTTCCAGTGGTTCGAGCGCGCCTTCGAGCAGAGCGGTGTCCGGGACGCGCTGTGGGCGTCGATCCGGGCCGGGCTCGGGGCGACCGCGGTCGCCCTCTTCCTCGGCTCGCTCGTCGCCTTCGCGGTCCAGCGCTTCCGGTTCTTCGGGCGCGAGACGGTCGGCTTCCTCGTCCTCCTCCCGATCGCCCTGCCAGGGATCGTCACCGGGATCGCGCTGAACAGCGCCTTCCGGACGGCCGGGCTGGAGCTCGGGATGACGACGATCGTCATCGGGCACGCGACCTTCTGCGTGGTCCTCGTCTACAACAACGTGATCGCGCGCCTGCGCCGGGTGAGCCGGCACCTGGAGGAAGCGTCGATGGACCTTGGCGCGACGCAGTGGCAGACCTTCCGCTACGTCACCTTCCCGGCGATCCGGACGGCGCTCCTCGCGGGCGGGCTGCTCGCCTTCGCGCTCTCCTTCGACGAGGTGATCGTCACGACCTTCACGACCGGAGGCGGCGAGAAGACGATCCCGATCTGGATCCTCCAGAACTACACCCGGACGAGCGGGCTCCCGATCGTCAACGTGGTGGCGCTCCTGCTCATCCTCCTCTCCGTCATCCCCGTCTGGATCGCCCAGCGCCTGGCAGGTGCCGGGACCGGATCGCCCTCCGGCCGCTGACCCCGCTCAGGCGGTCCGGACGAGCTCCGGCTGCCAGCGGAAGGGCGCGACCCGCACCGGCGCCGGGCCGGGATCGGGGTCTGGCGCCACCGCCGCCACCCCGCCCGCGATGACGAGCGCCGCGACGAGCGCGAGCCGGCCCGGCACCGGGACCGGGATCCGCAGGGCAGGGCGGGATGCAGGATGAGAAGCGGCGGAACGGCGCGGCCGGGTCACGAGGACGACCTCCAGGCGATCCGCACCGGCCCCGCACGGGGACGGTGGGGATGCGGGGATCGTCAGGCGCGACGCTTCACCCGGACTGCACGCGGCGGTGGATGACGCGGGTGGACCGGCGGCCGGACCGCCGTCCGGTGCGGGTCAGCGCTTGGACTGGAAGCAGTCCGAGCAGTAGACCGGGCGGGCGCCGGTGGGCTGGAAGGGGACCTGGGCCACCCCTCCGCACTCGGCACAGGTGGCCGCGAACATCTCGCGCGGCCGCCGCTCCCCATACCCGTCCCCGCCACCGCCGTAGCTCCCCCGGCTGCCGTAGCCGCCGCCGTCGAACGATCCCGACGACGAGCGCTGCGCCTTCCGGGCCTGGCGGCACGGTCCGCAACGCTTGGGTGCCTCCGTGAACCCGCGCGATGCGAAGAACTCCTGCTCTCCTGCGGTGAAGACGAACTCCTGAGCGCAGTCCACGCAGGACATGATCCGATCCGTGTACGACAACGGAACCGACCTCCCCTCCCCGATTGACGGCCCTCCTCCGGGCCGGGCCTCACCATAGCGAGACGCCGCGCGCGCGACAACCCCCTTCCGTACGCAGACGGGTGAGGAGAAGGTGGGCGCGGGCGGGGCAGGCAGGCCCCGGGGCGGGTCAGGCGGGGACGGCCACCGCGGTCTCGGACTCCACGAGGCGCCGGAAGCGGCGCAGGTCCTCCCGGAAGACCCATGCGAAGACCGGCGTGAAGAGCGGGTCGGCGATCCGGAGCGCGACGCGGGCGAGAGGAACGACGACAGCGCCGAGCAGCGGGACCCGGGCAAGGCGGGGCAGGAAGGGGATCGCGGCCGTGGTCGGCGTCAGGACCTCGTGCCAGACGACCTCCGTCGCGCGCCCGCCGTCGATCGGGCGGAGCCGGAACTCGCCGGAGCCGGTGAAGGCGCCGAGGTGGGCGATCGCGTAGCGGTGGGGTGCGTCCAGGACGGTCACCTCGATCGGGTCCGACTGGCGGAAGCCGAACATCGAGACGGTCCCGATGGCACGGGACCCGACGGCGATCGGCCCGGGCGTCTCGATCCGGACCTCCGAGAGGTCATGCATCCATTCGGGCTGGCGGGGGACGTCCACGAGCCGATCCCAGACGGTCTCGATCGGGGCGTCGATGCGGGTGGTGCGGATGATCGTCGGCATGGCGCCTTCTCTTCGCAGCGGAGCCCCCGGCGGTTCTCCCGGCGCTATCCTGCGGCGATGACCCCCCAGCGCCGGCGTCGCCCGATCACCTCCAACGAGGACCGCGCCCTCCTCATGAACCACCCGGTCGGGGATACCGCCTTCCTGGAGTCGGATTCCTGGCGGGCGCTCCGGATCATGGGCGAGTTCGTGGAGGGGATCCAGGCGCTCGCCCCCCTCGGGCCGGCGGTGAGCGTCTTCGGGTCCGCCCGCACGGCCCCCACGGACCCCTACTACCGGCTCGCCCGCACCCTGGGGCGGCGGCTCGCCGAGGAGGGCTTCACGGTGATCACGGGCGGTGGCCCGGGGATCATGGAGGCCGCGAACCGGGGAGCGCGAGAGGGGAAGGGGCTCTCCGTCGGCCTGGGGATCGAGCTGCCGCACGAGCAGGGGATCAACGAGTGGGTCGACCTCGCGGTCGAGTTCCGCTACTTCTTCGTGCGCAAGACGATGTTCGTGAAGTACGCGCAGGCCTTCGTCATCTTCCCCGGTGGCTTCGGGACCCTGGACGAGCTCTTCGAATCGATCACCCTCGAGCAGACCCACAAGATCGAGGACTTCCCCACCATCCTCGTGGGGAGCGCCTACTGGGCCGGCCTCCTCGACTGGCTTTCCTCGACGCTCGTCGCCGAGGGGAAGATCGAGGCATCGGACCTCGGCCTCCTGCGGGTCATCGACGATGTCGAGGAGATCGTGGAGACGATCGTGGGCGCGTGGCGCCTGAAGGCGGGGAGGAGCTAGGCCGGCCTGCCCCGCGGGGCGTGCTAGGGTCACCGCCACCATGCGCATCGCGATCGCCGCCGACCACGCCGGGCTCCCGCTGAAGGGCCCGATCGCCGACCACCTCCGTGCCCGCGGCCACGAGGTCGTCGACTTCGGGACCGATTCGCCGGAGCCGATCGACTATCCGATCGTCATCGCGCCCGCCGCGCGCGCAGTGGCCTCGGGGGAGTGCGCGCTCGGGATCGTCCTCGGCGGGAGCGGGACGGGCGAGCAGATCGTGGCCAACAAGATCCGCGGGATCCGCTGCGTGGAAGGGATCGACCCGGTCACGGCACGGCTCGCCCGTGAGCACAACGACGCGAACGTCCTCGCGCTCGGCGCCCGGATCGTGGGGCTCCAGCTGGCGCTCGGCTGCGTGGACGCCTTCCTCGCCGGGGTCTTCGAGGGTGGCCGGCACGTGGCGCGCCTTGCGCGGATCGCACGCATCGAGGCGGAAGAGCGGGGCGAGGCCTGATCGTGGGAGCGGCCCGCGGCACCCCCCGGGCGCTCCTCCTCTTCCTCGCCCTCGTCCTCGGTGGATCGGCTCCGGCCGCCGCCGCGCTCACCAGCCCGCCCCCGGCCTCGGCAGCGCCGGTCGCCCCCTCGCCGGCTGCGCTGCGCAGCGCAGCCGCCGTCACGCCCGCGCCCTGCCCCTCGGCCCCGGCCACCGTCGCGCCCTCGCTCCCTGCCGCCTCTCCGGCCGCGACCGGCGGCGGATCCCCGTCCCCGCTCCCCTCGCCGGTCGCCGCCGATCCCTGCGCGGGCGCGACCGTGCTGGGTCCGGCGGGTGCCGCCTCGCCGTCCCCGGCTCCGTCGCCCTCCCCTGCACCATCGGCCTCGCCGTCGCCGCTCCCCACCGCCAGCCCGCCGCCCGTCCGGCCGGGGAAGGTCCGCCTCCGCGCGGACGTGGCGATGACCCCGCGCCTCCCGTGCGCCGAGTTCCCCACGAGCGGCTGCGTCAACCGGGCGGATATCTACTACCCCGAGAACCGGGGCGACTGGCCCACGATCGTCACCCTGCACGGCCGGCCGCGGACGCCCGCGGACATGGCGGAGCTGGCACGGGCGCTCGCGAAGGAGGGCGCGGTCGTCTTCAACATCGACTACCGGGGCGTCCGCCCGGTGAGCCGCGGCTTCCCGGACAGCGTCACGGATGTCGCCTGCGCCGTCCGCTTCGCGCGGGAGAGGACGGCACGCTACGGAGGAGACCCGGACCACGTCGTCGTCGTCGGGCACTCCCAGGGCGGCTACGTGGGGGCGATGGTCTCGCTCTTCGGGGATACCTTCCCGGGGCAGGCGGGCGAATGCTTCGCGAGCCGCCGGACCTCCGCCCTGCCGGACGGCTTCGCGCACCTCGCCGGGGTCACCCTGAACGACCGCGATCACCCGGTGAACATCATCTTCTTCGGGGGGACCTTCGCGGCGATCCCCGAGGTCTGGCTGCGCGGGGACATCTATCACCGCCTCCAGGGGCGGCAGCGGAACCGCGACCTGCGGGTCCAGATCGTCTTCGAGATGAACGACCCGATCCTCTCCGACCCCCACGCCACGCTCTTCCAGGCGGCGCTGCGCCGGGAGGGCTACCGCTCGAAGCTCGCCCTTCTCCCGATCGGGAGCACGCACTTCGACATCCTCGACCTCGATACCGCGGTCGGACGGACCGCCTTCCGGCTCGTGGAGCGGCTGATCGAGCGGACGCGGCCACGCTGAGGTGGGCGCGTGCCGCGGCCGAGCACGCCGCGGTCGTGTACCGTGAGCGCGCCCGGACGGGGAGAGGCCGGGTGATGATCAGCAACCCGCGAGCACCGGGACGCCCGCCCGGCGGCTTCACGGCCCAGGAGATGACGACGATGCCCGCTCTTCCCGGGCGCCCCAGGCGCGCCCTCCTCCTCGCCTTCCTCGTCGCGTTCGGCGCCGTGCTGCCGGCCGTCCCGGCCGCTGCGGCCGGCTCCACCTACAAGGTGAACGCGCTCGGCGACAGCGCGGACCTCTCCCCCGGGGACGGGGTCTGCGACAGCGCCGCGAGCCCCACGGTCGTGAAGTGCACCCTGCGTGCCGCGATCGAGGAGGCGAACGCGGACCCGGACGCCACCACGATCCGCTTCAAGCTCGCCGGCAGCGGCGTGCGCACGATCACGCCGAACAGCCCCTTCCCCGCGATCACCGAGCCGCTCACGATCGACGGCTATACCCAGGCGGGCTCCGCGCCGAACAGCGCCGCCACCGGGACGAACGCGGTGATCCTCGTGGAGCTGGACGGGCGGTACGTCCCGCAGCCCGGCCTGAAGGCAGAGGCTCCGGTCACGATCCGCGGTCTCGCGATCTTCTACTTCGGGCGCGGCATCGAGCTCGCGGAAGGCGCCAACGGGAGCCGCGTCCTCGGCTGCTTCATCGGCACGGATGCCACCGGGACGAAGGACCAGGGGAACGACAGCTCGGGGGTCCTCGTGAACGCGGAGGACGTCCGGATCGGCACGATCGTCCGAGGGGATCGGAACCTGATCTCCGGGAACACCGGATCGGGCGTCAACATCGGGATCTCGGCGAAGGACGCGCTCGTCCAGAACAACCTGATCGGGACCGGGAAGAACGGCCGCAAGAACCTCGCCAACGAGGGGGACGGCGTCTTCATCTCGGGCAGCCGCGGCCATCTCGTGGGTGGCACCTTCCCCGGCCAGGGGAACGTCATCGGCTGGAACAACGGCGACGGCGTCGCCCTCCTCTCCGTGCTCGTCTCGGACGAGGAGAGGGTCCCGGGCAGGGTGCGCATCCTCTACAACAGCATCTTCCGCAGCGGCGACATCGCGATCGACCTCGCGGACGACGGCGTGACCCCCAACGACGCGGTCCCGGATCCGGACCTCGGGGAGAACGGGCTGCAGAACTTCCCCAAGATCGATTCCGCGGTCGCCTCGGGCTCCGGGACCCTGGTGAAGGGCCGGATCGCCACGCGCCCGGGGATCGATGTCCTCATCCAGCTCTTCGCGTCGCCGAGCGGCGACCCGGAGGCGAAGAAGGTCCTCGCCTCCTTCACGATCACGACCGCGGCGGACGGCAAGGCCACCTTCAGCCGGACCGTCGGCGCGCTCACCGCGGGGACGCTGATCACGGCGACCGCCACGGACGTTCCGCGGGCGCAGACCTCCGAGGTCGGTCCCGCACGCGCCGTGACGACGCCCTCCTGAGGGGCGCCATCACCGGGATGAGCGCGCCGCCTCCGATCCGCCGCGTCGAGGCGCTCATGGGGACCGTGGCATCCCTCGTGGTACGGGCGCCATCCGTCCCGGACGGGCTCCTGGACGAGGTCTTCGCGGAGCTCCACGCGGCGGACCGGCGCTTCTCGCCCTGGAAGCCGGAGAGCGAGGTCAGCCGGATCGCGCGTGGTGAGCTGACCCGGGATTCGGCCTCCGCGGACCTGCGCGAGGTCCTGCGGGTCTGCGAGGAGCTGCGGGTCGCGAGCGACGGCGTCTTCGATGCGGTGCGCTGGCGGACGGACGGGATGATCGATCCCACCGGCGTGGTGAAGGGCTGGGCCGCCGAGCGGGCCGCCCTCGTCCTGCGCGCGGAAGGGGTGACGGACTACTGCCTGAACGTGGGCGGTGACGTCATCGCCGCCGGCGAGCCGTTCCCCGGGCGCGGCTGGCTGGTGGGGATCCGGGATCCCCGCGACGCGCGCCGGGTCGCCTTCCTCCTCGAGATCCGGGATGCCTCCGTGGCGACCTCGGGGGTGTATGGCCGTGAGCGCCACATCGTGGACGCCCGCACGGGGAAGACGGCCGATGCCGTCGCCTCCGTGACCGTGGTGGGGCCCCGGATGACGCTCGCGGACGGCTACGCCACGATCGCCGCCGCGCTCGGCGGGGAGGGGCTCGCCTGGGTGGGCGGCCGGCCGGGCTACCTCGCGGGCGCGATCGCGCCGGATGGACGGCTGCTCGCGCACCGGCCCTTCGCGGCGCTCCTGCGCCGGCCCGTGGCGCGTCCGCCGGGAGCGCCGGGTACGCCGGGCACGCCGGAGGGGGATGGCCCGGAGCCCGGCAGCGGGGCGGAGGCGTCCGGCAGCGGCCCGGACGAGGCTGCGCGATGATGAGGACCGAACCGACCGTGCCCTCCGCATCCCTGATCCACGGGGGAACCCCACCGATGCCGACGACCCGCCAGCCTCGCCCCCGCGCCGCTCTTCCCACGCTGTTCGCGATCCTCGCCGCGTTCCTCGTCGCTGCGTGCGGCGGTGGCGGTGGAGAGGCGCCCGGCGTGGCGACCCTGGAGACCGCAGCCCCGCCTGCGCCCTCCGCGTCGGTCGCGCCGGCGGGCGGAGAGGATGCGAGCAGGCAGGCCTTCCTCGACTACGCGCGCTGCATGCGCGAGAACGGGATCGACTTCCCGGACCCGCGCTTCGACGCCGAGGGCCGCTTCATGGTCGCCGCGAATGCGGCGGCGCTCGTGGGCCTCGATCTCGGGAGCGACGAGTACCGGGCCGCGAACAGCGCCTGCCAGGGGACGCTCCAGGGCCTCGCGATCTCGTCCACCCCCGCAGAGCAGGCGGAGCTGCGCGATGCGCTCGTGGAGTTCGCGGGCTGCATGCGCGAGAACGGGATCGAGATGCCGGACCCGAAGATCGCGCCGGATGGGAACCCGATCATCTTCGGCCCGGACGGGATGGTGGAGGCGATCGACATCGACGGGACCGTCTTCCGGACGGCGATGGGTGCCTGCCGCGATGCGCTCCTCTCGATCCCCGTGCCGGGGATGATGGGCGGCGGCGCCTCGTGAAGGTGACGACCCTCGTCGCCGGGGGTGCCCTGGTCGCCGTGGCGGCGGCGGGCGGATGGCTCGTCTCGCGGACCACGATGGACGGCGGGATGGGCGCGAACGAGGGATCCGTCGCCGTCCCCCGGGCCACGGTGCCCATCGTGCGGGAGACGCTGCGCTCGATCGAGGAGCTGGACGCCACGCTCGGCTACGACGGCGATGGGATCCTCACCGGCTGGCTGGACGGGACGGTGACCGCTCTCCCCGAGGCAGGCGACATCCTCGAGCAGGGTGACCTGGTCATCGAGGTGGACGGGAACCGGCGGACGATCCTCCTCCACGGCGAGCGGCCCGCCTGGCGCACGATGACCGAGGGGATCGAGGGGAGCGACGTCCGTCAGCTGGAGGAGGCGCTCGTGGCGCTCGGCTTCCTCGCGGCGGACCCCGCCGCGGATCGCCTCTACGACGCGCGGACCGCGGAGGCGGTGCGCAGCTGGCAGAAGGAGACCGGATCGGGCCAGGACGGGATCGTGGAGCTGGGCGAGGTCGCCTTCACGGACGGTCCGGTGCGGATCGCCGCCCTCGCCGTCCGGCTCGGCGAGGTGACCCGTGGCGGCGGCGATCCGATCGCCACCACGACGAGCGCGCGCCGCGTCGTCACCCTCCCGCTCGAGGCGGACCGCCAGGACATCGTGGCGGAGGGGGACGCGGTGGGGATCGAGCTCCCGGACGGGACGCTGACGGACGGGACGGTGGAAGAGGTCGGCCGCGTCGCGCGGACCACGGAGCGCGGAGAGACCGTGGTGGACCTGACGATCGCCCTGGACGACCCCGGCGCCACCGGGTCCCTGGACGGCGCGCCGGTCACCGTGCGCATCACGCGCGAGACGCGCGAGGAGGTCCTCGCCGTCCCCGTGGACGCGCTTCTCGCGCTGGCCGAAGGAGGCTATGCCGTGGAGATCGCGGAGGCGGACGGGACGACCCGTCTCGTGGGCGTGGAGACGGGGCTCTTCGCGGACGGACGGGTCGAGGTGACCGGCGAGATCGGCGAGGGGATGGAGGTCGTCGTCCCGCGATGACGCTCGTCGCGGAGGCCCCGGGGGCGCCCGCACCGGACGATCCGCGCGAGCCCGTCCTGGAGCTCGCCGGCGTCCGCAAGGCGTACCCCGGACAGCCGCCGCTCGAGGTCCTCCATGGCGTGGACCTGACGATCCGGCGCGGGGAGCTCCTCGCGATCGTCGGGCCCTCCGGGTCGGGCAAGTCGACCCTCCTCCACATCATCGGATCGCTCGACCGGCCGACCGAGGGGGTCGTGCGCATCGCCGGCCACGATGTCGGCCGGCTCTCGGACGCGGCGCTCTCGGGTCTCCGGGCACGGGCGATCGGCTTCGTCTTCCAGCAGTTCTTCCTCCTCGATGGCCAGACCGCGACGCAGAACGTGGCGAACGGCCTCCTCTACGCGGGGATCGAGCCGGGCGAGCGGCAGCGGCGCGCGCGCGAGGTCCTGGAGCGCGTCGGGCTCGGGCACCGGCTGGGGCATCACCCGCGCCAGCTCTCCGGCGGGGAGCGACAGCGGGTCGCGATCGCGCGGGCGATCGTGGCGCGCCCCGCGATCGTCCTCGCGGACGAGCCGACCGGGAACCTGGACAGCGGCGTGGGCCGGGAGATCGTGGAGCTCCTGGAGGACCTGAACCGGACGGAGGGGACGACGATCGCGGTCATCACCCACGATCGCGAGCTCGCCGCGCGGCTCCCCCGCCGGGTGGAGATCCTGGACGGCCGGATCGTCCGGGATACCGCCCTTCCGGACCCGGTCACGGAGGCGGGGCGATGACCTCCGGCGCCCGGGCGGCCGCGCCGCGGATCCCCCCGAGCCGGCTCCACCTCCGGGACCTCCTCTCGATCGGCCTCGTGGGGATCGCCGCGCGCAAGGTCCGCTCCACGCTCACCGCGGCGGGGATCGCGATCGGGATCGCCGCGATGGTCGCGGTCCTCTCGATCTCCGAATCGAGCCGCGCCGACCTCCTCGCCGCGCTCGACCGGCTGGGCACGAACCTCCTCACCGTGAGCCCCGGCTTCAGCTTCACCGGGGACGCCGTCCTCCTCCCCGCGACCGCCGCACCGATGATCGCGCGGATCGGGCCGGTGGAGGCGGTCTCCTCGCTCGGTACCGTGGAGACCTCGGTCCGGCGGACGGACCGGATCCCGGAGGAGGAGACGCGCGGGATCGTCGTCCAGGCGACCGACCTCGACCTCCTGGACACGCTCCGTGGCCGGGTCGCGGTGGGACGCTTCCTGGACGCCGCCACGGAGCGCTACCCCGCGGTCGTCCTCGGCTGGACCGCGGCCGAGCGGCTCGGGATCGGCGGCCCCGGGGTCCGGGTCCGGATGGGGGACGAGTGGTTCAGCGTCCTCGGGATCCTCGCGCCGATCGAGCTCGCGGGCGACCTGGACAGCGTCGCCTTCATCGGCCGGCCGGTGGCGGAGGAACGCTTCGACCACGACGGCACCTCCACCACGATCTACCTGCGCACCGCCCAGGATTCGGTGAACGCGGTCCGGGACGTCCTCGCGGCGACGGCGAACCCGGAGAGCCCGAACGAGGTCGGGATCGCGCGGCCCTCGGATGCCCTGGAGGCACGGGCGGTGGCGGCCACGGCCTTCACGGCGCTCTTCGTCGGGCTCGGCGCGGTCGCCCTCGTCGTGGGCGGGGTGGGGGTCGCGAACGTCATGCTCATGTCCGTCCTCGAGCGCCGCTCGGAGATCGGCCTCCGTCGGGCGCTCGGTGCGACCCGCCGCCAGATCGCCCTCCAGTTCGTCGCGGAGGCGCTCACCCTCGCCTTCCTCGGTGGTCTCCTCGGGGTGGCGATCGGCGCGGGGATCGGGATCGCCTACGCGATCTCCCAGGGCTGGTCGCCGGTGGTCCCCCCGATCGCGCTCGGCGGCGGACTGCTCGCCGCGGTCGTCATCGGTGCCGTCGCGGGGCTCTACCCATCGCTCCGGGCGGCACGCGTGAGCCCCACGGACGCGCTCCGTGGCGGCTGACCGGGGACCCTCCCTCACCGTGCAGCGGACGCCTGCGGCCCATCCTCCGCGTGCCCGGGTCCGCGCCTTCCTCCTCCGCTACGGGACCCTCTACGAGATCGCGCTCACCGGCCTCGCCGCCATCTGGGTCGCCCTCGGGATCGCGATGCGCCACGCGAGCGAGCCGGAGATGCGGACCCTCCTCTCGCTCTCCGGCCTGATCGGGGTCGTCTTCCTCGCCGACTCGCTTGCCCGTGCCCGTGCCTCCGGGTCGCCGCGGACCTGGATCCGCCGCCACTGGCCGATCCCCGTCCTCGCCGTCATCGGGGTCCTCCCGGTGGAGCCGGCGGTCCAGCTCGCGCGCTTCACCCTCGCCTTCGCCGGGCTGCGGCGCATCCTGGAGCGGGCGGGCGGGATCTTCGCCCACTTCCGGATGCTGGACGAGCTGGTCGCGCTCGCGCTCGTCGTCATCGCGGGAGGCGGCGTCCTCGTCTACGAGCTGGAGGCAGGGGTGAACCCGCGGCTCGCCACGCTCGGCGACGGCCTCTGGTGGGCGCTCGTCACCGTCTCCACCGTGGGCTACGGCGATATCGCCCCGGTGACGCCGGCCGGCCGGCTCGTGGCGAGCGTCCTCATCGTCGTGGGCGTCGCGATCTTCGCCGTGGGGGTCGCGATCGTGGGGCGCTACATCGCCGATCCGGGGCGCGCGGACGGGGGCGCGACCGAGCGGCTCGGCGCGATCGCGGAGCTCGAGCGCGCGCACGCCGCCGGCGAGATCGACACGGAGAGCTTCGCCCGGCGGGTCCGAGCCCTGGCCAGCGCCAGGCCCACGGACGAAGGCGACTGAGGATGGAGGCCGCGACGACCCGGACGATCCCGCTCCCCGGCGACGCGGAGCTCCTCGTCCGCGACTGGGAGCCCGCCGAGACCCCCTGGATCCACGTCCTTCTCGTCCACGGGGTGGCGGAGCACGCGGGACGGTATGAGCGGACCGGGCGGCTCCTCGCCGCTGCCGGCGCGGCGGTCACGGGCTACGACCACCGCGGCCACGGCGGATCCTCCGGGGGGCGCGGGGACGTGGATCGCTGGGAGGACCTGCTGGACGATCTCGCGCGGATGCTCGACCTGGTCCGCGCCCAGGCGGGGGCCACCCCGGTCGCGATCCTCGCGCACTCGATGGGCGGCCTCGTCGCGCTCGACGCGCTTCTTGCCGGGCAGGCGGTCCCGGACCTCCTCGTCCTCTCCGCGCCGGGTCTCGCGGACGGGCTGCCGCGCTGGCAGCACGCGGTCGCGCCACTCCTCGCCCGGATCGTCCCCGGCGTCCGGCTCCCGAACGCCTGGGATGGGAGCGCCCTCTCCCGCGACCCGGAGGTGGCGCGCGACGCAGCTGCGGACCCGCTGAACCTGCGCAGCGCGAGCATCCGCCTCGGCGCGGGGGCCTTTCGCGCCCAGGACCGGGTGAACGCGGCGATCGGCGGGCTCGGCCGGGCCCCGGTCCCGACCCTCGTCCACCACGGGGAGGCGGACCCGCTCGTGCCGCCGGCCGCGAGCCTTCCGCTCGGCGCCGTGGCAGGGGTGACGCGGCGGAGCTGGCCGGGGCTCCGCCACGAGGTCCTCAACGAGCCGGAAGGCCCGGAGGTGGTGGCGGCCACCCTCGACTGGCTGCGCGCGTCCGCCGCCGCGGGCTGAGCGCCGGGGGCAGCACCAGCCGGACGCGCGCTATCATCGGGAGGACGCGGGAGTAGCTCAGTCGGTAGAGCGTCAGCCTTCCAAGCTGAATGTCGCGAGTTCGAACCTCGTCTCCCGCTCCACCTCTCCCCTCAGGGAAGCGGCGTGAACGCGAAGCCGGAGATAACGACCTCCGCCGCGCGCCGATCGAGCGGAGCCTGACCCCCCATCAGCCACAGGTTCATGTGGACGCGCTCGCCGCCGGGCGTGGGGACGTCCGGGCCCGCGTGGCTCCAGCTCGTCGTCCAGCTTCCGTCCTCGGAGCGGCTCGCGAACTCGACCCGGCCGGGGCTCCAGGTGAAGCGCTGGGTGCTCCGGACGATCGCCGGCTGGGTGAAGCGGACGAGATGGTCCGCGCGGTCCCAGGGCTGGACGACGTACTGCGCGTTCGTGGGGTCCGCTGCGTTCCCCCAGCGGGCCATCTCGATGTCGATCTCCCGGGTATCGCTCTCGTAGGTGAAGAGCCCGAGGACGACGTTCGGATCGAGCGCGTCCACGCGTGAGGCGATCGTCCATTCGTAAGTGCCGTAGCCCAGGCTCGCGGGAAGGAGGACCTCCGCGCACTGCCAGCGACCCTTCGCGTCCTTCGCGATCCGAAGGTGGAGCGACCCATCACCGTCGACCCACGCATTCGCCGCGGAGAAGCGGTTGGGGCCGGGGCCGGCGAGCGTCGCGGTGGATCGGATCGCCCACGTGCGCCCCGCGAAGTGGAGCTCCGTGGGCGGTGGCGGCGTGGGCGTGGGCCGCGGTCGCGCGGCCGTGACCGGCGCTGGTCCTGTGGCCGGGAGCGCGAGGAGGAGCGAGGCGCCGAGGACGGCGAGGGCGGTGAGATGGCGGACGGGCTGCATGACGGGAGGGTCGGCCCTTCCGTCCTCCCGGGCCATCCCCCGTTCGGGTCACCGCGGACCGGGACCCGGAGGTCCCGGGCCTGCGGCCCCCGTCAGCCGGCGGGCGGCACCACGAGGCGCCAGACGGCCCCGTCTCCCACGAGGTAGAGCGCGCCCTCCTCGCCCGACCACGCGATCCCTCCGATGCCGGAGAGGCCGGTCTCGATCGTCCGCCGCTCCGAACCATCCTCCCAGGCGACGAGGTGGAGCGTCCCGCTCGCCCCGTCCGCGACCCAGAGGCCGGCATCGGACGCGGCGAGGCCGGTGGGCACGGCGACCCGGCCCGCGGGGACAAGGTCGACGAGCGGGCTGCCGTAGACGTAGGCGTACTCGCTCAGCGTCTCCTGGGGCATGATCCAGCGGGTCCCGGCCTCCGCGATCAGGGCAGTGGATCCGGCGCTCTCCACCCACGCCTGGATGACCGGCGGGCTGTCGCCATCGCCCGGCGAGTCCACCACGTAGGTCCAGTCGATCGCCCCGGTCCCGTGACGGCCGTGGCTGACCGGTCCCGGGTGCCACGGCCCCACGAGGACGCTCGTCCGGCCGGAGTCGAGATCGACGCGCCGGACGACCCCGGCACCGGTGTCGGAGTAGTAGGCGTAGTCGGCCCGCACGACGATCCCGGACGGGAAGCCCTCGGCGCGGGTGAACGTGGCGTCGATGTAGCGGTGGACGTAGCCGTCCCCGTGGAAGCCGTTCCCCTCGCCGTGGTCGCGGTTGAAGTCCACGAGCGCGAGGTGGCCGTCCCCGAGGCAGCGGTTCTCGTCATCCCGGGAGCCGCAGCCGTCCAGGACGAGGAAGACGTTCTCCGTGATGTTCGCGATCGCGGTGGAGAACGGGGTCGCGTGGATCATGTCCAGGTGGCTGCCCTCGCGCGGCCACATGCACAGCCCGGTCTCCACCGACCAGTACTCGACCGGGCAGTCGTCCCGGGGCCAGCTGTCCGGCGCGTCGTGGCCATAGCCGGGCTGCGGCCAGTCGTCCAGGTAGGCCTTCGTCTGTCCCGCGAGCGCGTAGGTCTCGGCGTCGAAGAGCGTGGGCCCCATGAAGTTGTTGTTCCGGAAGTAGACGTTCCGCTCCGGATTGATCCGGAAGTCGATCCACCGGACCTCGTTCCCGGAGTCGTTCGCGACGGCGAAGCGAGCGCCGTCCGGCGAGAAGTCGATCCCCATGGGTAGCGCGACGAAGTGCTCGGCGTAGGCGTCCGTGCGCGTCACGGCGGTGATCCGCTCTCCGGCGATGCGGATCCGGGTCAGTGAATCGCTCCCCCGGTTCGTCACCCAGATCTCTCCGGGAACCCGCGGTCGGAGGGTGATCCCCGCAGGCTCGTCGAGCAGGTCACCGTCCAGGACGAGCTGGAGCCCCGCAGCGTCCGGGGCCGGAAGCGTCCGCTCCTCCGATCCATCCCGGCCAAGGACGGGCGTCGCACCGGAGACGGTGATGACCGCCACCGCGAGCAATGCCCCGATCCCGAAGCTCCGGTCCATCCCCCTGCCCACCCTTCCATCCCTGGCGCGGGCAGCGATCGGCCCGGACCATGACCGCACCGTAGCAGACGATGCGGCGGCCGGTGGCCCCGGC
>Ga0208783_10000459_pt1 | contig 25196 bp, 26 predicted proteins | sample DEB19_08_DNA_2_FD_184529 | JGI IMG/M metagenome (GOLD analysis project Ga0208783, IMG submission 184529) | Aqueous microbial communities from the Delaware River and Bay under freshwater to marine salinity gradient to study organic matter... | ecosystem: Environmental > Aquatic > Marine >...
CGGGGTGATCAGCGGAGCCGCCGTGGGCTCGGGCGTGGGCGGAGGCGTCGGCCGCGGCGTGGGCGGAGGCGTCGGCCGCGGCGTGGGCTCCGGGGTCGGCTCGGGCGTGGGCTCGGGCGTCGGCTCCGGGGTCGGCTCGGGCGTGGGGGCGGCCGTCGGGACGGCGGTCGGGACCGGGGTCGCCGGCACCGGGGTCGCGCCGCCACCCGAGCAGGCGGACAGGAGCATCGCGGCCAGGACGGCCGCCGTGCCGATCGACGCGACGCGTCGGTTGCGGGACATCGGGCTTCTCCTCCTCGGACGGCGCGTCCGCTCGTGCCGCCTCTCCCGGTGCGGCAGAGCGCGTTTGTACCACGCGCGCGCCCCGGGGACAAGATGCAGGAAGGGTGCGCGCGCATCGGGGAGCGGGTGCGGTCCCGTCCGGCCGGTCCTAGACTGTGGTCATGGAGCGCGCCGACTGGTTGCGGGACCGGATGCGGTCGTACGGGTGCGGATCGTGCGGATGGGGCTTCGAGCCCGAGCAGGTCCGGATCCTTGCCGAGCGCGACGACCTCTTCTTCCTCGAGCTCGGGTGCGCGATGTGCGGCGACGCGACGAACGCGATCGTCTCCGTCGTGGCGGACCCCGCGGACGACCCGGTGCTGGACGCCCCGGAGCTCCGTGAGCGCACCGGGACGGGAGCGCCCGTGGATGCGGATGACCTCCTCCGGGTCCACGCGATCCTCGCCGACCTGGATGGCGGCGTGGACGAGCTCCTCCGCCGACTGGATGGGGCCGGCGACGCGGTGAGCCGGTGACGCGCGCCCCGCGCTTCGCGCACGCGAGCGAGGAGGAGCTCGCCCGGATCCTGGACTACTACCGCCTGGCGTGGGAGTACGAGCCGCGGACCTTCCCCCTCCTCTGGGACCGGGACGGGACCGCGACGGAATGCTTCACGCCGGACTTCTACCTCCCGGAGCTCGACCTCTACCTGGAGCTGACCACGCTCCGCCAGTCGCTCGTGCGGCGCAAGAACCGGAAGCTCCGGCTCCTCCGGGAGCTCTATCCCATGGTCCGGGTGAAGATCCTCTACGCGCGGGACTTCCGCGAGCTTCTCCTCAAGTACGGCCGGCTCGATGCCGCGCCCGCGCTGCTGGGGACCGATGGCCAGCTCGGTGGCGAGCCGGCGACCGGTCCCGTCTCCCCCACCCCGCTCCCGATCGCGGCTGTCCGCAGCCCGGCCGCCTAGCTCCCGGAGGTCCCGATGCGCACACCGAACCATGCCGCCGACGTCGCCGAGGTCCTCCTCGCCGAGGACGCCATCCGGGCGAAGGTGGCGGAGCTCGGCGCGCGGCTCTCCGCGGACTACGCCGGGAAGCCGCTCGTCCTCGTGAGCGTGATGAAGGGCTCGCTGCCCTTCATGGCGGACCTGATGCGGGCGATGACGATCCCGCTCCAGATCGACCTCATGGAGGTCTCCTCGTACGGTGGCGCCACCACGGAGACCTCCGGGCTGGTGCGCATCCTGAAGGACCTCTCCGCGTCGATCGAGGGGAAGGACGTCCTCATCGTCGAGGACATCATCGATACCGGCCTCACCCTCAACTACCTCGTCCGGTACCTGCGTGGCAAGAACCCGGCGAGCCTCCGGATCTGCACGCTCCTGGACAAGCCCGCGCGCCGGATCGTGGAGATCCCCATCGACTACCGCGGCTTCCAGATCCCGGACCGGTTCGTGGTGGGCTACGGGCTGGACTACGGCGAGCACTACCGGAACCTCCCCTATATCGGGGTCCTGAAGCCCGAGGTCTACGGCGCCGGATGAGCCGGCGGCTGGGCCGGGGGCGGCCGATCATCGCGGTCGGCGGTGTCCTCGCCCTCATCGGCTCCTTCCTGCCCTGGGTCTCGGCGGGGGAGATCACCGGGCAGGTCGTGACGGGGAACGGTCTCTCGGGGACGGGGATCCTCGTCTTCGTGGCCGCGGTCGGGGTCCTCATGCTCATCCTCCTCCCCTACGCGGCGGCGAGCGGTCGCTCCGGCCTGGACCAGCCGCCCGCCTACGCGATCCTCGGCCTCATCGCCGTGGTGGGGATGGTCCTCTCGCTCGCCCAGCTCCTCACCGCCGATGCGCTCCAGCTCTGGCCGCCGGACAAGGCGCCGGGGCTCGTCCTGGCCGTGGCGGGGACCCTCCTCATCGCGGTGGGGGTCGCGGAGCTGATCGGCGAGGGACGCTCCGAGCCACCCCTCCGGCCGCGCCGCTGAGCGCCTCGCAGGGGCACGGCCCGGCGGCCGCTATCCTCCCGGGGAGTATCCGGAGCCCCGGGGCCCGGCGAGCAGGAGGTGCCGCGCGATGACGAACGAGCCGGTCCAGCGCGGGCGCGTGCCTGCACCCCCGGAGCGCCGCGACCAGGGCCGCCTCCTGCGCCGGCTCGCCCGGATCGAGGGCCAGGTGCGGGGCGTGGCGCGGATGGTGGAGCGCGGCGAGCCGGTGGCGGAGATCCTCCAGCAGACGGCGGCGCTCCGTGCGGCGCTCGATGCGGCGACCCTCCTGCTCCTGGAGGAGCACGTGGCGAGCTGCGTGGCGAACGCGGCCCGGACACGCAAGGCCGGCCCCTGGACGGACGAGGTCGTGGACGTGGTCCGGCGGAGCATGGGGCGACCCGCCCGGAGCGGCCGACCCGCAGCCGAGGAGGCGCCGGCGGGCTGACCCCCGTCCGGCCACGACCCCGCGCATGGAGCGCCCCGACCCCGTCCAGCCCCCCGCGCGCCCCGAGCGGGCGCCCCTCCCGCGCGATCCATGGTCGCTGCCGCCCCTCGGGCCGGCATGGGAGGAGGCGCTCGATGCCGGCTGCGCCGCGCTCGGCCTCGTCCTCCCGCCGGCGGTCCGCCGCGCGCTCGACGCCCAGAGCCGGCTCCTCGTGGCCTGGACCGCGGCGATCAACCTGACCGCGCTCCGCGAGCCGGAGCAGGTGGGACGGCTCCACCTCGTGGATAGCCTCTCGGCCGTCGCGCTCGTGCGCCGGATCGCCCCGAGCGACGCCACGATCCTCGACCTCGGCTCCGGCGGCGGGATGCCCGGTCTCCCGCTCGCCGCGGCGCTCCCCGCCGGGCGCTGCCTGCTCGTCGATTCGGTGGCCAAGAAGGTGGCCTTCCTGGAGGTCGCGGCGGCAGCGGTCAGCGCGGCGCTCGCGGAAGGGCCGGCCCCGGTGCCGGATCTCGGGGCGGTCGCCGCGCGGGCGGAGGAGATCGCGGCGGACCCCGCGCTGCGCGGCGAGATCGACGTGGTGACGGCGCGCGCCGTGGGCCCGCTCGCGGAGCTCGTGGAGCTCGCGATGCCGCTCCTCCGGATCGGCGGCCACCTCGTGGCCTGGAAGCGCGATGACGGGAGCGGCGCGCTCACCGCGGAGATCGCGGAGGCGGGGATGATCGGGCGGGAGACCGGTGCGGGCCGCGTCCGCGTCCATGACGACCCGGAGCCGGCGATCCCGGGCCACCGGCTCGTCGTCCTGCGCAAGGAACGCCCCACGCCGGATCGCTACCCGCGCGACCCGTCCATGCGCCGCCGCACCGCGGGCCGCTGACCGGTCGCGCCGCCCGGCACGGTCCGGAGCGCCGCACCCCCTGTGCTAGGCTCGGCCGCGATGCGGGTCGCCTGCCTCACCGATCTCCACGCCAACCTCGCCGCGCTCGATGCGGTCCTCGCCGCGCTCGGGCCGGTCGATGCCGTCTGGGTGATGGGCGACATCGTGGGCTACGGGCCGGACCCGGATGCGGTCGTGGCACGGCTCCGGGAGATCGATGCCATCGCCGTGCGCGGGAACCATGACGCGGCGGCGCTCGGCCTGATCGACGTGCACGACTTCAACGACGACGCGGCCCGGGCGGCGCTCTGGACCCACGGGCGGATCTCCCCGGAGACCCGCGACTGGCTCGCGGCGCTGCCGGAGCGGCGCGAGATCGGCGACTTCACGCTCGTCCACGGCTCGCCGCGGGACCCCACCTGGGAGTACCTCTGGTCTCCGGCCGCCGCGGCCGCGAACCTGGGCGCCTTCACGACCCGCCACTGCCTCGTGGGCCACACCCACGTCCCGCTCGTCTTCCGCCTGGACGGCGGGCGGATGGAGACGATCGAGCCGGTGGACGGGACGGAGCTCGTCCTGGACGCGCGCCGGACCTTCCTCAACCCGGGCGGGGTGGGACAGCCGCGGGATGGGGATCCGCGCGCCTGCGCGATGCTCCTGGAGACGGAGACCGGCAGGCTCACCTGGCGGCGGATCCCGTGGCCGATCGCCGAGACCCAGGCGCGGATGCGGGAGGCCGGCCTGCCGCCGCGGCTCGTGGAGCGGCTCTCCGCCGGCGTCTGAGCGGATCTGGGCCGGCTCGTGCCGGTCCGCCCGGTGGTAGGCTTCGGGACGTGTCCACGGGTCGTGTCCAGCAACGCTATCGCCGGGCTGTCCTCGGTCTGAACGGCGGCAGCACGGACGACCTCGTCATCGCGGCGGGGCTCGAGATGGCGAAGGCGCATGAGACCGAGCTCGTCGCCCTCCACGTGGTGGAGGTGGACTGGCGGCACGACCTGGACGACGTGATCCCCGGCAGCCGCGAGCTCGCCTCCACCGTCCTGGACCGCGCGGAGGGCGCCGCGGAACGCGCGGACATCCGGATCGCCACGGAGCTCCTCCAGGCCCGCGAGATCGGCGCCGCCCTCGTGGACGAGGCGGTCTCGCTGGAGGCGGACGTCATCATCCTCGGGCTCCCGTACCGGAAGAAGCGCGGCGGGGACTTCGCGCTCGGCCGGACGATCCCCTACGTCTTCGAGAACGCACCGAGCGCCGTCGTCGTCATCCGGGAGCCGCTCCCGGAACCCGCCGACGCCGCCGCGACCGAGAGGAAGGACTGACCAGGATGCGCACGATCATCGTCGGCTGCGGCCGCGTGGGAGCGGCGATGGCGGAACGGCTGGCTGCGGCCGGGGACGAGGTGACGATCCTCGATACCCGGACGGAGGCCTTCGACCGCCTCGCGGATGACTTCCCGGGCAAGGCCGTCCGCGGCGACGGCACGGACGAGGACGTCCTCCGGCGTGCCGGGGCGGAGGGTGCGGGGCGCTTCCTCGCCCTCACGGAGGGGGACAACCGGAACATCCTCGCCGCGCAGCTCGCGGTGCGCCACTTCCGGATCCCCACCGTGGTGGCCAAGATCAACGACCCGGTCCGCGCGGACGCCTACCGGGCGCTCGGGATCGCCGTCATCTGCCGCACCTCGATGATGGTCGAGGCGCTGGCGGGCTTCGTGGGGGTCCCCGCGGACGACGACGCCTGCCAGGTCCTGGCGCCGGTCGCGCCGGTGGAGACGACGGACGAGGAGGCCTGAGCGATGTACGTGATCGTCGTCGGCGGCGGCAAGGTCGGCTACTACCTGACGAAGGAGCTCCTGGCGGCGGGCCATGAGCTCGTCCTCCTGGAGAAGGATCCGCGGCGGGCGCGCCAGATCGCGGACGAGATCGGCTCGGTCGTCCTCGGCCGGGACGGCTGCGAGGGGTCGCACCTCGAGGAGGCCGGGGCGGCGCGGGCGGCGATCGTCGCCGCCGTCACGGGGGATGACGAGGACAACCTCGTCGTCTGCCAGATGGCGAAGCACCACTTCGCGGTCCCGCGCACGATCGCCCGGGTGAACAACCCGGCGAACGAGGCGCTCTTCCGCGAGCTCGGGGTGGACGAGATCATCAGCCCCACCCGCACGGCGCTCGCCGCGATCGAGCAGGACATCCCGGTCCATGAGCTCCTCCATCTCGCGCAGCTCGAGGGCGGGGAGCTGGAGCTCGTGGAGGCGCTCGTGGAAGCCGGCGCGCCGGCGATCGGGCGGACCGCGATGGATGTCCACTCCGGCGACTGCTGCACGCTCTTCTCGATCATCCGCGGCGACCGCGTCCTGCGCATCCGCCCGGACACCCTCTTCCTCGAGGGCGACAAGGTCCTCGCGCTCGCGCGCCTGGACTGCGAGGGCGAGCTGCGCAACCAGCTGATCGGGAGCGGGACGGGAGAGCCCTCCGCCGCCTGACCCCGCCGGGCGCGTCGGTGCCCGGTCGTCGCCCCCGCGCACGTCCCATCCCCATTCGTCCGTCGCGTGCCGTCCGCGGGCGTCCCCCCGGGGGCTCTGCCTGCCTGTGAGGCCGCCCCACTTCCTGACCTTGCGTTGTCATGGTGTCGCCGGTGTGGGGAAGAAGAGACTTGACAACATGATTGTCAGGGTTCTAGGATGCACATCGTTCGCCGGGGGAGCCCCGGCGGGAGCCTTCACCGGAGACCAGGAGGTGGCACGATGACCCTCATGCGACGCCCATCCCCCCTCGGGGACCTGCTTGCGCTGCGCACGGCGATGGACCGGTTCCTGGACGAGCCCTTCTTCCGGCCGGTCATCGGGACGAGCGAGGAGACCCTCGCGATGCCGATGGATATCCGGACCGTGGATGACGCCCTCGTCATCGAGGCCGCCCTTCCCGGCGTTCGCCCGGAGGACGTGGAGATCTCCGTCCTCGGGGACGCGCTCACCCTGACGGCATCGAGCGGGACGGACGAGCGGACCGAGACGACGGGCTTCCACCTCCGGGAGATCCGCCGCGGCCGCTTCCGCCGGAGCGTCGCCCTCCCCTCGGGGCTCCGGACGGATGCCGCCCGGGCCACCTTCGAGAACGGCGTCCTGCGCCTCTCGATCCCCCGGGCGGAGCAGGCCCGGCCGCACCGGATCCCCGTCGCCGTCCCCGCCGAGGGGCCGGCCGCGGAGCCCGGGAGCGAGGCCGGCACCACCGCCGGCACGGCCGGCTGACGGCCCCGCGAGCGGAGCGCGAGCGATGAGCGCGATGCGGGACCGGCCCGCGGAGGCGGAGCGTCCGGGGCGTGACCCCGGACGGCCGGTCTACGTCATCAGCGTCGCCGCGGAGCTCGTCCGGGTCCACCCGCGGACCCTCCGGATCTACGAGGTCGAGGGGCTCATCGCCCCCGCCCGGACCCGGACGAACATCCGGCTCTACTCGGAGAACGACATCCGGCGGGTCCTCTGGATCCGCCACCTCACCCAGAACCTGGGCGTGAACCTGGCCGGGGTCCGCGTCCTCTTCGCGCTCGAGGAACGCCTCGGGATGCGCATCCTCGAGCAGCTCTATTCCGAAGGACCGGATGAGCGGAGCGCCACGGACGACACCGCTCGTCCCGAGCGACCCGCCCGCTAGCACCCAGGAGGCCCGATGGCACCGCGAACCCGCACTCCCAAGCCCCCGGCGGAGCCGCCCGCCGAGCGACCCACCCCGATCGCGGGCGGGACCGAGCAGGTCCTCCCGCTCGTCGCGCTCCGTGAGACCGTCATCTTCCCGGAGATGATCGTCCCCCTCCAGGTGGGGCGCATCAAGTCCGTGGAGGCGCTCAACCGCGCCGTCGCCGGCGATTCCCTCATCGCGCTCGTCACGCAGCGTCAGGCGGAGCGCGAGGAGATCTCCGACCCCGCCGAGCTCTACCCGGTGGGGACGCTCGCGAAGATCGCCCAGGTCGTCCAGCTCCAGGACGGGACGGTCCGGGCGATCGTCCAGGGCCAGCAGCGCCTGGAGCTCCTCGGCTTCGAATCGACGGAGCCCGCGCTCACCGCGCGCGTCCGTCTCATCGAGGACGAGCGGCCGGAAGGCGTCCAGGTGCAGGCGCTCGTGCGCACCGTCCAGGGCCAGATCGAGCAGTACGTCCAGTCCGGGGCCCCGGTGCCCCCGGAGGCGGCCGTCGCGGCGCGCAACATCAGCGAGCCGGGCCTCCTCGCGGACATGGTCGCCTACAGCCCGGACATGACCACGGCGCAGCGCCAGGAGCTCCTCGAGACGATCGACGTCATCGAGCGCCTGAAGCTCGTCTCCGGCTTCCTCGCGCGCCAGATCGAGATCCTGGAGCTGAAGGGGAAGATCCAGTCCGAGGTCAAGTCCGAGATGGACAAGACCCAGCGGGAGTACATCCTCCGCGAGCAGCTCAAGGCGATCCAGCGCGAGCTCGGCGAGGACGACCCGCAGCAGGCGGAGATCGCCGAGCTGCGCGAGAAGGTGGACGCGTCCGGGATGCCGGACGAGGTGAAGGCCCGGGCGACCAAGGAGATCGACCGGATGAGCCGGATCCCCTCCGCCTCGCCCGAGGTCGGGGTGATCCGGACCTACGTGGACTGGCTCGTGGGGCTTCCCTGGAACGTCACCACGGACGACATCATCGACATCCGCGAGGCGGCCCGGATCCTGGACGAGGACCACTACGGCCTGGAGAAGGTGAAGGAGCGGATCCTCGAGTACCTCGCGGTCCGCTCGCTCGCGGACACGATCCGCTCGCCCATCCTCGCCCTCGTGGGCCCGCCCGGCGTGGGCAAGACGAGCCTGGGCAAGAGCGTCGCCAAGGCGATGGGCCGGAAGTTCGTCCGGATGAGCCTCGGCGGCATCCACGACGAGGCGGAGATCCGTGGCCACCGGCGCACCTATATCGGCGCGCTCCCGGGCCGGATCATCCAGAACGTCAAGCAGGCCGGCACCGCGAACCCGGTCTTCATGCTGGACGAGATCGACAAGATCGGGATGGACTTCCGGGGTGACCCCTCGTCCGCCCTCCTCGAGGTCCTCGACCCCGAGCAGAACGACTCCTTCCAGGACAACTACCTCGAGGTGCCCTTCGATCTCTCGAAGGTCCTCTTCATCGCGACCGGGAACCTCCAGGACCCGATCCCCGCGCCGCTCCGCGACCGGATGGAGATCATCCAGCTGCCGGGCTACACGCACCGGGAGAAGGTGGAGATCGCGAAGCGCTTCCTCGTCCCCAAGCAGATGGAGCTGCACGGGCTGAAGGAGAAGCACGTCGAGATCACGGACGCGGCAGTGGAGCTCCTCGTCCAGGCGTACACCCGCGAGGCGGGCGTGCGGAACCTGGAGCGCGAGATCGCGAACCTGATGCGCAAGGTCGCGCGGACGGTGGCGGAAGGCCGGCGCCGGAAGACGACGATCGACCCGCGGAAGGTCGCCGAGCTCCTCGGGCCCCAGCGCTACGACTTCGGCGAGCTGGAGCCGGAGGACCAGGTCGGCGCAGCCACGGGCCTCGTGGTCACGGAGGTCGGCGGCGATGTCATCGCGGTCGAGGTGACCCGGATGGAGGGGAAGGAGGACTTCATCCTCACCGGGCAGCTCGGCGAGGTGATGCGCGAATCGGCGCGTGCCGCCCTCTCCTGGATCCGGGCCCACGCCGAGGAGCTGGGGATCGCGCGGGAGGTCTTCGAGAAGAACACCCTCCATATCCACGTGCCGGCCGGGGCGATCCCCAAGGACGGGCCCTCCGCCGGCGTGACGATGGCCACCGCGATGGTGAGCGCGCTCACCGGGATCCCCGTCCGCAAGGACGTGGCGATGACCGGCGAGATCACCCTCCGCGGCCGGGTCCTCCCGATCGGCGGGTTGAAGAGCAAGATCCTCGCCGCCCACCGGTCCGGCGCCCGGATCGTGATCCTCCCGCAGAAGAACGAGAAGGACCTCCGGGAGATCCCGGAGGACGTCCGGAAGCAGCTGAAGCTCGTGATCGCCGAGACGATGGACCAGGTCCTGGACGCGGCGCTCCGGCGGAAGCCGCAGCCGATCCGGCCCCCGCGCACGCCGGTCGGCGGGACGGGGACACGCCGGGAGCATGTTCCGGCAGCGGGCCGGACGGTCCGGGGCGGCTTCCCGCCCGCGGATCAGCCGCCCGCCGTGGCAGGCCCGCCGGACCGGGCCTGACGGAGAGCAGCCACCAGGGCGCAGGAGGGCCCGGTCCGGATGATCGGGCCGGGCCCTCCGGCATCCCGGGGCGGGGGACGGATGGATGGAGTACCGCGACTACTACGCAACGCTCGGGGTCCCGCGGACGGCGACCCAGCCGGAGATCCGGAAGGCATTCCGGTCGCTGGCGCGCGCCCATCACCCGGACGTCAACCCGGACGATGCCGCCGCGGAGGCACGCTTCAAGGAGCTGAACGAGGCATACGACGTCCTCTCCGATCCCGAGAAGCGGAAGCGCTATGACGCGCTCGGCGCGGACTGGGAGCGCTACCGGGAGGCTGGGGCGCCGGGCGGCGCCGGGGGTCCCTTCGCGGGCGCGAGCGGGTTCCCGGGCGGGATGCGCTTCGAGTACCGGGGGGACCCGGAGGACCTGGCGGGCTTCTCCGACTTCTTCCGCACCTACTTCGGCGGGGGCGGCGGGGACGAGACCGCGGACCCCTCCCCGCGGCGCGGCGGCCGCACCCGGCGCTCGATGGGCGGGTTCGGCGATCTCTTCGGCGGGGGTGGCGGGGAGACGGGTGCGAGCAGCACCACGCACCGCGGCTCGGTGACGATCTCCCTGGAAGAGGTCGCCACCGGCTCCCAGGCGATCGTCCAGGCCGGCGAGCGACGCCTGGAGGTGAAGATCCCCGCGGGGATCGAGGACGGGAAGACGATCCGCATCGGCGGTGATGACGGCCCGATCCTCCTCGCGGTCCACGTCCGTCCGCACGCGGTCTACACGCGGGAGGGCGCGGACCTCCAGCGCGAGCTCCCCGTCACGCTCGGCGAGGCGCTCCTTGGCGGGGAGGTCCCCGTGGGGACGCTCGCGGGGCGGACGCTCATGCTCACCCTCCCGGCGGGGACCCAGCCCGGGCGGACCTTCCGCCTCCGCGGGCAAGGCCTCCCCCGCTTCCGGGCGGAGGGGCGCGGCGACCTCCTCGTGACGGTCCGCGTCCGGATCCCCGAGCACCTGGACGCGGAGGGCCGGCGGCTCGCCGAGGCGTTCCTGGAGCACGCGGCCCAGCCGGACCCCCGCGGCGGGCGACCCGCCCCCACGCACGCGGGATGAGGCCGCGCATGGTCCCACGACCCACCCACCGATCCCTGCACCCGACCCGTTCCCGGGCGCGTCCGCACGGCGCGCCATCGTCCACGGAGGACCCGAACCGATGAAGCTCGACCGAACCACCGAGAAGGCCCAGGCCGCGATCCTCGCCGCGCAGCGGCTCGCCACCGATGCCCAGAGCCCCGTCCTGGATGCGGAGCACCTCCTCGCCGCGCTCGTGGCGGATCCGGAGGGGATCCCCGCCACCGTCCTCCGGCGCCTCGGTGCGGATCCGTCGCGGATCGCGCTCGACCTGGGGGCCGTGCTCGCCCGCCGCGCGAAGGTGGAGGGGGGCCAGATGAGCCTCGATCCGCGTGCGCGCACGCTCATCGAGCGGGCCGAGAAGGAGGCCGCCCGGATCGGCGACGAGTACGTCTCCACGGAACACCTCCTCGTGGCGGCCGCGGAGGCCGGCGGGGACGCCCAGCGGATCCTCGAGGCCGCGGGCGCGGGCAGGGAGCGGATCCTCGGCGCGCTCGCGGCGGTCCGGGGCGGCCAGCGGGTGACGAGCCAGAACCCGGAGGCCACCTACGAGGCGCTCGAGAAGTACGGCCGCGACCTCACGAAGGACGCGCGAGCGGGGAAGCTCGACCCGGTGATCGGCCGGGACGAGGAGATCCGGCGCGTCATCCAGGTCCTCTCGCGGCGCACGAAGAACAACCCGGTCCTCATCGGCGAGCCCGGCGTGGGGAAGACCGCGATCGTGGAGGGGCTCGCCCAGCGGATCGTCCGCGGGGACGTGCCGGAGGGCCTGAAGGAGAAGCGCGTCGTGGGGCTCGACCTCGGTGCGCTCATCGCGGGCGCCAAGTACCGCGGCGAGTTCGAGGAGCGCCTGAAGGCGGTCCTCAAGGAGATCCGGGAGAGCGAGGGCCGGATCGTCCTCTTCATCGACGAGCTCCACACCGTCGTGGGGGCCGGGGCGGCGGAAGGCGCGATGGACGCCTCGAACCTCCTGAAGCCGATGCTCGCCCGGGGCGAGCTGCACACGATCGGTGCCACCACGCTGGATGAGTACCGGAAGCACATCGAGAAGGACGCTGCCCTGGAGCGGCGCTTCCAGCCGGTCTACGTGGACCAGCCGGGCGTGGAGGAGACGATCTCCATCCTGCGCGGGCTGCGCGAGCGCTACGAGGTCCACCACGGCGTGCGGATCACGGATGGCGCGCTCGTGGCGGCAGCCGTCCTCTCGAACCGCTACATCACCGAGCGCTTCCTGCCGGACAAGGCGATCGACCTCGTGGACGAGGCCGCGAGCCGGCTCCGGATGGAGATGGATTCGATGCCCGTGGAGCTGGACGAGCTGGAGCGGCGCCGGATCCAGCTGGAGATCGAGCGGGAGGCGCTGCGCAAGGAGAAGGACGATGCATCGCGGGCGCGCCTCGCGGCGCTCGAGCGCGAGCTCGCCGACGTCTCCGAGCAGGCGGGGGCCCTGAAGACCCGCTGGTCCGCGGAGAAGGAGGCGATCGCGGCGCTCCGGGCCACCAAGTCGGAGCTCGAGGGCCTCACCCACGAGATCGAGGCCGCGGAGCGCGCCGCCGACTACGGGAAGGCCGCGGAGCTGAAGTACGGCCGCCAGGTGGAGCTCCAGGCGCGGATGCGGGAGCAGGAGGCGGCCCTCGGCCCGGCGGACGGTGGCGCCCGGCGGCTCCTCAAGGAGGAGGTCGATGCGGACGACATCGGCCGGATCGTGGCGGCCTGGACGGGGATCCCCGTCACCCGGCTCCTGGAAGGCGAGCAGACGAAGCTCCTCCGGATGGAGGAGCGGCTCCACGAGCGCGTCGTGGGCCAGGACGAGGCGATCGCCGCGGTCTCGGATGCCGTCCGGCGCGCCCGGGCCGGCCTCAAGGACCCGAAGCGCCCGATCGGCTCATTCATCTTCCTCGGCCCCACGGGGGTGGGGAAGACCGAGCTCGCGCGGGCGCTCGCGGCGCTCCTCTTCGATGACGAGCACGCGCTCACCCGGATCGACATGAGCGAGTACATGGAGAAGCACACGGTGAGCCGCCTGATCGGCGCGCCTCCCGGCTATATCGGCTTCGAGGAGGGCGGCCAGCTGACGGAGGCGGTCCGCCGGCGGCCCTACCAGGTCGTCCTCCTCGACGAGATCGAGAAGGCGCACCCGGACGTCTACAACGTCCTCCTCCAGGTCCTCGACGACGGCCGCCTCACGGACGGCCAGGGCCGCACGGTCAGCTTCAAGGACACGCTCGTGATCATGACGAGCAACGTGGGGAGCCAGTTCGTGGCCGCCACGATCGGCGCGGCGGGCGGGGACGAGGCGTACGCGCGGGTGAAGGCGCAGGTCACGGATGCGCTCCGCGCGACGCTCCGCCCCGAGCTCCTCAACCGGATCGACGAGGTGATCGTCTTCCACGCCCTCACGGACGATGACCTCGGCCGGATCGTGGGCCTGATCCTGGACGACCTCGTGCGGCGGCTCGCCGAGCGCGAGATCGGTCTCGAGCTGACGGCGGCCGCCCGGGCGCTCATCGCACGCGAGGGGCACGACCCCCAGTTCGGGGCGCGCCCGCTCAAGCGATCCGTCCAGCGGCTCGTGGAGAACCCGCTCGCAAAGGGGATCCTCGAGGGCCGCTTCCCGCCCGGCAGCACGGTGACCGTGGATGCGGACCCCGTGGGCGGCACGCTCGTCTTCACGTCCGCGGCAGGCGAGACGCTCGTGGCGGACGCGGGGGCGCGCCGGGATGCGCGGGCGGCACAGGCCGGCCCCGAGCGATCGGAGGCGGAGGCGCTCCTCGCGGTGCCGCCGATCGGGAAGGACGGCGGCGGCGGCGAGCGGCTGAACTAGGGGACGGGGGCCCAGACGAGCGCCTGGAGCTCGGCGTCCACGCAGTGGGTCCCGGAGCCGACGAGCCAGAAGGAGCCGACCTCGCCGAGCACCAGGCCCCTCAGCGTGCGGGCGGTGCCGCCCACGCCCTTCGGGAGCTCGACGGTCGCGAGCGGCTCGCCACCGCCCGCGGAGCACGGGGCATCCCCGAGGATCACCCAGCCGGTCTCCGGCGAGACCCGGTGGATGACGATCCGGGGCGGCTCGCCGTCACGCTGCGTGACCCGGGCGAGGATCCCGCGGAGCACCTTCCCGTCCATCCGCTCCGGAAGGACCATCTCCCCGTAGCAGGCGTCCGGGACGGTCTCGCAGACATCCGCGTCCTCCTGGCCATGGATCGTGTTCGCGCACGCGATGAGCCCGCTGCGCCCCACGAGCCGGAGCGATCCGATCGGATCGACCGCGTCGGCCTGCGTCGTCACCCAGATCGCGGCGAAGCGGCCGGCGATCGGGCGGATGATCCCGAGCCGGACCGACGACCCTCCGACCTGGCCGCAGCGGGCCGTGGCGGCGACGATCCGGACCACGGTGGAGGGGAGCCCGGAGAGCTGGACCGCGACCCGGATCCCATCGGGACGCTCGTCGAGGAGGAAGAGCCCTTCCACCTCGCCGCGGAGGACGGCCCCCGCGTACTCCGGCTGCGTCGTGGTGACGAGGCTCGGCGTCATCGCCCCCGCCGGGGCCGCGGCGAGCGGGAGGAGGGTCGCCGCAAGGAAGAGCGCGGCGGCGAGCCTGCGGGCGGGCGATCGGTCGGGCATGGATCCTTCCTCGTGGTGGCGTGGGCCGGGGGACGATCCCCGCTGGACGCGGACGATAGCGGCTCCGCGCCCGGACGGGGACGAGACGCGCCGGCAGGAAGGCCCCGGCGCGTTCTCCCGCCCGTGCCCTACCATCGGCGGCACCCGCACGGAGCCTGCCCTGCCCATGAGCCGCTACCGCTACGCCGCCCGCCTCAACTCGTTCGCCGCCCTGCGCGACCGGTTCTGGCCGGGACGGACCACCCCGCTCAGCACCCTCGACCTCATCGACCGTGCCGCGACCGTCCCCGGCCTCACCGCCGTGGACGTGAACTTCCCGCAGCAGACGGAGGGGATCCCGGTCGCGGAGCTGCGCGCGCGGATCGAGGGCCACGGCCTCCACCTCAACGGATACGCGATGCGCTACGGCGGCGACCCCGCCTTCCGCTCGGGTGCCTTCACGAACGCGGATCCCGCGATCCGCCGGCGCGCGATCGACCTCACGAAGCGCGCCGTGGACGAGACGCGTGCGGCGGGCGGCCGGATGCTCACGATCTGGCCGGGCCAGGACGGCTTCGACCACCCGTTCCAGGTGGACTACGCGCAGCTCTGGGACTGGGAGGTGGAGGGGATCCGGGCGGTCGCCGAGCACGACCCGTCCTTCCCGGTCTCGATCGAGTACAAGCCGAACGAGCCGCGCTCCGTCTTCATCCTCCCGAACGTCCACGCCACGCTCCTCGCGATCGCGGAGGCGGGCGCGAAGAACCTGGGCGTCACCCTGGACGTGGCCCACGTCTTCGAGGCGGACACGAACCCCGCGCTCGCGGCCGCGCTCGTGGGCCGCCGCAGCAAGCTGCTCGGGCTCCACATCAACGATGCCTACGGGCGCCGCGACGACGGCCTGATGGTGGGCGCCGTCCACACGGTCCAGACGATCGAGCTCCTGCGCCGGATGCGCCTCGATGGCTTCGACGGGACGATCTACCTGGACACCTTCCCGGACACCGCCGCGCTCGACCCGGTGGACGAGGCACGCACGGGGATCGCGGTCATCGAGGCGATGCTCGACCTCCTCGACCGGCTCCCGGAGGCGGAGCTCCAGGCCGCGCTCACGCGCCACGATGCGATCGCCGCCCACCGGATCGTCCAGTCGGCGATCCTCGGCCGCGCGATCTGACGCCGGCCCGGCGCGCCGTGACCACCCCCGATCCGCGGCCGCGCGTGGCGGTCGTGGGGAGCCTCCACTTCGACATCATGGTCGGCACCCCGGTCCTGCCGCGCCTCGGCGAGACGGTGATCGGCGACGCGTGGTGGTGGAAGCCGGGCGGCAAGGGCGGCAACCAGGCGATGGCCGCGGCGCGCCACGGCGCGGCGACCGTGATGATCGGCGCGCTCGGCGAGGACGGCTTCGGTGAGCGGCTCCGGGAGCGGCTCGCGGCCGCCGGGGTGAGCCTCGCGGCGATCCGGACGGTGGATGCGGGCTCCGGGATGAGCGTCGCGATCCAGGAGGCGGCCGGGGACTACGCCGCGATCGTGGTCTCCGGCGCGAACCGGCGGATCGACCCGGACCAGGTGGCGGCGAGCGCGGACGCGATCCGCACAGCCGCGATCCTCGTCCTCCAGGACGAGGTGGGCGAGGCCGCGAACGCCGCGGCGGCACGGATCGCACGCACGGCCGGCGTCCCGGTCCTCCTCAACGCGGCACCCGCCCGGCCGCTCGGTACGCTCGCCGGGCTCGTGGACCTGCTCGTCGTGAACGCGGTGGAGGCCGAGCAGCTCGGCGCGGCGCCGGTGTCCGACCTCGCGAGCGCGGAGGCGGCGGCGGAGACGCTCCGCCGGCTCGCGCCCGCGGTCGTGGTGACGGCCGGGGCTGCGGGCGTGGCCGCCGTCTCGGCCACGGAGCGGGTGGCGCTCCCGGCGCATCCGGTGACGAAGCCCGAGACGCACGGCGCCGGCGACCTCTTCGTGGGTGCGCTCGCGGTGCGGCTCGCGGAAGGCGATCCGCTCGCCACGGCGCTCCGCTACGCGAACGCGGCGGCTGCGCTCCACGTGGGGACACCGGAGGCGGCGCGCGACACGCTCGGCCCGGCCGCGGTGCACGCGCTCCTCGCCCAGGGCTGACCGCGCACCCGGGATGGCGCGCCCGCGCGTGCGCCCGTAGGATGAGCAGCGCTCAGCCACGAGGGAGGTCACGTGTCGCGGTTCACCCAGCTCTTCGGCGATCGCAAGCCGATCATCGCCATGGTCCATCTCGGCGCGATGCCCGGGACGCCGCTCCATGACGCCGCCGGTGGCGTGGAGGGGATCCTCCGCGCGGCGCGGGCGGACCTCCGGGCGCTCCAGGCAGCGGGCTTCGATGCGGTCATGTTCGGCAACGAGAACGATCGCCCCTACGAGCTGAACGTGGACATCGCCTCCACCGCGACGATGGCCTACGTGATCGGCCGGCTGCGCGAGGAGATCACGGTCCCCTTCGGCGTGAACGTCCTCTGGGACCCGCGCTCCACGATGGCGCTCGCCGCCGCGACCGGCGCCCGCTTCGTGCGCGAGATCTTCACCGGGACCTACGCCTCGGATATGGGGATCTGGGCGCCGGACGCAGGCGCCGCGCGGCGCTACGCGGCCCGCCTGGGCGCCGGCGACGTGGTCACGCTCTACAACGTCTCGGCCGAGTTCGCGCACTCCCTGGACGGGCGGAGCCTCCCGGACCGCGCCCGCTCCGCCGTCTTCTCGTCCGTGCCGGACGCGGTCCTCGTCTCCGGCACGATCACCGGCGAGGCGGCCGCGATGAGCGACCTCGCGGCGGTCAAGCAGGTCCTGCCCACCACCCCCGTCCTCGCGAACACGGGCGTGAAGCACGCCACGGTGGCGGATGTCCTCGCGGTCGCGGACGGCGCGATCGTGGGCTCGGCGCTCAAGGTGGGCGGCGACACGTGGGCGGCCGTGGACCCCGATCGCGCGAAGGACTTCATGGACAAGGTCCGCGCGGCGCGAGGCGGCCGGTGAACGTCCGGGGGCTCCTCATCGAGCTGATGCGGATCCCCGGCCTCGCGGGCTACGAGGAGCGCGTCGCACGCGCGGTCGCCACCCACCTGGACGAGCTCGGCCTCGCGCATCGCTCGGACCGGCTCGGCAACCTCGTGGTCACGATCCCCGGCGACCCCGCACGCCCCTCCGTCATGGTCTTCGCGCACCTCGACCAGATGGGCCTGATCGTGCGCAAGATCGAGCCGTCCGGGCTGATCCGCGTGGAGCGCCAGGGCGGCGTTCCGGAGCGGGCCCTCCCCGCCCACGCGGTGATCCTCGCCACGGAGCAGGGCGACATCCCCGCCGTGATCGGGATCAAGAGCCACCACGCGACGACGCCGGAGGAGAAGTACAAGGTCGTCCCCTACCAGGACCTCCTCCTCGATGCGGGCTTCGCCTCGAAGGCGGAGGCGGAGGCGGCGGGCGTCCGGATCGGGACGCCGGTGACGTATGCGCCTCGCGCGATCGAGCTCGCGAACGGGCGGGTCGCGGGGACCGCGGTGGACGACCGGGCCGGCTGCGCCGGGCTCCTCGCCCTCGCCGCGGCCCGGAAGGGGAAGCCCGGCCCCACGCTCCACCTCGTCTGGTCCGTCCAGGAGGAGCACAACCTGCGCGGGATCCTTCCCGCGGCCACCTCGCTCGCGCCGGATATCGCGGTCTCCGTGGACCTCATGCTCGCCTGTGACACGCCGGAGATGGCTGCGCGCGGGGATGTCGCGCTCGGCGGCGGGCCGGTGATGGGCCTCTTCTCGTTCCACGGCCGCGGCACGCTGAACGGGGTCATCCCGCATCCCGCGCTCGTCCGGCTCATGGATGAGGCGGCAGCCGGCGCAGGCGTGCCGCTCCAGCGCTCCGCCCACACCGGTGCCCTGACGGAGCTCTCGTACGTGCAGCTCCAGGGCGAGGAGGGGGTCGCGAGCATCGACCTGGGGATCCCCGTCCGCTACTCGCACACCGCCGCGGAGACGGTGGACCCGCGCGACATCGAGGGGCTCGTCCGGCTCCTGGACGGCGCGCTGGACCGGATCCCGGCCGGGATGGAGCTGCGCCGCCTGCCATGAGGGTCACGCTCGGCGTCGATATCGGGACCTTCGAATCGAAGGGCGTGATCGCCGACGAGCAGGGGTCGGTGCTCGCGCTCGCCACGCGCCCCCACGAGATGCTCGTGCCGCAGCCCGGCTGGGCGGAGCACCGCCCGGACCAGGACTGGTGGGGCGACTTCGTGGCGATCGTGCGCGAGCTCCTCGCGACCTCCGGCGTGGACCCGGCGGCGATCGCCGCGGTCGCCACGAGCGCGATCGGCCCGTGCATGCTCCCCGTGGATGCGGATGGGCGACCGCTGATGAACGGCGTCCTCTACGGCGTGGATACGCGCGCCTCGGCGCAGATCGCCGCCCTGAACGCCCGCTGGGGCGAGGAGCGGATCGTCCGGATCTCCGGGAACGCGCTCACCTCCCAGATGGTGGGGCCCAAGATCCTGTGGCTGCGCGAGACGCACCCGGAGCTCTTCGCGCGGACCGCCACGGTGATGAGCTCCACCTCGTATCTCGTCCTGCGGCTCACCGGCGAGCGGACGATCGACCACTACACCGCCGCGAACTACGCGCCGCTCTATGACGTCGCGCAGCTCGGCTGGTCGGACGAGCTGGCGGACGGGATCATCCCGCGCGACCGGCTGCCGCGGATCGGCTGGGCCACGGAGATCGCGGGCCACGTGACGCCGGCGGCGGCCGCGGAGACCGGCCTCGCGGTGGGGACACCGGTCACCTTCGGGACGATCGATGCGGCCGCGGAGGCGGTGAGCGTGGGCGTCCGCGAGCCGGGCGAGATGATGCTCATGTACGGCTCCACGATCTTCATCATCGAGGTGACCGCGAGCGCCGTCCGCGACCCGCGCCTGTGGTACGCGCCGTGGCTCACGCCCGGGCTCCACGCCTCCATGTCCGGCCTCTCCACCTCGGGGACCCTCACCCGCTGGTTCCGGGACCGCTTCGCGCCGGATGCCCCGTGGGAGACGCTCGTGGCGGAGGCGGCGGCGAGCCCCGCGGGGGCGAACGGGATCCTCTGCCTCCCCCACTTCTCCGGCGAGCGGACGCCGATCCACGACCCGCAGGCGAAGGGGCTCTTCGCGGGCCTGGACCTGACGCACACGCGCGGCGACCTCTTCCGCTCCGTCCTCGAGGGGATCGCGTCCGGCACGGCCCACGTCCTGGATACCTACCGTGAGGCGGGTGCGCCGCCGCGGACGATCTTCGCGGTCGGCGGCGGCACGAAGAACCCGGTCTGGCTCCAGGCCACCTCGGACCTCGGCGGGGTCCCCCAGGTCGTGCGCGAGAAGACGGTCGGCGCGAGCTACGGCGATGCCTTCCTCGCTGCGGTCGCGGTGGGGATCGCGGAGCCCGCGGAGATCGAGCGCTGGAACCCGGCGTCACGGCGGGTGACCCCGCAGGCGATCCCCGCCTATGCCCGGCAGTACCCCCTCTGGAAGGAGCTCTACCTCCGGACGCGCGAGATCTCCCACGCGCTCGGTGCCGGCCGGTGAGCCTCCTCGCGGGGGCTGCCGCGGAGCTCGCCGGGGTCGCGGCGGCGCTGGATGACGCGGCGCTCGAGCCGGTGGTGGCGGAGATCGCGGACGCGCGGCGCGTGATGGTCTACGGCTGCGGGCGCGAGGGGCTGATGATGCGCGCGCTCGCGATGCGCCTCTTCCACCTCGGGGTGGAGGTCTCCGTCCAGGGCGAGATGAGCGCCCCGCCGCTCGGCCCGGGCGACCTCTTCCTGTGCGCCGCCGGACCCGGCGTCCTCTCCACCGCCTCCGCGCTGTGCGGAGTGGCCCGGGCAGCCGGTGCGCGCGTCCTCGTGGTCACCGCGGAGCCCGATGGCGCCACCTCCCGGATGGCGGACCGCCTCCTCGTCATCCCCGCCCAGACGATGGCGCGGGACGTGGGCGGGAGCTCCGTCCTCCCGATGGGCTCGCTCTTCGAGGGTGCGCTCTTCCTCGCCTTCGAGGTCCTCGTCCTCCGGCTGCGTGACCGGCTCGGCGAGACGCCGGCGACGATGCGCGCCCGCCACACGAACATGGAGTAGCGGCATGCGCTTCGAACGGATGCGGCCGGAGGAGCTGCGGGCGGCGATCGCGGCGGGGACGCCGGTCGTGCTGCCGATCGGCGTGATGGAGTACCACGGCGGCCACCTCCCCGCCGGGACCGACCTGCTCGTGGTGACGGAGACGCTCGCCCGGCTGGAGGCGGAGGCGGAGATCGTCCTCCTGCCCCCCTTCGCCTACGGCGCCGCCAGCCACGCGGTGATCGGGCCGGAGGGGACGGGGACCCTCCACGTGGAGACGGAGGCCTTCCTCCCCTTCGCGGAGGGGATCTTCCGGGCGCTCCTCCGGGCCGGCTTCCGGAACATCCACGGGGTCGTCCACCACCAGACGGAGAACTTCGCCCAGGGGATGCCCACCGACCTCACCTTCCGCCTGGCGGCGCGGAACGCGACCTTCGCCCACCTGGAGGCCGAGCGCGGCAGCGGCTGGTGGGGGAGCAACGAGCAGCGCGACTACTACGCGCGCCACGCGGCAGGGGAGAACCCCTTCAACTGGATCCGCATCCACCCCTCGCTGCCGCCGGGGGCACCCTTCCCGTTCGATCACGCGGGGGAGGGCGAGACCGCGCTCATCCAGGCCCTCGCCCCCGAGACGGTGCGCATGGAGCGCGCGCCGGACGGCGGCCACTGGTACACGGAGACCGCCGCGCGCGCGTCCGCCGCACGGGGCGAGGAGGGGGTGGCGCTCGCGCTCGCCCACCTGCGGCGCTGCCTGGGGCTGCCGGAGGCCTGACCGGCGGCCGCGGACGAGCGGCCTGGCGCCGGGGCGAGCGCCGCCCCGCGGATCAGCCCTTGGTGGCGCCGGCGGCCATCCCCTTGATGATGAAGCGCTCCAGGAGCACGCCGATGATGAGGAGCGGCAGGATCGCGGCGAAGGAGATCGCGGCCATGTTCGCCCATGCCACGCCCTGGCTCCCGATCTGGCTCGCGACCATCGCCGGCAACGTGGCGGCGCTCGAGCTCGTGAGGAGCGAGGCGAGGAAGTACTCGTTCCAGGTGAGGACGAGCGCGAGGACGAAGGCGGCGACCATCCCGGGCGCGGCGATCGGCAGGATGATCCGCACGAAGGCGCCCCAGACCCCCTGGCCGTCCACGAGGGCGGCCTCCTCCAGCTCCGGCGGGATCGCGATGAACTGGTCACGCATGATCCAGATGACGATCGGCAGCACGGAGAGCGTGTAGAGCAGGATGAGCCCGAGGTGCGTGTCCAGGAGCGCGAGCTCCTTGTAGAGGATGAGGAACGGGAGCGCCAGGACGACGGGCGGCAGGATCAGCTGGCTGATGAAGAAGAAGCCGATGTCGTTGTTCTTCATCCACGCGAAGCGGTAGCCGAAGCGCGAGAGGCCGTAGCCGGTCATCGAGCCGAGGAAGACCGCCAGGGCGGACGAGCAGAAGGCGACGATCGCCGTGTTCGTGAAGCGCCCGAGGAACTGGTCACGGGCGGTGCTGGACGCCCCGATCGTCTCCGGCGAGAGGCCGAGCGAGCGCCAGCCGTTCCAGACCGGGTCGAACTCGAGCCACGGGATGATCGAGCCCTTCATCACGTCCGCCTGGAGCTTGAAGCTCGTGGTGATCGTCCAGTAGATCGGGAAGATGCACACGATCGCCCAGAAGATGAGGATCGTGTAGATGACGGCCCGGCTCGTCCACCACTTCGCCTTGTGGCCGAGGTCCGATTCCTTGTCCTGGAAGATCGGCTGCGTGCTCATGCGTAGGGCCGCATCCAGCGGTTGAGGCCGCGCATCAGGAGGGTCAGCCCGACGACGATGATCACCAGGTAGAACATCGCGAGCAGCGTCCCGTAGCCCACGTTGGATCGGTCGCGGTACTCGCGGTAGATGAAGCTGGTGACGGTGTCCGTGGCGCCACCCGGGCCGCCGGAGGTGATCGTGATCACGAGGTCGGCGAGCTTGAGCTTGAAGATCAGGCGCACCACGAACGCGGTGAGGACGACCGGCAGCATGAGCGGGAAGAGGATCTTCCGGAACGCCTGCCAGGCGGTGGCGCCGTCCACCTTGGCCGCCTCGATCACCTCACCGGGAAGCCCCTGGAGGCCGGCGAGGAGCATGATCATCATGAACGGGATGTAGATCCACGCGTCCAGGACGCTCATCGTGATCTTGGCCAGCTCGGGGCTGGCGAAGAAGGCGGGGTCCTGCCAGCCGAGCGCGCGCATGAGGTCCGCCACCGGTCCGGCGCGGAAGTCGAGGAGCGAGCGGCCGATCATCCACGAGACCGCGACCGGCGAGAGCATGAGCGGCAGGAGGAAGGCGACCCGGAAGAAGCGCCGGGCACGGATCTGCGCGTTGAGAAGGAGCGCGAGCCCGAAGGCCACGGCGAGCTCCAGCGCGATCGCGAGGCAGTACCAGACCATGTTCCCGAGCGCGTTCCAGTAGAACGGGTCGGAGAGCATCCGCTCGATGTTCGCGGTGCCGGCGAACTTGGGGCCGGTCGGCGAGGAGAGGTTCCAGTCGGCGAACGCGATCGCGATGCCGAGGATGAGCGGGATGACGGTGAGCGAGACGACGAAGAGCGCGGACGGCAGGACGAAGAGGATCCGCTTGCCGGTCTCGCCGCGGATGAGGACCTGTCCCACGCAGAGGGCGACGCACCACGCCACGTACGCGATCGCGGTCGGCTGCCAGTCCGTGAAGCCGAGGGCCGCGAGGCCCAGGGCGTTGACGATCTGGAGCAGCGCGACGACGACGAGCACGAGGAACGAGCCGCGGATGAGGATCCGCCCTGCGCGGATCCGTCGCTCGGAGAGGCTCTCGCCGCTGACGACGTGGATGAGGTCGCCGGTGCTCACGTAGGTATCCCCAGTGGGGTCAGGAGGGGGCGAGCCGGGGGCTCACCGGGAAACGATCCGGGGTGCGCGGAGACCGCGCACCCCGGCAGGACCTGCCTGGGCAGGCCGGGTTCCCGGGGTGGCGGCTCGCACCGCCACCCCGGGGCCGGTCACATGCCGAGCGAGGCCCGGTACAGCTCGAGCTGGCTCTCGCGACCGATCTGGTCGGTGATGCCTTCCCAGGCCGCGGCGATCGCGTCCGCGATCTCCTGGGCCGTGGCGCCGCTGCCGATGCCCTTGACGAGCTCGTCCTCGGCGACCGAGTAGTACTGGAAGATGCCCGGGATCCGCGGCTCGTTCGCCGCGTTCGGGTGGTTGTACGAGTCGGCGTTCGAGGAGAGGTAGTCCTCCACGAACTCGGCGTCGTAGCCCGCCGCGACCCACTCCTCATAGTTGAAGTGCGAGTTGCGGTACGGCTGGAAGCCGGACGGGTAGGCGGCCATCCACAGGGAGAGGTCCTTGCCACCGAGGTGCGCCGCGGCGGACCAGGCGCACTTGCGCTTGAGCTCGTCGCCCGAGACGCGGTTGGTGACGTAGATGCCCCAGCCGATGTAGGCGTTCATCGGGGACCGGTTCGCGGTCTCCTCCCACTCGCCGGTGCCCCAGTTGTAGACCTTGTTCGCGCCGGGGTTGATGTCGAACCCGACGACGTCACCGACGATCGACGTGTCCGACGTGCGGGCGTTCGAGCCGATGTCGCCCCACCAGAGGACGGACGAGCCGGTGCCCTGGAGGAACTGCGAGAAGCCCGTGGTGTTCGGGTCCGCGTTCAGCTGGTCCGGCGGGTAGGCGCCGGCCGCGTTGAGGTCGATGACGTCCTGGATCGCCTGCACCCAGCCGGGGGTGTTGACGAGCGGGGTCATGTCCTCGGGGTTGAAGAGCCACGCCGGGCTGGAGGGGTGCTTCGCGTACGCGACCGCGCGGTCCGCGAGGAAGTAGAAGCCGAAGCCGCCCCACTGGTACTTCAGCGGGTCGACGACGCCGTAGGCCGGGCCGCCGGTGAGCGGGTCGGTCTTCCCCTTGAGGAACATCGCCTGCTCGTTCATCTGCTCCCAGGTGGTCGGCGGAGCCCACTCACCCTCGTGACCCTCGGCCGCCCACGCGTCCTTGAGCGCCTGGTCCTCGAAGTAGTCCTTGCGGTACGCCATCGTGTGCGTATCGCCGTCGATGGAGATCCGGTACGTCTCGCCGCCCCAGGTGCCGATCGGCGCCTTGAGGTAGCCCACGTAGTCCTCCATGTCGATCTGCTCGGCGACCCAGTCGGGCATCGGGTCGAGGAGACCCTTGCCGGCCGTATCACCCTCGAAGGGCGCGCCCATCTCGGTGATATCGAAGTCGACCGTGCCGGTCGCGATCGCCTGCTGGAGGCGGGCGTTGTAGTCCGCCTGCGCGAGGTCGATCCACTCGATCGTGGCGCCGGTGTAGGCCTCCCACGGGCGAAGGAAGCCGCGGAAGAGGTTGTTGTGCAGGTTCTGGTTGTTCAGACCCATGAACGTCAGGTTGACGCCCGCGCACTCACCCTCGGCGATATTCGCCTTCGTGGGGCCAAGGGTCATCTCGCCGACCTTCTGCCAATCGGCATCCGTCGGGCTCCCCTTGCCGACACCCGGGATCTGGAGCAGCTCTGCGCGAAGCGCGGCCGCATCGTCCTGGGCTGCCGCGGGGAGGGCCCCCGCGACGACCATCGCCGCCGTCGCAACGACGACAGCACTCTTGAACCTCACTCTTGAGTCCTCCTCCATGAGTGGTGGATACCG
>Ga0208783_10000460_pt1 | contig 25183 bp, 24 predicted proteins | sample DEB19_08_DNA_2_FD_184529 | JGI IMG/M metagenome (GOLD analysis project Ga0208783, IMG submission 184529) | Aqueous microbial communities from the Delaware River and Bay under freshwater to marine salinity gradient to study organic matter... | ecosystem: Environmental > Aquatic > Marine >...
AAGCGGCGTGAGCGGGATGCGAATTTTTGCCCTCCGGGGCTAGCCCCGGAGGGCAAAGGCCCAGAGGCTCACCATGATGGCCAAACCTTTTTGCAGAACTTGACGCACACAACTCCTTCGCCTTGAGCAATCCATCCCGCACCAAGGCCACCGTTTTGGGCCCGATCCCCAACGGATGCCGATTTAGGTGTTAGTCTGCCACCTCGATCAGCTTATCTGGATTGAAGGGGCCCTCGCCCCCGAGCAACTTGGCCATGCGCGCGAAATACATGGCCGCCATCACCAGTGGGACGCTCGTGGCCGCGAGGAATTGTTTGGCGCGGACATGTGCCATTCGGTCCTCGCCGGTCAACTCAAGCACCTTGATTTCGTCCTGGGACAGGTTATTGACGATGGTTTCCGCTGCGGTTTGGGGGAGGGGCGAGGTTGGCGAAAGACTTCCGCAGGCGTTTAACGCCGAGTTAATGGACGACGTGGAAAGCCTCGCACTCACACGAGGGAGTGCGGTAGATTTTGACCATCGTATGGCCGCGTTTCACGGTGATGCGGAACTTGGGTTTGCTCACGGGCCGATTCCGTCAGGAAAACAACCCAACCCTCACAAAACCCAATCCCAGTATGGTGGAGGCGGCGGGAATCGAACCCGCGTCCTTGGCAAATTAACCAGCCGCGACTACATGCTTAGTCGAAAGGAAAATTCAACCACCGGATAACCTTCCGACACGAATCCAGCGATCTAGTCCGCAGTTAATTTCTCGGACGGACGCCCGCCTGACTCCACGTCCAATCCATACCTGCAATGGCGTTCATCCGGCGTAGCAGGTGTCCACCGGTGAACGTCGGGGCCTTAGGCCGCGAGAGCTAATTCTTCGTTAGCAACTAATGTTTTGATGCGATGATTTACGAGGCCAACGCATCGTCCTCGGCATGCCGCCTCTGGCGCCTCTCCCAAGTCGAAACCGGTGCGCCCCCAACATTGTGCGACGCCCCTATAATCAAGGCAATCGGTCGCCCGGTCAAGCTGCGCCACCCAAGACTTGTAATCCGCCTTAAACGCGAGAGACTAAACATGTTCCAAGTCATGAATGACTGGTTGCTACCCTTATTTTTGGTCGCGTTCATGCACCTGAGGCGTGCCGAGGCCAAAGCTGCCGGGCGGGAAGCGCAAGGCCGGAAAATCGGCTACGCAAGACACGTCACCGATTTGGCGCCACTCCGGGAAAAACTGCAGACCGCGGCGCTGACTTTGCTGCTGCCGCTCATGGACGCGTGATCAACGTCCCTGCTAAACAGGTTTGGTTGCGCTTTCCCGGGACAAGCTACGCCACTTTGGGTTCTTCCACCATCACCCTGGTTTTGTCGAATCACAACGAGAGGCGCATTGAACGCTTGCGCTTCGGTGGTTCTCGATTAAACAGGCGGCGACATTATTTATGAATCCGATATCCACTGAACAACTCACCGCTGCGCAGGAGTGGCGCTACGCAACCAAGATTTTTGATCCGGCCCGCAAGATTCCCGCTGCCACCATGGCTGCGCTCGAGGAGGCGTTGGTGCTCTCGCCCTCGTCGTTCGGGCTGCAACCATATCAATTCCTTATCATCACCGACCGGGCGGTGCGGGAGAAGCTGCTTCCTTTCACTTGGGGCCAGAAGCAGGTAACCGACTGTTCGCACTACGTGGTCTTCACCGCCCGCACCCAGCTGTCAGAGGAAAACATCGCTTCGTTCATCAAGCGGATCGCCGAAGTTCGTGACATCGCGCCCGATTCGCTGACCGGGTATCGCGATATGATGCATGGGAACCTGATTGCTGGCCCGCGCTCGAACGTGATTCCCGAGTGGGCGACGCGTCAGGCCTACATCGCGCTCGGCAACTTGATGACCAGCGCAGCGCTCCTGGGCGTGGATGCTTGTCCCATCGAAGGTTTTGAGCCGGAGAAGTACGACGAGATGCTAACGCTCAACGGCAGCGGTTTCGCGTCCTGCGTTTGCTGCGCGCTGGGCTATCGCGCAGCAGGCGACAAATACGCCACGCTGCCCAAAGTGCGCTTCCCCGCCGACGAACTGGTGCACCGTATTTGAGGTCGAGCTTATTGTGGATTTGGGCAGGTACGGCGCGCTGCGCCGTCCGCGCCACTAAGCAAAGCGTCGGGTGGCGCAATGCGCGTCGTGATTGAGAGCGCCGAGCTTCAGTGCCGTCGCCTGACGCTGCGTTCGGCGAAGGTGACATCGCCCGCGATGTCACCACCGGGCTGGTTTTGACGCAAACTTTTCTCTACCGTGCTCGCCATGAAAAAGCCCTACATCCCACCGGATAACAAACCTCGTTGCCGGTGGTGTCTCAGCGAGGACATTTACGTTCGTTATCATGACGAGGAGTGGGGCGTGCCGGAACACGATGACCAGAAGCTGTTCGCCAAACTCATCCTCGACGGCGCCCAAGCGGGCTTGAGCTGGATCACAATCCTGAAAAAGCGCGACAACTACCACCGTGCGTTCGATGACTTCGATGCCAAGCGCATGGTGCGTTACAGCGAGAAGAAAATCGCGAGCCTGTTGAATGATCCGGGTATCGTGCGTAATCGTTTGAAAGTTCGGGCTGCCGTGTTGAACGCCCAAGCTTATCTCAAGCTACGTGAGGAAGTCGGTAGCTTCGACCAGTTTCTCTGGCAGTTTGTTGGCGGGAAGAGCAGGCGCAATGCGTGGAGATCCATGAAGCAACTGCCGACACGCACCCCGGAATCGGACGCCATGAGCAAGGCCCTACGGGTGCGCGGATTCAAGTTCGTCGGCAGCACGATTTGTTACGCCTTCATGCAGGCCGTGGGCATGGTGAATGACCACACCACGCAGTGTTTTCGCTACCGGCAGGTGTGATGTTGTGTCCGCAGCTGCGTTCTCCAGAACGCGGCAGGTCACCACGCTTAAGTCAGCTGCACTCTCATGAGTGCCGGCGCTTGTCTCAGCGCTCTTCCGGCTGGTCGAGGTGCCGGTCGGGCGACAAATCACCAAACCTTTCAAAATGCTCAGGCCGCAACGGCTCCGAGATGGCATGCTCACCGGCCAACCATTTGCCCAGATCAACGAGCCGGCAGCGTTTCGAGCAAAACGGCCCATACTCCGTGGAAAACCAATCACCCGTCTTGCGACACGTAGGACAGCGAACCTGCGGTGTGGACATAACAAACTGGACGCCTGCTATTCCTTCAGCCCGGCCATGAGTTCTTTGAGGCTGTCAGCCACGCCATTCGCCGCCGTCACATCCACTCCAGACTTCTTAAGGTCGGACTGCACTTGGGCGGCAATCTCGTCGGTGCGCTCGTCGGACAGGCTGGCGCTGTTGACAGCGAGATTGATGTTGTCGGCGAGTCGCGACAGCTCGCTTCCGCCAAGTGACTTGCCAGCAACGGCGGCAGAGAGTCTGCCGCCGAACTGATTCACACTGGGTGTCGCCGGGGATTTGCTGCCCCGAACCGCTGCCAGAACGTCCTTGGTGAATTCTTTTTTGGAATCCTCGTTCACGGCCTTGGGATTCTGCCACGCGGCGATGTCGGCGCGAATCTTCGCCAGCGGACTGGGCTTGGTGCTGCCTTGCGCAGGACGCACGGCGGGCGCAGGCGTGGCCGGTGCGGTGGCCGGAGGTGTGTTTGGGTGGCTGGGCACGTCTTGGCTTTCATTGTTCCGATCGCGCACCTGCTTGGCGCGCTCTTTCACCAACTGCTCTGGTCCAGCTAAGGCAGCAAGTGCAGCGACGACAGTGGTCAGGGCAATGCAGCAGTAAGTTTTCATAAGTTTGAACTGTTTAACCCACCTTGAAAGAGATGCGGGCGACGAGGTCTTTGCCGAAGCTGTGACGCAGGCGGTCGAGAATTTCCCGTTTGCGGTAGCGCACGATTTCGGCGAGCCAGACGTTGCTGTCCACCGTGACGAACAACGTGCCCTTGTTGAGGCCGGTCGGCTGGGCGTGCTTCACGATGTTCGGGTCCAAGGAAGCGTTCCATACCTTCACGATTTCCGCCTCGGCCTGGCGTTTGTCCATGCGTACAGCGCCCAAGACCTTGGGGAGGATGTCCGCTACCGACTTTTCTGAACGCGCTCTGGCCTTTTCCATCGGCGCGATGTCCACCCCACGCCATTCGGCAAGCGCGCGTTGGCGCGCCGGGCGTTTGCCCGGGCCAAGCGGAGGAATACGTCGTGGCGGCAGCGGGATCATCAAAAAGTTGGCCCGGTCAACCCGGGCCGATACATCTGCCAAGTTGTGGCGGGAATCTCAAGTCACAGCTTGCGGTTCGGCAGCCTGAACTTCTGCGGGAGCAGTCTGTTCGGGCTCCGTGTGCGGGTGGGCTTCCACTTTTTCATCCAGCACCAGCACGCCGTGCGGGGGCAAATCGTGATGGCCCATGATACTCGCGCCGGTCAGCAAGTCGTGCATCGGCTTGTAGAATTGAATCCGCACCGGGGATGGCTTGTGGTTCAGCAGGAAGTGAATCCGGGAGCCTTCCTTCTCTCGCATACTGACCTCGACGCTCTCGGGCACTTTCAGCAGCGGATGCAGATTGCAGAGCTGACGCAGCCACGTAACGAGGTCGAAGTAAAAGTGCTGGTGACTCATGGTGCCGAGATAAATGGCCTTCCCTAGTCCGTAGGTGTTCATTGTCAGCGCGGGCTTGCCGGCGTAGAAGTCCTTGGAGTAAGACGCCAGCACTTGGGCTTCCTTGGTTTCGATCAGATCGCACCACACCCGTGCCGGATGCAGATGGCTGGTCGGGAACGCGCCTTTGAACGTGAGGTGGTTTTCCTCGCCGGGTGGCAGCATGTCGAACTCCTCCACTTCCAGGCCGAACATGTCGGTCAGATCATGTGGATAACCCGTGTTGGAGGCGATGTGGTTGGCGTTCACCAACGCCGTATTGAACGTGCCCACGAGCGTGCCGCCGTTTTGCACATACAACTTCAACCGATCCGCCTCGCCTCCGCTCAACAGGTGGAGCGAGGGGGCGATAACCAGCCGGTAGTGCGACAAGTCTTCTGAGGGCCGCGCAAAATCCACGCCGATATTTTTGTCGTGAAATGCCGAGTAGAACAACTGGATGTGCTCGCGCAAACTGAAATGTTTGTTCGGCTGCTGCGGTAATTGCAACGTCCAGTCGTTCTCGTGCGAGTAGAGAATGCACACTTCGGGACGCACGGTGCTCCCTTCCAGCGCGGGTGCGATCAGTTTGAACTCCTCGCCCAACTGACTGATCTCGCGATACACGCGTCCTTTCTTGCCGGTGGCGTGCGGCAGGACAGCGCCATGGAATTTTTCCGGGCCGAAACGCGGTTGGCGCCAGCGGAAGAACAACAATGCATCCGCTCCGCGCGAAATGAGCTGGTAAGTGAACAACCGCAGCACACCGGGGCGTACGAGGGAATTCACCTCCTGCCAGGAAACATTGCCCGCCTTGTGTTCCATTACCCAGAAGCCAGTGCCACCATTGGGCGATTTCACGCCCTCCTTCTTGAGCGAGCGCAGCATGTCAATTTCACACGCCAGTTCGGCCGAGCTCGACTTGATGGCTGCCGTGCTTTCGATGGAAACGAAGTCTAGCACCTCCGCCATGTCAAAGTGGTCGAACTTATGTTTCAGGGCGCGCAGGTTCGTGGTGACAGGGTGATCGGGGGTGATTTCCCGCAGCAGATCAGCTTGCATTCGGATAAACTGAACGATGGTGTCGCTGCAGAACCGGTTCCAATCAAGCACCAGCGCCGGGTTGTGAACTGCTGGTGCCGACATCGGCATGGGCACCTGCTTGATATCGGTGACCACCTGGCCCCAGTGGCGCAGGCCGAGTTTATCGTTCAGGTTGGCGGCGTTCTCGTATTTGGCCTCCAGCCACAGATGCCAGTCACGACGAGTATCCGCGTTGAATGAAGCCTCGGTGAAATTGCCGCCGATGCCGTTGTCCGCCTGCCACGCGATGAGGTCGGGATGATCGCCCAAGGCCTTGGCCATATTCTCCACTACGGCACGGGAATAATTCCAGAATATCTCGCTATTCAGGCATACCGCGCGGCGGGTGCCCGCGTGCTTTACGAGGCCGTTCTCATCAATCGGCAAAATTTCCGGATGCTTCTGTGACATCCACAGCGGTGGCGCTGCCGTCGGCGTGGCAAGAATGACTTTGATGCCGGATTTGCCGAGCAGGTCCATGACGCGGCGCATCCAGGAGAAATCGTATCTGCCCGGCTCGCTTTCGCACAGGCCCCAGCAGAATTCGCCAATGCGGACGACATTCACTCCTGCGGCGACCATCATCTCGATGTCCTGTTCCCACTCGGCTTCCGGACGTTCCCTGGTTCCTCCGTAAGGGTAAACCCACTGCTCAGGATGATAATCAGCGCCGAAATACATAAGGTCTGGTGAGTTGAGGTTTAACGGCTTGTCCGTCGCAACGTATGTCCGGAACAGTTTCGCTGCAATGGAAAAGTCCTGCCCCTCACTTCACGCTCGGGTTAATTCCGGAACCTTGGCGCCAATTTTCGGTTTGGCACTCACTAGTTGCACTCCCCCCCCCGCTTCCGCGACAATATATGCCGACATGCAGCCGCAAGGATTAATCTTTGATTTTGACGGGACTCTAGCTGACACCATGCCGCTGCACTGGCACGCGTGGGAAATCATCGCTGAGCGTCACGGCTTCACCCTGACGCGTCAACGACTCTACTCGCTCGGCGGCGTGCCCTCACGCGACATCATCAAAATGCTCGCCGCTGAGCAGGGCCGCGCGGTTGATCCCCTCGCCATCGCCAAGGAAAAGGAGCTGGCCTTTCTCGTCCGGCTGCCTGAGGTTAAAACCATCCCCGAAGTCGTGGCCATCGCCCATCGTCACCACGAAAAGCTCCCCATGGCTGTGGCTACTGGCGGCACGCATCGCGTTATCGAGCAGGTCATGGAACATCTTGGCCTGAGGAAGCTCTTCAATGCAGTTGTCACCAGCGAGGACGTGGTCAATCAGAAGCCCGCGCCGGATGTCTTCCTCGAAGCCGCCCGCCGGATTGCGGTGGCCCCCAAGTTCTGCCGCGCTTACGAGGACACTGATCTTGGAATGCAGGCTATACGATCCGCTGGCATGGAAGGCGTGGACGTACGGGACATCTTATCAGGCAAAGTGGAAGCGTGAGCGTACGCTGAAGCATTGCTTTGAAGCGTCAAGACCTCGAGGTGCTGCACCTCATTGTTCAACATCAGTTCGAAAGTGTTTTCGTGAAAGCTCATCGATAGCGGAAGCGCTTTTGCACATGCGTCCACAGCACGCGACCTGGCCCGGCATCGATGCGCCGGATGCGTACGGATGCCGGAAAAATACACTCCCGCCATCGCGCCGTGCTCGTCATCCGGCCTTGCCGACCGCCATGTCACAGGTGTAGATGACTTTCTTCCACATGAAACAGGTGTGCTGCGCGCCTTCGCGGATCCACCTTGAGGATTTGCGCCACCGTCCTGTCATTCAGGCCGATCTACTTCGAGTAACGAATGCGGCCAGTGATGCTGTCGCAATGTTGACATAAATCGCGCCCTTCTCATCGAACCAGAGTTCCGAGATGCCCACCTCGGGCATCACCTCCTGAGTGCGCACGCAGGAAAATCACAGGCGCATCTTGCCAGCCGCGGCGGCGGTGGCAAAGGGATTTGAAGGGACCAGCAAGGGGGTGGCGGACATCCTGCCTGCTAACTACTTCCTGAACGGGTCATTGGGCGCCCGTAGCATGCCTTCCACCTCGCGCGGCGGCTCGTTCGTTTTTGGCGACTTGAAGGCGGAACGCATCAGCCAGTGGCGCTTCAGGCCTTGAATCAAATCGTCCGTGTGAACAATCGCATCGGAGACCGCCGTGACGATGTTGGTGTTGGCCTGCACCTGCGAATTCAGGTTGCTGGTCATGCTGGCGAGACTGTCGAGCGATCGCGCCAGCTCGCTCACGAGCAGGTTCAGATTGGTGTCGGTGTTGGCAGTGAGTGAATTGATGTTGGTCAGGGTGGACGCCAGTTGCTGAGGCCCGCCTGGAGGCAGAACCCATTCCGCGAGCGCGCCCGCTCCGCGCAATTGGCCTGAAAGCTCCGCTAGGTGCTGCGACGTGGGCAGCGAATTCGAGGCAATCACCGCAAAGTTTGAAGTGGCGGTCGCGGTGTTTGCCATGATGCGCGTCAGGTCGTTGGTCAATTGCAGGAAGTTCGGCAATGCCTTCTCCACTTGATCCACCACCTGTTCGAGACGTTCGGTCACGGCGGGAGATTCTTCCGGCGTCATCCAGTAAGGACCGGCAGACTGCAAGTCGGCGTAGAACATCCCCGGCTGCGCCTTGGCGACTGCGTTCAGTTCCTTCAACGCGGCACTGGCGCTCTTGCCCTCGGACAACATCAGCTGGAAGCGTTGCTCCACCACATCACGCTTTAGTAAGCCCACACCCGCCTTCTCAGCAGCCTCCTGCACGGTGGGAACTCCCTCAAACCCCTTGGTCAGTTCCAATGTGCGCCCGAACAATCCTAAATTGGCAGCCTTCACCACGGAGTCACTCCAAAGATAACCGTAGTAAGGTTTCTTCACCCAGAAGAAGACTGTCACCCCGTAAGGATCATAAGGCCCGTTCGCTTCTATTTTGGTGATTTCCCCGACATCAAAACCCAGCAGCTTCACGGGGGCTCCCTCGTCCAAACCCGTCGCGTTGGCCAGTGAGGTCATGTAGTAAACTTTTTGCGTGAACCAGCCTTTACGCGCGGCGGTGCTGCGCAGGTAATAGGCGAAGCCCACCAGCAACGCCAGCGTGGCGAGCAGCACAAACCAGCCCACGGCGCGCTCCATGCGGCTCAAACGGGTGCGGAGTTGTGGGGTCAGGTCTTGCAGGGCCATATCAAAGTTGGGTTGAGCGTTTCAAATTCATCCGGGCCGGTCAAATGTTCACCGTCGTCTCAGCAGGTGACATCAACTCCTGCACCAGCGGGTTGTTGCTCTTTTCCACGTCTGCCCACCGGCCAATCACGTCAAACCTGCCATCCGCCAGCAGCGCAAAGCGATTGGCCCGTCCTCGCCAGGCCCAGAGGTTGTCGGTCGTCACCACCACCGTGATCGGCTTGCCGCTGTAATAAGGATGTCCCTTGGCTAACCGCTCCAAGAACGCAAGCCACCAGTTCTGCTGACGCTGATCCAGTCCCGAGAGCGGCGAGTCGAGCAGCAGCACTTCCGGTTTCAAGGCCAGCGTCCGCGCCAGTGCGGCACGCTGTTGCCAGCTTCGCCCCATTGCACACGGACGGCTGCGGGCGAATTCCTTCATGCCCGTCAACTCCAGCAGTTCGGCCAAGGCTGGCTCGACTTCGGCGGCGGGCAGGTTGCGATGATATTGCAGCGGCAGGGCAATGTTCTGCGCCACGGTCAGGTGATTGAACAAATGGCCGCCATCGAACACCAGCCCGAGCTTGAGCCGATGCGCCAGACTTTCCTCGGGAAAAATGGGCATGCGCTCGCCCAGAAACTCATGCTCGCCGTGCGCGTGAGCCATCACCCCTGCCGCCAACATGATGAAATCGGTCTTGCCGGAGCGATGCAGGCCGGCAATCGCCCAGAATTCACCCGCGTTGACCTGCCAATTCACCTGCTCCGCCACGACGGTTCGTTGATCCCGCAACGACTTCACCGTCACCTCGCGCATAGTGATGACAGGCTGCGTCGAAGCGTTGGTTGCCGCGGCGGTCTCGTTGGGATGGGCGGTCTCGGTCATGACACAATCAAGTAGAGCACGATGAAGAGCGCGTCGAACATCACACACGCGATCACCGCCTGGGCCACGGCGCGCACCGTGGCATTCGAGATCTCTTCCAGCCGCAACGGCTGCGCCAGACCGTGATAACACGTCACCATCGCCACGACGGCGCCAAATCCACAGGTCTTCAGCGCCAGAAAGGCGAAATCAATCCAAGTCAGCGAGGACGCGAGCTGTTCGAGGTATTGGCCCGGGCGCATCGGCACACCCTGCAAGAACGCCCAGAGGTATCCACTGATCAATGAGCCCAGGATGAGATAGATGGTCAGCGCGAACGTGCCCAGCGCCATCCCAACCACGCGCGGCACCACGAGGTAATGCATCGGGTCAATGCCCAACGCTTCCAACGCTTCCACCTCGCCGGTGGCGCGGGCTGTGCCGAGTTCGACCACGTTCTGCGTGCCCACGCGCGCCAATACTAGCAGCGCCGTGATGAGCGGACCCAACTCGCGCACAATCACCACCACCATCACGGTGCCAAGATAATCCACCGCGCCCACGCGCGAGAGCAACGAAACCATTTGCCCGATCACCAGCAGCCCCAACGCCGCCGACATGAAGATGAACATGGGCAGCAGTTTCACGCCCGAGCGGGAGATTTCCTTGCGCACCAACGGTCGGATGACTTCCGATGCCCGGCCAAATTTGGAGATCATCACGCCAAAAGTGATCAAGGCGAAGGCGCCAATGCCTTGGATCGTGAAAAGCAAGCGAAAGAAGGTTCGTCCGGTGTAGTTGACGTAGGACCGTGGCAGGCGCGATGGAAACACAAAGCCCGAGGGGGCCTCGGAGATTGGTTTTGATGATGTCTGATTCACCGGTGCAATGCGCTCAGCCGCCTCGCCAGTGTTGAAGGTTCAAATGGATTTGTCCATCCTTCGCCAACCGATCGCCATGCTCAGCGCTTCGTCATCAGCACGATCTCCAGCATCCCGCCGAAGCATTTGCGAGTGGCGTCCAACCTGAAGCCGTGCTGGGTGATCTTCTCGCGCAATGCAACCCGGTCGGGGAACTGCCGCAAACTTTCTGCGATGTAGGCATGCTCCGGCCCGCCGTGCAGAACGATTCCCCAAAAGCCGCCCCAGATCTTGAGCAGCGGCAGTTGTAACGACTGACGCCAACGCGCGGGTGACTTCGAGAAATCCAGGAATGCTGCAGAACCGCCGGGCTTCAGCATCCGCCGGATTTCTTGGAACGCATCGTTCAGCACGGGGGCGTTTCGCAGGGCATAACTCCCGGTGACAATGTCCGCCCAGCCGTCCGCGACCGTTGTGTGGCACATGTCCTCCGCGCGAAAAGCGATGTCCGGCTGCACGCAGCGCGTTCGCGCCACCTCGATCATCGCGGGCGTAAGATCGATGCCCACGATCTGGCCCCTTGGAAAGCGTGAGGCCAGTTCGAACGTGACGTCACCCGTTCCGCACGCCAGATCTACACACTTCGGCGCGGCGATGTCCGGCAACATCCTCACCAACCGGCGCTTCCAAATCCGGTCACGTCCCAAGGACATGGCGCGAGTAGCCATGTCGTATTCGGTCGCCACGCGGGTGAAGAGTCCCTCGTTGTAGTCCCGCTTGCTGTCCGGCGTTTGAATGCTGGCGCGAAGGCTTGGGGTTGGAGGCATTTGATTCTTGTGGTGAGACTCAGAGTATCGTGAGCCATTCCGTGGGCACGTTGTTCAGGTTGCAGAACGGAATCGTCAACATGGCGAAGTGCGGCGCGAGGTGGCGCTCCAGGAAGCGGCTGAACAACACGTCACGAATGATGTGCTTGCGGAACAGCGAGGCCAGCCGCCCCTGCATCGTTCCCAACCACATGCCGCGTTCCGCGCGATCCGCCGCTGCAGTGTAAGCTGTGCGGCGGACACGATCGTAAGTGGCGAAGCGGCGTTCCATGGAATCGGGATTTTGCAGCGCACCGGGCAAAAGTTCCGCCAGCATCTCTGCGTCCGCGAAACCCGTGTTCATTCCCTGCCCGCCGATCGAACTCATCGTGTGGGCCGCGTCGCCCGCCAGCACCACGCGTCCGGCGTGGTAATGATTGACCAACATGCGCTTCGCACCGAACGTGCTGACAAAGCGGACCGGCTCCTCCGTTAAATCGTATCGGGCGAGTCGCTTCACCGTCTGGACGAGATATTCTTCGGGCAACTCTTCGCCCAGGTCATTGGCGAGCACGATCCATCGGCGCCAGCCACCCGGCAGCGGGAATGATTCCACCGATGCCTCGGGCGCAAAGAACAAACGCGCTTCGCTGCCTAGGTCCGTGCGATCGGTGAAGTCCGCCATGACAAAACGTTGCGGATACGTTTTCTCCGTCACGGTCAAACCTGCCGCACCACGCACCGCACTGCGATGGCCGTCACAGCCGACGAGGAACTTTGAGCGCACTTTAAACGCGTCCCGAGTGGCCACCGTCCGGATACTTACCGTCACACCGTGCTCGTCCTGTTGCATCCCGACGAACTCGACGCCCGGATGAACTTCCACACAGGAATACTTGCGCAGGTTTGCGAACAGAATTTCCACGGTGCGAGCCTGGGGAATCGAAAGGAAGAATGGGTAATCAGATTTGAGGTGCGCAAAATCGAGCCGCCCCAGTCGTTTGCGAGATTCGTGGACTTCCGCATGCCGCACGGTCACGCCCGCCTCACGGAAGGTCTGATCCAAGCCCAACCGCCGCAGGATCTCCATTGAGGGCGGTGTGACGCCGATGGCCATGGAGTTTTCCAGTGGTTTGGCGCGCAGATCAAAGACCCGCGTGCGCACGCCGCGCTCGCCGAGCAAATTGGCGAGCATCAAGCCGATGGGGCCTGCGCCGATGATGATCGCATCTGCGTCGAACGACTTGTTCTGCTCAGGAGACTTCATGTTTTATTTCGCAACCAGCGCATCCGCTTCACGCGCAGGCGATGGACTGTTCGCCGGGATTACCTCCAGCAGCCCGCACTCAATCGTCAGGCCCGGACCGAATGCCATGGCGGTGATCGTTTTCTGCGTCGTGGTGCTGGTGAGCAGTTCGCGCAAAACGAACAGGATGGTAGTGCTGCTCATGTTGCCGAAATCACGCAACACGGCGCGCGGCGCGGCGATCTGTTCTGGCGCGAGCGCCAACGATTTCTCCGCCTTGTCGAGGATGGACTTCCCGCCGGGATGAATTGCCCAAAGATCAATGTCACAGACACTCATCCCGCGCGGTGCCAGCAAATCTCCCACAATCCGATCGAGGTTGGCTTCAATCACATCCGGCACGTAACTGGACAGGACAAGATTGAATCCGTGATTGCCAATCTCCCACGCCATATCGCCCTGACCTTCGGGCGCGAGCGCGGCCATGAAATCAGTCAACACAAGCACCGGTTCGCCCACCTGCGGCGTCCGCGCGCTGACTAGCGCGCCTGCCGCACCGTCGGAAAACAAGGCATTGGCAAGAATGGTGTCCGCGTTGGTCTGCATTTGCATGTGCAGGGAGCAGAGTTCCACGGATACCACGAGCACCACGGCTTTGGGATTGGCGAGGCAGAATTGACGCGCCATGCGCAATGCAGGGATCGCCGCGTAACAGCCCATGAAGCCAAGATTGTATCGCTCGACTATGGAGGCGAGCCCCAGTTCAGTCACGATGCGCCAGTCGGGTCCGGGGTTCACAAAGCCCGTGCAGGACACGGTGATGACATGCGTTACGTCCTCGGGACGAAATCCGCAACGGCCGTCCACCAGACGGCGTGCGAGTTCCACAGTCATGGGCCCGGCGCATTCAGCGAAGACGCGATTGCGTTCGTGCGTGGTGGGTTCGATGTGTTGGCCGTCGGCGTTTTTACGGAACAGGCGAGCTTTCTCAGGCTCCGTGAAATCGGGAACAACACTGTGACGCCGTTGGATGCCGCTGCGCGAAAACACGTGCTTGATGATGCGCGCCGTCGCCGGATCGTCAGACCACGACCCCAGGATTTGCGCAGCGGATTCCTGAGAACTGGTGTTGGGCGGAACCAGCGTTTCGATGCGGTGAATGAAGACGCTCATTATTTGTCTGGCAAGACAATCAAGGCAGGGGCGGAGTTGGTCAATGCTGCGGTTTTGCTGGCGCTGACACCTGCCGAGAGATGCACAACATCACCGACACGAATGACCCCGAGCACGGACGGTGGGTTGAGTTTGAACTGCTTGAGCGACACGTCCCACTCGGCGCGGAACGTCACGTTGCTGTCCGTCTCGGACCAAGCCGAAACGACGACCGGCAAATCATGCTCTTGGTCGCGAATCTTTAAGCTGAGGATGGCATTGGTTGTTCCTGACGCTGGAACGGCAGCCTGCGCCACTTTCCCATGTATTTGCGGATAGTCGTTCGTCTTGAACATCTCATGCATGTTCTGATCCCGCTTCGCGCTCGCCGTGTTCATCATGCCCGATAGCACATCGCCCTCGGCAGACCAGCGATTGGAACTCACCTGCAACATGAACGGCTGGGCGTGAACGGTTCCGCCAAAGTCATGCAAAGTGGAGGTCGCATCAAAACGAACAATTGCTTCAGCGGGCCACTCCGAAGGTCCAGAAGGTTCGGCTAGAACAACATATGGAAGAAAAACAGCAAAAAAAACACCACTTCCCCAAGCTCGTTTGCAGGCTGTTTTTATATTCATCGTCGCACGTTAGTCCCAAATCCCGTGAATCAGTTCAATATAATGCGTACGGAAAGCATCCTTCCAATGGCCGCATGGGCAATTAATGCGCACGTTTTGAGCCAAGACACTAGGAACTCGGGTCATCCATTCAACCAAGGATACCGCCTCCCCAAGATGACTTCCAAGATGAGCCACCCACGGAGATGTTGGTGCATCCGGCAGGACTCGAACCTGCAACCTTCTGATCCGAAGTCAGAAGCTCTATCCAATTGAGCTACGGATGCGCGCAACTTGCGGGACTTGATTCTGACAAATCCAGCCCCGACGGAAAGCGCGAAAATGGAGGCAGGCCGACTACCCGCCTCGCGAACTGCATCGGGCGAGGGATAGTAGAGAGTAGAGCAACACCGCAAAGGCATAGACCAGCAGGCCCAGCCCCACGCCCGCGGGAACGAGCAGGTTGCCGCCAAACCAAACCAGTCCAGCGCCAATGATCGCAATCAAAGTCGTCTGGGCCAGCAGGCATAGGATCAGCAACCGGCGGCTACCGATTGCCAATTGGGCGCTCATCCAGTGCCGATAGTTGTGTTCGCCCAGCGTGCGCATCAACCACGCTCCTTGGAAGTTGCGTGCCGCCACAAGCAGGCTTGTAGTGACTACCACAACCGTCGGGATGGGAAGCATGGCGCAGAACATACAAATCACCGGATTGATGAGCGCACTCCATTTCCACCCGAGCCATTTGGCGATGGGGTTGCCCTCCAACACCAAATGGGGTGTCGCCACCCATGTGCTAAGGAAATCCATTCCCCGCGAGAAGACCAGCAGCGCCAGAAATACAAAGTAATCCGCGCTCCAGAGGGGAACGGTTTCAGCCATGGTGCACAGCGAGAGGGAAAGTTGTGGCTTGGGTCAGATCACCGCGCCACTCAGGACTGTTTCTTCCCGTAAAGTTCCTCGGGTGTCTTTAACTGCGGCTCGGTGGTTTTCCAAGTGTCTCCGCTTCCTTCGACCGACCGGAAAAAGCAGCTTTTATAACCCTCATGGCAGGCAGGCCCCGTCTGTTCCACTTGAATGAGCAGGGTGTCACCGTCGCAGTCGAACGCGATGTCCTTCACGTCCTGCGTATTGCCGCTTTCCTCGCCCTTCATCCAAAACTTCTGCCGGGACCGGCTCCAAAAATGGGTTTTGCCTGTGGCAATGGTGGATTCCAAGGAAGCCCGGTTCATCCAAGCCATCATGACGACGCGGCCGGTGGATTGTTCCTGGATGATTGCCGGAATCAGCCCTTCACTGTTGAACTTAAGTTTGTCGTAAAAGCTCATCCTCGGAATTGTTTCCGTTTCGGCCGGGCAAGACGAATCAAAACCGCACCCATTTTGGTCAGGTGAGGCCAAGGGATTCGGGAAGGTGAGCACTGAAGGGAGGGGTTGTTAAGATTGTGAGATGAACCGGTGGGCATCTGGCGGCGCGTACCCCCATTCTGGTGTCACAAAAATGTCACAATTGGGCCGTCATCATTGGCGAAAACCCGCTGTGAACAACTCGTTAACAACAAAAAATATGTTGTCCTCGTCAGCCCGGCTTTTGTCTCCTAAAAACTGTTCCGCACTCAGACATAAAGCTCGGCTTTTGCAGGTTTTTGTCGTCATTTCCGAGAGCGGTGGTTTTCCACGATGTTATGTTGTTTGTTTTCAGTGACTTGTGGAAGAGTTGAGCGGGTGATGAAAATCTTTTTTAAACCGACCCATAGCTTTTTTCTGGCAAGGGCAAAGTTTAGTGGTACAACGACAGACCGGAATCGGCGTTTCAGCTGTGGGAACAGCAAGGGTGAATAAAACGCGATGAAACCGCCAAAAGCGCAGTTAAAAATGCAGATTTCAGCAGACAAGGTTTGGGACCAGGCACAGGCCCAACTCAAGGGCATGTTGAGCGCGGACATTTTCAATCTCTGGTTCGCACCGTTGCGAGCGGCCGGGGTTGAAGAGAACGCCATCGTGCTCGAGGTCGCCAACGACTTTTGCGAGGTGTGGCTCAAGGACAATTACATGGGCCTTTTGCAGGATGTCGTGGCGATGTCGTGCGGGCGAAAACTTGCGGTCCAATTTAAAGTCACCAACACGCCTTCTCCGGTGGCTCACGCGGCTCATGCGGTCACGGCTTCCGTTGCGAAGGCCCACAAAGCGGAACGCATAGCCGACCGGAATGGAACGAACGGCGACCTCGCGTTCAACCCCAAGAACACGTTCGATTCTTTTGTTGTCGGCAACAACAACAACTTCGCCTACGCCGCCAGCCTCGCCGTCGCGCAGTCGCCTGGCAAAGCTTACAATCCGCTCTTTCTCTATGGCGGTGTCGGGCTTGGCAAAACGCACCTGCTCCATGCCGTGGGCCAGCATGTCGCCGGCAACAAGAAAGGCGCGAAAGTCGCCTACGTCTCCTCTGAGAAGTTCACCAACGAATTCATCGATGCGTTGCAGAACAATCAGCTCGTCAAATTCCGCAAGAAGTATCGCCAGACGGATGTGCTGCTGATTGACGACATCCAGTTTCTCTCGGGCAAGGAGCGGATTCAGGAAGAATTCTTCCATACCTTCAACGCCTTGCACGAGGCCCATAAGCAGATCGTCCTGACCTGCGACCGCCCGGCCAATGAAATCCAGGGCTTGGAGCACCGGCTGGTTTCCCGCTTTGAGTGGGGTCTGGTCACTGACTTGCAACCGCCCGACGTCGAGATGCGGCTCGCCATCTTAAAAAAGAAGGCGGAGCAGCTCGGCATCAAATTGCAGGATGACATCCTGTATTTCCTGGCCAACCGCATTCGCAGCAACATTCGCCGTCTCGAGGGCGCGTTGATTCGCGTGGCTTCGTTCGCGTCGCTCACGGGCCAGAAGCTCAATCCCGAGGTGGTCGAGGGCCTGCTCCGCGAAGTGCTGCACGAGGAGGGCCGATTCACCATCAACATGGAGCTCATCCAGAAGAAGGTGGCCGAGCACTTCGACATCCGTCTCGCTGACATGACCAGCAAGCGCCGCCCGGAAAACATCGCGTTCCCGCGCCAGATCGCGATGTATCTCTCGCGGCAGCTCACCGAAAATTCTCTCAGCGCCATCGGTGAAGCCTTTGGTGGACGCGACCACGGCACCGTCCTGCACGCCTGCCGCCTGGTCAAAGACCGCATGGAGGTGGATTCCAACGTGCGCCAGGTGGTTGGCTACCTGGAAAAGCAGCTCCTGCGCTGAGCGGGCATGGCAGCGCCCGGGCAGTGGGGTTTCTTCGCAGCTTCCCCACTGCCCGGTGCTCCGAATCCCCCCCTCCGATGCCGGCCATTGAAGTCAAAGGGCTGACCAAAGCCTTCCGCACCTACAAGAAACAGCCCGGTTTTGCCGGCGCGGTGCGCGGACTCTTCCGCCGCCATTACGAACAGCTCTTCGCCGTCAAGGACATCAACTTCACCATCGAGCCCGGAGAACTCGTCGGCTTTCTCGGTCCTAACGGCGCGGGCAAGACCACCACGCTGAAAATGTTGTCCGGCCTGCTCTATCCCACGAGTGGCACCGCCAGCGTGCTGGGTCACGTGCCGTGGCACCGCCACGACGACTACCGCCGCCGGTTCGCCCTGTTGCTCGGTCAGAAGAATCAACTCTGGTGGGATCTGCCCGCCCGCGAATCGCTCGACCTCAACGCCAAGATCTACGGCATACCCGACGCCGACCGCGACCGCACCGTGGCCGAGATGACTGAACTGCTGGGCGTGAAGGACAAGCTAAACGTGCAAGTGCGCGAACTCTCGCTGGGCGAGCGCATGAAGATGGAATTGACCGCGTCCCTGCTGCACCAACCCAAGGTGCTGTTCCTCGATGAACCGACCATCGGCCTCGATGTCGTTTCCCAGAAAACCGTCCGTGAATTCCTCCGCGCCCACAACGCGAAGAACAAGACGACCATCGTGTTGACGAGCCATTACATGACGGACATTCAGGAGCTGTGCGAACGCGTCATCATCATCGACCACGGCCGGCTCTTCTTCGACGGCCGGCTGGAGGAGATTGTGGATCGCTTTGCGGATTTCAAGCTGCTCACCGTTCACTGCGTCAACGCGGCCGCGTGCCCGGCGGATTCACTGACCCGTTTCGGCGAAGTGGTCGAACAGAACGCCAGCTTCATCAAGCTCAAGGTGAAGCGCGACCGCGTGGTGCCCGTCTGCAAGGCGCTGCTGGACGAACTGCCCGTTCAGGATTTGGACATTGAAGAGGTCCCCATCGAAGACGTCATCCGCACGATTTTCGCGAGATAGCGTCACCACACTTCCACCGGGCCCTTGGGCACCGGGATCGCCTGGCGCACCTCTACGCCGGGCTCCTGCATGAATGACGCCACCATGGGCCCTTGCTGGAAGCGCGGCAGCAAATCGCCCTGCTCATCCACGAACTGCTTGCGCCACTCCAGATATTGCGCCAGCACGGACTCGAAATCTGCCCGGTTGGAGACATGGACGATGCCCTTGTTGAAGACGGACGCCGGACCAAACCGCTTGGCATACCACGGCGCAATCTTGCGGAACATGCGGCAGCCCAGTTCCTCGCCGAACACCTCCAGCATCAGATCAAAGTGCCGCCGCAACACGCGCACCCGCTCAGCAAAGGAAGGCTCCGGCAGCACCTCGCCCGACTCCAAATAATGCTTCGTGCGCTTAAAAATCCACGGATCATAGAACGCTCCGCGTCCCACGCTCACCCCCGCACAACCGGTCCCTTCAATCATGTGCCTGGCCGCCTGCGGCGTGGTGATGTCGCCGTTGCCGATGACGGGAATTTGTTTCACCGCTTCCACCACGGCGCGGATGCCCGCCAGCTTGACCGTGCCGCCAAAACCCTGTTCACGCGTCCGGCCGTGCACGAAGATGGCCGCCACACCCACACCTTCCAAGGCGCGGGCGAGGTCGGGAGCGGTGATGTTGTTGTCGTCCCAGCCCAGGCGCATCTTGGCGGTCACCGGGATTTTCACGGCATCCACCATGCCCCTCACCAGCGCGCAGGTGCGGTCCAGGTCGGTCATCATGGCCGAGCCGCCACCGACTTTGACGACCTTCTTCACCGGGCAGCCCATGTTGATGTCGATGGAGTGCGCACCTCGCGCCTCCAGCACTTGCGCTGCGTCGCGCATTTCTTCCGGCACCGAGCCAAACAACTGCACCGCCATGGGTGAATCCGCCGCGTTGGTCTCGATCAGCTTGAACGCCTTGGCGCGTTTCTCCAGCAACGAGCGCGCATTGACGAGGTCCGTGGTGCACAGGCCGACGCCCCCGATCTCCCGCACCACGAGCCGGAAGGGCAGGTTGGTGTAACCCGCCAGCGGCGAGAGAAACAGGTTGCTCGTCAATGTCAGCGGCCCAAAGCGCATCGGCCCGCCATTATACCGATGCCCGCCCCGTCGTCACGGCTGCTGTTTAACAGGCCCCATAGCGCAGCCGCCCCCAAGCATTGACTTGAATGGGCCGACAGGCATTTTGGGCGGCACCATGCGAAACTTTGTTCGCCCGTTAACTTTCCTGACGATCGCCTTGGCCGCCGGTCCCACCCGGGCTGAAATCCCCGAAAACTTCTTGGTGGAAGGTGTGCCGGAGATTCCCGCTGCGCTCAAGGAAAGCGCTTCACGTTACTTGGAATTTCGCGCCGCCGGGTTCAATGGCTGGCATCCCAAAAAACGTGAAATGCTGGTGTCAACCCTTTTCAGCGACGTGGCCCAGCTGCACGAAGTCAGGATGCCGGGCGGCGCCCGCCGACAGATCACATTTACCCCGGAACCGGTGGGGGATGGCGGCTGGCAGCCGAAGCACGGCAATTACATCGTCTTCTCGCAGGACAAGGGCGGGGGTGAGTTCTACCAGTATTACCGGCTCGACCCGGACACGGGCATCATCACGCTGCTGACGGATGGCCAGTCGCGCAATAAGAGCGCACGGTTCACCCGCAGCGGCAGCCGGATCGCTTACACCTCAACGCGCCGCAATGGCCGCGACACCGATGTGTATGTGATGGATCCCGCAAATCCCAAGAGTGACCGGCTGCTCTGCGAATTGAACGGCGGCGGTTGGGGCGTGGCCGACTGGTCAGATGACGAATCGAAGCTGGTGCTGGTTGAATCCATTTCCGCCAATCTTGGCCGCCTCTACCTGCTGGACGCCAAGACCGGCGCAAAGGCGTTGCTGAACCAGGATGGCCCTGAGCCGGCGGCCTGCGGCAACGCCCGTTTCGCCCGCGACGGCAAACGCATTTACTTCACGAGCGACGCCGGCTCTGAATTCCAGCAGTTGGTGCAAATGGATTTGAAAACTCGAACCATCAGGCCGCTCACCACAGGCCTTGCGTGGAATGTCGAAGAGTTTGAGCTGTCACCGGACGGAAGAAAAATCGCCTTCATCACGAATGAAGACGGCGTGGGCAAATTGCACCTCATTGAAGCGAACTCAGGCAAAGCGCTGCGCACGCCCAGGCTGCCGCTGGGCATACCGTCCGGGATCACGTGGCATGAGAATGGTCGCGATCTCGCGTTTAGTTTCAATTCGGCCCGCTCCACGACGGATGCGTATTCATTCGACACCAAGACCGGCAAGCTGGAGCGCTGGACCGAAAGCGAGACGGGCGGGCTGAGCACCGCAAACTTCGTGGAGCCTGAGCTGATCAAGGTGAAGAGCTTCGATGGCTTGCAAGTCTCGGGCTTCTTGTATCGGCCAGATGCAAAGATATTTCCCGGCCGGCGTCCGGTGGTGGTGATCATCCACGGCGGACCGGAGGCACAGTCGCGGCCCATCTTTCAGGCGCGGAACAATTATTACCTGAATGAACTGGGTGTGGCGTTGTTTTATCCCAATGTGCGCGGTTCGGATGGCTACGGGAAGACGTTCCTCAAGCTCGACAACGGCTTCAAGCGTGAGGACTCCGTCCGCGACATCGCGGCCTTTCTCGACTTCATCGTGGCGGATGCCTTGCTCGACGAAGACCGCACCGCGGTGATGGGAGGCAGTTACGGCGGTTACATGTCGCTGGCGTGCCTGGTGCATTACAGCGGCCGGCTGCGTTGTGGCGTGGACATCGTGGGCATCTCGAACTTCCGCACCTTCCTCGAGAACACGCAGGACTATCGCCGCGACCTGCGTCGTGTGGAATATGGCGACGAGCGTGATCCGGCGATGCGCGCGCACCTGGAAAGGATTTCACCTCTCAACCACGTGGACAAGATCCGCAAGCCGCTGTTCGTGGTGCAGGGAATGAACGATCCGCGCGTCCCGGTCACGGAGGCCGAGCAAATGGTCAAAGCCATCCGCGATCGCGGCGACTCCGTGTGGTATCTGGTGGCGAAGGACGAAGGCCACGGATTCCGCAAGAAACCGAACGCCGACTTCCAGTTCCTCAGCACCATCCTGTTCTTTCAGGAGTGTTTGCTGAAGTAGATTTGCGAGCGGTTTCGACCTGAGCGAGGCGGGGCGCATTTGTCACGCCCCCACTGGCAAACACCGGGCTCCCATTGCGGATCCGATGGCTGGAACTGCGCGTGAAGGCGGAGGAAGCGGCCAGTATCTTTTGCGATGGGCTCTTGATGCGTCTGAAGGTCAACCGTGCCGAAGCCCCCGGTGAGGTTGTCGCTTCTGGGGTCCGAGTCGCTAAATCCGGGGTGCTTTCCAGCACCAATCCGACGTCGCCCGCAAACTTGCGGCATGGATACGTCAGCTTGAGGGCATTATTCGCGGAGGCGCAGGTAAAGGTTACAGGCCGATCGGCGATGGCTGGTTCGAGTCCCCTCGCAAACTCCAACACATCGGGAAACAGGTCGCCGTCGGGATGCGCGGCGGGCCGTTGCTTTCTGATTTCTGCAGGCCGGCCGCGCTGAACCTGCTGGCGGTCCAAGTGGACAGCTTGGCGACGGCCTTGGCGGCAACGAAATCGCGCGCGGTGTTTCCGTTCGTGTCCCTTACCGTCCGGCGGGCGTGATACAGGCCCGGCGCCTTGAAAACTTCCATGGGATTGCAGTTCGTGCAGAACTCACCGTCTTCAAAGTCCAACGCCAGTCCCGCAATGGCGCAAACCCGGGAGATGCATGACCTTCAAGTTGGGGAGCGTCGATTTCGCGTCACGCACAATCTGCTCCGTCGTTGTTTGCAGCAGCTTTGCGTGCGTGGGGAACGGTCCGTGGGTTTCCGCGAACTGGCCCGTCTGCTCCATCCAGAGCGCTTGCACCCGGTTGGTGCTCGACCCGACGGAAGCAAGGCGCTGCGTTGCGACCCAAGGCCGCTTGGTGGTGGTCACCAGATTCGTCCAGTCCACCGCGTCCTATCCGCTGATGCCGCCACCCGGACGAACACGCGCGGATTCAGGCTGGGGCCGTTGGTGGCTCGGAAGGTGAAATGGTTCGGTCCGGCCACGGCCCAATCGAGGGTGACGTTCGACATCCCGATCGAGGGCAATCCAATCCTGCCCGTGCTGGGATTGACCGTTCCGTTGGTCTCCAGCGGCTGGATCGAGTGTTCGATGGCGAAGCCCGCCGCCTCGTGCGCGGACGGACGCGTGCCGGCTCCATTGGGGTCTTGTTGCTGGCTAGGTGGCAAAAGTCATCTCAGGCCGGGGGGCGATGCCCAGATTGGCGAGCGGGCAATCGGCAGTCGCGTGGACCGCAGCCGGCGTCACAGCCAGCGGAATCGGTCCGACAGTTCTGATCCGGAACAAGGGGCCACGCCGGGACGGTCCCGCAAAGCTTCGATGATTTAAAACGAAAAAGCCCGGCCAGTTTCCTGGCCGGGCTTGGATGTATTGGTTCCCACCAGCAGGGAACGGTTTAGTAGCCGCCCATGCCTTCCATGCCGCCGTGGCCGCCGCCCGCCGGAGCCGGCTTGTCCTTCTCGGGCTGCTCGGTGATGAGGCACTCGGTGGTGAGCAACAGACCCGCGATTGAGCTCGCGTTCTGCAGCGCGGTGCGGGTGACCTTCTTCGGGTCCACCACGCCGGCCTTGACGAGGTCAACGTATTCGCCGGTGGCGACGTTGTAACCTTCGTTGCCCTTGGCCTTCTTGACGGCCTCGACGATCACGCTGCCTTCGACGCCGGCGTTCGCGGCGAGCGAACGGAGCGGAGCCTCGACGGCGCGCTTGACGATGCTGACGCCGATCTGCTCGTCGTCGTTCGCCCCCTTGGTCGCGTCGATCGCATTGATCGTGCGGATGAGCGCCACGCCGCCGCCCGGAACGATGCCTTCCTCGACGGCCGCACGGGTCGCGTGCAACGCGTCTTCAACGCGCATCTTCTTTTCCTTCATTTCGGATTCGGTTGCGGCGCCGACATTGATGACGGCCACGCCCCCGGCGAGCTTGGCCAGGCGTTCCTGGAGCTTTTCGCGGTCGTAGTCGCTGGTGGTCTCTTCGATCTGGCGGCGGATCTGGTTCACGCGGCCCTGGATCTCGGAGGACTTGCCGTTGCCCTCGACGATGGTGGTGTTTTCCTTCTCCACGACCACGCTCTTGGCGCGGCCGAGGTCGTTGAGTTCGAGGTTCTCGAGCTTGAGGCCGAGGTCTTCGGTGATGAACTTGCCACCGGTGAGGACCGCGATGTCTTCGAGCATCGCCTTGCGACGATCACCGAAGCCGGGGGCCTTGACGGCGCAGACGTTCAACGTGCCGCGGAGCTTGTTCACGACGAGCGTCGCGAGGGCTTCGCCTTCGACTTCCTCGGCGATGATCAGGAGCGGCTTGCCGGTGCGGGCAGCCTTCTCGAGCAACGGGAGGAGGTCCTTCAGGTTGGTGATCTTCTTTTCGTAGATCAGGATGTAGCAATCCTCGAGCTTCGCTTCCATCGCTTCCGCGTTGGTGACGAAGTAGGGGGAGAGATAGCCCTTGTCGAACTGCATGCCTTCCACGACGTCGAGCGTCGTCTCGATGGACTTGGCTTCCTCGACCGTGATGGTGCCGTCCTTGCCGACCTTGTCCATCGCGTCGGCGATGATCTCGCCGATGGTGGTGTCCCAGTTGGCGGAAACGGTCGCGACCTGCTTGATCTCCTCCTTGTCCTTGACCTTCTTTGCGATCTTGTCGAGCTGGCCCACGGCGGATTCCACCGCCTTTGCGATGCCGCGTTGGATGCTGATGGGGTTCGCGCCGGCGGTCACATACTTGAGACCTTCGCGGTAGATGGCCTCGGCGAGCACGGTCGCCGTGGTGGTGCCGTCGCCCGCATTGTCGCTGGTGCGGCTGGCGACTTCGCGGACCATCTGGGCGCCCATGTTTTCAAACGGGTCTTCCAGTTCGATTTCCTTCGCGACCGTGACGCCGTCCTTGGTCACCGTCGGGGAACCGAATTTTTTGTCGAGCACCACGTTGCGGCCCTTGGGTCCGAGCGTGGCGACGACCGCCTTGGTGAGCTTGGAAACACCGCGCAGGATGGCCTGACGCGCTGCCTCATCGAACAACAATTGTTTTGCTGCCATAATAAATTTTCGAGTTTCTAGTTTCGGGTTTCGGGTTGATTAACCAACGATGGCGAGGATGTCCTCGGAGGACAGAAGCTTGTATTCCTTGCCTTCGATCTTGATCTCGGTGCCGCCGTATTTGCTGTGCAACACGCGGTCGCCCACCTTGACCTCAAAGGCGATCTTCTTGCCTTCGTCATCCGTCTTGCCGGTGCCGAGCACGCGGACGATCGCTTCCTGGGGTTTTTCCTTGGCGGTGTCAGGGATGATGATGCCGCCTTTCTTGGTTTCCTTCTCTTCCGCCGGTTCA
>Ga0208783_10000461_pt1 | contig 25158 bp, 21 predicted proteins | sample DEB19_08_DNA_2_FD_184529 | JGI IMG/M metagenome (GOLD analysis project Ga0208783, IMG submission 184529) | Aqueous microbial communities from the Delaware River and Bay under freshwater to marine salinity gradient to study organic matter... | ecosystem: Environmental > Aquatic > Marine >...
CCAGTACCCTCTGCATCATAGTTAGATGTGTCGTTAACGGTAAACTTAGAACAGTCTGCTGTTTGCGTAACTGTAAAAGAGGTTATGAAAGGCATATTAAACTATTTATGCAAATATACCAAAAACCCCTATCTGTTTATATCTTCAAATAAAGCTTGTTGATTAGCATATTTAGCATACAACTCTACCAGTTCGTTTACTGTTCCAACCTCTCCTGGCTGCATAGATATTCTTCTGTTTCTAACAATCCTATCAGCCTCAATGTATCTATTCTTTATTGTTTCCCAGTTAGCCTCAAGATCAAATCCTATGATTGGCTTACCTTCTTTATCCATACCCACAGCTAAAGCATAATCTGTTGGAGTGAGGCCTCCTTCAATAACCAAGAATTTAAGCTCATCATTGTTGTTTATATCTTGACCAGCATATCTGTTATTAAGGATTTTAAACATCTTTTCTCCATACTTTGTAGACATGTTTACCAGAACATCAGATACTTTGTATCCTGGCCTATCAAAGCTTTTAGCACCCCTAGAAATGGTATTTGTAACGTGAAGCTTATCTGCCAAAGGAAGTAGGGTTTTTATCTCAACAATATTCCTATTTTTCATATCCTTTGTCTCATAGTCGTAAACACTCTGCCAGTAGCTTCTGTCATTAGGGTTTTCGGCATTTCTTGACTCCCATAGGATAGAAGCCAAATATTCATTCCTGTTGATAGATTTATTCTTCAATACCTTATTTGCATTTCTGAATGCAGTAGAAAAGTCTGGTGTTGGGGCTAAAATTGAACTAGCTACAATACCAGCGTTTAGCCATTTCTGAGTAGTCCTCTGTTCTTCAATCCTTTGGTCTTCTTCCTTAGATGTCATTGTTTTATAAGCCCTCTCTAAATCCTCAAAGTATGAACCATTTATGCCAATGTAGTTATTTCTGTATATAAAATTAAAACTAGGGTCCATCCATGTTCCTTTGATTGGTTTACCCATCTTTTCTTCCTGATCTCTATAGTAGCTTTTTATACCTTCAAGAGCAGAGCTGGCTCCAAGCTTTACGCCTTGTGCTGCTAAAACGCTAGTTCCACCAAGCATCATTTCTACTCCCTGACCCAAGAATGTTCTTAAGTAAGTCATTTTTTCAGCATTCTTTTCTTGCTCAATGGTTTCCTCTGTTGTAGGTGCTAAAGGTATTCCGCTTTTACGCATTATATATTTAGCTCCATCTATTCCATAATTAAATGCTGCTCCAGCTACTAAAGCGTATAATGCATTTGATGCACTATACTGCATGAGCCTCTTTACAGCACCTAATTTATCAGATGTAGTAGCATACTTATCTGTTGCTACGCCCATATCTATTTGGAAGTTTGCCCATTGGTTTAAGCTAAATCCTTGAAGAAGTCTTGTTACTGGTGCGTCAGATTCTCTTAAAACCTTTGCTTTTGAGTATGCGGCAGATTCATTATTCACTTGTGCAAGAAAGCTCTCTGCGTATGCAAGTGCATCTCTATCTAAACCTTTTTTAATTTCATCTTGAAGATTAAACTTAGAATAACTTTCTAGTTTACCATACTTATTTAATCCTTTCATGTACCCAATCAAAAGTGAATTGATTGTAGTATATGAATCTCCTAAGTTAAATGATGCAGAAAATATATTATTTGTAACATTATTGACTTTCCTCATCATTCTTCTAACATCAGACACATCTAGGTCTGCTAGTTCTTTGTGGAATATCTCTAATCCACCAGCAACCCTATCTGTTTGTGCTGTACTATTTAAGAATACCTTTAATGCATCTAGCGATTCTCTATCTAGTAAACTCTTGCTTAATATTTTATGAGCATTGACAAATGGCATTGGATTTCCATTAGCTTCTGTAACTAGATATGCATACGATGGTATCGTTTGTTTGAATACCTGATTGTAACTATATAACAGCTTGCCATAAAAGAATTTAGATAATGTACTTCTTTCTTTTGCTTGTGCTGATGATATTTTATATGGAGACCTAATTCCATTTACATAGTTCTTAATTGCGTCATTAACTACATCTGCGTTTTCGTTATATATTCTAGGTTCTACATTGTAGGCTCCAGACATTATATCGCTAAAATCTTTGCTATTTATAATCTTTGAAATCTGTTTTACGTCTCTAGCCGTATACGCTGTAGATAGTGATTCATGGTACTTAGATAAATAGTTCTTCATGAATCTAAAGTCATAATGTACGAATGCTTCTTTTCCTTCTCTCATTGTTTTACCAACAAGCATTGGTTGTCTTTCAAATGTGGTTCCAGCCCTCATTGAACGAACAAAGCTTGGCATTGCACCGAAAGGAGAATCTTCAAGGTCAATAACCTTATTATCACCAGTAAAGAATGTAGACAATGGGAGATAGTTTTCGTTTGTCATATCTAGTCCAACTCCATATACATCTCTTACTGTGTTGTCAAGTGTAGGTGCTAAATCACCAAATGATTTCTTAGCATAATCATATGCAGCAAGTTCTCTATCATTTAATAGTGATACAAGGTCATTTGAGTTTTTGCCTTGCTTAAATGTTATATCTGTAATAAAACCATCTGTCTCTATAACATTATCAATTAGATCAAGTGATTTTAATGCCTCTATTGAATTTTTCACATAATCACCATATTCACCAACATTATCATTCGCTATTTTAGATAGTGTCAATAAACTATTCTTAACAGTTTCTAGGTTCGTATACAAATCTTCAAACTGTCTTAGTGTAGCTACTATACCTATTCTGTAGTCGTTTAACTCTGATAATCTACCAGATTTAAAAGATAGGTTTCCAACCTTTCCTTTAGTAAATATATTTGATATATTTTCGGCTGCTTCTTTTGATTTGTCAGTTACTAAAGAATACATCTTTTTAGGAAAATCTCCTAGAATCGATGATCTAAATATGTTTCTATCTCCCTCATTAAATCCTATCTGTCTCATTATGTTAGTAAGCCCAAACTTCTTATAGTTGTCTGCAACTCCTTCCCATCCCTTTTCAAATGCTTTACGAATCTTTAGTGCACCTGCTGTTTTTATACCAGCAACAGAGCGAACTCTAACATTTTTCATTTTTTGGAGTGCATCGAATGCTCCAATATCTGTAGATATATCACCAATTCTTGAAGGTCTTTCCCCACTCATAATATCCTCAATGATATTATTCAAAAGTTTAATGTTTTTAGCGGATACTTTGTTTACGTCAAATCCTTTTACCTCATTAGCAGCATCCAGATATTCTGGATTCATTTCATCGCTGTTGATGTATTCTCCAAGCATCTCTTGTCTTACAGTCGTCATATCTTTCATGACATCTGCTTCTGTCTCATCAAGTGCTTTTAGTACATTCTCAGCTTCTGGTCTAACCTTAGCTTCTGGCTCCATACCCCAGAAAACATACTCATCCTTGCTTACAATGTTTGGATCTATTTCACCTTTTTTAACTAGGGAATCATATTTGTTTCCAAGTCTTTCTGATTTTTTAGTATTTGCCCATTCTCTCTGTTGTTGAGTGAATGCCATCAAATCTTTTCTGATGGTAGCAGATTCTGGTATTTTACCCTTTATTGAATTTTGGTAATCTTCAAGTAATCTGTTGTATTCTCCTAGTTTTTCTGGATTTATTTTAGAAGGAGAGATCCAGTCTATACTAGCTACATTTTCTTTTATAGCAACAGTACTATATGAAGGACTTTTGGATGCCTTTATAATTGATGCTATATTTTTTCTAGCATTAGACTTTTCAACTACGTTCTGTGCATCTCCAATGATGTCATCTAGGTTATCCATGAATGACTGCATTGCAGTATCTGTATCCATTCTTGATGATACAAACTTGCCTATTGATCTGGAAAGTGCGTTTTCATCTAAGTCAAGACCAGTACCCTTCAATGCTTCTTTGATAGCATTTGAAGACATGGATAGTCTTTCCTTAACACTTTTTGCTAAAGTTTGTGCACCAAAGTACATGCCTCTGAATGCATCTCTAGCATTAATCCTCATAGGCTCTACTTCATCCTCAAACGTAAATTTGATTCTTTTTGCTGTGCCTTTTTTAAATGGATACTTCTCAGATTTAGAAACAGCTTCCTCTGCTAATTTTACAAGAGTTGCATCAGATATTTTAGACATATCTGTTTTGGACTCCATTTCTTTTCTCATGATTGCAGCTATTCCTTCAAAGTCTTTTGCTTCTTCTTTGTCAAAAACTCTTGTAGCAATACGCATCAGTTCGGCAGCATCTTCAGTGCTAACGCCTTCCATTTGAGATTCAGCAGTTTCTACAGTTGGCTTCTTTTTAGAAGGAGTTACTTTTTCCTCCGTGCCGCTGATAGGGCGATTGCCAGTATCTGTTTTTGGGGCCTCTGCTTCGACAGTGGCTTCGACAGGTTTGACTTCTTCAGCTCCCTGATATTCGCTGACACGGCTTTCTGGAACGCCTTCTTCGACTTTCCCTTCGGTTGTTGTAGTGGCATATTTTTCTGTTTTAATTAGTGGAGTACCATCATCGTTAAACTCTGCTTCAAGAGGATTCTTTGCTGTCTTAGCTGTTTGAATCCTTTTAACAACTTCATCAATTTCTGGCTGCATATCAGCCTTATGAATATCTGCGAGTTTAGATTGTTTTTCTAATAAATTATTTAGCTTTTGAGTTAATCCAGCAACTACATTTTCTCTATCAACATCATTACCAAAATCTGGAGATTGTTCTTTAGCAGCCTTAAATTGGTTAACAGCTTCTGTAACCTTTCTTCCAGTTCCTTTTGGATACACGCCTTGTCTCTCACCCTCTGCTATAAATTGCTTTGTAATATCTCTATCAGCATCTGACATTAGATTTGCCATTGCTGATCTGATATATTTAGGTGCTAGTGTTATTTTAGATAATGTTTTAACGCCTAGATCAAGCAAGAAGAAATCTGATCCAGCAGAAAGTGCTCTACTTAATTTATCATCAATATCAATACCTTGTTTTTCTGCCTCTATATCAGTCATAAGTTTAGTACTGAATGCAGCAGTTCCAAGTGCAATTGGGTCTTTTAATTTAACTCCAACAGACTTTGCTGTCTGAGATACTAGGTTCCCAAAAGATTTTTTCTTTATTTCACTGAATACAGGCTTAGTTATGCTTTTCGTACCTCCAGCTGTTGCGAAGAATGCTTGAAGTGCAACCTCTCCACCAGCAGCAACTCTTGCTGTATTTATAGCTGAATTATAGGCAGAATCTTTATCCATGCCTTGACCTCTAGCTTTTATGTATGTGTCCTCAATAGTTTCACCATATTTTATAGCAACCGCATCTGGTGCAGAAAGAGCAAATGTTGTTCCAGCTCCAAATATAAAACCAGGTATAGCACCATAAGGACCAGCAACCGCTGTTCCTCCAACAGCACCCGTAACACCTTGTGCTATTGGAAATGTCATTTTACCTACTATTTCAGCTATTGGGTTTCTTACCTTTGGCAACTGTTCTCCTGATCTTCTAAGTCTTATAGTTTCAAGGGTTCTCAAATTGGCATCTTTTTCACCAAACATATAGTCATTACCCTTTTTACCCATATTTAGGTATTCACTAACAGACTCAGATAGGTCTTTTATAAATGACTGCGTAGTTCCGTATATAGGATTCCCTTTATCATCTTTCGTAGCAATTAAACCACCAGCTTTTTTTTGATCAGCTATATTTGATCTAATAGCCTCATATATGTTTGTACCTGGCTTTGGTGCAGACATCCCCATTCCCTCAGCAACATACTTGATTGTGTTATCAAATGTTTTCTGAACAGACTTATCAAACTCAGCCTTCATGGCAAGATCAGCTACAGCTGTGCTTGACTTTATAGCTGGTGCAATAACTTTTGGGGGTCTTGGCTTACCTTTTCCACCAGTAGCACTAACTGAAGCCAATGTAGGCTTTTCTACAGATAATTCCTTTTTTCTAGCTGGAGTTAAAAGCCTTACAAGCTTTGCTCTGGATATTGGTTTTTTATCGTCTGCCATGCCATAAAATTACGAATTAATTAGCCTTTACCGCCAGGTAACAGAGAAGGAAACTTCTTGTTTATGTTTATTGCTGGACGAGTATTATTTGGCGTGGGTATATTTTGATTAAGAATAGTTCCTTGTTCATACCCTCTGTTACCAAACTGCTTAAATTGTTTTTCTTTTATGGATTCATTATACATGAATGTTCTTGTATTCTGGTCAATAGGAAGATCAAACTCATCAAAGAATGGCTTATATACATTCATCCAATCGTCACTAGATGTAGCTCCTATTTCAGATAACCCTTTGTATAGGGTAACAAGCTTTTGTGCCATATTTAAACTAAGCCCAGAAGCAGTATCATTAATGTCTTGCTGAAGCTTCTCTATGGCTTTCTTAGCCTTTTTCTTATTTAATTCCTGCATCTCCATCTTTAGCTGTTGATTCAAGAATTTAAAGTCTGGAATTTCAAAGCTAGATGGTCTATCTGGATTTATAAATGATGCAGCATATATCTGCTCTGCACTCAGTTTATCAATGTCGGTTCCATATATATTAGAAGCAAAGTCTAATACTTTCTGAGATTGCTGTTGCAATGATGGATTAGAAGCATCTTGTGAACCCTGTATTAGCCTATCCTTATTCCACTCATAGAAATTTTTGACACTAGGAGTAAAAGATGTTCTCTGAACCCTATCAAGCACATCACTAGGATTAGGATTAGCTGTTACAGTAATAACAGGAACTTTATACTTCTTTTCTACCCCATCTATTACAAACGGAATTTCTTGAAACTTCCTTTGACCATTTGGATCATAAGCTTCAACTTTATTAAGGGTGCTTTCAGGTTTAAAGAAAAGAGTCCTTTTAATATTAATTTGATTTTGTGTATCATCATATTTTTCTGGTTTCCATATGAAATCTTCTGGCTTTGGCCATTCTTCAAATTTTCCATATTTATCTTTAAATTCATTTGTAGTCAAAGAAGAAGCATCAAGCATAACACTATCCAGCTGGTCTCTATCCACAAGATATTTAGCCTGAGTTCTATACGTATTAAGATTTTTAAAATATGCACCAAGCTGAGATGAGTCTTGTTGGTATATAAGCATATCTTGTTTTGCTGAATTTTTATTTGCATCAGCAACAGTTACATTACCACCTCTACCCCTATTTGATCTTTGGTAATTTATAGCTTCGTTTTTATAAGCAGCAAACTTTGAATCAAATTCAGCTAAATCTTGATTCCTGATCTTACCGCTGTACATCTTGAATTGCCTATCAAATGTACTGTCAAGAAACTGCTGTCTCTTTAATTCCAATTGAGAATTTCTGTACAATTCGTCAGCAAAGGTTTTTACAATCTTTCCTATATCAACAGGCGGTACCTTATATTCGAATGCCATTATGGTTTGTTTTATATTTTTATTCTGTAGTAGTAGATGGAACTTTAGGCTTCATCATCATTGCAGCAATTTGTGCAGCACCAGTAAGAGCACTTGTCAAAGTTTGTCTTCTTTCTGCTCTCCTACCAGTAACATAGTTATAAAGGCCTTCTAGCTTATATCTATCAAGTGCTGTTCTTTGTTGACCTACACTTAATCCAGCTTGAGTAGCCAATCCTAGGTTCTGTCTTCTTGCTTGTGCTTCAGCAGCACCAAACTGCATAAGTCCAGCTCTCATAGATCTATCAATATCAGAAACTTTAGCAAGACCCATTCTTCCAGCTCTAAACAAACCTAAAGCTGTTTGCGTTCCCATGCCAAGTCTTTCTAACATTTGTTGTCTGGTGTATGGATCAAGCCCTTGCTTTGCAGCAGCCATAGCTTGCTCGTAAGCAGCTGTAGTTTCTGGGGCAAGTTGCATCTTACCAATGTCAGATACAATACCCTCCTGCTTTTGTCTAAGTTCCTTTCCCTTTTGAATATCTTTTTCAATTCCCTTAGAAACTACTTTAGCTAAAGCTCCTACTGGGCTTATTAATGGGCTGGTAACTATTTTACCAACACCTGTCTCATACCATTTCTTTTTTTCTGCCATATCACCTATTATTTAGTGGTTGCAATATTCCTAAATCTATATAATACAAATTTACAAATTCATTTCCGTTTGTAGGCTGTAGTTTTATTTTAGCCCAATTACCCTTTAACACATTACCATTTAACAGACCTCCAGTACTATTGGCATCCCTTCTAAAGGCTGCATGTATCTTATCATCCTTAAATATAAAGTCTGCTTCTTGTAAGCTAGATGACTGACTCAGGTTAGTTGTAATATCTCCATTTGTGCTTGGAGACCATACCTTGTTTGCCAGCATAGTTATAGTGTTGTACCTCTTTTTAATCTGTTGAGTTTGGTTAAATATTACAGTTACAGATGGCTTGTATTGTACACCATAAAAGTTGGAATAATTTGTGGTATTGTCATGCGTATACAATACACCATTTTTCCAAGATATGATTAGGTTTTCTGCTGTACATATCCATTCTGGGCTATAGTCATAAAATGAGGTATATGCATTTCTGAACTCGTTAAAACCAAATGTATTTGCTGTGGTTTTGTCTGGAAGTGTTCCTTGGCTCTCTTGCATACAAGTAACAAACTCCTCATTAAACTGGTCGTATATAGCAAGTATTTTAGCCTTTCCCCTTCCACTTATATGAGTCCTAGTTTTGTTGTATTTGGTAATCAATGGATTTAAGAAGAAATGACCTTTATATATTTCACTTATTGAAGTAATACCATCTACGCTTAGTCTTACTTGGCAGCCCCTAATTGGGTCTGTAAAATAGTCTGCTTGAGCAGATGAAGCCAAAGAGCAGTACTGATTTCCTATTCCGAAGTCACCAAGATAGTATTGTATTTTATTTATAATCTGTGTGCTTTGAGAAACAATGTCACTTCCAGCTGCTGTCTGGATTACAGACTGCAATATAGGAACTACTCCACAGGCTCTATTTTGGAAAACCCTTAATTGTCTTCCTCTAGTCTTTAGTCTTTGGATATCCCCTTTCTCTCTATCGTATTCGTCAAAGTTTACCCCATAGAATCTATTGGTCTGGTTTATGGAAGTTCCAGCCTGATAGTCCAATGAATATCTAACCATTGTAGGATAATACGTTTCTTTAGCATACTCATCTTGAATAAATGGTCTTCCATTGCCATCAACTTTAGACCCGTACTTATCAGACATAGAAGTATCTAATATATATAAACCATCTCTAGTTCTATTGTATATATCACCTCTTACAAATCTGTATATTGCCCCTTGTGCACCTGTCTGATTCTGTATTGATCCTTCATGATATCTATTAGCCAATACGTTATATGTTTCTCCAAACTCATAATACAATTGATTTTCTTCACTTGCATTTATTGATGGAGTATAAACCTCAATGTAGTAGTTGTAGTATGACGCATTACCAAAATTGAAAAATGACATTGTAGCTGCATCATATGGTATTCTAAGCCATATCTTACCAGCTGGAACAGATGCTGGCGTTGTCATCCCAGTAGTAATCTCTGAGCTTGTCATTAACCCAAGTATAGAATAATCATTTGACTGAGACTCAGATACATCATCAGCTTGAGTCTTTCTCCCAATAATTCTTACCCTATCTCCCTTTGTAAATGCATATACTGGGTATCCATTTTTATTATTTTGATACTCTGTAATATCTAAATATGCATAATTGTTTGTTGAATCTAAAGCTGTTGTAGTTGTGATTATAGTCTTGAAATCAGATGCAGTAAGGTTAGTTGTTCTAACGAAAGAAAAATATTTAGCCCATGTAGGAGCCAAATTAGTAACAGTAAACTGTATCATTGGTATACTCAATGGAGTTCCAGCAAGTGCTGATGAAACTACCTCTGGCGTAACTACCTTCATGTTTTCCGTAGTCATTACGCCATTGGTTACACCATTCTCATCGAAGTAGCATATACCAAAAGAATATCTTGACTTATGTTTGTAGCAGGCTGTATTTACTCCTGTTGGATCAGATGGAAGTACAATTGGTGAATATGAATATGTTTCGTTTATTGCGTATAAAGTCCATGCAAATGCGAGTGTGCTACCACCTATCTTAATACCAAACTTTCCTGGTTGTGCTGGATCTGTTCCGTCTAACTCAAACACTTGCGTAGACAAATCATTACCAGTAATTATTGCAGCACCTTGAACAGCTGTTCTTAAAGCTGTTTCTAGGTATGTAAAATTATCTTGCCCAGATGTCAATGGTCCTAAAGTTATCGTAGTAGACAACGTGTCTACAGTATCTGTCATAGAATTGTATCTACGGATATATAAGTCAAATGAATATGTATCTCCAACTCTTGGAGTTCCATTGAACATTATATAATAAAAACCACTAACATATTGCTCTCTAGGAGGCTCGTACAAATTGCTTATTTCTGTAACAATCGTATTAGCCATTGAGAATGTAAATGGTACTGTAACAGTGTTTTCTACAAGAGATGTAGACTTAGCAACGGTTAATGAAACTCCTGGTGTTCTTCCTTCTGTAATACCTCCATAAATAAGTGTATTCCCATTAAGCAATTCTTGTGCGTTTGCTTTAAGTGGAACATAGTCAAATAAAGAATCAGATTCAGCCAAGTCTATATATGGACTTGTTTCTGTATTGTAGAAATAATATATTGAATCTGTGTCATTACCAATTGACAGAGTAGCTTTATCTAAAGTCTTAATTAAGAATGGTTCTGAGAATGTCACATCCAAAGATTGTCTTGCTGCAATTTCTACCTTAACGACATCTGCACTTCCAGTCTTATATTGTATTGAAATTCTATTATTCTTTGTTGGGTCCACCTCTGTTACAAGTGCATCTACATTTACAGGTGCAAATAATCTGCTCCATGGGCTCCACGTAGATTTAGTATCATCCCTATAAACCCATCTATACTTAAACTGATACAACTTGCTTCTAAGGTTATTTATATTAGTAGCAGCATCATTTTCATACTTACAGATAGCAGAGATCAATGGCATTGGCCTAGCAACTGTTAAATACTTTCTTTTCCAAGAAGGACTGAATTGATTATATGTTTTATACTGGGCTTCAGCCTCCTTGATGTTTAACTTCATTGGAGGATTTTTCCTATCATTCCAAAATAAAATATCTCCGTCTGACTCTGATCTGTAAAGGATATTTACTGATGCAATTGGATAATCTGGATCAAATGAGAATAACGCTTCTCCTATTGCTGAATCAGCAGCAGAAACAGAACCTCCAGACATCAGTAGCGTACTTACACTTTTAGTTAGTGTATTATATACATATATTACATCATTTCCTAATGTGTTGTATATAAAGTAGTATACCCTTTGTTTTAATTCATCGTAATGAGAACCTATACAAACATTATTACCAGTTGGTAATTCAACAGAAACTGCTGCATTCCCTGGAATACTTTCTGCACGCATCTCTCCAGCATTACCTTTAAATAAGATATTTTTTGCCTCTCTGTGATGACCTAATGGTATTACTTCATTTGGATCATCAAGATTCATGATGCCAGAAAATGTCTTTCTTTCTGTTCTCATATTATACTTTTGCTGCTAGTTTTTGACCAAGTCTAATAACTTCGTTTGCATCCCATGGAGTAACTGGGTTAACTCTAAGGTTTGCCAATCTTTTCTGATTATAAAATTCTTTTCTTCTTAGTTGCTTCTCAGACATATTCACTCTCCTTCCAGAAGGTAGCATTTCAATATCTTTCCATGCAATATAAGATAGAACAGCATCTCTGATTTGAATTGGAATTTTATAGTCAACATCATCTGCTGGAGATGAAAAGTATTCCATAACTACATAAGTATATCCAAAATTGTTATCAAGATACAATATTCCTTGTTCCTCATCTATATCAAATTCTCCTTCATTCTTAAGTACTGATCCAGCACCAAATATGTTTACATATCTTGCACCATCAAAGTAATTCACATAGGCAAGATTCTGTAGTCTAAATGTATTGCTAGATGTGCTATCAAAGTTGTTAGCCAACCTATCTGCCATATCTATTTTATATCCAGTAAGATCAGGATTTCTTCTTAGAGTGGCAACCTCACCTTGTTGATTAAATACACCAACTTTTGAGAATCCAATGTAGTCAGATGGCAAATCAACAGTCTTGTTAGCTTTTACCAATAACTTAACTGTTTTTGGTGTTGAGCTAACATCCATACCCATCTCCTCAACTCCACGAACACCAATAGTCCAAAGTCTACGATATTCTGCATTTGTAAGTTTTGCCTGATCTATGTATTGGTAGATTACCTCAGAGAGACCTACCCATTGTGCTGTATCTTTAGCCATATCAATTATTTAGTATCTATACCATCATTAGTAGTATCTTCTGGCATTTGCTTTCTGATACTTAGTTTGCTTATGACCATATCAATAATTTTTGATATGTATTCACCTGGAACATTAATTTCTGATGTCAAATCAGAACTTTCATTGCTTATCATTCTCACGATAGGTGCTTTACCAACCAAATTAATATAGCTCTTAAACCACAATGTTTTTCCTTCACACCAGAAGAATATTTTACTTGGAGGTATTTTAACTGAATCCACATACTCTAGCTCACGAGGGGATATAGGAATTGGATTCTTTGCTAGTCCTGTACTTACAGGGAAAGTTACATCAGCTATCCCATACCCTCTCGAAAGTCCTAACGGGGGATGTGGTAATGTTGTATAGTAGTATCCAGTGTCATTATCCTTAGATACACTTAAGTTCTTAAATGTTGTATAAAATGCATCATCTACATTTTCAATTCCATCAAGCTTTATATAATCAACATAATTTTCTCTAGCTAATGCAGCAATCGCCTGATTGATGTGTAAGTTAACTTCATTCTCTGTTAAGTTAGCATCATCAATTGGCAAACCGCCATAATACATTCTTCTTATCTGTTCTATAAGTACTTTCCTTGTCATAGACCTTCATTTTTTATAAGCCTTGAAGCAGCTGTTAAATCACCATCTTTAAGGTTGATACCTATGATTCCAATAGCTCTGTATATGATTTCGTAAACATCTGTATCTCCCCACTCTATAGCGGCATTATTAGCAGGAACACTATTTGCTGCATCGTAAACTAAGCTACCAGTATATGCCCATTTTAATGTTTGTGGGTTTTTAACATATGTAATTTTAGCTGTAGAAAGAGTAGATGGGAAAAACTTAAATGTACTACCAAGCTCGTAATAAATTGGATCTGTTAGAGATGGTGGATCAATCGCATTGTCTATGTGTGAAGCCACTCTATCTGCTGGAACAAATCTAACTGCATAGTTATCATCTGAAGTTCTAATCGCCAATGTTTTATATAAATCATTTGGTTTATTAGATAATTGAGATGTTATAGTCAAATTACCTTCAGTTATAAATGATGAAATCGTTTCTGATATTGTAGCAGACGATGTCATCCCAGTTGGATTCTTTGGATTTCTTGTAGGATTTCCTGTATCTTCAGTAAGTGCACCTAAGTACTGAATCTGTGCCATATTAATGACCATATTGAAGTCATCTGGCGACAGGTATGTACCTTGATACTTATCAACAAGATAAGATACAAGTTTATATACTTCATTAATATTCATGATACAAATATAAAACAAATTCCCCGGCAAGACTACCAGGGAATAACCAATCAAACCATAAGAAACACGAAGCTAGATTACTCAGCAATAGCCTTCAACTGAGTGAAGAATTCCTTCCCCTTTTCAGTCAAGCTAAACTCAGACAAAAAGGTGATTGGGTCCTTACCGTCTGGTATCTGAGCTATAAATTTCTTTGTATCTGCCCATAAAGCTTGCCCCTTGTTACTGCTTGTGTCAATCAAGCCAAGTTTTGAAGCATTAGATACAATATAGTTCACTTTTACAAGTGGGTTGTTGTATGACTTAATGAAAGCCTCTGGATTCTTATCAGCAAAGTTTAGATAATCAACCCTAACAGCTCTAGTAGCTCTTTCAACTCCATGTTGATTGATAAACTTAATTCCAAGATATTTAGCATGAGGAATCATAATTTCTTCTGGAGCATCCATAGCCATTTTCATAGCATCCATACGCCTTTCAGAATTCTCTACTTCTTTTTCTTCTTGAGCTTCAAAATCCAATAAAGTATACACAGCTATTGATCCACTCATTCTGTTCTTCTTCTTATCATACATATTGCTCTTTAGCAAGAATTCGATAAGAGATGGCTTGTTTGATGGAACTTTCAAGAATCCATTAGTGAATCTAATGTCTGGTCTTTGCCTTTGCTTAGATTCCGACAAATGGTCTTGCTCATCCTCATAAATAGTACTTACACCCTCTAGGTATCTGATATTCCTTTCTGTTCCGCTTTCTTCATCAAATATTACATCAGTATTTTTTACCATATAGTTTTCTGGATATGGAAGTCTATATGGGCTGTTTACATAGTATTTACCAACCAATTGAAATACATATTCCTTTGGTTGTTTCTTTTTAGCAACTGGCTGCTCAATCTTAATGTCTTGAACTTCAGGAGATTCTACTGGGGCTTGTACTTCGACTATATTTCCATTTTCATCTATAGTCCTTTTCGTGCTTTTTGCCATGGTTTATTGTTTTTTTGGTTGACACAAATATACATAAAAAAGAAACCCCCTCACATTTGTGAGAGGGCTCTTATTATTTTCAATACTGCTGTTAAGATTTAACAGAGATGTATTGGTTAGCGGCAAATACTTGGATACCGCAGTACGCCATGTGGTGTACGTTAAGCTCCATTTTGTCGCTTGTTGGAACCTTAGCAAGAGCACCAGTTTCCCAAACTTTGATTTCTTTTCCAGGCTCAACCTCATTGTAAACAATGCGGAGAGAAGGAAGTTTGTCACCAGTTTGAGCATCACGGCCATCTTTCATTGGGATCAAGATACCGCTGTTCTTGTAGTACTCAGATGTAGGAGCAACACCGTATACAGCCTCAGCGTTGAAAGGCAAGTACTTCTTCAAGTGGAAAGTGATTCCGTCAATCTTGATTGAATCGAAACCATACTTCACAGCTACATCAGAAGAACCTCCAACAGAAGCCCATACGATAGCACCATTTTGATACTTGCTGAACAAAGCATCGTCAACTACGCTTCTGAGGTAAGAATCCATCAAGAAATGATATTCTTGAGCACCACCGTTGAAGTCAGCAAGACGAGCAAGTGCATGGAAATCATCAATAGTGAATCCAGAAGCACCAGCGTTCCACTGATAAGTTTGTCCGTTAGCCTCGATTTGAGGAACAAGACCAGTAATACCAGTGCTACCGATTTGAGCATCTGTAGATGGTTTACCGAACATCAATTTGAACTCTTTGTTGTTCATGAAACGACGAACAGCCTCATCCAAACCTTTGTAGGTGTAGTAAGACTGACCGTTAACTTCGAAATACAATTCTTCGATTTTAGCTCTATCACTGATAGTGAAATCTTCACGAATCTCAGTAGTGTAGAAAGTCTTCTTTTCAGTAAGACCAGTCAAAGAAGTGAATTTAGAAGAAGCTTCACCAGCTTCAGTGATACCACGGAAAAGCAAGTGAGCAGTTGAAGCAGCACCCAAGTCTGTGTTTGGATCTACAGTAGCATCCAAAGGCTTGATAGTACAAGCTGTTGCAGAAGCAACTGCGGTGATCTTATACTGAACACCAGTTGCTGCGTTTTCTACTACTTCACCTACACGAAGTGGGCTTCTACCACCGCTAACAAATGAGCTAGAGATTGCTACGTTGATTGCAGCACCTGCAGCTACGTTATCAAGTGCACCACCATCCAACTGAACAGCTGAATGAAGTTTACCACGAGATTCGAAGTGGAAATATTCTCTTGAAGGAACTGTAGCCTTCATTCCGAGAGCTTCCAAAAGTTGAGCATAGTTCTGTGAACCATACTTGTCAATGAATTGAGGATAGTACTGAGGCTTTAGGATAGAAAGGTCAGACATGAATGACCTTGTAACCCCAGACAACTGTACACTACCTGGTTGTGATACTGGCATTTTTTAAATATTTTATTTGTTAAAAATTATAAACTATACAATTTCGAAACCATGCTATCGTAGTCATCGTTAGATGTTGCTGAAGCAGCCACCCTCGGAGTGTCATTATAGTCAATGTTCTTCATAGCCTTCAACAAGTCTGCTTTCGCCTTAGACACAGCCTGTGTCACAACCGAGTTAACAATCTTGTCTCTGTTTTGCAAGAAGTAAATATCTTCTGCGAGTTGTTTGGTGTCGTACTTTCCATCCTTGAAATAACGATTACCATAAAACTCCTCCAAGTCAAACTCTTTTAATGTGTTTGAAAGTGAAACCTTGTCTTCCGGAGTAAGGTTAAACTTCCCGTCAAACTGGACATCCTCGTCCTTGTAATTGACTGAAAATCCATCAAAAGCGTTTAGCCCATTATCCAAACTTGAAAGGTACTCCTTTCTCGCTTGGTCATAAGCCTTGCTTGATTCTTCCTCTTGCGTTGCCAAGTACTGACTTACTAATTCTTCTGGGTTAACAGAAGCCTGAGCATTCTTTACTTGACTAAGTATATCAGGAAACGAAATCTCTTGTTTTAAACCTGAAAGATAGTCTTTTGCATCACGAGCCTCTTTCTTCAATTCTCTTGCAAGTGCCTTAGACTGTTTATCAAGTTTTTTATTGTGAGCAGCAATTTCATCTTCACTCATCAAAGATTTGTCTACATCATCTTCAATGCCGAATCTTGAATTATACTCCTCCTCAATTTCTTCTGGTGTGAGGTCTGGATATTCGTAAGCCATTTTAAGCTTAACCAAATCCGACTCATCCATTTCATTCAAATTTGAAAGAACTTTTTGTTCATACAACAAATCTGCTATCTCGGATATGTTTCCAGATACCAAACTGTCGTATATGTTCTTGGAAACTTCATCTGGCCATTCAAACTGAAAATCAGCTTGTTCAGCAGTTGTTTCCGTATTTTCCTCAGTCTTTACTTCCTGTTGTACATTTTCTTGTACAACTGGTTGCTGCACTTCTGGTTCTGTTTTTACTTCTGGTTCAGTAGTTTCTTGCTGAGGAAGTTCCTGAGACATTTCTACTGATTTTGACTCCTCTGGGCTACTTGAATAGCTAGAGGTATCGAATGGATTAAATTCTTGTGCTTCTGGCATGGTAGGTTTATTTTATGCAAATATATAAATAATTAAGATTCAGTCTCTTGCTCCATCTCTCCACCTTCTTCCTCTCCTTCCTCTTGTTGTTCTTGCATTTGAGCCATCATCTGTTGTTGAGCCATTTGTGCTTCCATCATCTTCTTTTGTTCTTCCTCTTGAAGATATGCATCCACAATAGTCTGTATCTCGTCTGGCAAAGATTTACCTATTTCATAAGAACGCATAAGAGCATTTTGTACAAACTCCTGCTTAGATAATTCTTGCTTTAGTTTCATTTCAACCTGGACAGATGCAACTTTATTTTGACCTTGAACTTGCTCAAGTTGCATATCTGCTTGTGCTTTTGCTGCTATAGACTGCTGCTGTGATTGTGCATTCATCTCAGAATTCATCTGAGCTCTTTGCATATCATCACGCATTTTCTTTTTCTTAGCCTTAGAAAGGTACATTTCGGCAAGTTTGTAATTCTTTATATTCCTTACCTTAAATGCATCTTCAAACTCAATAGCATTAGCTGATATTGCAGTCTGAATCATTTGATTCAAGAATTGCTTTTCGTTGTCGTCTGGCAATGCTTCTATCTTAACATCAAATACTTTGTCTTTAACATCATTTGCTGAAAGATAGTCTCTATATGCTTTTCCACCATATAGAACTGAATCGTATAGAAGTAATGCAACTTTATAAGCTGTTTGTGTGTATATGCTTAGGTATGCATCATATAGAAAATCAGTAGCATTATTTGAAGCGGCAATTTGCGACTGCTGAACTCCTAGACCAAGCTTTGGATTTACGGATGCTCCTTCACGGTATTCGTTTACTCCAATCTCATCACGAAGCCTATCAAGGTAGTGGTTATATACAGTTATCAACTCCTGGATTTGACCAATAGAAGCATTGTTTGGTGCTTCTGTAATTGGCACTCCATTAATATTGTCTCCATCCTCGGTGCGTCTTCTGTAGTATATATTACCAGTCTGGTCGTATATTCTCTGAATCTCCAGTGGAGTGATATTCTTACCTTGACCAAGATTGATATCTGATAGAGAGTCTATATCAATAATCAAACCAGATGGTCTGAGTTTTGCTACTAGCTGTTGGATTTTAAGGTGTGCAAGAGTCATCTGGCGAATAGACGTTTCCATTCTTTCTGGAATAGCCATATTCTCAAGATCAAGATTCTCATGCATGAATATGCTGTAGCTGAAATAAACATCAGCAATTTCTTTAGCCTGTGAAGGCTTAATCATATTCTTTGCAATTCCCCATTCTAGCATGATGTTAGAGTTGAGAACATATGCACCTCTGTAGATAACCTGCATATCCTTCTTCATCAACTCTTTATTATCACCAAGTCTTTGTGGTTCTTTATCTTTTCTTTCTACGATAAGGTTACCGAACTTATTGATTCTTGCTTGATATATTAAAGAATCTACTGATTTGATTTCAAAGTCAATAACATCTACACTCCAATCATCATATGGTCTGTCTATGTTATATCTAAACTTCTCTTGCCATTTTACAGATGAGTTGTAGTTCTTTGATTTCTTAGCAATCTCAAACAGCTTCTCCTCATCCATATCTGGATATTGCGTTCTTACATCTGTAATTTTCATTGAGATGATTTCTCCGATAAAAGACATATCACGAAAATCATCATAGTCTGAGAATGAATATATTAGATTCTCTGGAACCACTCTGCGTACAGTTATCTTACCATCTTTTCCTACATTCACCTTTGTGCATCCAAGTCCAGTTTCAATAACATCTTCAAGAACCTTTCTTTTTATTACATTCCAACCATTTATATCTAGTACATTGGTAATACCTTTTTCAAATAGAATCTCCTCTGGAATCTGGAACTCTTGGAAGAATAATTCAAGTTCTTCATAATCTTCTGGTGTATATGCATTGTCTGGAATAAGTTTTACTCCAGCTTCTTGTTCTATACCTTTAACCTCATCACCAAAGTTCATTCTGAACTCGGCTTCTTCTTTTTCATATTTTTTTCTTTCTGTAGATATCGGATCAACAGCAGATACCCTGATCTTCTCATCACGCTTCATAAATCCGCCAATCATAACCTGGATAAACTTAGGGGCAATGGCTGGAGCTTTCATGTCAAGGTTGACAAATGCCTCTTTACCATCTACGTTCATCAGATCAAGAAATTCAGACATAGGCTGTCTGCCTCTGGCAAACTTCCTGTTCTTTTCAAACTTCTTGTTTCTTTTGTTAAAGTATCCTGTATTGAACGCCTTCTCCAAAAACTTGGATATCTTTAGGCCCTCCTTCTCATCTCTCTTAGATGAGGTTTTCCCAAGATGGAAATTGAGTATCTCTTTATTGTTTTCCATAATATATAGCAAAAGTACAAATTAGATTGTTAGATTGTATGTTCTCAAAGGTATGGAAACCGATGCCTTTTCTTGCTTCTTTCCTTCCAAAGAAACACCTGAAAGCAAAGAAATCATAAAAGCTACGGTTCTATCGTACACAGTTCTGTTTTCATGGTCATACTGAAGAAGTTCCTCCAGTAGATCAGGGAACACTATTTTCTCACAATGGTTCTCTACATATGTTATGCATGTATCAAGCTGCCTAGCTAGTGCAAACGCATCACCAGATGTAACTCCATACTTTACAACATGCCTTCTTTTGTTCTTGTCAATAGCAGATTCTGGCGTTCTCATCAAATATCCTTTGAACCCTTTATTTGTAAAGTAGTCTACAAAGTCATCTCCAACGTCATTCTCGTAACAAGCCTTATACCCCCAGAATACAGCAGCCTTTAACATCTCATCGTGGAATAATGATTTTAGCCTAGGCCTATCTACATATTCCGCTATCGGCATACCAGTGTTATTTGGATCATTGATGTCGTATCTCTCAAATACATAACATGCACCCATAGATCCTTTACCAGATATTACGGAAGATTTGAATGGGTCAATACCAGAAACATACTTGTGTGCATTTGCTGGGCTTTTTATTCCTTCATGCTCCCTTACCTTATTCTTTTCATCATCATCTGGGAACTTCTGAATCATCCATGGTCCATCTTTGTCGTCTGCCCAATCAACAGTTTTATCATCTTTCCAAAATAGCCTTACCCTTCTAAGTCTAACTTTTTCTTCTTTCAGAAAGTCAATCTGGTTGTATATTTTTTCAGAGTTAAAATAGCATTTCTTTTGGTCAATCATGAATGCTTCTTCCTCAGTAAAAGGATTCATCCTGATCTCCTCAGACAATGCCTTCTTGTCTTTTATAAGCTTTCTTTGTTCTATGAGGTACTCTTTTGCACCCATAGTTATGTTCATGCCATATCTCTCTTTGATGTATTTTTTTTGTTCTTCTGTAGGTGCGTCTATTATAGACATACCATACTCATCTATAAATCCTTCGTATCCATCATATGCTGGGCAGAAGTATCTATAAAGTCCACTTGCTGTGTATTGATTCGCAAATTGAGAACTCTCGTCAAACAATGCCTTGTAAGGCTCACCACCACTCTTTGCATCATTGGCAGTAGATGGTATCAAACAGAATCCAACTTTGATAGCACCACGAGTAAGTGTCTTTTTTACGATAGGCCAGTATTGGTTTACGGGAACTTCTTTTGGGAACTTACCAGCCTCGTCTATAAGGAGTGCAGATACCCTTCCAGAATCATATGAGTTTAGTGCTGTGTTTTTAAAATTTATCTTGGACTCAAGACCAATATCATCATCGAATATCTGACCTTTCTCTCTACCCTTAGTTTTCCTCTTATCTTTCTTTTTCTTGAATACCAGCTCAGTTTTGGTTTCTTCATCCTCTACCCTTGGCTTTAAAAATATTGGAAGATTCCTATAGCCATTCATTACCATATAGATAAATGCATCAGATGCGTCTTTACCAGTCTTTGAAACTATACCACAGAATTGTTTTTTCTGTGTAATGGACTTCCATACCAAATAGCATGTTGCTTGAGAAGTAGCACCCTCTCTACGCTTTTTAATCCTTACGATTCCATAGCATTGAGGTAGCTTCTCACAATAGTCTTGGAAATAAAAATATCTTCTATCTGTATCCCTATAGTCTGGTGAATTTCCATCTTCAAGCGTCCAATAGTTTAAATAGAAATAGTGTAGTCCAGTGATATAGGTTGGTGTACCATTGTTGTAAAACCAGTACCCATTCTTAATTCTTTCACCTTCTTTTGTAATGAACTTGATTTGTTCATCTGAGTATATAGCATTTCCATTTTCATCAAACTCAAGCTCATCAAAATCTTCTGGTATAGAAGTTTTTATAAACTTTTGTTTTTTGCTGGATATGTAGCTGGGCTTTTCTGGAAGCCTGTACTCAATACCATATATCTGTTCAATACTCATTTAATCTTTTTAGTGAACTTGTGTATCTTATTAGCCTCAAGTCTTCCAATAGCATTTAGACAATATATCAATCTTCCGTTTTCTCTTTTCACATCAACCTTCTCAATCATCTTCATTTTTTTAAACTTAAAAATCAAATAGTAGTAGTTTAGACCACTTTCTCCTAAATCCCTGGTAAAGTCTTTTTTGGAGAAGAAATCATATTGGTTTGCCCATAATAAGAATGAGCATTCCGACAATGTGTAGTCCAAGGTTTCTGCCATAAAGTTACACATTGCTAAAAACTTATATGCGTTCTCGGTAGAAAAGTTTACTTTATTAATTCTATTAACAGCCTTCTCAAATCCTTCTTTCCTGCCTTTTGACTTGATGTATCTATTAGATTTATTGAGTTCGTCTATCTTGATATTTAGACCATACAATACTTGTCGCATTCTAAAGTATTTCCACTTTAGGGTATTGTATCTTTTATTTTTTTCAGCAATAATTTCTTTCTTGTGCTCTATATGCTTTTGGTTCCTATGCTTTTCAAGCCTAGCATTTGCTAGTGCTCTGACATAGGCCTTATGTATTTCTTCTTTATCGCTGTTGATGCTTATTCGTGTCATTCATAAATAGTTCTTCGATGATTGGTTTCTTTCTCATTTTATCCTTCTCCTCATCTCCACTTAGCTGGTTATCTATCTTTAGCTTTTTCATTACGTCGTTTATCTCTCCCACGCTACCAAATAGTTTCAATACTCTTTCCCATGAACCATCATTTCTATCTGACAGATCAAGTCTAGATAAATCACTGTTGTTTAGAAGGCTGGTTATCTCGTTGAGTTTTCTGTTAAGTGCATAATACGCACCAACAATACCGTCTTCTTCGTAGAGTTTTACTTTTTCTTTATCCGTCATTTAGTTTATTTTACCCAGACAATCTGAATGCTTTAGTCTGATGAATGTTTTTTGTTTTCCGCCTACAGAGTGTATGACTTCATAGTCTGCATATTTATAGGTTATGGCTATATCTCCAATTTCATAATCAGTAATAGATTCTGGCTTCCCTATAATTTTCAACATGGATTCTTTTTTCTTTTGCTCGGTAACAATAATATTACCCTTATATGGTTCTTCATATATTCTTTCTGCTAGCATGAATCCATCAAGACAGATTACATCTTCACCTTGTATACCAAAGTATACGAATTGAGATTCGATAGTGTAAACTTTGATATAGGGTGGTACATCATTGATTGGAAGTTGAAATTCGTCATTGAGGCCGTTGTGGTAAATGAGTACATCGGTTCCTGCTTTTAGGTTTTTAAAATCTGTTAATAAGGTTGCCTGGGTATAGTTACTGACTTTACCATCCCAAGAGTATTCGTGAGCTACATACATCTCTACGTCTTTACCATCTTCTCCTTTGATTATGTGCTTCCCTTTAGAGTTTGTATCAATAGCAATGATGGCTCTTTTGCCAACAGGTTTGATTTTGTTGTACAAGTGTTTCATTCGTATATGGTTTGACGGCGATGGTCGCCGTGAAAGTTTGATTATTTAAACCTCTCGCCTTTACCAGAAGACTTACCACTTCTATAGACTTGAGAACTCTTGCTCCACAAATAGTGGTATGCCCACCATCCTGCTGTAAGCTTTGATGAGTTTGCTTCTTTTGCGTGACGCTTTCTATACTGCTGTCTTGCTTCTGGAGAATAGTTAGAAGAATATCCTTTAGCTCCAAATCTTACAAGCCTTACCTTATCTCCTTGTTTGGCAAGAACTACTTTTTTATGCACTCCATCACTTGCATCTTTGGGCTTATTGTAGCCAGAGAATTTTTCACCACGATATTCTATCATTATCTAAACTTTTTTACTTTTTGTGCTATGCTTTTTGGTTGAGCCACGAACTGCTTTCCTTTTTTGTTCCCCTCCGCCTTTGCTTTGTTTGTTGCTGCTCTTTGGCTTGGGCTTAGTGCTGCCCACGCTTTTTTTGGCAGATATCTCAACTTTCCTTTCGAGGGCTTGCCTGTAGAGGTTGTCCAATTCTGCTTCGTCCAATTCGATAAAGAATTGCTCGGACTTTTTGCACCCGAATAACCACCTCCTGATTTTTTGTATAAGCTTACTGCCAATTGAGCCTTGCGGGCTGACCACTCTCCTGCATCCCCACCTTTCGTTCCAGCTTTTACACGAGCAACTATTCTTTTCCATAATCCTGGGTTTTTTTTAACTGCGGTACTCATCTGCCACGATATTTTCTATCCTTCTTATCATGTTTATTAAAAGACTTCTGTGCAGCACCTTTCTTTCTTTTTCCAAAGCTTACTTTGACTTTCTCATTTCCTGGTTTGCCTTTAGCCTTTGCCATATTTACTTTTTCTTTTTACTTGCATCATTTGCCAACTTTCTGAGTCTATTAGACTCAAAATAATCTTTTGCTGCACTTTTTGAAAACTTCCTAGCATCATATGAATCATCTGCTTTACCAACCCTTATTGCAGTTTTAGCAAGAAATTCATATTTATCTTTATAAGATTTTTCAAGAGAATCTGCAATTTGTCTAACTCTGGATACAGATAATTTTTTAGGCTTAGATAATCCAAGTGGTTTTTTATCTTGTGGCATTGTTATTTCTTTTTAGACTTATACAATCCTTTTGGAGTAGCAGGCCACTGAGATAGACTAGATGGTCCACCTTTCTTCATTCTTTCTTTTCTCATAGACTCAAGTGATTTGGTCATACCAGCTTTCACTTCTTTTTCGCTGTACATTTTCTTCTGTACTGGAGCTTTAGGTTTTTGTTGCATTTTTTTTCTTTTTAGTGCACTGCCCACTCCCTTGAATATTCCTTGTGTAGACAACACCTCTCTTGTTACAGAGGGTACAGCTACTTCAGATGGTTGTGGTGATGGCATATTTTTGTTTCAAACAAAGTTATTGAATTTAACAATATATCTCTATTACAGCTTTCTCTAAATGTTCTGGAACTCTGTCATATTTTTTCATGATTCTGTTTGGGCACATGGCTACCAGGTTCTTATTGTAGTATATACCCGTTGGAAACCTCTTGAGTATAGGAAGCAGTCTATAGCTATAAAGATATAGATTCGCCTTTCTTTTATATTCACTCTTATTTATAGGCAACTTGTACTTTGATATATTATGTAGTGCCCGGACTTCACAATCTCTTTCCAGCTCAATCATCCCATCCAATACCTTTTTTAGCTGACTTCCATTCATAATCTTTTCCTTATCAAGCCAAGACCATAGTTCTTCACAGCACCATGTCCAGTAATCCCATCTGTCATCTGTTAGCCACTGCTCCATGTGGGAGTATTCGTGTACCAGAATCTCTATCCACTCCTCAAATGGTTTACCACAGGCAACAGCCAGAACTTTATCAGCTTCATCAAAATATCCAGAGCAGTCTGTTGAGAATGAATCCGTAATTACGACAGCCTTTGAAGGAGAGAGCATAAGCTCTATGCCATTCATCTTACACCTTCTGCGTACATTGGCAACAAATGGCTTAAACTCTTTAGGGATGTCATACTTCATATTCTACCTATTTAAGGATTCTCAGCCT
>Ga0208783_10000462_pt1 | contig 25135 bp, 20 predicted proteins | sample DEB19_08_DNA_2_FD_184529 | JGI IMG/M metagenome (GOLD analysis project Ga0208783, IMG submission 184529) | Aqueous microbial communities from the Delaware River and Bay under freshwater to marine salinity gradient to study organic matter... | ecosystem: Environmental > Aquatic > Marine >...
CTTCTCGATCATCAGGACGACGACGATCTCGTTCAGCGCGCGGACGTACTCCGCCGTCCCGGCGACGCCCCAGTAGCTGTTCCGGCGGTCCGCGGCGCCGTAGCTCCCCTTCACGCCGGCGGTGTCGGGACGACAGACGCGCACGCACTCCCGCGCATCGTCCACCGTCCGCACATCCGCGAAGAGGACGGACTGGAAGCCGCTCCCGATCGCCCGCTGGGCGAGGAACGAGCGCGGCGCCTGGTCGAGCTTGATCATCGCGCCCAGGCCGTGGAGCTCGGCAGCGCGGCAGAAGTCGTCCAGGCCGTGGAGGTCGAAGGGGACGTACTCCGCGGAGAGCTCCACGTAGTCGTACTGCCCGGTCACCCCCACGAGCTCCACGATGGACGGCCAGGTGGTGTGGAGATGGGTCCCGATCGTCGTCTCGCCCGCCCGGAGCGCCTCGCGCATCCGGTTCGGCCGCATCTTCCCCTCGCGGGCCTCGCTACGCCTCGACGGGGCCGGCATCGGCGATCCTCCATGCACGCCCCGTGGCCGCGGAGCGGTCGGCGGCTTCCAGGATCGCGGTCGTCCGCGCACCCTCGTCACCGTCCACGAACGGCCGCCGCCTCTCCGTGACCGCTGCGGCGAGATCGGCGAGCTGGCGGGTATAGGCCTCGAGGCGCACGGGGGCCTCGGGGTCGAGCGGGTCGAAGGGCGGCTGGCGGAAGGTCTCCTCCCAGCTGCCGTCCGGGCGCTGGATCCGGCAGACACCGTAGGAATCGAGGTCGATGACGCCCGTCGAGCCCACGATGAGGAGCTGGAGGAAGGAGCCCATCCCGGGGGCGGGCATCTCGTAGCTCAGCCAGGCGTGGGCGAGGACGCCGTTCGCGAGCTCCAGCTGGACCATCGCGGTCCGGCCGCGCGGCGGGCCCTCCGTATAGCTCGTGTAGCGGGCGCTCACGTGGACGCCGTCCGCGCCGCCGAACCAGCGGACGAGGTCGCAGGCATGCGCGCCCCAGTCGGCGAAGGGGGTGACGTTCCGCTCGTCGCTGTTCCACGCGTCCGGCGGGAGGTCCCACTCGATCCCCGGCCCGAAGACCCGGATCATCCGGATCTCCCCGATCCGGCCCGCGTCGATCAGCGCGCGGGCCGCCCGGGGGGCTGCCCGGAAGCGGTGCTGGGAGACGACCGCGAGCCGGACATCCGCCGCGGCGCACGCGGCGCTCATCGCGCGCGCATCCGCCGCGCTCGGTGCCATCGGCTTCTCCACGAGGAGGTGGCGCCCGGCTGCGGCGGCCGCCTCCACGTAGCCACGGTGGCTCGCGGGGGGCGTCGCGACCACGACGATCGCGACGTCCGGGTGCGCGATGAGCGCGGCGGGATCGAGCGCGGGGACGCCCATCCGTGCCGCGACCTCGGGGGCGGCACGGCCGCCCCCGACGGCGACGAGCCGGGTCTCGGGGAGACGCGCCGCGACGTTCGCCCAGGTCCGGCCCATGAAGCCGGTCCCGATGACGCCGACGCCGAGCGGCGCGCCCATCGCCCCCTCCTCCGGCAGCCCGGCCTAGATCCGGTCCTTGAAGGCCGGCCCGACCGGGGTGATGAGGGTCCCGATCCCCTCGATCCAGCCCTCCATGATCTGCCCCTTCTTGAGGTAGGTCCCCGACGCGTCGCCGACCCCGTCCGGGGTCCCGGTGGCGATGATGTCACCGGGCTCCAGGGTCATGAAGCGGGACGCGAAGGCGATCAGCTCCGCGCACGAGAAGATCATGTCCGCGGCGGTCGCGTCCTGGTGCTTCTTCTTCCCGACCTTGAGCGTCATGGCCAGGCTCTGGGGGTCCGGGATCTCGTCCGCGGTGACCATCCAGGGGCCCATCGGGAGGAAGCCATCCGGCCACTTCCCGTTCAGCCAGTCGAAGAAGAGGTCCCACTCGGACGGGTTGCGGCCGCTCACGCCCCAGTCCGCGGTCCGCGCGGAGAGGTCGTTCACCACCGTGTAGCCGGCCACGTAGTCGAGCGCCTCGGAGACCGGGATGTTCCGACCGGTCTTGCCGATGATCACGCCCAGCTCGAGCTCCCAGTCCATCGTCTTCGAGGTCGTGGGCATGGGGACGATCTCGCCGGGTCCCGCGACCGCGGTGGACGGCTTCATGAAGAGCTTCGGGACGTTCTTCGACTTGTCGAGGCGCTTCCCGCCGCCCTCCTCGATGTGCTTCTGGTAGTTCCCTGCGGCGCACAGGATCTTGCCCGGGCGCGCGATCGGCGCGAGGAGGGTGACGCCGGAGAGCTTCTTCCCGCTCGTCGCCTTCTTCGCGGCCGCCTTCGCGGCCTTGAGCGCGCCGGGGCCGGCCGCGAGGAGGGCCATGACGTCACCCACCGGGACCTTCCCGTCCGTGGCGTCGTGGAGATCGATCACGATCTCCTTCCCCTCCTCACCGATGACGGCGGCGGTCCGTGCCTGGCCCTTGGGGCCCTTGATCGTCGCGATGCGCATCTGCGTCTCCTCCTCCGGCTCGGCCGGCGTACGTGGGTTGGGGTGCTGGTGGGGTCAGGCGCCCGGCGCCAGCTCGGAGAGCCGGACCGGGACATTGCCGCGCTGCTGGCTGAGCAGGATCGCGTCCGTGATCGCGACCGTCCGGCGCGCGACCTCGGGCGGGCTCTGGGGGTCGCGCCCCTCGCGATGCGCGGCGATGAGGTCGAGGATCGCGGCGTGCATCCCGGAGACGGTCGCCTTGGGCTCGATCACCTCCGTGACGATCGGGACCGGGCCGACCCGGACGTTGCCGGCTCCGAACGAGATCTTGCGCATCCCGGTGAGGTCCATGACGACCCGGCCCTCGGGGCCGAGGAGGTTGATCGTCGGCTCGCCGGGCGGGGTGTCCTTCACCCCGGTGACGTAGGCGCGCACGCCGTTGCGGTAGGCGATGTAGAAGTTCGCCCCGGGCTCGGTCGCCGGGTCGTTCCCGCCGTCGCCGGCGTAGACGGTCCCGTAGGACTCGAAGCCGCGCTCCAGCTCCGCGAGGACCCACTCGGGCTCGTCGTCCGCGAGGAAGTTCATGAGGTCGATGAGGTGGGTGTGGTTCCGCCACAGCATCGCCCGCGGGCCGCCGCTGATCGCGACGATCTGCGACAGCTTGCCGATCTCGCCCGCGCGCACGATCCGGCGCGCCTCGCAGTAGCTGGGGAACCAGCGTCGGGTGTAGTTGACGGACATCGTGGCGCCCGCGGCGCGGACCGCGGCGACCATCTCGTCCGCCTCCGCGCGATTGATCGAGAGCGGCTTCTCACAGAAGATGATCCGCGTCCCGGCCTCGAGCGCGGCGAGGACGACCCCCTTGTGGAGGTGGTCCGGCGTGACGACGCAGACGAGGTCCGGCTTCTCCGTCGCGATCGCGGCGCGGAAGTCGTCGTAGACCTTGACGCCCGGCCAGCGGCTCCCCCAGGTGGCGAGGAACTTCTCGCGCGAGGCGGGGACGATGTCCACGCCCGCGACGACCGTCACCTCGGGGATCGCGGCGAGCGCGGAGGCGTGGCTGAAGGGCATCGCCGTGCCGAGGACGGGGTCCGACGCGGGCGCCGCCGGATCCGCGGCGATCCAGCTGAGGCCGACGATCACGGTGCGCAGGGTCATGCAGGTCTCCCGGGGGTCGGGTCCGGATCCCCGGACGCGGTGGCCCGGGCGCTCCGCCCGGACGGCGCCAGTCTAGGCCGGGCGCAGGCGCGCGGCGCGACGCGCGCGCACACCGGCGGGAGGGCGCGCCTCACCCCTCGCTCGGGGCCTGCCCGCGCGACCGGAGGCGGCGGACGAGGCCGGGGATCGAGATCCGATCCACCGTCCGGCCGAGCCCGGCGCCCATCCCGAGGTCGCGCGAGATCGTCTCGTTCGTGGGCGGGTCACCGGTCCTGCGCATCGCGATGTACTGGACGAGCTCGGGGCGCAGGGAGAGGAAGTAGAGCGCGAGCGAGAAGACCATCCAGAGCGCCGCCGCGGGATCGTCACGGACGACGAGGAACCACGGGACCACGAGGATCATCCCGGCCCAGCGGACCGCGAGGATGTTCCCGGCCAGGACGCCGATGAGGATGCCGGCGACCGTGGTCACGACCGCGCCGAGCGGGTCGAGGACGAAGAGGGCGCCGTAGATCACGCTCTCGCCGCGCCCGCCGCGGAAGCGGTGCCAGATCGGCCAGTCGTGGCCCACGAGCCCGGCGCCCGCCACGATGAGGGCGTAGGGCTCCCCCGGGTAGAGGAGGGAGAAGGCGAGGACCGGGAGGGCGACCTTGAGCATGTCCAGGACGCCGGTGAGGATCCCCCAGCGCCGGCCGACCTTCACGCGCACCGCGGTCGCGCTCACGGAGCGGAAGGTGAAGTCGTGGCCGTCTCCCACCACGACCGAGACGCTCGTCACATCCTCCCCGGGCTTCACCCGTGCCGCCACGATCCGGGCGAACGAGATGCTCCCGAGCAGATAGCCGATGACGACGGCCGCGAGCACGATCGACGGTTCCATCCGCTCCCCCTCCCCCGCTCTCTCCGGCCGCTACGCGCGCGCCGGCCGGCGGACGACGCGCCCGAGGCGCGCGTCCCGGACGATCCCGCCCTCGATCGCCGTCCGGCCCGCGAGCCAGACCGCCTCGACGCCCGTCGCGAGGAGGGTCGGCTCCTCGTAGGTCGCACGGTCCGTCAGGCGGTGGGGATCGAGGAGGACGAGGTCCGCGACCATCCCGGGTGCCACCACGCCGCGGTCGGTGAGCCCGAGGATCGAGGCGGCCAGGCCGGTGGCCCGGTGGATCGCGCTCGCCATGTCGAGGAGGCCGCGCTCGCGCACCCAGGGGCCCATGAGCCGGGCGAAGGTCCCGTAGGCGCGCGGGTGGACGCGCGTGTCCCGGGCGAGGACGCCGAGCTGGTCCGACCCGACCGCGACGAAGGGCGCCCGGTAGACGGTGTCGACATCCGCGTCCGCCATGAAGTGGGCGATCATCATCGTGGCGCCACGGTCGATGAGGAGGGCATCGAGGACGAGGTCGAGCGGGTCCTTCCCGTCGCGGCGGGCGAGCGCATCCACGAGCCCGCCTTCCAGCGGCCGATTCCGGGGGTCCACCCCCGCCGCGATCCGGATCCCGCCCCAGCCGCCGGAGCCATCCACGTAGTTCGACCAGCCGGGGAGCCCGCTCGCGATCTCGGCACGGATCCGGTCCCGGACCTCCGGCCGCGCGATCCGCGCGAGGAGCTCCTCGTTGCCGCCCGCGTGGACCCAGGGCGGGAGGACCTGGGAGAGGAAGGTGGATCCCGCGGCATACGGGTAGGCATCCGCGGTCACCCGGAGCCCCGCCGCGCGGGCGGCCGCGATCCGCGCCACCGCATCCGCGGCACGTCCGTGGTTCGCGCGGCCGAGCGCCTTGAGGTGGGAGACCTGGACGCGGACCCCGTGCGCCCGCCCCACCGCGATCGCCTCGTCGATCGCATCCAGGAGACCACCCGCCTCGCTCCGGATATGGCTGGCGTAGAGCGCGTCGTGGCCCGCGAGGGGGGCGGCCACCGCGATCACCTCGTCCGTGGACGCGAAGGATCCGGGCGGGTAGACGAGCCCGGTGGAGAAGCCCCACGCGCCGCCCTGGAGCGCGACCTCGACCTCGTGGGCCATCGCGGCGCGCTCGAGCGGCGTGGCGGGCCGATCGTCGCCCCCGACGACCGCGTTGCGCACGGCGCCGAACCCGACGAGGGGGAGCGCATTGACCGCCGGCCGCGCGGCGTCGAGCCGGTCGAGGTACTCGCCCCACGTCCGCCAGCCCCAGTCGAGGTCCGGCCCGAGCCCGTGGCAGACCGCCCGGTGGGCGGCCGCCTTCGCGGGGTCCGGGGAGAGCGGCGCGGGCGAGTAGCCGCAGTTCCCCACCACCTCGCTCGTCACCCCCTGGGTGAGCGAGGAGAGGGCATCGGGGTAGCTGGGCAGGGTGAAATCGGCATGGGAGTGGAGGTCGATGAAGCCGGGTGCGATGACGAGCCCGCCGGCGTCGATCGTGCGCCGCGCGCCGTCCGCGCCCGCCTCCGGCCCGACCGCCGCGATCCGGCCGTCCGCCACCGCCACGTCGGCACGCGCCCCGGGACGGCCCGTGCCGTCATGGAGGGTCGCGCCACGGATGAGCAGGTCATGCATGGGAGCGCTCGCTAGTAGCCGGCGCGTCCGCCGGAGACGTCGAAGACCGCGCCCGTGGAGAAGGAGCAGGCGTCCGAGGCGAGGAAGGCGACCATCGCGGCCACCTCGTCCGCCTGCCCGAAGCGTCCGACCGGATGGCGCGCCTCGAACTCCTTCCGGGTCGCCTCCGGCATCGCGGCCCAGTTCTGCGACCAGATCGAGCCCGGGGTGATCGCGTTCACGAGGACACCGTGCGGGGCCACCTCGAAGGCGGTCGCCTTGGTCAGCCCGATGACGCCGGACTTGGCGGCGGCATAGGCGACCGGGTTGTGCTTCCCCTCCTTGCCCGCGATCGAGGAGATGTTCACGACCCGGCCCCAGCGGCGCGCGATCATCCCCGGGAGGACCGCCCGGGTGCACAGGAAGACGCCGGTGAGGTCGATCGCGAGGGTCCGCCCCCACGTGGCGAGGTCCATCTCCCAGGCCGGCGCCGGGGCCTCGCAGATCCCCGCGTTGTTGACGAGGACGTCCACCCGTCCCGCCCAGGCGACCACCGCGTCCACGGCGGCAGCCACGGAGGCCTCGTCCGTGACGTCGAGCCGGAAGCCACGGGCGCGCGCGCCGGAGGGGTCGATCGCCGCGGCGACCGTCGCGCAGGCGGCCGGATCGAGGTCCGCCACGGCGACCCGCAGCCCGTCCGCGACCAGCCGCCGCGCCATCGCGGATCCGAGCATGCCGGCCGCGCCGGTGACGATCGCGACCCGCTCGCCGGGCCCCTCGCTGGCCATCCCTCTTCGCTCCTCCAGACGCCTGCTCCGCGCCCGGGCGCGGTCCGCCGCCATCCTACGGCAGCGGAACGGGCGCGGGGACGGGTGCGCGACGACGCGACGGAGGACGGCACGCGTCGGATACGCTACGCGCTCCCGCCACGGGGGCGCGCATCCACACGGAGGCCGGCCCGCGCCGGCCGGGAGCGGAGCGGAGATGCCAGAGGCGATGACGGAGACGAGCCAGCCGCTGCTGAGCGTTCGGGACCTCCACGTCGAGTTCGTGGGGCGGAACCGGACCGTCCGCGCCGTTCGCGGCCTGAGCTACGAGATACGGGCGGGCGAGACCCTCGCGATCGTCGGCGAGTCCGGATCGGGGAAGAGCGTGAGCGCCCTCACCCTCCTCGGCCTCCTCCCGCCGCGCACCTCGCGGGTCCCGCGCGGGAGCGTCATCTTCGAGGGGCAGGAGCTGATCGGCCTCTCCACCGCCCAGCTCTCGCGGATCCGCGGGGCGCGGATCGCGATGATCTTCCAGGACGCGCTCTCCAGCCTCAACCCGGTCCTCACGATCGAGCGCCAGATCACGGAGGCCCTGGAGACCCATACGGACCTCACCTCGTCCCAGGCGCACGCGCGAGCCCTGGAGCTTCTCCAGCTGGTGGGGATCCCGGACGCGGAGCGGCGCCTGAAGGAGTACCCGCACCAGTACAGCGGCGGGATGCGCCAGCGGGCGATGATCGCGATCGCGCTCAGCTGCCAGCCCTCGCTCCTCATCGCGGACGAGCCCACCACCGCGCTCGACGTGACGATCCAGGCGCAGATCCTCAGCCTCATCGCCCGGCTCCGTTCCGAGCTCGGGATGGCGGTCCTCCTCATCACCCACGACCTCGGCACGGTGGCGGGGCTCGCGGACCGGATCGCCGTGATGTACGCGGGCCGGATCGTGGAGACCGGGCCCACCGAGTCGGTGCTGGCCGACCCCGCCCACCCCTACACGAGCGGGCTCCTCCGCTCCCTGCCCCGCCTGGACGACCCGCGGGGGATGACGCTCCGGCCGATCGAGGGGACCCCACCCGACCTCGCCACGGACCTCCCCGGCTGCCCCTTCGCCCCCCGCTGCATGTGGCGTGAGGAGGTCTGCTGGGCGGACGATCCGCGCCTCCTGCCGGTCCGCGAGGCGGAGAGCGGACGCTCGATCGCCTGCCACCACCACCCCACCGCGGAGGAGGCGCGCGCCGGGCGCTCGCTCGTCCCGGGGTTCCGGCCCGCGGACCCCCCGGCCGCGGTGGCGGAGAAGATCGCCGTCGTGGTCCCCGTGGAGGCCGCCTCATGAGCATCGCGGAGACGACCGGCGCGGCAGCCCCGGAGATGCCGGGGGATCTCCTCCGGATCCGGGACCTGCGCGTCCACTTCCCGATCACCTCGGGGATCCTCCAGCGCCGCTCCGGCTGGGTCCGCGCGGTGGATGGCGTCGACCTCTCGATCCAGCCCGGCGAGACGCTCGGGCTCGTCGGGGAATCGGGCTCCGGGAAGACGACGATCGGACGCGCGATCGTCCGCCTCAACGAGCCCCGGACCGGGACGATCGAGCTCGACGGGACGAACCTGCTCTCCCTCGAGGGACGCGAGCTGCGTGCCCGCCGGCGGGACGTCCAGATGGTCTTCCAGGACCCCTACTCCAGCCTCGACCCGCGCCACACCGTGGGCGAGATCCTGAGCGAGCCGCTCAGCGTCCACGGGCTCGCCACCGGGTCCGCCCGCCATGACCGGATCGCGGAGCTCCTCACGATGGTCGGGCTCGACCCGGCCTTCATCGAGCGCTTCCCCCACGAGTTCAGCGGCGGCCAGCGGCAGCGGATCGGGATCGCCCGCGCGCTTGCGGTGGAGCCCCGCCTGATCGTGGCGGACGAGCCGGTGAGCGCGCTCGACGTCTCGGTCCAGGCGCAGGTGATCAACCTCCTCGAGCACCTCCAGGACCGGATGGGGCTCACCTACCTCTTCATCGCCCACGACCTCGCGGTGGTCAAGCACATCGCGGACCGGGTCGCGGTCCTCTACCTCGGGAAGGTCGTGGAGATCGGCCCCGTGGACACCCTCTATGCGCATCCCCACCACCCCTACACGATCGCCCTCCTCTCCGCGGTGCCGATCCCGGATGCGCGCCTGGAGCGGGACCGGAAGCGGATCATCCTCAAGGGCGATATCCCGAGCCCCGCGAACCCGCCAAGCGGCTGCCGCTTCCACACCCGCTGCTGGCTGCGCGAGAAGCTCGGGAACCCGGAGCGCTGCGCCGCCGAGGAGCCCGCCCTCCTGCCGCGCCCGGACCGCCCGGGGCTCGAGACCGCCTGCCACTTCCCGGAGGAAGCGGCGGAGGCGGCGCGTCCCGCGGCGCCCACGGTCGTCGAGCCGGACTGAGCCGATGGGCCCGGAGCGAACGTCGGCGCGGCTCCTCCCGGATGCCCCCCTCGCGGTCGTCGCGGAGCGCGCCCTCTTCGCGGACGGCGCACCCCGCCGGCGCTCGGCAGCGAGCCTCGTCCGCCAGGAGGGGAGCGGCCGCCTCCTCCTCGTCTTCTCCCAGACCACGGGCCCGGCGCTGGCGAACGACGCCGCGCTCATGCTCGCGACCTCGGACGATGGTGGCGCCACGTGGAGCGACCCGTCCGCGATCTACGCCGTGCCGGGCTGGTTCTGCCTCGCGATGGGGGGCCTTGCGCGGATCGCGGACGACGACATCCGCCTCCTCCTCGGGCGGATCCGGATCGACCTCTCGCTCGGCGGCACGGAGCCGATGACCGGCTGGTTCATCGCGTCTGCCACGACCCGGGACGGCGGCCGGACGTGGAGCGACCCGGGGCCGGAGATCCGGCTCTTCCCGCACTGGACCGAGCTCTACGGTGCGAGCAACCCGCACCCCCTCTCGGATGGGCGCCTCCTGTGGGCGACGATGGGGACGGAGGGCCGGGATGTGGGCTGGCACTCCGGCGTCACGTTCACCGGTCCCGGCGGGGACGACTTCACACCGCCCACGGTGATCGCGCAGGAGCCCGGGCGGGACTACAGCGATATCGACGTCGTCCGGCTCGCGGACGGCCGCTTCCTCGCCGTGGTCCGGGAGCACCTGACGCGCCAGAGCGTGCAGTCGTGGTCCGCGGACGAGGGGCGGAGCTGGACGCCGATCGCCCCCACGCCGTTCCTGGGATCGAACATCAAGCTCCACCGGCTCCCGTCCGGCACGATCGTGTGCGCCTATCGCGACGAGGATCCGGGCCGGCGCGGCGTCTCGCTCAGCTGGAGCCGGGACGGCGGGGCGAGCTGGACCTTCGGCGGGCAGCTCTACGCGGCGGGCGAGGATGCGCTCCACGAGCCGGGGAGCGTCTGCGGCTACCCGGACGTCGTCGAGCTCGGCGGCGGCCGGCTTGCCGCCGTCCTCCACACCTACCCCCTCCCGGGGCGCGGCATCGAGCTGCGCTGGATCGAGCTGCGCGACCGGACCTGAGGGATCGCGCGGGCCGGCGGCCCGCGTCTCAGCCGAGCGGGGCGGTGCAGTCGACCTCGTGATCCGCGGCCACGTAGGGCCGGAGCGGGACCTGGATCGCGGCCGGGTCGTGGACCGTCCCACCCACGATCGCGAGGGCGGGGCGCCAGGGGGCCGTGACCACCTCCCCGAGCGCCTCCGCGTCCCGGAGAAGGGTGTCCGGACCCGGACGCAGGAGCGTGATGTCCGCGCGCGCACCAGGCGCCAGGCTCCCCACGTCGTCCCGCTGGAGGGCGGCCGCGGCGCGGGAGGTGACGGAGGCAAGGACCTCGCCCTCGCTCATCCCGAGGTGGCGCAGCTTCGCCATCGTCGTGGGCAGGTCGACCACCGGGTAGTCGATGGAGTAGCGGTGGAGGTCCGTGCTGATCGTGTCCGGGGCGAAGCCCTCCTCGAGCGCCCGGCGTGCCGTCCGCCACGTGAAGCTGCCGCAGCCGTGGCCCACATCGAAGAGGATCCCGCGCCGGCGGGCCTCGCGCGCGGCGGGGTGGATCCGGCCGTCCGTGTCCAGGATCCCCGTCCCGTTCGCGGTGAGCGCATGGGTGACCACGTCCCCCGGCCGGAGGGCGCGCAGGACGGCCGGGACATCCGCCCCATCCGCGATGTGGACCATCGCGGGGGTCCCCGCGAGCTCGGCGGCCTCGAGCGCGAGGGTGAGCGCCGCGGTGGTGTTCGCCCCGCAGGCCTGGGTCCCGATCCGCACCTTCACCCCGACGACGACCTCCCGGTGCGCCCGGATCACCTCCGCCGTCTCCCGCGGGCGGGCGTAGCGGATCTCCTCGAGCTCGCCCACGACGCTCGCCGCGAGGCCCGCGGCGGCGACATGGATGTAGGCGAGGACGCGGACGGGCGAGCGGTCGATGACGTAGCGGCGGAATGCGGGGAAGGTCCCGTAGCCCGCGGTCCCGGCGTCCACCGCGGTGGTCGCGCCACCGGCGAGGCTCGCGAGCGGGTCGACGCCGTACGGGCTCGCGTCGTACCAGTGGCCGTGGAGGTCGATGAGGCCGGGGAGGACGAGCGCCCCCGCGGCATCGATGACCGTGGCGTCCGGGGCGGAGCCGGTCTCGCCCGGGGCACCGATCGCGGCGACCCGGCCGTCACGGACGAGGAGGTCTCCCGTGCGGTCGACCCCGCGCCCGGGATCGACGATCCGCCCGCCGCGGAGAAGGAGATCGGACACGGGGCCTCCGGCGATCGCTGCCACGCCCCGGACCGGGACCTCCGGCAGGGACGGGCCCGGGGATGGTAGCCGGGTCTCGCGCGCGCTCGCGCGCCCTCCCGGCAGCCGGCGGGCATGCGCAGGATGACGGCCACGGGGCTTGCAGCGGGTGCTACCCTCCCCATCCGCGAACGGTCGGCCGCAAGTGCGGCGACGTCGCAAGGAGATCGGAGGAGGTCAGCAATGACGAAGCGAAGCCTGCGGCGGCTTGCCGCAGCCTTCCTGGGCGTCGCGCTTCTCGTCCCGGCAGCGGCGGTGACCCCCGTCGCAGCCCAGGAGGAGGGCCCGACGGTCACGGGCGCGTGGATCGGCCCGTGCTGCAACGGCGTCGACTGGGTCACCCCGTGGGACGGTGGCGGCGACGCGCACTTCTTCAACAAGATCTACAGCCGCCTGACGACCTACGAGGTCGACGGCGACCGCTACGGCGACCTCATCGGCGACCTCGCCGAGTCGTGGGAGATCTCGGAGGACCAGCTCACCTGGACCTTCAAGCTCCGCCCGGACGTCACCTGGCATGACGGCGAGCCCTTCACCGCGGAGGACGTCGCCTTCTCCTTCAACCTCGCCCTTGACCCGGACAAGAACATGACGGCCGTCTACGGCGCGCCGCTCCAGTCGGTCGTGGGTGCGGACGAGGTCCTCGCGGGCACCGCGGACACCCTCTCGGGCGTCAACGTGATCGACGATCACACGATCGCGGTCACATTCAAGGCCCCGAACGCGCTCTTCCCGGACTCGATCTCGGAGCTCTTCATCCTCCCGGAGCACCTCGTCGGCCAGCTCGACGTGGCGACGCTCAAGGAGAACCCGTACTGGGCCGAGGGCCAGGTCGGCACCGGCCCCTTCATGTGGCACGCCTACACCCCCGGCGAGTCGGTCGAGCTGAAGGCGAACCCGAACTACTTCCTCGGGGCGCCCAAGATCGGCACGCTCATCCGCCGCAACTTCGTGGACCCGGCGGCGGCCCTCCTCGCCTTCGACAACGGTGAGATCGACTTCACGTACCTCACCGCGGACGAGGTGGCGCGCGAGAGCGAGAACGCGAACGCGACCGTCTTCCCCGGCCCGTCCGGCGTGGACAACGTCATCCAGTGCAACCCGGTCAAGGTCCCGGCGTGCGCGAACGATGACTTCCGCCATGCGCTCCTCGCCTCGATCGACCGCGAGTCGATCATCGAGAACATCTACGGCGGCGCCGCGGAGATCGTCCCGTGCCTCTACGGCCGGCCGAACCTCCAGGGTGACGTCGCGGCCCAGGAGTACGACCCCGAGCTGGCGCAGGAGCTCCTCGCCTCGTCGGGCGTCGATGTCGCCTCCATCGGCGAGCTCACCTTCGACACCTACTACACCGATGCGCTCTCCCTCAACGTCATGACCGCGATCGCCGCGGGCTGGCAGGAGACGCTCGGTCTGACGGTGAAGATCGAGCAGATGGCCGAGGGCTGGGTCGAGCGCTACTACGAGCAGGGTGAGTCCGAGATCAGCTTCTTCGGTGCGGCGAACGGCCCCACCGGCGAGCGCGCCCGGAACTACTTCTACTCCAAGTCCGCCCACCCGGCCGGCAACAACGGCTGGAGCGGCGCGAACGCGTGGCACTACGAGAACCCGGAGCTCGACGCGCTCCTGGACTCCGGTCCGACCGCGTTCGACCCGGCCGAGCAGGATGCGATCTACCAGCAGGCGTGCCAGATCATGGCGGATGACCTCCCCTGGCTCTACCTCTGGCAGACCGTCCGGTATCACGTCGTCAGCAACAGCCTGCAGAACGTGATCCTCATCCCGGCCGCCGGCGGTGGGTCGTACTACGACGCCGTCGAGAAGTGGGAGAAGGTCGGGTAATCCCGGCCGATCCGGAACGATGCGGAAGGGCGGCGCTCACGGGCGCCGCCCTTCCTCTTCCCCGGTAGCCTGACGACGACGATGACGACATTCATCATCCGGCGGATCCTCATCAGCATCCCGGTCTTCCTCGGGATCACCTTCATCGTCTTCGTCTTCATCGCGCTCGCACCCGGTGATGCGAGCTCCGCCTTCGTGCGGCCCGAGTTCGCGGCCGACCCGGTCGCGATCGCCAAGGTGCGCGAGCGCCTCGGGCTGGACCAGCCGCTTCCCATCCGCTACATCCGCTGGCTCGGTGCGGCCCTCACGGGCGAGCTCGGCTACCGGATCGATACCGGTGTCGCGATCGCGGACGACGTCTGGCGGACGCTCAAGAACTCCGCGATCCTCATGGGGACCGCGCTCATCTTCGGGCTCCTCGTGGGCGTCCCGCTGGGGGTCCTCTCCGCGGTCCGCCAGTACTCCAAGCTGGACTTCCTCCTCACCGGGATCACCTTCCTCGGGATCTCGATCCCCTCGTTCCTCCTCGGGCTCGGCGGCCTCTGGCTCCTCGGGCTCCAGCTCGACCTCATCCCGATCGGCGGCATGACGACGGTGGGCAAGGAGAACGACTTCTTCGACTTCCTGCGCCACCTCGCGCTGCCGGCGCTCATCCTCGGCTTCGGGTATGCCGCGACCTTCCTGCGCTACACCCGCGCCTCGATGCTCGAGGTCATCAACAGCGACTACATCGCCACGGCGCGCGCCAAGGGGCTCCCGAACCGGATCGTCATCAACCGTCACGCATTCCGGAACGCCCTCATCCCGATCATCACGATCCTCGCCCTGTCCCTCCCGGAGCTGATCGGCGGAGCGGTCGTCACGGAGCAGGTCTTCACCTGGCCGGGGATGGGCCAGTCGCTCGTGGACGGAGTGGGGAACCGCGACTTCTACCTGATCATGGGGATCACCCTCGTCCTCGCCTTCGTCGTCCTTCTCGCGAACCTCATCGCGGACGTCGCGTACGGGTTCGCCGATCCCCGGATCCGGAGGTCCTGAGATGTCCGTCCAGGAGCCGCTCGCCGTCACGATCACCCGGCCCACGCGGACCCAGAAGATCGAATCGCCGCGCCGGCGGACGATCCGGCGCTTCCTCCGTCACCGGCTCGCGCTCGTGGGGCTGATCGCGATCATCGCGATCATCGTCCTTGCGATCGTGGGCTCGGAGGAAGCCGCGCTCGCCCAGAACACCGAGATCGCGAACATGCCGCCCGGGACGATCACCTGGACGACGAAGGAGTTCGTGAAGGACATGACGACCTGCACGGACCCGAACGACCTCTCGACCTGCAAGAACCTCCGTGACGCGAACGGGAAGTCGGTCCGTGCGGAGGTCGAGCACGTCCAGACCTTCCTCCTCGGCACGGACGGCCTGGGCCGGGATGTCCTCTCGCGCGTCCTCGTGGGCGGGAGGGTCTCGCTCATCGTCGCCTTCGCCTCCGTCCTCCTCTCCACGCTCATCGGCGTGATCGTGGGCGTCATCTCCGGCTACCTCGGCGGACGGACGGACGCGACCCTCATGCGCATCGTGGACGTGGCGCTCAGCTTCCCGGTGATCCTCCTGCTCCTCGTCGTCTCCGCGCTCATCGGGCCGGGGCTCTCCACGCTCATCCTGATGATCGGCGTGGTGACCTGGGCACGGGGCGCCCGGATCGTCCGTGGCCAGGTCCTCGCGCTCCGGAGCGCCACCTTCATCGAGGCGGCCAAGGTGATCGGGGTCTCGGACCGGCGGATGATCATCTCCCACGTCCTCCCGAACACGATCGCCCCGATCGTCGTCCTGGCGACCTTCGGCGTCGCCTCCGTGGTCATCTTCGAGGCGGGCCTCTCGTATCTCGGCCTCGGCATCCAGCCGCCCACGCCGAGCTGGGGGAACCTCGTGAACGGGGCGCGCACGATCACCGTCCTCGAGCGCTACATCTGGCAGTGGGTCCCCGCGGCGCTCGCGATCGTCACGATGGTGCTCGCGGTGAACTTCGTGGGGGACGGCCTCCGCGACGCCTTCGACCAGCGCTCCACGAACGACCGCTGACGCGCCGCGCGGGCGCGGGGCTCAGCCCGCAGCGACCCGGATGACGCGCCCCTCGCGCACGGAGCGGTAGGCCGCGTCGATCACCCGCAGCGCCGCCAGGAGCCCCGCGCCGGACGCTGCCGGGTCCCGTCCCTCGCGGATCGCGGCCACGAGGTCGAGGAGCGCCCGCCGGCCGCCCTCCCCGTAGCCGCCGGCCACCGGGTCCGGGTGCTCGTGGCGCTCCGTGGCGAGGAAGGGCCCGTCCGGCTCCGGCGCGAGAACGGAGAACCCCTCCCCGGGTCCCATCTCGAGCGATCCCGCGGCACCCCGCAGGGCGAACCAGGTCCGGTAGCCGCGCGCCGGGAGCGCGTAGGCATCGTGGACGGTGGCGATCCCGCCGCCGGAGAGCCGGATCGCGACGGAGATCGCGTTCTCCACGCCGAGACCCGGGACGGCGACGCGCGCGGCGAGCGCGCTCACCTCGACCGCCTCCTCGCCACTCAGCCAGAGGAGCGCGTCCACGTCATGGACGCCGAGCCAGGAGAGGATCCCGCCGCCCGCCCCCAGCGGATCGAAGATCGGGTTCTCCGCTCCGCGCACCTGGACGGTGGAGGCGGCGAAGACCGCCTCGGCGGAGATCAGCGGCCCGAGCCGGCCGGTCGCCACGAGATCGCGGGCGGCCCGCCACGCGCCGGCGTAGCGACGGACGAGGCCGGTCGCCACGCGGACCCCGTTGGCACGCGCGATCGCGAGCGCCGGGGCGAGCTCGTCCGCGCTCCGGGCGGCCGGCTTGTCCACGAGGAGGTGGACCCCCGCCGCCGCGAGGCGCGCGATCGCGCCGGGTGCCTGCTCATTGGGGAGCATGACGAGGGCGAGATCGGGCCGGTGCTCCGCGATCAGCCGCTCGAGGTCGGTCTCCGCGGGGAGGGACCGGAGCGGGCCGGGGATCGCCGGGGCGAGGGCAGGGTCCACGTAGCGGGGCGCGAGCCGGCGGATCGCGTCCGGGTCCGGATCGTGGAGGGCGACCACCTCCACCGCCTCCGGGCAGAGGAGGGCGGTCTCCGCCCACGCCGTGACGTGGTAGTGCTCCAGCCCGACGATCGCGAGCCGGAGCGGGCGCGGCGCCTCCACCGGGCCGCGGTGCCGGCTACGCGGGGACGACGCCGGGGACGCCCGTCTCGATGAGCATCTGCCGGGCGCGGTCGCGGTACTGCGCGCGGACATCCCGCGTGGGCGGGCGGCAGCGCGAGGAGGGGAGGCCCACGAGCTCCATGCACAGCTTGTCCATGTAGCCGTCGCCCGAGGTGTAGGACTCCATCTCCCACCACAGCTTCATGTAGGGGTAGAGGACGTCCATGATGTCCTTCTGGGCCGCCTCGTACTCGTGCCGCTCGAGCTTCTGCCAGAGGGCGACCGCCCACTGCGGCCAGTGATTCGCGATGTGGATCTCGATCGAGCGCGCACCGAGCATGTGGCTGATCGGGAAGCGGCACTGGTTGTCGATGATCGAGAAGCGATCCGAGAAGCGCTGGACGACGCCCTCGAAGGCGAGCTGCATCCCGTCCGGCGCGGACCACTTCAGGGAGTCCACGTTCGGGATCCGGGCGAGCTTCTCGACCATCCCCTCCGTGACCCCTGCCGAGGTCCAGTAGGTGTTGTAGATGATGAGACCCACGTTCGCGGCGCTTGCGGCCGCCTCCACGTACTCCAGGAAGTCGCCTTCCGTGTGGCCGAAGTAGAAGGGGGGCGAGACCTGGACGAAGGTGCAGCCGATCCGCTCCGCGGCCTTCACGAGCCGGACGAGCTCGCCGGTGCTCGTCGTCTGGCCGCCCATCGCCACGGGGATCGCGCCGTTCGCCGCCTCCACGACGGTCTCCGCCACGGCGACGCGCTCGTCGAAGCTCATCGTGGAGAAGTCGCCGGCGGCGCCGCCGGCGAGGAGGACGCCGGTCCCCTCGCGCACGCCCCCGTCGAGGAGGAAGCGGACGTGGCGCTTCATCCCGTCGAGGTTGAGCGGCAGGCCGGGCTCGTCCTTGAACTGGGTCGGGACGGTGGTGTAGCAGCCGGTCAGCCGGGCTGCGCGGGCGGAAAGGCTCATGCGCCGATGATAGGAAACCGCGCCCCCCGAAGTGGCACGATGTCGCGCGTGGATGTGACCGACCCGGACGCGCTCGCCGCCGCCCTCACGGACCGCTCCTTCGTCGCCGACCCCTACCCGCTCCTCGCCCGCCTGCGCACGGAGGCGCCGATCGCGTGGATCGAGCCCTGGGGCTGCTGGCTGATGACCCGCGGGGACGACATCGAGACGACCGTGCGCGATACCCGGCGCTTCTCGAGCGCGGACCGGGTGACGCAGGTGATCGAGCGGATGCCCGCCTGGCAGGAGCGGCTCTTCGCGCTCCACGAGAACTTCGCGGTGGGGATGGCCCAGCGCGATCCGCCCGACCACACCCGGGTCCGCGGGCTCGTCAGCGCGGCCTTCACGCCGCGCCGCGTGGAAGCGCTCCGGCCGCGCATCGAGGAGCTCGTGGACGCCGCGATCGAGCGGGTCCTGCCCACGGGCCGGATGGAGCTGATCGACGACCTCGCCCATCCGCTCCCGGCCACGGTGATCGCGGAGCTCGCAGGCTTCCCCGTGGAGGACCGCGAGCGCTTCCGCGACTGGACGACGCGGATCAACGCGTTCTTCTTCGCCTCGGGGGTCGCCGTCCCGGAGGCGGGCGATTCGGCGAATGCGGCGATCGAGGAGGCGCGCGCCTGGATCCGGCCGCAGCTGGAGGCGCGCCGCGCCGCTCCGCGGGACGATCTGCTGAGCGCGCTCGCCACCGTGGAGATCGACGGTGAGCGCCTGACGGAGGCGGAGGTCCTCTCCACCGCGATCACCCTCTTCCTCGGCGGCCACGACACGACGACCGGCCTGATCGGGAACGGGATGAGCGCGCTCGTCCGCCACCCGGACCAGCTGACGCTCCTCCGGGAGCGCCCCGAGCTCGTGGCACCCGCGGTGGAGGAGATGCTCCGCTACGACGCGCCCTTCCAGATGAACCTGCGCTACGTGACGGAGGAGGTCGAGCTGCGCGGGCGGACGCTCCACCGGGGCGACCTCGTCCGGCAGGCGCTCGGATCCGCGAACCGGGACCCGGAGCGGCACCCCGACCCCGACGCCTTCCGGATCGACCGGCCGGCGAGCCGCCACCTCGCCTTCGGCCTCGGGCCGCACTTCTGCCTCGGCGCCGCGCTCGCACGGCTCCAGGCCCAGGTCGCCGTGGAACGGCTCATCCAGCGTCTCCCCGGGCTCCGGCTGGACCCGGACGCGGACCCCACACCGGACCTCCGCGGGGACGTGACGAACCGCGTCCTGCGCTCCCTCCGGCTCGCCTTCGACCCGCCGGCAGCCTGACCGCAGGACGGACGCCGCCCCCGGGCCCGGCGCTGTAAACCGGTTCACACGCGCCGTCGCGTTCCGCGCTACCCTTCCCGGCGATGAGCACGCCGCGGATCTCGCTCGCCCTCGTCCTCCACAACCACCAGCCGGTGGGGAACTTCGGCCACGTCTTCGCGGCGAACCATGACGCCGCCTACCGGCCGCTCATCGATGCCCTGGAGCGGCACCCCGGCGTCCGGCTCGGCCTCCACTACACGGGGCCTCTCCTCGCCTGGCTGGGGAGCGAGCGTCCCGAGCTCCTGGAGCGGATCGCCGCGCTCGTGGCGCGCGGCCAGGTGGAGGTCGTGGGTGGCGGGCTCTACGAGCCGGTCCTCGCCTCGCTCCCGGAGCGCGACCGGGTCGCCCAGCTGCGCCGGATGGGCGACGAGCTGGAGCGCCGCTTCGGCCGGCGTCCCCGCGGTGCGTGGCTTGCGGAGCGTGTCTGGGAGCCGTCGCTCCCCGGCTCCCTCGCGGACGGCGGATACGAGTGGACGATCCTGGACGACGCGCACTTCCGTGCCGCGGCGATCCCCGAGGACCGCCTCTGGGCTCCCTTCGTGACCGAGGACCAGGGGAAGCGGCTCACCGTCTTCGGGACGGAGATGGGGCTCCGCTACCGGATCCCGTTCGGCACGGTGGACGACGTCATCGGCTACCTGCGCGACCACGCCACCGAGGCGGGCGACCGGGTGGGGATGATGGGCGACGACGGCGAGAAGTTCGGCGCCTGGCCCACCACGTGGGAGCACTGCTGGGGAAGCGGCCGGTGGGTCGAGGGCTTCTTCTCCGCGCTGGAAGCGAACCGCGACTGGCTTGCAACCACGACCCCATCGGCGTGGCTGGACGGCCACCGGCCGGTAGGCCGCGTCTACATCCCGACCGGCTCGTACGCGGAGATGGGCGAGTGGGCCCTCCCCGCGGACGAGGGTGCGGCCTACGGCGAGGCGATCCACCGGCTCGCGGATGAGGGCCGCCCGGAGGTGCGCTGGATGCGCGGCGGCTTCTGGCGCAACTTCCAGGTGAAGTACCGGGAGATCAACGACCTCCACAAGCAGATGCTGCGGACCTCGGCCGCGGTGGATGCGATGGCGCCCGGGCCCGTGCGGGAGGCGGCGCTCGACCACCTCCACCAGGGCCAGTCGAACGACTGCTACTGGCACGGGCTCTTCGGCGGGATCTACATCGCGCACATGCGGCTCGCCACGGCGGAGCACCTGATCGCCGCGGAGGACGCGGCGGACCGCGCGGCGCAGCGCGCGGGGAACGCGGTGGACGGGATCGTCGCCGCGGACCTCGACCTGGACGGGTCGGATGAGCTGCTCGTCCGCTCGCCGGGACAGATCGTGGCGCTCGATCCCGCGGAGGGTGGCGGGATCTCCGCGTGGGACCTGCGCGCCGTCCGCCACGCCGCCCTCTCCGTCCTCCGGCGCCGCCGCGAGGCCTACCACGCGAAGCTGATCGCCTTCGAGCAGGGCGGCGGCGATCCGGCCGAGCCGGGCGAGGGGGTCTCCTCGATCCACGACCTCGTCAAGGTCCGGGAGGCCGGCCTCGCGGATCGGCTGGTCGTCGATCCGCGCGAGCGCCGGGCGGGGATCGTCCGCCTCCTGGACACCGGCGTGACGCCCGCCGAGGTCGCGACCGCCCGCGCCGCGGACCTGGGCTCCGTGGCGGATGACGCCCACACGATCCTCTCCACGGGCGACGACCGGGTCGTCCTCGGCTGGTCGGGCCTCCTCGCCGGCGTCCCGGCCCGGGTCCGGAAGAGCTACGCCTTCACGGGCGACCGGAGCGCGCCCGCGATCGCGCTCGAGCTCGTCGTCGCGAACGAGGGCGATGCCCCGATCCGCGGCCGGCTCGCGATCGAGTGGCCGCTCAACCTCCTCGGCGGCGGCGGGAACCCCTCCGCGTGGGTCGAGCCGCGGCCCGGAGAGCGGGTCCGCTTCGACGGGGAGGGCGAGGTCGCGGCCACGGAGACGGTCCGCGCCGGGAACGACTGGATCGGAGCCGCGATCGCGCTCGCGCCGGCGCCGGCCGCGGATGTCTGGTGGTCCTCGATCGATACCGTCTCGAACTCCGAGGACGGCTTCGAGCGGACCCACCAGGGCGCGGCCTTCCTCGTCTCCTGGCCGCTCGAGCTCGCACCGGGTGCCGACCGGACCTTCCGGCTCTCGGTCCACGCCACGCTCGCGCGCGACCGCGCGGTGGTCGAGGGGCTCTGACCCCTCCCCTTCCGGGGCCCCGTTCGGTATCATCCGGCCCATCTCGTCCGGGCCGCGTCCGGGATCCGCCGAGCCCACCTCCGTGGTGTGCCGGTATATCGGGTCCACGTCGGCCGGGGCGGAGGAGGGTTCAGCATGGCCACGGTCACGTTCGACCACGTCTGGAAGAAGTTCGGCGACGTGGTCGCCGTCAACGATCTCAACCTCGAGATCCAGGACGGCGAGTTCATGGTCCTCGTCGGGCCCTCGGGCTGCGGCAAGACGACCTCGCTCCGGATGATCGCGGGGCTGGAGGAGATCTCGGACGGCTCGCTGCGCATCGGCGACCGCGTCGTGAACAACGTCCCGCCCAAGGATCGCGACATCGCGATGGTCTTCCAGAGCTACGCGCTCTACCCGCACATGACCGTCCGCGACAACCTCGCGTTCGGGCTCAAGCTGCGCAAGACGCCCAAGGCGGATATCGACAAGCGGGTCCAGGAGGCGGCGGCGATGCTGTCCCTGGAGAACCTCCTCAACCGCAAGCCGCGCGAGCTCTCCGGCGGCCAGCGCCAGCGTGTCGCGCTCGGCCGCGCGATCGTCCGTGAGCCCGCCGTCTTCCTCATGGACGAGCCGCTCTCGAACCTGGACGCGAAGCTGCGCGTCCAGACGCGCGCCGAGATCGCCCGCCTCCATCAGCGGCTCAAGGTCACCACGGTCTACGTCACCCACGACCAGGTCGAGGCGATGACGATGGGCCAGCGGATCGCGGTCATGTCGGAGGCGCGCCTCCAGCAGGTCGGCACCCCGCAGTCCCTCTACGACCACCCGGCGAACCGCTTCGTCGCGGGCTTCATCGGCTCGCCGTCGATGAACTTCATGAACGTCACGGCATCCGGGACGGGGGACAGCGTCGTCCTCCGGAACGATGCGATCGAGGTGACCCTGCCCGAGCCGTTCCGTGGCCGCCTCCCCGCCTCCGGGAACGTCGTCCTCGGCATCCGCCCGGAGCACCTCGCGATGAGCGGGGCGAGCGCGGCGGGCACGCTGAAGGGCGGCGCGGACGTCGTGGAGTACCTCGGCAACGAGGAGCTCATCCACGTGAACGCCGCGGGCCAGGACATCGTGGCGGTGATCGGGAGCGAGCACCGGATCCGCCCCGGCGACCAGCTGAACCTCCAGGTCCCGCTGGAGAAGGTCCACCTCTTCGACCCGGAGAGCGGCGTCTCGCTCTCGCCGATGGCCGGCCAGGCGGCGGGATGATGATGCAGCTCCAGCCCCGATCGTCCAGGTCCGGCCTGGCGGTCCTGGTCCCGGCCATCCTTGCCGTCATCCTCGTCGCGGGTGGCGCGGTCCATGGCCAGTCGGCGTCGCCGGCGGGTGACGTGGCCGCGGCGCCGGTGCTCGAGGACCCCACCGCCACCGGCACGCAGCTCGTCACCGCGTACGTCACGGCGATCGCCGACGGCGACTCGACGGAGGTCGGCGCGCTCCTCGCGAGCGGGTTCCAGATCGTCCGCGCGAACGGCGACCACTGGGACAAGGAGGACTACCTTGCCCAGGGTCTGCCGACGATCACGGACTGGTCGATCACGGACGTGGACGCGACCCAGTCCGGGACGGCCCTGACGGTCTACTGGATGCTCACCTCGACGGAGGTCGTGGACGGCACCTCGCAGCCGTCCGGCGCGGCCCCGCGGCTCTCTTCCTTCGTGTGGCAGGACGGCCAGTGGCTCCTCACCTCCCACGCGAACTTCGGGGCGGTCTCCCGCTGATCCCGGCCGGCGGAGCCCGGCACCACGAGAACGACCGGAGCGCCCGGCCCGCAGGGGCCGGGCGTCGCCGTCTCAGGCCGGCGGCAGGTCCTTCGCCGCGCCGCCGTTCGGCGATCCGGCCGGGAGGAGGATCTCGCCCGTGGGACCGAGGAGGAAGGGCTCCTCCTCCGCGATCGCCATCCCCGCCGCCGAGCCGGAGGGGACGCGGCGCTCCGCGAGGCGGCGGATCGCGAGATCGTCCCCCACGTCCCGGCCGGCCTCCTCCGAGAGGAGCCAGCGGACCTCGGTCAGGTCGCAGTAGGCCTGGACGGGCTCGATCTCCGGTCCGAGGGCCGCCCGGAGGCGCTCCACGGTGGGGAGGAACTCCTCGCGGAGCCAGCGCTGGGCGGCGCGGTGGAGCGGCCCGAGCGGGTCCGTCTCCACCCCGCCCTCCGCGAGCGGTCCCGGGTCCTCGGGGCGCGAGAGACCGGTCCAGGCGGCGATATCGTTGAGCAGGACGGTCGCCTGTCCCTCGCCGGCCTCGAGCCCCGTGAGGCGGAGGACGCGCTCGGCATGGAAGCGTCGATCGCCGACCGCGACGCGCAGGCGCGGGACCGCGCCCCCGTCCCCCGGCTCGAGCCGGACCTCCCGGACGACGAAGCCGAGCGCGTTCAGGCGGCGGAGGCGGGCCTCGATCCGGAAGCGCTCGTCCGGCCGGACCGGCTCGCTCCGGTGGAGCTCCGCCCACAGGCGCTCATAGCGCTCGCGCAGGCTGAGGGCGGCGGCCAGGTCGTCATCCGCCTCGTCCAGGGTCCGCCCCTCCGCGAGGGCGAGATCGACGAGGTCACCGGCCACGTTGTCCACCGCGACATCGACATCGAGCGAGCGCTGGCCGGGCGAGAGCCGCTCGTGGACCTCGCTCGTCTCCGCGTCCACGAGGTGTGCGCGCAGCTCCTGTCCGTCCCGGAGGAGGAGGGTGTTCGCCAGGGAGCAGTCGCCCCAGTAGACGCCGTTCCGATGGAGCTCCACGAGGAGGGTCGCCATCGCGTCCAGGAGCCGCTCGCGGTGGCGCCGGGCGGCCTCCGGGAGACGCCGGAAGAGGCGCCGCAGCTGGAGCGAGCGGGTGAGATAGACGGTGACGATGAGCGCGACGTCGTCCGCCGGCCGCTCCACGATCCCGGCGACGCGGACCGCCGGCGCGCCGCGCGCCTCGAGGGCCTCCATCACCGTGTACTCGGAGCGGCCGGGGCGAAGGGGGAGCTCCTTCACGGCGTAGACGATCCCCTCCACGGCCACGAAGCGGACGATGTGCCGGCTCTCCCCGACGGGGAGCGGGAGGAAGGCGACCCCGGACTCCGGCCACGACTCGAGGGGCGCTGCCCAGGGAAGGGCGAGGAGGCCGGGCGCGGGGACCCGGAAGCGCATCGCGATCGGGGAGGCGCCGGGCGGGGTGGTCACGGGGACCGAGTCTACCGGCCTTCCCCCGCACGGCCTCCCACGAGGGCAGCGCCGAACGCGGCGGCCACGAGATCGCCGAGCGCCGTAGCCGGCACCCGGTCCGGGACGCCGGGGAGGCCGGCAGCGCGCGCGGCGTCCGCGAGGAGCCCCTCCCCGCTCGCCCCTGCGGCGAGGAGGTCGCGGACCGCGGTGGCCCCGTCCGCCTTGGAGAGCTTCCGGCCGTCCGGCCGGCGGACGAGCGGATGGTGGAGGAAGCGGGCGGGGTGACCGCCGGCGAGGAGACGCGCGACCCGCAGCTGGGCGGGGGTGGCGTCGCACAGATCCTCGCCGCGGATGACGAGCCCGATCCGGTCGTGGAGATCGTCCACCACGACCGACCACGCATAGGTCCAGTTCCCGGCGCGATCGCGGATGGGAAGGTCCCCGTGCGCCGCGGGCGGGCCGGCCTGCGACCCGAGGGCGAGATCCTGCCAGGCCTCGCTCCCCTCCCCGAGCGCGAGCCGGAGGGTCCGGCCGGGCTCCTCGGGGAGCCCCCGCGCGGCACACCCGCCGGGGCAGCCGGGGCCCTGCCAGGGATGGCCCGCCGCCGCCTCCCAGGCCGCCACGTCCGCGCGCGAGCAGTCACAGGCGTAGACGAGCCCGCGCTCCCGGAGCGGCACGAGCGCATCTGCGTAGCGCTCCGGGTGATCGGACTGGCGCCAGGCGCAGCCGGGCGTCTCCCACGCGTCCACGTCCGGCTCGTCCGGGATCAGCCCGAGCCGGGCGAGATCCGCCC
>Ga0208783_10000463_pt1 | contig 25103 bp, 33 predicted proteins | sample DEB19_08_DNA_2_FD_184529 | JGI IMG/M metagenome (GOLD analysis project Ga0208783, IMG submission 184529) | Aqueous microbial communities from the Delaware River and Bay under freshwater to marine salinity gradient to study organic matter... | ecosystem: Environmental > Aquatic > Marine >...
TGACGAGCGCCTCATGCCCATTAGTAATCGGGTTCATACGACCAAAAGCAAGCACATGGTGCTTCTCTGCTGTAGCTGCTTCCTTTAAAAACTCCGCAAACGTTTTCATCAGCAGTTCCACTTTCTTAATGCAAGTGCCTTGCGCGTTGGCTCACCATTTGGTTTCTTCATTGGCCCTTTGACTCCGCTCATACGAGCACAAAATGACTTGCGGCGATTGTATGCCTTGCTGCCCTTCTTAAGTTTCGATGGAGGTGTAGTAACAGGCGCTTTCAGATTACCACCGCTCTTGCGGTTGTAGTGATCGCGTCCTTTCTGTGTCAGTCCGCCTGTTGAGCTCTTATGGCCCTTTGCATCGACTGCTGCCTCATCAATAGGCGGATTTAATTTTTCCTGCTGCTCGGTGAATTCTCGGAATGTTAGCATAATTATGCTCTCGATTTTAATAGGTTAGCTTTTGCAAATTCTGCGCGATTAACAAGTTTTGTCGGCTCAGTCTTGCCTTTGAACTTATGATTAATGACAAATCCTTCAGGCTTCGACTTGACGCCACCGATATGGTGCTGCAGTCCGCCTTCGTGCTTTTCTAGGTTACGCACCAAAGTATTTTTTGCTTGCTGCAGATGATGGTGCATATTCAGCAAATGCCCGTAGTGTTCCGCGTGCTGATCGATATGAGCGATATGCGAGTCACCTTCTGCTTTGCGCTTTGCGATGCCCGCAGGAGTCTTCAGCTTGCTTGCAGCATGAGCATACTGATTCGTGATATGCTTCTTCAGACCAGCAACAGAAGGTTTTTCGTCAGTACGAACTGTGTGATTAATGTAAGTTGACAGATGCCCAGCCTCGCCGCGATGCTTTGCTGTCGCATCGTACATCTTTGCTCCATGAGTATCATGGATCTTCTTTGCAGCAGACATATGCTTCTCAAAAGCAGATTGTTCATGCTTAGGATAATGAATCTTGCTGGTATCGTGCTCGGCAGTCTTCAGATGAACATCCGGATGCTGATTGAAGTGCGAATGGTCAACGTGCGGGCTCGCAGACATATGCTCCAGACCTGGATGCTTTGGATTCGCATGGTACTGCTGGTGCACGACAACTCCGATATGCGAACGCTTTACCTTATTTGCTTCCTCGCCATGAGCGGTATAAGTGATGGTATTTGGTGTGAACGAGACCGCTTCGTGAATCTGATGGTCATCGCGAGTGTGCATCACATCGCCCTGATAGATGCCGTGCTTTGGCGCAACCTTTGGTAAGTGCTTCAGTGCTGTCTTAAGTTTGCTGACTAGGCCCGGAGCATGCCCGTGATTCTTCTCGATGTCTGCGTTGCTGTAATTGATCTTCGGGTTCTTATTGAATGCTGACTTTGATGCAACGAAGAACTTCTTAGTCTTTGGGTGATGACCGAAGACAATAGAAGGCGATCCGTCATACTTCATTGTGAGATCGCTGCTATGACGACCAGCCTTCATATGCTGATGAGCGTGCATTAGCGCTGCGTGGGCGTGCTCGAATCCTTCGCTGCCATGTAGAAGAGGACGATCCTCCGCGTGATGAATATGCTTTAGCTGATGCGGTTGAGCATCGGTTGCTTCCGTGAGCGATTGTGCTGCAGAGCGTAAGGATTTGAAGTCGATCATCTGGAAATAAGTCTATTTATAGTATTGACTCGGTGGAGCTGCAGCATAAATAAATCCACTATGGCTGCATCAGAAGGAGTAGATCTCGAATGGGCAATCGTTGAGTTATCAAACATTCAGCGAAATAAAGACATAAAGTTAAGCAGAAATTTTTCTGATAAAATTACCGAACAAGCAAAGCGGTGTATCGACCATGTTAATGATTTTGCGGGCAGTAAATCCATAGAAGCATGGCATTCTGATGATTCCAAGAATCCTTTTGGAACTGCGATTTATGCAAAACCTGAGCCAAAAACAGATGTAGTTTTTCGCATTGGCAGCAAGGTGTATTCTACATCTGTTAAGATGGAAGGCGGAGTTCAATTAGCATCGGGTCAGGGCGCTAGTACCGCTGAACTATTTGAAGCGGCAGCATCGCATCTCAAGAACGCAAATAAAAGCAAGGTGCTTAAATCGATTATCGAAGAACTTCGCACTCTGCCAACTCGAATGCTGGCGCAAAGCAATCTTTCGCGTATTCAACAAGAAGGTAAAAAGAAAATCATCGATGAGTTTATCAAGAATGGTAAAATCATCACTGATAAGAGTTATGATTATTGGCTAGAAAATAACAAGCCAGCATTAATGGAAAACCTTCTTGACTTTGTGGAATCAGACAAAGATTTCAAACGCGCATTGCTTTATGAAAGTCTAACAGGATCTAAGACATTAGCTAGCTTCAAAGGTGCTGTTGCTGATAGCATTATTAGTCCAAAAGGATTCTACGTGATCGATGACAGATATGTAGAAAGTATTTTCAATAAAGTCAAGTTTGATATTCGCGGCAAATCTCGCGGAGGTATTACTGGAATTGCATTCCGTATTGACTTAAAAGGATGAACTTTACGCTTGTAACTCCAACCTGTGATAGGCCCGAGACATTTTCATTATGCGAAAAATGGATGGAACGTCAATCCATTTCGTATCATCAGTGGATCGTACTTGATGATGGAGTAACTCCGGCTAAGTGCACGTTAGGTCAGACGCAATTATGTTTTGGCGAGCAGACGCGCGGCAAGCACAGTTTATCGCGCAAGTTAAAGCTCCTAATGCGTCAGAAAGAAATCATTACTGGAGATGCAATTGCTTTTATCGAGGACGACGACTGGTATTCTAGAAATTACCTAGAAGTAGCAGCAAAGCGGCTACAATCGGATGGTGGATATGGTATGATCGGCGAGGGCAGAGCACTTTACTACAATGTCCGAAACTCTCGCTGGCATCTTCACCAAAACGACGAGCATGCTAGTTTAGCTCAAACAGTAGTACACCGCTGTGCGTTTGGTGATCTGGCAAATGTCGTTGAGCGCGATGACGACCCATTTGTGGATGTTCGTCTCTGGCGTAAAAGTAATTATACTCGCCGAGTATTTCAGCCTGAGCCTGATCGTCCTACGCTAGTTGGTATCAAGGGAATTTACGAAGGATATGGTATTGGTCACACTAGGCCATTAGAAAATAGAGATAAAACCCGTGAGTACTTCTACTACCTCGTAGGCAGAGAAGAAGGTAAGCTTTACGACAAGTACAAAGAGTAAAACCCGTAGCCTTTTGAGCTACGGGTTAGTGTAAAAGTTTTTACCTTAAATTACTTAGCTGGAGCAGCAGCTCCAGGTGCAGGTGCAACGATCTCGGAGACACCCTTGACCATTCCACCAACGAGATCCAGACCGCCACCAACGATAGCGCCACCGCCAGAAACGACCTTACCAGCAGCCGATGAAGCAACGCCTAGAGAACGACCTACGTCTGCAGCGCCGTTACCCACGACATTGCCGACGCCACCGATAGCGGCCTGGCCCATTCCCTTAGCGGAATTATAGGTAGCATCAACTGTGCCGCAACCAGAGAAGGAAACGACAGCGAGAAGTGCGAGAATTAGTTTGAGTTGTTTTGTCATACAACCATTATTTATGCTAGTTATAAGCCGATACTTCTTATAAATAGAATTCTATATTACTCTGTGCAATATGGTTTTGCATGGAAAATGGGTAACTCGAAACAATCCAATGTCTGTAAGTTTTAAAGACTTTACTCCAGTCCAATATACCGGCGGCGAATCCGAAATGCAGGATCGGTATGCTTATAAGCGTCGCCATGAATTAGTAGGTGAGTCAGAACAGACAGGATGTAGCGATACGATTTTAAAGATTCGTGGACGTCTGAAAGAAAATCGCGAGAAGAAAGCACGCGAACGGAGTGAGCGCCATGATTAAAACATTCTCGCAGTATCTTGTTGAGGACGCAGCAAAGGATGTAGTAATTGCTTTTGGCAATTTTAATCCTCCTGGTGCGAATCACGAGAAACTGATCGAGAAGGTAGCAGAATTAGCAGTAGGTAAGTCCTATCGCATTTACTCATCACTTGTAGAGGACACGCAGACAAACCCTCTGAAGCTTGATGAAAAAGTTAAGTTTATGCGTAAGATGTTTCCTCGCCATGCTCGCTCGATTATGGCGGATGATGACTGCAAGAATGTACTGCAGGTATGCTCGAAGCTATACGAGCAAGGTTTTCGCCGCGTTACTGTTGCGACAAGCGAGGATCGCGTAGCAGAATTACGCTCACTACTTGCTGCATATAATGACAAGAAACAAGTTGAAGGTGGTTTTTATCAGTTTAAAGAAGGCGTAAATGTAGTCGCTGCAGTTCGCACTGATCCAGATTCGGGATCATTGCTGCGCGAGTCAGCAGTTGCTAACGATCTTGAGTTATTCAGCAAAGGACTGCCATCAGCGCTTAAGGAAAAGCGCGAGCTGTTCAATGCTGTTCGCACCGGCCTAGGACTAAAGGAATCAAAGAATTTTCGCAAGCATATCAAGCTTGAATCTGTCTCTGCGATTCGCGAGGCATATATCAACGAGGAGATTTTTGCAGTGGGCGATGAAGTAATTCTAAAGGAATCACAAGAAGTAGGTAAGATCGCTCATCGCGGCTCTAATTATCTAATCGTATCGATGCACGATGGACGCAAGGTTCGCAAATGGCTGAACGGCGTCGAGCTGCTTGAAAAGAAAGATTCTATAATTGAAGAGCTTGAATCTAAGATTATAATCGAACGCGATCCATCAATCATCGGTAAGCCAATTTCTAAACTCAGAAGCAAGACATGAAGAATCTCAGAAAACTCCGCGAGGAACATGGCGCAGGCGAATGGGGCACACCCGAGCTGACAAAGAAGTATCAGGACGAGACACCTGGCCAGACAGTCGAGGAAGCTAAGGATTATCACGCTGCAGCAATGTCTGCATCAGAGCATGCAAAGAAACAACCTTCTGCTACTACTCATAAGGCAGCATCTGATGCCCACGAGAAAGCAATCTCATGGCACGAGCGCAAGATCAATGCGCTAATCAAGAAGGATGGCTCTGCTGATGAAGTTAAGAAGCATGAGCAGCATATTAAGATGCATAAGAATGAAGCGCAAAAGCATCGCTTCAATGCTCATCGTTTAGGCAAGTCACAGCAAAACGAAGGTCATACTGAAGATGCTCAGGCCGCGCACAAAGCTGCTCATACTGCTCTGAAGAAGGGCGACATCGATACGTACCACAAAGAGATGGATAAGAAGTTTGCTGCTCATCAGGCAGGTGAAAAAGAGGCAGCAAAGAAGCCAGTTAAGACATACGAGGCCACTGAATTTAAGCCTAATGTTGGAACACTTGCACAGATCAAGAAGGATCACGAGGAACTAAAAAACAAGTCCACGAAGGACATCCTTGCTATTCACCAGGGACAGCATCGAGTTCGCTCAAACTACACCGCTGCAGAGATCGGCGGTAAGCATGCTATGATCGGTGACATTCTGCGTAATCGTCATGGCGATAAGCACGTTTCTCATTACTATGGTATGAATGAAGAAACAGATGAGCAAAAGAATTTGAAGGTCACTAAGCACGAAAAGGCAGCAATCGATGCTGCAAAGCGCGGTGACAAAGATGCTCAGAAGTATCATCTTGATGCAGCAAAGAATTTAAAGACTGAATCGGTAAACGAAGCTAAAGCTGCAGAACCACAAAAGCATATCGTCACTGTTACTGTTTCTGATCCGCAGCACGCGATGATTACTCAGCGTAAAGCTAAGATTATGAAGCGTGTTAAGGTGTCTGCAGCAGATCCTAAGGAAGCAATTTCAAAGGCCGAGGCGCATTACAAGAAACACGGATTCAAGGTACATGACTCGTTGCATCACTCAATTGTAAAGGAAAGTCTGGATACTGACGAGATCGTGGATGCAAAGGAAGAGCCATCGAATGATCAGCAGTTACTTTCAATGGCCCGCGGCCAACTATCAGAGATCGCTGATATGGCTAAGGAACTTGTGGATTCCATGGATGAGACCGATGACCTCGAGCCATGGATGAACGCAAAGATCACCACTGCATACGTCAATCTCGATGACGTACATTCCTTCATTGCATATGGCGACGAGTATTCAACAGACAACAATTCTGAAAAAGAAAAGAATGAACTCGGCGAGGCATCATACTCGCCTTACGGTGACATCGACTCGGAAGAAAAAGCGCAAATCGCCAGAATGCAAATCCTCCTCCGACTCGGACTCCTCGATAGAGCCGAAATGCCAATCGCAATCAGAGCAATGAGCAAGCTCGCAAAGGATCAGGCAATTACTTCGATAGACGAAAGAAAGATTTTGTTTAAGTTAGTTTCTCGTCTAATCAAGATTGTAGCAGGAGACGATATCGTTTTCCGTCGTGTTCGCGCTACGATGCAGCAATCTTCTTAATCTACTATGTCCTCTAAGAAAGCAGAAGCAATTGTAGATCAGCGTCTGGATCGCATCGAGTCAAAAATTGATAGATTATCCGAGGCCATCATTTCTATCGCTCGCGCTGAAGAAAAATTAATTCAGCTTGAAAACGATAAGAAATTTTTGATGGAGCGCATGCTCAATATTGAAGAACGTGTCAACGCAACAGAAAAGAAAACAGAGGAACATAGCTCAGCAATTTCAATCATTCAACGTATCACCTGGATTGTAGTTTCTACAGTCGTTGCAGCTGCAGCAGGCGCATACATTCACTTCGGAAAATAACTCAGAAAGCCATTACTCAACCATGAAGTCAATCCTATCAGTCGCAGAAGCATATGCAAAGATGTCGGAGGACGCACAGAATCTGGCGGCCACCAACGCTGCAGAAACACAAAAGAAACAAGAAGATCAACCTGAAATTCCAGCATGGGTTCCTGGTGATCTACCAGATGATAAGAAAAAGGAATTCGTCGAAGCAGTCAAAAAGGCCTGGGAATCTGATAATACCAAGTTTGACTTCGATGGCCGCACCTATAAGATCACCGAAAAGGAATTGACGGGTGACCAGCATAAGCTAGATGTTGATGGTGATGGCAAGATCGAAGGCGATGACCTTGCTGCTTTACGTCGTGGCGAGAAGCCAGAAACCACAAAGGAAGGTCTGGAAGATGCTTGCTGGAAGGGTTATGAAGCAATTGGCACAAAGCAAAAGAACGGCCGTACTGTTCCTAATTGCGTTCCAAAGGAAGAACTTAAAGGCGATCAGCATAAGCTAGATGTTGATGGTGATGGTAAGATTGAAGCTGATGATCTCGCAGCACTTCGCGCAGGTAAGAAGGTCGAGGAAGATCATATGGAAAACGAGACAGAAACTCCTGGCCAAACTCAATATCCAGGATCCGAAATGCCAGCACCTCAAGGCGACGAAAAGGAAGAAGAGGAAAACGACGAAGGTCTGGAGGAGAGCGTGCGACTCAAGAAGATGCAAGATATGATGCGTGTTACTCACGGCGCAATGTCTCGTGATGAGTACAAGAAGAAGTGGGCACATCTCAAGAAGCCAAAGAACAAGCTTGCTGGCCCTGGCGGTCTGTATAAGAACCTCGTCAAGGAAGGTGAAGAGAATCCAACCGACAAGCTCACGATTGATGTTCCTGCAATGATCCGTGCTCTGGAAAAATCGCGCGAGGACTTCAAGACTGATGCCGACATCCATAACTTTGTTCAGGCTCTTCTCAAGAAGAAGGACCAGGAAGTAAAAACGAATGATCTGCCAGGTGAGCCAGTCAAGGAAGCACTTGATCCAAAGGCTGATGCTGGAACATGGATCAGCGACTTCGTGAATAGCACAGATCCAAAGTTCGATGGCAAGTCAAAGGAAGAGCGCAAGCAACAAGCACTTGCTGCATGGTATGCTGCTCGGCGCGAAGCAGGAATCAAGGAAGAAGTAATGAACGAAGCAGCTGCAGCCGATCTTGGTAAGCAGGCACACGCGCTATCCGCTGCTGCATCGACAGAAAAAGAACATAAGGCAGCTGCTAATGCTCATTACAAGGCCGCTGAAGCATTCCGTCGTCACACAACTGCTAATGCAGCAAAGGTTGGAAAGAAAGCAGATGCCGCTCACGATGCAGCACTCAAGCACGAAGCACTCGGCGACAAACATCTAGAAAAAGCTTCAAAGGCTAAGGATTCAATGAAGGAATCAACTCAAATGAATAAACAAGTAATTGGCGAGAACGTGGCAGGAGATGCTCGTGCAGTCGATCTGACAACAGCGGCAAATCAGGCCTCTGCTCTGGCTCATTCGACACCAACCGAGGCCGGTGCTCTGATGCATCACGATGCAGCAACTAAGGCACATCAGCACGCAGCAGATCACTATCGTGTTTATGCTCATCACGCGGGTGATCCTGAGCTCCGCCGCGCAGCCGAGATTCACCACAAGTTCCACTCGGATATGGCCCAACACCATACTCTGAAGGGTGTCAGTCTGAGCGTATCAGAACAAACCGTGAATGAAGCACTCAAATACGACGAAAACCTCAGCAAGAAGGCACACGATCTTTCGGCCGCCGCTAAAAAGTCAAATACTCCTAGCGATCACCTCGAGGCAATGAAGGCACACAATACTGCTCAACTTCATCACGCAAAGCTCTATCACAGTGCTGCACAGAAGAAGGATTCCGCTGCAAAGGATCTTCATTCCAAGGCATATCACGACCACAAGATGGCCGCTGATATTCACCACGATACAGCACAGCTGATTGCCGTTACGCAAGGAAGCGTCAAGGAGGGTACCTCTGCTGATGCAAAGGGCGGTCCTGAGGTCATGGATCCAAAGACCAAGAAGATGAAGGATGACGCTGATAAGAACGTCAAGGCTGAGGAAGCTCCTTATACCAACAAGGCAGACGGATCAGAGGAAGTCACTCCTGCTGAAAAGCCAAAGGCCAATCCTTCTCCAATGCCAACGCTGACAAAGGAACAAGCATTACGTTCTGTTGCTGATACCTACTCATCAATGGTAAAATAATTAACCACTATTCGTCATGGCCTCATTATTCGATAAAATCAAACGAGCCCTAGGCTTCTATCCTGAGGTCAATTACGGCTCATTCTACAAGATCGAGGAGAAGACAGGTGAACCCATCAAGGTCACTTATGCTTCTGCTCCTGAGCCAGTTGCTCCGCCTCCTGCGCCAGAGCCAGAGATTCCTGAATCTTTGAGCTCACAGGAGGCTGCAGTCGACACGAAGGATGACGGTATCGATCTGTCGGCCATGACAAAAGGCGAGCTTGTTACTTTTGCTGCTGAACGCGGAATCATCGTCAACGGACGAATGAAGAAGCAGGATATCATCAACAAGATCAACGAAGTACTTTGAGCATTTCATAGCGGTGCCATAAATACCGCTATGAAACTTTTTGATGAACTGACGGAGAATAACTTCACGCTCTTTGCAGCAAAGCATTACGATAATCCTCAGTGTTTAGATATCGCTGAGTTTGAAGATGATCTCGCCAGGTTCAAATATGTCAAGCGTTTGCTTCGTAGATATCAGCAATCAGGTGATCTACAAGAACGCTTGATTCTGAATCACCTTATCATCATTTCTAATGTTTTTGGTATAACCGCAGCAAACCGAATGTTATTCTTTAAGATTGAAGAAGAACTTTGGCCTGCTTTAAAAACTTTTTTAGTATATCTCAATTATTTACCAGAAAACGAAAAGGTCGAGATTCCTCTTGACCAAAATATCGTAAAAGTCCTTAGAAGCATATGAAATCGATCCGGAAACTTCGAGAAGACGGCACGCCCGCTGGTGGCGCACCTGGTATGTCTTCACCTGCAAATGTCACCGGTGATTCACCAAATATGGCTATGCCGCCATCAATGGTACCCGGTCCAGTTATCAAGCGTAAATATCGTCAGTTTGATCTGGAAGCTGAAACGTTTCGTAAGTTTGAGAAGGGTCGAATGAAGTTTGAGCGTTGGGCTAGATTCCTTGATCTCAACAATGAGAATCATAAAGCAATCTACGACTACGCTTATAAGAACCGCGGCAAAGATCATCTCATAGTAATTCGAGATAGCAGCACTGGAGCACTACGCGCTATTCGTAGACGTGCTCACAACGGCGAGTAATCTACTGCCAGCCAAAAAAGGCTGGAGTATAGATATCTCACTGTAATTTTTGAGACCGCAGTAGTTTTGCGGTTTACAAAAATGATTGAATAGGATACAGTATTTACCTGTCACTACAAGACCTACCACTATGATTTTTGAAGAGCAAATATCGCGGAAACCCGATCATTATCCATGGACTGAAGAGTTCATCACTGCTATGCATAATGGCTTCTGGACCGACAAGGAGTTCAATTTCCAGAGCGATGTGCAGGACTTCAAGACTGAGCTGACACCGCAGGAACGTGAAATGATCTCGCGCTGCTTGTCTGCAATCGGTCAGATTGAAGTAGCTGTCAAGTCATTCTGGGCGAAGGTTGGTGAGAACCTTCCACACCCAAGCATTACTGATCTGGGCTACGTGATGGCTAATGTGGAAGTCATCCATAATAATGCATACGAGCGCTTGCTTAGAGTGCTTGAGATGGAGCATATCTTCGAGGAGAACCTGAAGCTTGACATCATTCAGGGTCGTGTCCAGTATCTACGCAAGTACCTCAAGAAGCACTACAAGGATGCGCGTAAACAATATGTCTATTCGCTTATCTTGTTCACGCTGTATGTCGAGAACGTTTCACTATTTAGTCAATTCTACACGATCAACTGGTTCAACCGTTACCGGAATGTTCTGAAGGATACTGCGCAGCAGGTCGCGTATACCTCAAAAGAAGAACTAATCCATGCTCTTGTCGGCATCAAGCTTGTCAACACGATCCGCGAGGAGCATCCTGAGCTGTTCGATGAAGAACTGACAGAGCGCATCCGCCATGAGTGCGAAGAGGCGTACAAGGCAGAGGCTAAGATCATTGACTGGGCTGTGAATGGCTACAAGGCCGATGGTCTCAACGCAGACATTCTGAAGGAGTTCATTAAGAACCGCCTGAATGACTCATTGACACAGATTGGCATCAAGCCAGTATTCGAGAACTTGGACAAAAAGCTCCTTGAAAAGACTACATGGTTCGATGAAGATGTTCTAGGGAATACTGCGACAGATTTCTTCTTTAAGCGTCCTGTCGAGTACTCCAAGAAGTCACAATCATTTCAATCTGCAGATCTTTTCTAAATGAACGACCGTTATTATTGGCTCAACGAGGACTCGCGCCTCTTTCTCGAACGTGGGTATCTGGCTACTGGTCAGACACCCGAGCAGCGCATTCGGCAGATTGCTGAAGCAGCAGAGGAGATTCTGCGCGTCCCTGGGTTTGCAAATAAGTTCGAGGACTATATGTCTCGTGGCTGGTACTCGCTGTCCTCGCCTATCTGGGCGAACTTTGGTGTGCAGCGCGGCCTACCGATCTCATGCTTTGGCTCGTACATCTGTGATAGGCTTGAGTGCATTCTTGAGAAGACAGCAGAGGTTGGAATGATGACGAAGATGGGCGGTGGTACCTCTGCATACTTCGGTGCGCTGCGTGCTCGTGGCTGTGAGATCTCTACGGGCGGCAAGTCCTCTGGTCCTGTCCACTTCATGGAGATGTTCGAGACCACTACTAACGTAGTCTCGCAGTCAAATGTCCGTCGAGGTTCATTTGCAGCATATCTGCCAATCGAGCATCCGGATGTTCTGGAGTTTCTGCAGATCCGCAGCGACGGCCATGCGATTCAGAACTTGTCTATCGGCGTGACTGTCACAGACGAATGGATGAAGTCGATGATCGGCGGCGATGAGAACAAGCGCAAGATCTGGGGCAAGGTCATTCAGAAGCGCTTTGAGTCTGGCTATCCGTACATTATGTTCACCGACAATGTGAACAACAATGCTCCGCAGGTCTACAAGGATAAGAACAAGAAGATCGTTGCATCTAACCTTTGTTCTGAGATTGCTCTTTCCTCGAATGAAGAGGAGTCGTTCGTCTGCAATCTGAGCAGCATGAATCTGCTGCATTACGATGAATGGAAGGATACCGATGCAGCAGAGACGCTGACATGGTTCCTAGATGCAGTAATGACGGAGTTCATTCGCAAGGTAGCCGGCCTGCCGTTTATGCAAGCTCCGTACAAGTTTGCAGTATCGCAGCGTGCTCTGGGAATCGGTGTTCTGGGATGGCATTCGTACCTGCAATCGAAGATGATTCCATTTGAGTCATTCGAAGCTAAGCTTCTTAATGTTCAGATTCATAAGCTGCTGCGCGACAAGACTCAAGCAGCATCGCGTGCAATGGCTAATGAATACGGCGAGCCTGAGCTGCTGCGTGGATACGGTCTGCGTAACGTCACTACATTGGCTATCGCGCCTACGACATCTTCGAGCTTCATTCTCGGACAAGTATCACCATCAGTTGAGCCTCTCAACTCGAATTACTTCGTCAAGGATCTCTCGAAAGGCAAGTTCACCTACAAGAATCCTTACCTCGAGTCAGTGCTCGAGAAGCATGGCAAGAACGATAGAAATGTCTGGCAGACTATTCTGATTAAAGGCGGTTCTGTGCAGCATCTTGAGTTCCTATCCGAGAACGAGAAAGAAGTATTCAAGACATTTGGTGAGATCAGTCAGAAAGAAATTATCATTCAGGCTGCTGCTCGTCAAAAGTATATCGATCAATCTCAGTCAATTAATCTAATGGTGCATCCTAAAACCTCGCCAAAGGATGTCAATCAGCTTATGATCTTTGCCTGGGAGCAAGGAATCAAGAGCCTTTACTATCAGCGAGGAACTAACCCAGCGCAAGAACTTGGCAGAAATCTGCTACACTGCGCATCCTGTGAAGCATGAAAATAGAAAAAGAATGCCCTTGCTGTGGTATGATGTGCTCTATAAGGTTCGAGCAGATCATGCCAGAACTGGATCCAGATATGGACGAAGATCAGGACGAGTTCGATGAGGATAGCGAACTGTATCCTGAGTTCTGTCCATTCTGCGGTTGCCACGAGTCAGAAGAAGATACAGACGAAGACGAATAAAACTCCGATAGATACCACTAACTATGTGGTACTATCGCAATGAAGTTTTTGATCCTTCTGCCGGCCAGCTCGATCCCAAGAAAGACATTGGGTTCGTTTATCTGATTACCAATCTAGTCTCCGGCCGGATGTATGTCGGCAAGAAACTATTTTTTAGCTCAAAAAGCAAACAGGTAAAAGGCAAAAAGAAAAAGCTAAAGGTTGAGTCCGATTGGCGTAGTTACTATGGCTCAAACGCAGCAATTCAGCAGGATGTCAAGGATCTAGGCGAGGCTAACTTTCGCCGCGAGATTCTGTATCTGTGCGTTTCGAAGTCAGAGTGCAGTTACTGGGAAGCATACGAGCAGTTCACGCGCAAGGCTATCTTGGACAAGAACTACTACAACGATTGGCTAACTTGCAAGATCACGCGCAAGCATCTGGGTAGATTGCAATTTTGATGTTTACAAGCCTGAGTGCTTGGTATAGGATATTGTCAGTATGATTATTGTAGATTATTCCGGCGTGGCGATTGCCAACCTGTTCGCCATGAAAGCGCAGGTCAACGAGCAGTTAGTTCGGCATATGATTCTGAACTCGCTGCGGATGTATAACGTGAAGTACCGCAAGGAGTATGGCCAGATGATTCTGGCTTGCGATGGCGGCAATACTTGGCGGCGTCAGTTATTTCCGCAGTACAAGGCGCACCGCAAGAAGAATCGCGAGGAGTCATCGATTGACTGGACCGAGTTCTTTCGTATCCTTGGTGTGGTACGCGACGAGATCAAAGAGAATCTGCCGTTCAAGGTCGTGCACCTGCAAGGCGTCGAGGCCGATGATGTCATTGCTACTCTTGTACATCAGACTCAGGAATTCGGTCGTGGCGAACCAGTAATGATCGTCTCTGCTGACAAAGACTTTGTGCAGCTGCACCAGTACAAGAACGTCAAGCAGTTCAGTCCGATGACCAAGGCACTCGTCAAAGAAGGCGATCCGGTTGCGTATCTCTATGAGCATATCTTCCGTGGCGACTCCGGCGACGGCGTTCCGAACGTGCTTTCACCCGATAATACCTTCGTGGACAACATTCGTCAGAAGCCAGTTTCCGCCAAGAAGATCGAACAGTGGGTTGCAAATATCTCTAATCTTCAGTCTGTAATGGATCAGGAGACCTATCGTAACTATCAGCGTAACAGAGCGCTGATCGATTTGTCAGCTATTCCTCCTGCCAAGAAGATCGAAATCATAAATACCCTTGAATCAGTGAAACCTGCTTCAAATACACTAAACTATCTGATTGGTAAACGTTGCACTCAACTCATCGAGTGCGCCGCGGAATTTAATTCTTCTACAGTATGATTAAAAGAAAGCCACAAGAGGTCTACGAAATCTTCGATCTAGTGCAAGCTGCTTCCACCGATGAAGAGCGCATTAAGATTCTGCAGGACAATAACTGCCTCGCGATCCGCGACGTTTTAAAGGCGGCATTTGATGATAGTATTAAGCTTTCTCTTCCTGAAGGCGCGCCAGATTACAAGGATAGCCTTTCCAAAGAAGGTTTATCTCCTACATCGCTGATGCGCGCCACTCGTGATTTTGTGTACTTTACTACTTCTGGAAAAGGTGCGCCACTTAAGCAGGCAAAGCGTGAGACGATTTTTCTCCAGATGCTCGAAGGCATTCATCCGCGCGATGCCAAGATCGTCATTGCGATGAAAGATAAAAAGTTGCAGGAAGAATATCCGGCACTTACAAAAGATTTGGTAAAGGCTACATGGCCTAAGCTAATTGTATCTTGAGGGCACAGTGTGCTCACTACATCATGGTTCGGCATAAACATACACCCGCGAACTAATGATTACAAACCAACTGGAAAGACTAAAGCAAGATTACCTTGAACTTGATTATTTCATTCAGCGACTTCAAAAAGAAGGAAACGACAAACGAGTGAAAGCAATTCAGAAGAAGCAACAGTATCTTGAGTCTTATATCCAGTCAATGCAAACTCAGATGAATGTTCCGCAGGTTTTGGAATCTGCGGCTTAAGCTTTGTGATTTACATTCTCGCATAGGCGAGATATATTGATTGTTACTTTGTTATGAATATCTTTGTGTTAGATTCTTCACCCGTGCTTGCTGCGCAGTATCAGTGCGACAAGCACGTGGTGAAGATGATTGTCGAATCCGCGCAAATGCTTTCTACCGCGCACCGTCTGCTTGATGGCAAGATGTCTCTCGTAGACAAACTCAGCGCCAAGACCGGCAAGATCCGCAAATCAAAAGTATGGCAGCTTGCCGACAAGCAACTTGATTCTACGCTCTACCGCGTCTGTCACCAGAATCATCCATGCACGTTGTGGACAATCGAATCGATGGCCAACTATATTTGGCATTACGAGCATTTCTGTGCTCTGTGCGACGAGTACACTTATCGCTACGGTAAAAAGCATATGACAGACGCCAAGCTTCGCTTCATTCTTGATGCTGCGCCGCAGAATATTCCTGACATTCCTCAGACACAGTTTCGTCTTGCAATGAAGTCTCAGCCGCAGTGTATCAATCCGGACGATCCGATTGCTTCATACCGCGCGTTCTATCAGACCAAGCAAGGTCGATTCACTATGAAGTGGTCGAAGCGCAACAAGCCAGACTGGTTCACAGTAGCGTGAATACATAATCTCATGCCTAACTACGATTTTACTTGCAATGCTTGCGGTCACGAGTTCGAGAAGAACGTGCCTCTGGATGATAGAGACAAATCTGTAGAATGTCCGTCTTGTGGTAAGAAGAAAAGCACGCGCGGTGTATCTGCAGTTAAATTATCTTACTTAGGCGTGAAATCAAATTTGACCCGCGCAGGTAGTGGATGGAATGACGTTTTAAATAAAGTAAAGAAGGGGTCAGGGCGTAGCAACACTATTCGTACTCGCTAATGGCTAAATCTAAAAAGCAAAAAGCACCGCAACCTCAAGTTGCTTTGCCCAAATTTGACACGCTCAAAGTAATCGAGCCTCTCACTAAGTCACAAGAAAAGGTCTTCAAGGCATACGAGAAGAACAATCATTTGTGTCTTTCTGGCTGTGCTGGTACTGGCAAGACATTCCTTGCGATGTACCTAGCTTTTCAGGACATTATGTCCGGCAAGTCAAAGGCCGAAAAAATCATCATTGTCCGCTCGATTGTTCCTACTCGTGACATCGGGTTTCTTCCGGGTGATCGCGCAGAAAAGGAATCGACGTATCTTTACCCATACATTGCTATCTGTGCTGAGTTGTTCGGCGATTCCATGGCATGGAATAAACTGGTTGCTAAAAAGCAGGTTGAGTTTCTAACGACTTCATTCGTTCGCGGCATCACGCTGCGCGACTCGATTGTCATCATTGACGAGATGCAGAATCTGACGTTCCATGAGCTTGACTCGATCATCACTCGTCTGGGCGAGAACTGCCGCCTGATTATGTGCGGCGACTACTATCAGACTGACCTCGAGCGCAAGAACGATAAGTCTGGTATTCTTGAGTTCATGGAGATCATTGAACAGATGAAGTATTTCTATTGCATTGAGTTTGGCTGGCAGGACATCGTTCGTTCTGGCCTAGTGCGTGACTACATAATGACAAAGGAAATCGTACAGAAAACTAAGACCAATGAAAAGAGGTAAGGACCACTATTCAGATGTAGATGAGTTTGACCGCAAAGCTCGCAAGAATAAGAAGAGCAGGCGGCCACAAGTTCAGGATGAATACGAAGACCAGCATCTCGTTCGGCCACATCATTTCATCGATGAAGAAGATGAATTTGATTGGCCGGAAGATGATCGTTCTAGATGAAATTTAACCACGCTACAGTTGATCTTGGATACGAAGGATTAATCTGTGAAACTGCACCGACAGGTAGAACCTATCTCACGCCTTCGGGCAATAAGTATCCGTCGATCACTTCGGTGCTTGGCATTCTGTCTGAGAATGACATTCGCGAGTGGCGCCAGCGCGTGGGAAAGAAAGAAGCAGATCGAGTATCTCGTGTTGCTGCTTCTCGCGGAACCTCTGTCCATACGTTAGTTGAAGATTATCTCAACAATAAGGAGATCAATCTAGAAAAGGCTATGCCAAATGCCGCAGCTGCATTTAAGTCAATTCAGCCAATTCTAGCAGAACGTCTTAACGACATCTACATTCAGGAAGCTCAGCTGTACTCAGATCATCTGCGAGTTGCAGGCCGATGCGACATTGTAGCCAAGTTCGATGGCGTGCTGTCTATTGTGGACATTAAAACGTCTTCTCGAGTTAAGACAGCAGATGACATCCATAATTACTTTATGCAGGAAACTGCTTACGCAATTATGTTCGAGGAGCGTACAGGAATTCCGATCGTCAATCTTGTGACAGTAATGGCAGTTGACTTCGCGCCTCCGCAGGTATTCAAGGAACACCGAGACAATTGGATAAAGCCTTTGCTAGAAACCATCGAGGAACACCGCAAAAGAAAGCTATTCGGACTTACCAGTAAGTGATATACATATTCTAATGAATCAAAACCATTCGTCATCAAATCCGTTACTTGAGATGTTGAACCAGGAAAAGAAGGCGCAGAATGCCTTTACTGGAAAAGAGATTGCTCATCTGCACGAGTACTATCTTGTGGGCGAAATAGAAGATGCCAGCAAGTACACCGAATGGTTCAACCAGATTCGGCATGCTCCGCCGACCGACATTGTGAAGCTTTACATCAACTCAGAAGGCGGCAGCCTTTGGACCGCGATTCAGTTTATGCGCGTCCTCAAGGAGTGCAAAGCACCAGTGATCGCATCTGTCGAGGGCGCCTGTATGAGCGCAGCGACAATCATCTTTCTGATGTCGGATACCTACGAGATTTCTCCACACTCAATGTTTATGTTCCATAACTACAGTGGTGGAACAATCGGCAAAGGTGGCGAGATGATCGATCAGATCAAGCACGAGCGCGGCTGGTCGGAAAAGCTACTAACAGAGATTTACGAGAACTTCTTGACGAAAGAAGAAGTACGTGCAATCCTCGACAACAAAGATATCTGGATGACTGCAGAAGAAGTCGTTGCACGATTGAACAAGAAGGCAAAAGCGATGAAGAAGCAGGCCACTAAAAAGGGCCTCGACTGAGTTAGGTTAGTACACCTGTTGGCTATCAACGGGTTACAAAATTTTTAGTAGTTTACTTTCTCGGGTAACTATGTAGTATGTTGCCATGATGAAAAACAACGAAACTACTGTTCTTGATGCGGTCTTCGATCTCGAGCGCTCTGCTCGTAAGTCCTCTGACCACTACGCTTTCCGCGTGGGTTACCTCGAGGGTGCGCTGAAGTACTCGATTTCTTCTGGCATGGCTGCCGGGATCAAGGTTACTGATCTTGAAGCTTACGTGAAGTGGGCGAACGAACTGATCGCTCAATCCCTCAAGGATGCGAATCGTTTGGCGCCCCGTTCATAATCAACGGGTTACGTAACTTTCTCGCCTGTACTTTTAGCTCAAACTTTGTAGCATAGTCTTATGATTAAATCTCGCACTTCTGCTTACGTCTTTACCGCCGATCCGCTCAGCGCTGACTCCATGCAGCAGATCAATCTCGTGCAGGCGTCAGTTCGCGCAGTCAATTCTTTCAACAAGCTTACTGGTAATCCTAAGCGTTTCCGCGTATCTCTCAAAGGCCGTCTTGGCAAAAACAATCCTGCTGCTGTCAACTATCAGCGTACTCAGCGCCTTATCAACCGTAGTTTCTACCCTTGGACTAATCCTTACCAGACTATCAAGCTTGCCGATGCGCAGCGCATCGATGTCTACATCCACTCTCGCTAATGTATACCGAATCTGACACCACTCGTAGGCTGATTGCTGCAGGTATTCTGCCAGATCCTAACTATGTGCCGCGTGAAACCACCGTCAACCGCTTTGGTGTGATGATCTGGGACCACAAGACTGCTGGCCACTGCCAAGTTCTTAACGGCGATAGCTGGCGTACTGCGCGCAAGTACAACCAACCTAGGCGTGGTTTTGCGTCTGTTGTCAAGTCTATTGTCGGCTGATCTTACGGTCATGTAGCCCAACGGCAGAGGCAGGAGACTTAAAATCTCTTCAGTGTGGGTTCGAATCCCACCATGACTACCATTTACGATGATTCCAGTAGATCCGGCAGATCGTACTACGCTCGTGCTAACGAAGACTTATCAGTCAACTGGCAGGTTTTTTTCTGCTCGTGCTGCGATTCGTCATCTGATTAATGGCCGAGTTAAAGGAATAGATGCATCTGGTAACTGCGTATCATGGAATGGCGCTGACGTTGAGAATTTAAACGGCGCGGCTAGCTCGCTTAATTGGGCAGATGTCACAATTGATCTTTACCCAGATCAGCCATGTCTGCGCTCTGCACCCAATCATTTGACGGGCGAGGAAACACAGTGGCCAGTGCCAACTATCGTAGTTTGTACTCATCACTTTGGATATCGCGGCATGGGCCATCGCAGTCTTTCGCTTAAGTCAATTTACCACATCTGTCGCGGTGTTTGCCAATACTGCTTGCAGAAGATTCCGTTTGCAGAAGCAACCAAGGATCATATCTTTCCGAAGTCTTTAGGCGGTACGAATGATGACTTCAATGTCGTACTAGCATGCCGTTCTTGTAACTCAGAAAAAGATGCTACATTTCCGTACTACAACGTGAATGGCGAGCAAGTTAAGCCAGTATCCAATAGGCAGAGCGTAGGCTATTTCTTAAGTGATACTAACTTGCGCGAAGAATGGAAACCTTTCCTTTTCATAAATTAATCCTTTACTTTCTTACTACAGCGTGTAGTATGTCTATAAATAAATCGTAATGCAAATTTCAACAGAAACAGTACAATCAGTAAATACGCCACGAGCATGGCGTGTCAGGGGTCAGAAGTAAAGTCGATCTAATCTCGAAATTACTTCTGACCTCTGAACCAAAAGTTCAGAGGTTTTTAGTTTAACTGCCAGACTTCGGCTTCAAGGAGTCCAAACGACCGACATAGGGGGATCCAATCCGCGCCCTGAAAGCGCGATAGGGACCGAAGCAATTCGTTCTTTTTAGATAAAACCGAGCGGCCCCGGACGCTCATTAAAATAATTCGCCGGGCATTTTTTCTTTCCTGCCTGCATTGAAGTACGGGTCCATTCCGGGAAGTCTCAGATGAGACTCTAGGTGCAGTGCGGGATCTGCGCGGTTAGCTCAATGGTTTGAGCACCTCGTTTACATCGAGTAGGTTGGGGGTTCAAATCCCTCACCGCGCACCAGTTTTGCCCCGATAGCACAGCGGTAGTGCAACAGTTTTGTAAACTGTAGGTCGTCGGTTCGAATCCGACTTGGGGCTCCATTTTGAGTGTGTAGTGTAACGGTCAGCACCGGCTAGCCTGCGGGCCATGTGAGTGCGGGTTCGACTCCCGTCACACTCAATTCATTTTAAGTCTAAGTTCAGATAACTGGTCTGAGATAGGGGCTAATTTGCTGCCACAGAATGCGTGCTTGCTTGTTCATTATCGTCCAAGTAAAGAACACCACGCGCCGCCAAGACTTATTCATTTTGACCGAAAAAAAGAGTATCGAGCGCGGCTAAGAGCCAAGCGACGCCTAATCGGTCATTTTATTTCCCCTTGACGGTTGTGGGTCTGATGCCGGCAAGCAGCATATACTGATTAAGTTGCAGTCCCTAGGTTGCCCAAGAGTAAGATTCAGATAAAACCGTCACAATTTTATGGAAGAGTGGCTGAGCGGGTTAAGGCAACGGTCTTGAAAACCGTCGTGGCGTATAGTCGTCACCGTGAGTTCGAATCTCACCTCTTCCGCCAATTTGAGCAAAGCAATGCTGAACCTACGGTGTGTGTCTAGAGCACTCGGCGCCAAGGACAGAGTGTACGCCTATCACTTTTTGCTCATCCAATTTTTAGCCTCCACTTGAGGGTGAACCACAGAGCTGGGGTAGATGAATCCAGCAGGCTATTTGCACTAGTGGTGGAATGGCAGACACGATGGTCTTAGAAGCCATTGCCGCGAGGCGTACAGGTTCAAGTCCTGTCTAGTGCACCAACAATTTTAGGGCCATTAGCTCATTTGGCAGAGCGCCTGATTTGCATTCAGGAGGTGATCGGTTCGACCCCGATATGGTCCACCAATTTATGCCTGCTGGGACCCTGTTTAGAGCGCGCATAACGAGGAGCATGACCTCGAGAGTCCACAAAAACTGCAGGCTCCAATTTATGCCGGCAAGGTCAATCGCGAGACTGGTTCAAATCAGACTAGAGTGTACTGATACCGAAAATGCCGGCACCAATCTCTAATGTTATGGAAATTTACTATAAGACATAAATTTTGTCTTATATCATATAGAAATTTACACGGACGTGGTATAGTGGTTGTGCAGCAGTCTCCAAAACTGCCTTAAGTCGGTTCGATTCCGGCCGTCCGTGCCATTTTAATGGGGTGGTAGCTCAGCTGGTTAGAGCGTCTGCCTGTCACGCAGAAGGTCGCGGGTTCGAGTCCCGTCCATCCCGCCACTTTCCGGATCTATAGCTCAACGGTTCAGAGCTGCTGGCTTTTAACCAGTAGGTTCGGGGTTCAAATCCCCGTAGATCCACCATTTTGCCGCCATCGTCTAACGGTTAGGACAGCGGGTTTTCATCTCGCTAATCGGGGTTCGATTCCCCGTGGTGGTACCAATTTTTGCCTAGTAGCTCAGCGGCAGAGCAGGTGACTGTTAATCACTTGGTCGTAGGTTCGATCCCTACCTGGGCAGCCAAACTATAAATCATTTCATCGGCGCGTAGCACAGCCTGGTAGTGCACTTGCTTTGGGAGCAAGCCGTCGGGGGTTCGAATCCCTCCGCGCCGACCATTTCATTGGCCCATTGTGTAATGGTTAGCACAGCTGACTTTGACTCAGCTAGTTGGGGTTCGAGTCCCTGTGGGCCAGCCACGGTCTTGTAGCTCAGTTGGCAGAGCAACGTCTTGATAAGGCGTGGGTCACTGGTTCAAATCCAGTCAGGACCACCATTTTGCACTTGTAGCTCAAACGTACAGAGCAATCGGCTACGAACCGGAAGGTTGCAGGTTAGATTCCTGCCAAGTGCGCCATTTTTCTACGGGGTTCGTGAGGTAACGGTAGCCTACCTGCTTGTGACGCAGGGTGTACGGATTCAAGTTCCGTCGATCCCACCATTTTACAGAGAGTTAAGGGCACTGCTACCAGACGATCGTGGTAGGTTCCATAAGTAATACGTCCAAAGTATCTATGCATGGCTAAACACTCTCTACCATTTAGCAGAAGCCCAGTTGTTCGTAAAACAGGAGCCGGTGTAATCGTGTAGACGTTGTTCAACGGGTAACCGTGCGCGGGATAATCGGGTGCTGCTCTTTACTTTATGAAAAAACCTGAAAACCTATCACAGATACTGTTAGTTATTCTGGCTGTCATCGCGGATATTTTCCTGATAGTCAACGTCATCCATCACTGGTAAAATGAAAGCATTACTAATTTTACTTTTAGCTGCTACTTTAACTGGCTGCGTCCATGCACCAAGGCATCATATCCCAAGAGTCAAATACTATGAGCTATACGTGCCCTGGCCTTCACTTCATCGCGAAGTAATTCCGTATCGTAGCAAAGACTATATCGGCTACATTGATCACCGCGGAACACTCCATGTATGGCCAGTCAGATAATAACTAAACTAGTACAATTCTTATTTCTTTCTGTTTTGGTGCCAGCTGCAATCTCGCTATTTTTGATTGTAGCTGTTACACTAACAGCGAGTATTGGAGTAGGATTTTTAGTTCTATTCCACAGATTGGTCTCGTAGCTCAATGGTTAGAGCAGAGGACTCATAATCCTTTGGTTGTGGGTTCAAGTCCCTCCGGGACCACCATTAACTTGGCACAACAGTAATAGTAATTCTTACCTTGTTGGGTGCAACTGGAACAAATACAGTAATTGTGAGAGGCGAGCTTTCTGCAGTACCAGCTGAATTATTTGCTACAACTTTATAAGTTCCAGCATCTGAAGCTTGAATTCGATCAAACGTTAGGTTATCCGAGATTCCAACCCAGACGTTATTCTTATACCAATTGAATGTCATCGGTGTTGTACCTTCTGCACTGGCAGTAAGAACAACCCTTGAATTTAAAGTAACTGTTCGTTCAGTTACTACGGGTTCTGTATTTGACGTAGTTTGAGAAAGCACTAATGCGCTCAAGCCTACTAATACTAAGCCAAGTAAAAATATTTTTTTCATCATAAATTATCTATGCTCAGACTATTGTAAAAAAATTGTAAAAATTGAAATCTGCATAGATAAATTATTCACTAAGCGGTAGTAGCTCAGTTGGTAGAGCGCCATCCTTCCAAGCTGGTTGTCGCAGGTTCGAATCCTGTCTGCCGCTCCAACTTCTATGATTGCTCATATTCTTGGCAACGGTCCATCAAAACTAAATTTTCGAGGATTTCCTGTGGGTGATATCTACGGGTGCAATCTTGCAGATGCTGATCGCAATCTGACAGCGACTTTTATCATGGACAAGGTAGTTTTGGTTCATATGCAGAACAATAATTTGCGACTCAATTTTCCTATTATTATTTCCGAGTCGTTGGCAAATATTGCACGGCGCTGTAATCCTAGGCCAGAAGTACTCGATACAATTTCGGCTGAGATTCAGAATGGCGAATCTACTGGCCACCATGGCGTGATGTATTTACTCAAGAAAGGCTATACAGAAATCCATATGTGGGGTTTCGACTCACTTTATACCGAATCAATTGCATCAGACAGTCACACAAAGATTCCAGAAGGAATTCACTGGGATGACAATTGGAAACGGTGGAGAGTTAACTGGGATAAGATTTTTAACTCAGAACTTGGCAAAAAGTGCAAGTTTGAGATTCATCGGTCCTCGTAGCTCAACCGGAAAGAGCACCGTTTTTCTAAATCGGTGGTTGTGGGTTCGAATCCCGCCGTGGACGCCATTTTACAGGAGGGTGGATCGATTGGTAAGACAGGAGTTTCATAAGCTCTTTTATGCGAGTTCAAATCTCGTCCCTCCTACCATTTTACTGGGCCTGTTCTGGATTCTATTCAGTGACAGACTTATTGTAAGCAAGCATGGTTGCTGGACCATTCAACATCAGCAAAAACACAAACGGCATCTCAAATGTCATCGAGGCTATCTTCGGTACTCGTACTGAAGAACTTCAGCTCGCAGCCTAAGAAACTGTGACCGATACGTCATCCGATTCTCGCTGAGTCGACGGTCGTCATCAAGCGAGACTGATCTTCAAGAATTGTGGCTCGGTAGAAGAATCAGTATACTCTAGCCATTACGTCAGGCGAGTTGATAGCGACATCGCTTGGCATGATTAAAGCTATCTAAGCTTGTAGAAAACGATCGGAAAAGCACTGAACACACGGGTTCGACTCCCGTCAGGTCCACCACTTTAAGTCGTCTTTGGTAGCTTGCGAAGGCAAACCACTCCTTCGACAAGAATTACTTCAAACTTGTCGCCGTTTTCAACGCGCAACAGATCTGGGCTAATTTCGTCGTCGAAGAAGATCGAGCCATCACTCGCAAGTCTGATGATGTATCCGCTGAATAGCATTTGAGCTATTTATCCAAAAAATTCCATTTTTTTGTTTACAGACGCAAGAATCAATGTATGATCTATGCTGTTCGATTGACATTTTACACTTTTGTGACGGAATAAACCTTTCTCATGGGGTTAACGTATGACGGCGGCGAAGAGCTGCTGTCAGTTCCGGAATTCGATAGTAAGTAAGGTACTACGCTGAGGCCTAGGTTGGCCAACCGAAGCTACCAGAGGTATGGTTCGTAAGCTTGAATATCAATGACAAGCGAACCATTACGGTGCGACGGCACCATCTGACTGAATAACTGAAATCGACGTTCTTGGATGGAGGTAATCATTAGTCCTCCCAATTTTTACTTTCGAGGCTTGATCTCCTCGAAACCCTCTCCCTTAGCAGCATTCACTAATCTATTGTCTGCACGGATGTTCGGTAGGGAACAAATGCTGGT
>Ga0208783_10000465_pt1 | contig 25083 bp, 19 predicted proteins | sample DEB19_08_DNA_2_FD_184529 | JGI IMG/M metagenome (GOLD analysis project Ga0208783, IMG submission 184529) | Aqueous microbial communities from the Delaware River and Bay under freshwater to marine salinity gradient to study organic matter... | ecosystem: Environmental > Aquatic > Marine >...
GAGCACGGTCTTGGTCCGAGTCTCGGGAACCTGCACGGTGACCGTGCGGGTCTTCGTCTCGGTCCGCGGAACGCGCTTGTTGACCGTGTAGGTCCGCTCACGCGTTTCGGTGGTGTACTCGGTCGACGTGACCGTCTTCATCTCGGTCACGTACTGACGCTGATACACCGTCTTGGTGCCGCCGCAGGCCGCGCCGGCATCACCACAACCACCACAGGCACCGCCGCTGACGACGGCGCCTTCACAGCCACCGGCACAGCCGCCGCTGCAGGCACCGCAGTCCTTCGCCCACGTGCTGGTGCACAAGGCGACGACGGCGACAGCCGGCAGGAGGCAGGACAGAACTTTGCGAATCACGCAAACCTCCAAAAAGGAAAGGAAACAGGAAGAGACTCGAGCAGGTTTTTCGCACGCGCCCGAACGTCGGTCGGTCGAAGAGACCTTTCTCTTGCGACGACCGAACGACTCGGCCGCCTGATAAGTTGGATAGATTACGTTGAGTTGAGGGGCTTTCAAGCGTCTGGCTCCGAATTTTCGCGACACCCCCTCCCGCGGGCGGTATTTGGCCGGAAAACCACACTCTTGCCACGTACCAAGTGTCAGGGACCGCGATGTGAGAAGACCGCACTACCCAGCCGCGCGAGCAGCCACAGGGTGCCGAGGGGCAGGACGATTGTGGAAATCGTGAAGTAGATCGCCAGGTTCACGATCGATTCCCCCACTGATCCAACTGTCTCGTACAGGCGCTGGGCGCGATCGCCGACATAGTCGACGGGATTGAATCGCTCATACCACGGCTTCTCAGTCTCCTCCGCCTCGACGGCCTCGAGGCGCTCGGTCGTGGTCGCCACCGCCGCCGCTGCTTCCTGGTAGCCCGCCTCGAGAAACCGCGCCGCGACAAGCTCGTCGAGGCAGGCGGCCGCCGGGATCGCAAGCCGGGCGAAGAGCGCAAGCACAAACAATCTCTTCGCCCAGCCCAAGACGGCCTGCCGGCGCGGGCCCGTCGTGGCAGCCGCGGCCGCGATGGCCAGCGCGGCCGGAAGCAGAAGCCACCAGCCCAGGGCCCGGCTGATCTGCAGCCCCAGCCGCTGCACCCCGAGTGCCGTCGTGCTCGTGAGCAGGAGGGCCCCATACTGCTCGACGAGATCGTTGATCGGGTCCAGCGCCTGGCCGATGCCGATGCTCCCGCCGGGCCCGAGGCTGAAGCTGATTTCGGAACTTTGCGCGAGCGAGATCGCGCTATCGAGCCCGCGGGTGGCGGCGAGTGCGGCGAGCGTGCGGGCAAACGAAGCCTCGAGATAGGCCGCGCCCCTGGCGTCGGCCCACGGAGCGACTCCCGCCACCGCGGCGACCGCGACGCCGCCCAGTAGCAGGGCCCAGGCGGCGGGTTCTCGGAGGTGTTCTGGCAGACCCCCGAGCCAGCGGCCGTTCCACAGCCGCGTCCAAGTGTCCTCGTGCTCCGGCATCGTGTTTTCTCCTGCGCAGGCCTTGGGTGACCAGGGTGCTTTCTACCATTCGAGAAGGAAGGAAGGTGCGACCATGGAGACGGTGGACGACATGCTCCACGGCGCGGTGCGGCTGCTCGTGACCGCCAGCCCCGGCGACACCGTGCTGGAAGCCACTCGGCGCATGAACGAGGAGCACGTGGGGTCGGTGCTCGTGATGGAGGGGGTACGGATCGTCGGGATTTTTACCGAGCGCGACGTGCTCCGCCGCGTCGTGAGTGCCGGGCTGCCGCCGGAGCGGACGCGCGTCGCCGATGTGATGACGACCGATCTCGTCTGCTGCCCGCCCACCGCCCGCATCGACGACGTGGCCGAAGTGATGCGCAGCCGTCGCATTCGCCACGTGCCGGTGGTGGATGCCGAGGGGTTCGTCGTCGGCCTGGTGTCGATCGGCGACGTGAACGCCTGCCGCTACAGCCGCTGCGAAGTGGCGCTGCATCAGGTCGAAGACTACGTCTGGCGCCGGGCGTGACTCGAAGGATAGGCCTGCGCCCGTCTGTTTCGTGACAGGCTGAAGCCTGTCCTACTTCAGCATCTCCTGGAACGCGGGCCGGAGGATGCTCGCCCGGCGTGCGTTGCCGATCGTGCTCGGATGCTGGAGGTCGTCCATGAAGCAGACGGGGTCGGGCGTGCCGTCCGGCCCGAGGCATGCGGCATTCGCGTCGAGGTATCGGAGGCGGGCGTCGCCCGAGGCGTCGATGAACGCCTGCACGGCGTCATTCGCCGCGGTCTGGCTGTCTCGCTGCTCCCAGCGCTTGATGCTCGGGGCGATGGCGAGGAACGCGATCGTGATGTCGGGAGAAGCCTGCCGCAGGTTCGCCACGAACCGAGCGAAGGCATCGTGAACGTCCGCCGCCGAGGCGCCCGCGGCGATGTCGTTGGTGCCCGCCGACACGACCACCGCCCTTGGCTTGGCGGCCGCGATGAGCCGCGGGGCGAATTCCGCCAGCTCCGACAGGCGGCACCCTCCCACGCCACGATTGACGATGTTCATGCCCGGAAAATCATCGACGAGCGTCGTCCACATCCGGATGTTCGACGACCCCACGAGGCAGATCCCGCCCGGCATGGGCGGCTGCTCTCGGTCGCGGTCCGCATACGCCGCCAGTTCGTCGTCCCAGCGGGTGGGCGGTGGCCCGGCCGCCGGCGTCGCCGCGGTGGCGGGCGCGGCCGGTGCTGCACGCTGCGGGCCGGCCGCCGTGGCAGCCGCCCGTTTCACGAGCGGCTTCGCGAACACCTGCTTCCAGTCGGTCGCCATGTTCACCACCTGCCAGCCATATGTGGCGGCCGCGTCGAGTGACTCATTCGTCGGCTCCCCATACGCCATCTCACGCTCGGCGTCGTCGTGCAGGACGAGCAACTGCAGATTCGGGCGCGGGCTCGATTGCGACCAGCGCAGCATCTCCACGTCGCCGCCGGTGCCGACATTGCCGGCGGCGAAGATCGGACGTCTGCCGATCTGCTCGCCGATGCTCACGGGCTTGCGGCCCTCGTCGTTGAGCACCTCGAGGTTTGGCTGCACCACGAGCGCGAGCCGCCGGTTCGGCGAGGCCCCGGGCGGCAGCGGCTCGGCCGGCTCGACGTCCCGCAGTTCGCTGGTCGACCGCGACGCAATCACGTGCTCGGGGCCGATGCCATACCACGCCGCGGCGGCGGGCCGCATGAAATGAACCCCGCTGCCCGAACAGATCCACACCGTGAACGCGTTCGCGCGCAAGAGCGCCACGAGTTCCTTCATCGGCTGGAACGTGACGTCGCCAAACGGCACGCCGAACACGGGATGCCGGGCCGTGGCGAGAAACTCGCGCACGTCCGCCTCGAGGCGATCCTCGGGGACGCCTGCGAGTGTCGTGAAGGTGAGGTCGGCGAAGAATTTCTTGCCGAGCCGGCGGACGAAGTCGAGGTCGCCGCCGACGAGCGTCGTGTAAGGCTCCTCGTGAGCCAGATCCGGATGCGCGGCCACGAACTTTCGTACGCGGTCCACAAGGAACGCCCCATGCACGATCGGCTTCTCGCACACGAGCGTGCCATCGTGGTCGAACACGGCCACCCGCTCCTCGGGCGGCACGAAGGTGGGTGCGCCCGGCCGGGTTACATCGGCGAGAAAGGCGAGAATTTTTCGCTTCGTGGGGCCATCATTCCAGCTCGGCAGCGGATCGGCGAGCGCGGAAGGAGCCGCTACGCCGGGCACGGCCGGCGCCGCCGGCGGGCCGGGGGGCGCGACGGTGCGGGCGAAGATGATGGCGCCGGCGATGGCCGCGGCGAGCGCGAGGAAGGGCTTCGCATCGGCGAGCGGGCCGCCCGAACCGCTGCTTGCCGGGGATGCTCCGGGCGTGTCGCCGCCGCCGGTCGCGTGCGATCGTTCGTCGGAATGCATGGCGGTCTCCTCGATCGAACCCCGCAGCGATTGCGGGAACAGGCCGCCACTGTACCCTACTGGGTGTGCCGGTTCATCCGCGCCGCTGTCTCGGGGATTTCTCAACCGCCGGAGTGTTCACCGATGCTTCATCGCCTGCATGCCCCTCTCCTCGCCTGCGTGGCACTGGCCTGTGCCACCGTCACCGCCCGCGCCGACGTGTCGCTCAACAACATGTTCGGCGACCACATGGTGCTCCAGCAGGGCATCAAGAACAAAGTCTGGGGGAAGGCCGATCCCGGTGAGGCGGTCACCGTGACGCTCGGCGGGCAGTCGAAGACGGCGACGGCCGGCGCCGATGGCGCCTGGCACGTGGCCCTCGACCCGGTCATGGAATACGGCGGCCCGCACACGCTCACCGTGAAGGGCAAGAACACCGTCACGTTCAACGACGTCTTGATCGGCGAGGTCTGGGTCTGCTCCGGGCAGTCGAACATGCAGTGGAGCGTGAACCAGGCGAACGATCGCGACCTCGAGAAGGCCGCCGCGAAGTTTCCGCTCATCCGATTCGTCTCGGTGCCGCAGGTCGGCGTGCAGGAGCCGCAGTGGAACTTCAATGGTGCGTGGCACACCTGCTCGCCTGAGACGGTGGGTGAGTTCTCGGCCGTGGGCTATTTCTTCGGACGGCAATTGCACCAGACGCTCGGCGTGCCGATCGGCCTCATCGACAACGCCTGGGGTGGCAGTGCGGCCGAGGCGTGGGTGAAGCGCGACAAGCTCGCCGCGCATCCTGTGCTCAACGTGTTGCACGAGAAGTGGCAGAAGGAGGAGGCCGACTTGGAGAACGCGAAGGCCGAGTTCGAGAAGAAGATGGCCGAGTGGACAGCTGCGGCGACGAAGGCCAAGGCGGAGGGCAAGCCGGAGCCGGGCGGCAAGCCGGACCCCAGACAGCACCTGGACGGCCGCATGAAGGGCAACGCCCGCCCCGGCAATATCCATTCGGGCGTGCTCGCGCCCTCGGTCGGTTACGGGATCAAGGGCGCCATCTGGTATCAGGGTGAATCAAACGCCGGCCGGGCCTACCAGTATCGCGAGCTGTTCCCGTTCATGATCCAGTCGTGGCGCGACGAGTGGGGGCTCGGCGACTTCCCCTTCTATTGGGTGCAGCTCGCCGACTTCAAGGCGGAGAAAGCCGAGCCCGCCGACAGCGACTGGGCCGAGCTCCGCGAGGCGCAGACGATGACGATGAAGAAGCTGCCGAACACGGGTGAGGCCGTGATCATCGACATCGGTGAGGGGAAAGACATCCACCCCAAGAACAAGCAGGACGTCGCCAAGCGGCTCGCCCGCTGGGCGCTCGCCGAAACATACAAGGTGCCGGCGATCCCCTGCCGCAGCCCGCTCTACAAGAGCATGGAGAAACAGGGCGCGAAGATCGTACTCACGTTCGACAACGTGGGCGCGAAGGCCGCCGACTGGCGGCCGTTCGACGTGGCCGACCCGGTGGGCTTCACGATCGCGGGCGCCGACAAAAAGTTCGTGGCGGCCACGGCAAAGATCATGCCCGACGGCAAGATCGAGGTCTGGAGCGACGCCGTGGCGGAGCCTGTCGCCGTGCGCTACGCCTGGGCCGACAACCCGGTGTGCAACATGTACTCGGCCGCGGGCCTGCCGCTGACACCGTTCCGCACCGACGATTTCCCGGGCGTCACGGCCGAGGCGAAGTAGTCCCGTAGGAGAGATACCCCCGACTCCGGTACACTCGCCATCACACTCAAACCATGGAGGGTTTCAGCCGTGAGCCGTTTTTGCCGTCTGCGCCGTGGTCTTCTCGGTTCGCTGCTCCTGCCGGCCGTCGCCGGCTGCGGTTCTGCCACGGTCGATGAGGCCCGCATCGACGTGCCGGCCCGTGTCACGGCCTCGGCCGATCCGACGCAGCGGGCGCTACGGCCCGTGCCCGACGTGATCACGAAGCCGAAGCCGTTTCGGCTCCCCGACGTGATCGGCGCGGTGCCCTCGCTCGAGCCGGTGACCATGGCTCCTCGCAACGGCCTCGTGCTCCCCGCGACTGCGCGCGGAGTGCCCGCCGTGGGAGTCCCCACGCCGCTCGACTTTCCGCAGGGCCGCCCGGCCGTCGAGGAGGTTGCCGCGATGCTTCGCGAGTATCTCGCGGCCTTCAATCGGCACGACGCGGCGGCGCTCGCAGCGCACTGGACGCCCACCGGCGAGAACGTCGACCTCGACACAGGTGAGACGACCCGCGGCCGGGAGGCGGTGGCCGACGTGTTTGCGACGCTGTTTCAGGCCGACGAAGGCGCGCTGATCGACATCGACATTGAATCGATTCGCCCGCTCCGCGACGACGTCGCGGTCGTCGATGGCGTCACGCGCATCGCGTTCACGGACTCCCCCGCTGCGCATGGCGCGCCGGCCGGCAGCCGGTTCTCCGCCGTCGTGGTCAAGGAGAGCGGCCGCTGGATGCTCGAGAGCGTGCGCGAGGCGTCGCTGGCGACATCGCTCGCACCGGCGCCCACGCCGGCCCGGCCGATCGACGCGCTCGCATGGCTCGTGGGCGCCTGGGAAGACGCCGGCGAGGGCGTGACGGCGAGCACGCAGTGCTTCTGGAATGCGGACCGCTCGTTTCTCGTGCGGAGTCATGTGGTCACGTTCGATGCGGCCGACGCCGTGCGGCCGGTGGCGGGCGACGACTCGATCCCCGGCCTCCTGCCGCCCGGCTCCGGGCCCCGGCGTGAGATCACCGAGATCATCGGCTGGGATCCCGAGCGATCGCAGCTCCGCTCGTGGCTGTTTACGTCGGAGGGGCGGTTCGCCGAGGCCACGTGGACGCCCGAGGGCGATGCCTGGCGCGTCCGCTTCGAGGGCCAGGGAGCCGATGCGGGCCAGGCGGGCAGCGTGGTGATCGAGCGGCTCGGCGCCGACGACCTCGCGATCCGCTGCGATGCCGACGGCCTCGCCGACGTGATCCCGCCGGCCTGCGACTTCATGCGGACCGCCCGGCTCGGTGCCCCCGAATAGCGGCCTCCCCATGCGCCGCACGCTCGAGTTCGCGGCCAATGCGTTTCCGCTCTGGGTGCTCGCGGCCTGCGCGCTCGCCCTGTTTCAGCCTGCGTGCTTCACCTGGTTTCGGGGTGAGGCGATCGTCGTCGGTCTGGCCGTGATCATGCTCGGCATGGGCATCACGCTCTCCGTCGACGATTTCGCCCGCGTGGCCACGCGGCCCGGCACGGTCGCCGCCGGATTCGTGGCCCAGTTCCTCATCATGCCCACGGCCGGCTGGCTCGTCGCCACGCTCTGCGACCTGGAGACACCGTTCGCCGTGGGCCTGATCCTCGTCGCCTGCTGCCCGGGCGGCACCGCGTCGAACGTCGTCACCTACATCGCCCGGGCCGATGTCGCCCTCTCGGTGCTCATGACCACCTGCACTACGCTCGGTGCCGTCGTGCTCACGCCGCTGCTCACGAAGCTGCTCGCCGGCCGCCTCGTGGAGGTCGATGCCTGGGGGCTGTTTTTTTCGACGCTCCAGGTCGTCGTGCTCCCGGTCGCGGCGGGCGTGGCGATCAACCGCTGGCTCCCGGGCGTGGTGCGTGCCGTGCTGCCAGTCGCGCCCCTCGTGAGCGTGATCACGATCGCGCTGGTCTGCGCGAGCATCATCGGGCAGAACGCCGCCGCGGTGATGACGAGTGGCCCGCGCCTCCTCGCGGCCGTTGCGCTCCTCCACGGTTTCGGCTTCGGCGTCGGATACCTCTTCGCCCGCCTCTTCGGCTACGACCGGATCGTGGCGCGCACGATCTCGATCGAGGTCGGCATGCAAAACTCCGGCCTCGGCGTCGTGCTCGCGCAGAAGCACTTCCCCGCCGAGCCACTCACGGCCGTCCCCTGTGCGATCTCGAGCGTCGTGCACTCGGTGATCGGCAGCCTGCTCGCCGGCTGGTGGCGCACGCGGCCGTAGGACAGGCTTCAGCCTGTCTCAACTCGCCCAACCCGGCTTCGGGCTCCCCATATCCCGTCGCCGGACGTTCGCCTCCGCCCTCCAGGCTCCGGCTCACTCGGATTTGCCTGCGCTGCGCCTGGCGTATGTCGCGCCGTCGCCGCCGTCCCGGCGTCGGCAACGGCTTACGGTCGCCGGGCAAAGCCCGTCTCCCACACGCGAACGTCCAGGGCCGGAGGCCCGGGTGATCACCAGCCGACGGAGGTCGGCCAAGCGAACAACGGCACGATGCCGGGTGTTCGCGTGAAGATGGCTGCGCTGGTCAAATACGCCGGCTCCCGGGACACGGGGAGCCCGAAGCCTCCTCAACTGGAAAGGGGGAGGCGGCGGAGACGGTCGGTGCGATGCGGAAGAGCCGAAGGGCAGATACGCGGCTTACTCCAAGCGCACCATCTCAGTTGAGACTGGACTAGCGATCGCCCTCGGCGATGGAGCAGCGTACCGCCGGCTCAGACGCCGGCTTGGGTGAGTCGACGACAGTGAACGAGAGCCCATCCAACCCCGCAGCCTGTCCTACTTGCGGCCTTCCGGGCGGGAGGTCGCCATCTGGGGACGCTTCACGAAGTAGATCTTCGGGTCGTCCACCACCCACGGCGTGCTCCACGTCTTGCCGTCGTCCATCGTGCACACGTTGTAGAAGAAGGTCTTCAGCCACTCGGTGCGGTAGCCGTAGGGGAACTGCGACGTGATGTGGTCGTCCATCGTCAGGTCGTCGACACCCTGGCTCGCGAAGAAGTGGATCATGCCGTCGGGCGTGAACGAGAGGCCGAGCGTCCACCAGCCGAGCTGGTCCTCGGGAATCGAGGGACCGCGGATCTCGCCGCCGTTCTTGCCGCTGCGCACGCGGATGTAGGCCTGCTGCGGGAGGTTCTTCTTGGGGTTGGCCTTCTCGTAGCAGATGAACATGCCCGGCCAGTATTCCTCGAGGCCCCACTTGCCCTCGTCGGGGTGGTCGTCACCGGTGATGATCGCGTGCGTGAAGCAGCCGGCGCGGAAGCCGAATGACGGGCCGTTCCGCTTCTCCCACTGCTCAAAGGGCGGCAGGTAGACGCGCGTCACGATGCTCGGGCTGTCGGCCACGGAGATCCCGCGGCCGATCGAGCGGCTGGCGGCGAAGATCAGGTCGTCCTGCTGCATCTGGTAGGTGACGCGGCCCGGAATGCCGGCGTGGAGCGACGAGATGAGGAGGCCGTGCGTGCTTCCCTCGAGGCCCGGGCTCGGCAGGGCGATCCGCTTCACGACGTCGGGCGTGCCGCGCTTCGGTCCTTCGAACCAAAGGCGGTTGGTGCTCTTGCCCATCGGGCTCCGCATCCGCTTGTCCTGCTCCTCCGAGCTCTTGGGGTGGTTGTAGTTCCACGTCCACTTTTCGTCTTCGAAATCGTCGGTGGCGCCCTTCGCCAGCGCGCCCGTGCCCGGCACGAGGACGGGTTTCTTGGTGACGACGGCCTTCGCGGGTGTATCGGCGGCGTGGCCGACGGCCACAAACAGCATGGCCCAGGCGATGCCCGCCCCGAGAACCTGCAACGTGTGAGAGGAGCGAATGGAAGCAACCATGGACGAAACCCCCCGCGTGAGACTTTGCCGAGCCACGCTTCGGGCTATCGGCCTCCGGGCGGCGGCGAGTGGAACTCGGGCTTACCGCACGGATGCAGTCGAGCCTGCTTGCCGCCCTTCCCCAGCCTGCCCGGTCGGTGGCCGGAGGGCAGATCCAGGCAAATTCCTCTGGAAAAACGCCCCCGTGCCCGTCACAACCCCCGCCGAGTTTTGCCGCTTCGCACACCAGCCCGAGTCTTTGCACCATGCGTCTTGCGACCGTGCTCCTGCTCTTCTGGGGATCGACGTGCCTCGTCACTCGCGCAGCCGAAGATTCATCCACGCGTGTGTCGCGTTCGCACATCCAGCCCGTCGGCGAAATTGCGGCGGCCGAGCGTTCCACGCCGTGGGCCGGGCTTGTCACGGCGCGGGCCCCCGCGGTGCTGCGGGAGCAGTTCCGGCTCGAGCGCGGCGCGGGGCTCGTGGTCGAGTCGGTCGCCCCCGGCTCCGTGGCGGAGCGGGCGGGCCTCAAGCGCCACGACGTGATCGTCTCGATCGACGGGCAGCTGCTCCTCCTGCCCGAGCAGTTCGTCACGCTTCTTGAAGCCTCGGGCGACGACGCGCCGCTCGAATGCCGCGTGCTCCGCGGTGGCGTGGAAACGATGGTGTCGCTGCGAAAGGCCGCGGTATCCGCCCCCGCCGCGATGGGCCTGCTCAAGCCGGCGGAATCGGCGCTCGCCCTCGTCCCCCGCAAGCAGCCGTTCGTGGCCACCGTCACGCAGTCGCCCGATGGGTCGCTGCAACAACGCGACGCCGACTACCTCGTCAAGCTCACCGGCGGCGCCGAGCCCAGGCTCCTCGTTCAAGATGGCCGTGGCCGCATCATCTTCAACGGGCCGATCGATACGCCCGAGCAGCGGAGCCTCGTGCCGCCGGAGGTTCGCAGCCGGGTGGAGGGGCTCGAGCGGTTGGTCGCTCAGCAGCAGGCCATCAAGGAGGCGACGGGCGTCGCCGGGGCTCCGAAGCCCGCCAAGGCGCGGATCGGCTCGCTCGACATCCAGCCGGTCGAGATCCGCTGAGCCTGTGGCTCAGAACTTCACCTCGGCCACGTCGCTCGACCAGCTGCCGCCTGCCGACCGCGAAGAACCTCCGCCGAAGCCGCCGCCTCCGACCATGGATCGCCATGGATCCGGGCCGGTGAACGTGCCGCGCGGCAACGAGATCACCCACGGCCCCGCGCCGCGCGACATCCGCTCGAAGGCGTCCTGCATCTGCCGGCGCTGGATGTCCTGCATCCGGCGTTGCCGCCGGCGCTCGGCCTCCGCCGTCGCGATGGTATAGGCCTCGCGGGCCTGGGCGGCGGCCTCGGCGGAAGCCTTGATCGAGTCTTCGTAGCGTTGCCGGGTGAGCAGGCTCTTGGCCTGTTCGAGCGCGGCCGTCGCGGTGCGAACGTCGGCGGAAACGCCCTCGGCATACCACGCCGCCGCGCGGCGCACGAGGCTGTCTGTCTCCTCGATGCCGGCGAAGGCCTGCCTGGCAAGCCGCTCGTCTTCAGTGGCCAAGTCGGCGGCGCGGGCTGCGGCCGCATCGGCCGCGTCGATCACGCGGGCACACTGCAGGAGGTCGGGCCGCTCGGCGGCCATGCCCCGCTCGGCGAGCTGCACCAGCCGGCCCGCCTCGCGGCACTGTTCGTTGGCCCGCACGCGGTCGGTCCGCTGCCGCTCGAGCTGCTGTTCGAGGTCTGTGATCCGCTGAGCCGACGCCGTGGCCCGTTGCGGCAGGGATGCCCGCAGGCCGTCGAGTTCCTGCCGCCGGTCGGTCACGGCCGTCTGGCAGCCCTCGACCCACGTCTCCTGCCGCACCGTCTCCTCGAGGAGCGCGAGTGCCTTGAAGTAGTGCTGCCGTGGCGTCGCCGCCGCCTCCTGGGCCTCGGCGATCATCTGGCGGATTCGCTCGATCCCTTCATCAGCCTTGGCGACGTTGTCGGCGAGATCAGACCACGAGCTTTCCGCATACGCATCCGCGAGGTGCTCGAGCGCCCGCACGGTTGCCGCCCGGCGGCCGACGAGCGCCTCGAGCCGCGTCACGCAGCCCGGCAGCAGGTCGTCGATCTTTGCCTTGGCGGCCACGATGCTCTCGAGGATCGCGATCGCCTCGGCGGTGTGCCGCTCCGCATGCTCAAGATGCGCGACCGCGCCTGCGGTCTCGCCGGCATCGAGCAGCTGCGCGGCGAGGCCGAGGTGCTCACGGGCCTTCGCGACATGCACCATCGGGTCGGCGCCCGGCTCGGCGAGCAGCCAGCCTTCCGCCCGCTTGGCCCGAATCTTCTGCTCCGCGTCGTCCGCGGCAGCGGCCGCCTTGAGCCGCCGATCGTCGGCGGCCTCGAAGGCATCGAGCCGGCTGCCGAGTGTCTCGAGTTCCGTGAGCGCACCCTCGAGCCTGCCGCGCGCCTCGACCGGGTCGCTCTCCAGGTCGTGCCGAGCGAGCGCGAGGCTACGGCTGGCGGCCGCCGTCGCGGCCTGAAAGGGGGCGCCGGAGCGACCCCGCGTGGAGAGCTGTTCGATGCGGGCCGTGGCTGCGGCCACGCCTGCATCGAGCTCGTCGGCAAGGGCCCGCGAGGTCTCGTGGGCCTGTTCGAGCACGTCGAGCGGCGCCCGGCACTCCCCGGCCACGTCGGCGAGCGGGGGCCGCGCGTCGGCCGAGTCGAGCAGGCGGATGCAGTCGTCGGCGGCCGCGGTGCCCAGAAACCACTCGGAATCGACCCGTTCCTGGGCCTTCTCCCACACGTCCATGAGCCCGAGCCAGCGTTCACGGTAGCGGCGGATCGCCCCCTGCACGGCGTCGTAGGCAGAGCGGGTCTGGCCCTGCATCGGCGTCTTGAAGTCGGGGTCGGTGTGCGGCAGGAGTCGATGCCGCTCCTGCTGCGCGTCGAGCAGGTCGGAGAGGGCCACGACCTCCTCCTTGAACGTGGCGAGCTTCTGCCGCGCCTCGGCGACGCGGCTGTCGTGCCGCGACTGCTGGTAGAGGAATGCCCCGAGGGCGCCGAGGGCGCCAAGCCCCAGGACGGAGAACGGCAGCGTGCGGGTGCGAAACACCCGCGCGGCCTCGAGCCGGGCGACGTCGCGATCCTTACGATCCTTGACCCAGCGTTCCGTCGCCTCGACGAGGGCGGCGAGTCCGTCGTCGTAGAGGCCGTCCTTCGCGCGGGGCACGAACGCCTTCGCAATCAGTTCCGCTTCGATCGTCTGGGGATCGAGCCCGCTCGACACCTCGAGGGCCCACGGGGCGCGCATCGCGATCGTGCGGCCTTTCGTGTCGAGCACGATCGTCACGTCCCCGGCCGGATCGTAGCCGGCAGATGGATCGCCCTCTTCCTGCCGCCAGCGGTCGACGAGTGTTTCAAGCAGGCTGCGGGCCGACTGTCCGTCGCGGGCATCACCGATCACGATCACGCGGTAGTCGCGGCCCGTCGCCTGCTTCGCGGCGTCCACCGCCGCCTGCACCTTGGCGAAGGAGTCGGCCGTGCCGGCGACGAACACCCGCCGCGTGTCGGTCGGTGCGATGCGCGGCGGCTCGTCGCCCCACGATGACGCAGCCATAGACATGGCCAGCAGTGCCGCGATCACCGGCAGTGACGATCCTGGACTGTTCGAGCGCATGATTCCTCCTCAGTGGCAAAGGCTGGCCACGGTAGGTGTAGCACCGGCTCGCGGGCGGCAAAAGTCGCCGCATCGCGATGCGCTTTAGCGGCCGAAGTCTTCAGCCGTCGGGCGCGACGACCCCTGGGGAAAGAGGCTCGGCCGTGGAGCCGCGGTGCGCGGGGTGGGCTGCGCCGGCAGGGGCCGGCCACCCGCCGGGATGCCGGGGCGGGCGGCGGCGCCATTCGGCAGCGGCCGCGGCTCGCGGGGCCGGCCGGCATTGAGATCGGCCTTCGGCGCCGTCGCGCCGTAGCCCTGCCGCACAGCGGGGGCGCCTGCGCGCACGCCGCCGGTGAGCGGGGGCGCCCGTCCTGGTGGCACGGCGGGAGGTTTCGCGGCAGGTTTTTTTTCCGCGTCGTCGGCGGGTTTGCGCGGTGGCGGCTCGTCGTCGGGCGCTCCCGGCAGGATCAGCACGTCGTCGGCGGGTGGCGGAGCCTCGCGGGTCGGGCCGGCCCCGGCCGCGTTGCGCGGTCGGCCTGTGAGGGGATCGAGCCCGGAATTCTGCATGGTGTCGACGCGCTCGCGGCGCATGCGCGTCCGGGCGGCTTCGGCCTCCCCCTCGTCGATGCGGCCGTTGGCATCGAGGTCGAACCGCCGCAGCAATTCCTCGCGCGTGGTCCCACCCGAGATGCTCGGAGTCTCTCGCGTGGGCAGGAGCCCGCCGCTGCGGACTCCCTGCCCAGGCGACTGCGCCGATGCAAGGCCCGCCACCGCCAGCACGGCCAATCCTGCTATGGCACGAAGACAGGTCATGATCCAACTCCACCGGCAAGTGTAGCGGTCGCCGTCCGGGCCATCATGTCTGCGACTGCAGCGGCGGCCGTTTCGGCGTTGTCGCCGGCCTTCTCGAGCTCCCGGGCGGCCACGTGGCAATGCACGAGGTGGCTGCCGGCGACCGTGGCGGGCGGATCGACCTCGCGGCAGACACGTTCGGCGAGTGGGCAGCGCGGATGAAAGCGGCAGCCTGCGGGCGGCCGGGCCGGGCTCGGCACGTCGCCGGTGAGCACGATCCGGCGGCGGCGGTGGGCGGGGTCGATCCGCGGCACGGCCGAGAACAGGGCGAGCGTATAGGGATGGAGCGGTGCCCGGTAGAGCGCCGAGGACGTCGCGTGCTCGACGATCCGCCCGAGGTACATCACGGCCACCTCGTCCGACAGATATTCGACCACCGAGAGGTCGTGCGAGATGAAGAGATACGTGAGGCCGAGCTGCTCGCGCAACTCCACCAGCAGGTTCACGACCTGCGCCTGGATCGACACGTCGAGCGCCGACACCGGCTCGTCGAGCACGAGCAATTCGGGCTCGAGCACGAGCGCCCGCGCGATCGCGATCCGTTGCCGCTGACCGCCGGAAAATTCGTGCGGATACCGCTCGAGCGCGGCCGCCGTGAGGCCCGTGCGCTCGAGGGCCCGGCGCACCCGCTCGAGCCGCTCCTCGGCCGTGCCGAGGCGATGGATCACGAGTCCTTCCTCGAGGATCGCCCGGATCGTCATCCGCGGGTTGAGCGAGCCATAGGGATCCTGAAACACGATCTGCATCCGCCGGCGCAGTGCGGCGAGCGCCGCCCCGTGCGTGGCCCGCACGTCGGTGCCGGCGAAGTGCACGCGGCCGCCGGTGGGCTCGACGAGCCGGAGGATGCTGCGGCCCACGGTGGTCTTGCCGCAGCCGCTCTCGCCCACGAGGCCGAGCGTGTGTTGCCGGCCGATCGAAAAACTGACGCCGTCGACCGCGCGCACACTGCCGACCTGGCGGCGCATGAGCCCCGCACGCACGGGAAAGTGCGTTTCCAATCCCGACACGGCAAGGAGGGGCTCCGGGTTCATGCCACGTGCTCCGCGGAGGGCGGGTGCGGTTCGCCGAGCCAGCCTGCGAAAGGGCAGCGGACGAAGTGGCCGGCCGAGATCTCCTCGAGGGCCGGGGGCGTCGTCGCGCACTCCGGCAGCCGGGCGAACGCGCATCGCGGATGAAACCGACAGCCGGATGGGAAGTGCTGCGGCGCCGGCACCATGCCGGGGATCGTCGTGAGCGGCCCCGCATGCCGCGGCCCGGGCCGGGCGGCGAGCAGGCCGATCGTGTAGGGATGCCGGGGATTCGCGAACAGCTCCGCGGCCGGAGCCTGCTCGACGATCCGGCCGGCGTACATCACGGCCACGTCGTCGCAGGTTTCGGCCACCACGCCGAGATCGTGCGTGATCAAGAGGATGGCGGTGCCGAGCCGCGTGCGCAGGTCGGCGAGCAGATCGAGGATCTGCGCCTGGATCGTGACGTCGAGGGCCGTCGTCGGCTCGTCGGCGATCACGAGATCGGGCTCGCAGGCGAGCGCCATCGCGATCATCACCCGCTGCCGCATGCCGCCAGAGAGCTGATGCGGATACTCTTCGAGCCGCCGCTCCGGGTCGGCCATGCGCACGAGCCGCAGCATCTCGAGCGCCCGGGCCCGCGCGGCGGCGGGGGGGACATCGCGGTGCAGCCGCACGGCCTCGGCGATCTGGGCACCGATCGTGAACACGGGGTTCAGGCTCGTCATCGGCTCCTGAAAGATCATCCCGATCCGGCCGCCGCGGACGCGGCGCAACTCGGGCTCCGAGAGCGCGACGAGATCGTCGCTGCGGCCATCGCGTTCGAGGAGAATCCGGCCCGACTCGATCACCCCGGGCGCCGCCACGAGCCTGAGGATCGACATCGCCGTCACGCTCTTCCCGCAGCCGCTCTCCCCCACGAGCCCGAGCGTCTTCCCGCGCTCGATCGAGAGCGACACACCATCCACGGCCGGCACCCGGCCCGCCGGCGTGTGAAACGCAGTCACAAGATTCTGAATGTCGAGGAGGGGCATGTGCGAAATGGTCACATCACACTGCAAGGCGATAGTTGGGCATGCCGTGCTTCTCATACGGTGAGCGAGGGGCTGCCCGTGCCCTGAGAGCCGGCGTAGCTGGCAAGCGCAGCCATGGATGGCGCAGCGTAGCCAGGTCCGAGTGAGCGGAGGCCGTGATGGCCGCAGCGAACGTCCGGCGACGGGGCATGGGCAGCCCCTCGCGTGTTGTACGGTGCGTACGGCCCAAGCAAGTCATTTCCGAGCCTCGCGGAGCCTCGGGTCGGTGGACTCTTGCAGCGCCTCGCCGATCAGGTTGTAGGCGAGCACGGTGAGGAAGATCGCGACGCCGGGAAACGCCACCAGCCACCACATCGCGAGATTGCTGCGGGCGTCGTTCAGGATCGAGCCCCAGCTCGCCGTCGGCGGCGGCGGGCCGAAGCCGAGGAAGGAGAGCGAGCTTTCGAGGAGCACGGCCGACGCGATCCCGAATGTGATCGGCACGAGCACCGGGGCCAGGGCGTTGGGGAGGATGTGCCGGAGCATGATCCGCGCGGGGCCGGCGCCCGAGGCCCTCGCGGCCATCACGAACTCGCTGCCCTTGAGCCTGAGGAACTCGCCGCGGGTGAGCCGGGCGATGCCGGTCCAGCCGGTGGCGCCGATGATCGCCATGGTGTGCCAGATCGTCGGCTTCTCGATCACCGCGATCACGGCCAGGATCAAGACGAGCGTGGGGATGCACATCACGATCTCGGTGATCCGGCTCGTGACCATGTCGACCCAGCCGCCGAAGTAGCCGCCGACGGCGCCCACGACGATCCCGATCGTGCCGGCGATCCCCATCGACACGAAGCCGACCAAGAGCGCGATCGTGGTGCCGTGCACCATCTTCGCGAACACATCGACGCCCGCCTGGTCGGTGCCGAAAAGATTGCGCCGGCTCGGCCGGCCTTCGTCCTTGGCGGGGTTCGCCGGGAGCCCCGGCCATTCGTCGGCCCGCACGCTGCGGTAGGGATCCTGAAACACGAGCGGCCAGATCGCCCAGCTCTCGGGATCCTTCTCCGCGAGGTTCGCCGGATAGGTGCCGCGAAACCGGTCCTTCGTGAAGATGGCGGGCTCGAGGCGCCGGTCGAAGTAGCCGAGGCACGGGGCGTAGAGCCGGCCCTTGTAGCGGCAGAGCACTGGCTTCGTGCCGGCGATCGCCGGCGCGAACAGGGCGATCGCCACGAGGCCGCCGATGAAGGCGAGCGCCGCCATCGCCAGCTTCTTGCGGCGAAACCGGCGCCAGGCCTCCGCCCAGAATCCGGTCGAGCGGGCTGGGGGGGCGGCAGTCATTCGACGCTCACGCGCGGATCGACCGCGCAGTAGAGGAGATCGGCGAGCAGCTGCCCGGCGAGCGTGAGCAGGCTGAACATGAGCGTGAGCCCCATGATCGTCGGATAGTCGCGCTCGCGGATGCTCTCGAAGAACAGCCGCCCCATGCCCGGCCAGGTGAAGATCTGCTCGATGATCACCGAGCCGCCGATCAGGCCCGGCAGCGACAGGCCCAAGAGCGTGACGAGTGGAATGAGCGTGTTGCGGAAGGCGTGGCGAAAGAGCACGCGCCACGGGCCCGCCCCCTTCGCCCGCGCCGTGCGCACGTAGTCCTGCCGCACCGCCTCCTCCATGTTCGCCTTGATGAACCGGCTGTCGTAGGCGAGGCTCACGTAGGTCTGGCAGGTGACCGGCAGGATCATGTGCCGGGCCACGTCGGCCACGCGCGAAAGCCACGGGGCATCGGGCGGCAGGTCGCTCATCCCGAAGAGCGGCAGCTCCCAGCTCGTGCCCCGGAGCCAGACGGCGAAGATGATCTGCAGGAAGAGCGCCGCCACGAACGTGGGAAACGAGTAGAGCACGTAGAGCAGGAGGCTCGACACCCGCTCGTCCGCCCGGCCGCTGCGGGCCGAGGCATAGAGCCCGAGCGGAATCGCCGCGAGCCAGGCGAGCGCGAGCGCCGTGCCCGAGATCAGAAAGGTGGGGCCGATGCGTTCGGCGATCAAGGTGGCCACCGGCTGCTTCCGCGAGATCGAGCGGCCAAGGTCGCCGCGGGCCACGTTTGCGAGCCACTGCACGAAGCCCACGGGCCACGGCTTGTCGAGGCCGTAGATCCGCTTCATCCGCTCGAGATCCTCGGGATTGAACTTGCGGCTCGGGTCGGTCTCGCCGAGCTGCACCGTGAGCGGCGTGCCGGGCATGTTGCGGGCCAGGCCGTAGACGAAGCAGGTGATCACCACGAGCGTGAGCAGCCCGAAGATCACCCGGCGCACGAGGTAGGCGGCCATCGGCTACTCCGTCTTCGGCATCCACAGGCTCCCGAAGCCGGGCGAGTAGTGGTAGGGCCCGCGCGGGCTGAAGACGTAGCCGCGGAGTGATTTCGAGAAGCCGTAGAAACTGTTGCGCCAGTAGAGCCAGGTGTAGGGCTGGTCGTCGTGGAGGATCTCCTGGATGCGGGCGTATTTCTCGGCCCGCTTCGCCCGGTCGAGCTCGCGGCGGCCGTCGGCGAACAGGCGGTCGACCTCGGGATTGGAGTAGCCGATGAAGTTGCGGCCGGCGCCGGTGGCCCAGATGTTCTCCGAGGTGTCGGGGTCGGTGCCGGCGCCCCAGCCGCCGAGGTAGGCCTGGAACTTCTTGTCTTGCGTGAGCTGCTGGAGCACGGTCGATTCGGTGGGCCGCACGTTCACCTGCACGCCGATCTGGTCGAGGTTTTCCTTCAAGAGCGTGCAGATCGCCACCCGCAGGGGCTGCTGGTTGACGAGGATCGTGAACTCGAAGGGCACGAGCCGGCCGTTGATCTCCTTGTCGCGCACGCCGTCGTTGTCGTGGTCGGTCCAGCCGGCCTCGTCGAGCAGGGCCTCGGCCTTGTCGAGATCCTGCTTCGAGGGCTCGAGCTTCTTCTTCGGCGCCATCCACGACGACTCGTGGAAGGGCCCCGAGGCCGGCGCGTAGAGTCCGTAGCAGAGCTTCTCGAGCATCGTCTCGTGGTCGAAGGCGTAGCTCATCGCGCGGCGCACGCGGCGGTCGGCGAAGAACGGCGTGTCGATGTTCCAGCCGAAGTGGAAGCTCACCCACTCGCTCGCCGTGGCCTTCGTGTTCCGCTCGTAGTAGTCGCGGCCCTTCGTCTGCGTCGTCCACTGCTCGGGGAGGAGCATCATCTCGTCGATCTCGCCGCTCTTGAGCGCGAGGAGCGTCGTGTTGGGATCCTCGATGATCCGGAATCGCACCTCCTTGAAGAAGGGCGGCTCGCGGACCTGCTTGCCCTGCACCTTGGCCCAGCTGTCGCGGCGGCGGAGCACGATCTGCTGGCCGCGCTGGCGGTCGACGATCTCGTAGGGGCCGCCCACGACGGGCGCCTGCTCCAGCTTCACGTGCTCGGGGCTGTCCTTGAGCGTGGGGTCGTCCTCCCAGGTGTTCGCGTAGACGTGCTTCGGCAGCACGGGGAAGTTGATGTTCCAGACGTTCGTCGCCAGCGGCTCCTTGTGGAAGAACACCACCGTGCAGTCGTCGTAGGCGGCCACCCAGCGGAGCTGATCGGTGCCGCTGCGGACGGCCGGCACCGGCACCCGCGGGTCCATGATCACGCGGTAGGTGAAGGCGATGTCGTGGGCGGTGATCGGCGCGCCGTCGCTCCACAGAAGATCGTCGCGGAGCACCACCTTGTCGTAGAGGCCGTCGGCGCTCGTCTGCCACGAGGCGACGGTGTCGCTCGTGGCAAAGGGCTCGAGGCGGCGGTCGAACGAAAACAGCCCGAAGCCCGTGAGCCCGAGAATGTCGAACTCGGCCGACGTGCTGATCATGATCGGGTTGGTGCTGCCGAGGTCGCCGGTCACATGCCGATCGATCCGGGCGTCGAGATCGGCCTCACCCGGCCCCGGCAGGCGGCCGAGCGCCGAGAGGATCTTGGCGTTGGCCTCGGGGGAATCGTTCTCGAGGGCGAGGGCCTCGGCCACGGTGGCAAGCGAGGTCTCCTTGGCCTGCTCGTCGCGCAACATGGCCAGGCTGTCGCGCACCGGGCGGTCGATCCACTTGGCGTCGCGGTCGAGGGCATCGAGTGTCGGCGGATCGAAGGGCTCGAGCAGGCGTTCGGCGGGGGGCGTGACGGGCTGGGCGCGGGCTGCTTCGACGGCCGCCGGCTCGGGCCGCGCCGAGGCGAGTGGGTCGGCTTCCTGTCGGCCGCAGCCGATCGCCGCCGCGCCACCGAGCAGGCAGGCCGCCCACCAGGCACGGGCGCAGGCATGTTCGATGTGGGCGAATCGATCCATCAGTGTCTCCGCGGGCGTTTCCATTCCGCCACCGGAAACCGATGCTACGGCCGTGCGCGCCGGCCGGTCAATCCGGGGTTCGGCCGGCGGCGCGCTCGGCGCGGCCCACGTCCGGGAACGCATGGCCGAGCTTCTCGCGCTTCGTGGCCAGGTAGCGCTCGTTGAACTCGTGCACCGGCGGGAGGATCGGCACCTGGTCCACCACCTCCAGATCGAAGCCGCCGTAGATGAAGGCGTCGGTCTTCTTGGGGTTGTTGGTGAGCAGCCGCACCTGCCGGAGGCCGAGGTCCTTGAGCAGCTGGATGCCGACGCCGTAGTCGCGCGCGTCGGCCTTGAAGCCGAGGGCGAGATTCGCCTCGACGGTGTCGAGCCCCTGATCCTGGAGCTGGTAGGCGCGGATCTTCTCCACGAGGCCGATGCCGCGGCCCTCCTGCGGCAGGTAGACGAGCACGCCCGCCCCTTCGCGGCCGATCATGTCGAGGGCCATGTGCAGCTGATCGCCGCAGTCGCAGCGCAGGCTGTCGAGCAGGTCGCCGGTGAAGCACGACGAGTGGAGCCGCACGAGCGGCGCGGCCACGCTCGCGAGGTCGCCCATCACGAGCACGATCGGCTGCTGGGGTTCGAACTTCACGCCGTACGCGATCACGCGGAACCGGCCCCACTTCGTGGGCAGGTCGGCCTCGGCGATCCGCTCCACGAGCTTTTCGCGGGTGCGACGATGGCGGATGAGCTCCTCGATCGTGATGATCTCGAGGCTGTGCTCGCGGGCGAGCGCGAAGAGGGCCTCGCGGTCGGCGCGGTTGCCCGACTCGTCGAGGATCTCGCAGAGCACGCCGGCCGGCTGGAGGCCCGCCATGCGCGCGAGATCGACGGCCGCCTCGGTGTGGCCGGCCCGCCGCAGCACGCCCCCCTCCTTCGCCACGAGCGGAAACAGATGGCCGGGCCGCACGAAGTCGGCCGGGCGGCTCGCGGGATCGAGGAGAGCCAGGATCGTCGTGGCCCGCTCGGCGGCGGTGATGCCGGTGCGGGCCGTCACGTGGTCGACGGGCACGGTGAACGCGGTGCCGAGCGGCGTCGAATTCGCTTCGACCATCATCGGCAGTTCGAGCCGGCGGGCCGCGTCGGGCAAAATCGGCATGCAGACCTGGCCGCGGCCCTGGCGGATCATGAAGTTCACGATCTCGGTGCTCGCCTTCTCGGCGGCGCACACGAAATCCCCCTCGTTCTCGCGGTCCTCCGCATCGACGACGATCACCATCTCGCCCCGCCGGATGGCGGCGACGGCGGCCTCGATGGTGGAGAAGCGATGGGGCATGACAATCCTCATTATAGGATGGTTCCGGGGCTGCCGAGCGGCGCGCCCGGCGAAACCATCCCGAAAACCAGGCCCGACGCATGCTCGACCGTGAGGAATACATCGAACAGGCCTACCTGTTCCGGGTGCTCGCCGAGCGGATCACCGCCGGCATCGCCGCCCAGGAGGCCCTCTCGTCGATCGCCCAGGAGGTGCTCGCCACCTCGAAACTGCCGATGGCGATCGACTACCTCGTCGGGGAGCTCAAGCTCGTCGGCACGCTCTCGACGGCGATGTCGCGGCTGCCCCACTACTTCAGCGCCTTCCAGACCTTCATCATGCGGCAGGCGGAGGAGGAGGGCGGGCGATTCGACATCCGCACGGCCTTGGCGATCCTCGAGCGCGAGGCGGCCTACCGCGCGGACGAGGCGACGCCGCAGGGGCTCTTCCTCTACCGCTTCGAGTGCCTGTCGCGAAACCGCCTCGACTACGCGCAGGGTCTCGCCGCCGTGGCCGACGATGGAATGTTCGACGCCGAATGGAAGGCGTGGATCACCACGGTGGGCCGGCAGGTGGGGCTCATCGATCTGGCCGACCTCGTCTATGTGCGCAGCCCGGAGTATTGGCGGCTCGAGAAGCGCGATGCGCTCGCCCGCGGCCTCGCCGACACCGGGCCCGATCGCGTGATCCTGTTTGGCGAGAAGGAGGGCCGGATCGCCCGGGCCAACCGCGGCAAGGATCCGCTGTTCTTCTTCGCGGCGCTGCAGCGGCAGCTCGGCTATCCGATCGTGCCGCGGCCGCGGCCCGTGGCGCCCTCCGAGGAGAGTCCGGCGCTGCTCGCCCGTCGGCTCGAGCGGCTCGAGATGCGTGTGAAGCTGCTCGAAGAGGAGGCGAAGGGGGGCATCGATCTCTCGCGGTTCGATCCCAAGAACTTTCCGCCATCGCCGGGGGAGTGATGGCCGATCTCAGGCGCGATGCCGAGGCGATCTGGTCGGCGGCGATCGGCGCGGTCGCACCCGAGCGGCTCGTGGCGGGCTATGCGGCGGCCCTGCGCGAGGCCGTGGACGCCGCCGAGCGGGTGGTCGTCGTGGGGGGCGGCAAGGCGGCGGCGGGCATGGCGGCCGGGATCGAGGCGGCGCTCGGGCCCGCCCTGCTCGAGCGGCACGACGTCGGCGGGATCGTGAGCGTGCCGGCGGGGTGTGGTCGCAGGCTCGGGCGGATCGAGGTCCGGGAGACGAGGCCCGGGGGTGCGAATCTGCCCACGCCTGCCGTCGTGGACGCCACGCGCGAAATGCTCGCGCTCGTCGGCGGCCTGGGCCCGCGCGACCTCGCGATCGTGGTGATCACCGGCGGCGGGTCGGCGCTCATCGCCGCACCGTGCGCCGGCGTGTCGCTCGAGGAGAAGATCGCCCGCACCGGCGCGCTCTCGGAGGCGGGGGCCGACATCGCCACGCTCAACGCCGCCCGCCGGGAGATGAGCCTCGTGAAGGGGGGCGGCCTCGCGCGGGCCTGCGGCGCGGGCCGGCTCGTCGCGCTCGTGCTCTCGGATGTGATCTCGAGCGATCTGGCCGTGATCGCCTCGGGGCCCTGCCACGACGCCCGGGCCCTCGCAGGCGCGTGGACCACGCCGCGCGGCTGCCGCGTGGAGCATGCGATCGTGGGCGATAACACGACGGCCGTCGAGGCGGCGGCCGCGGCGGCGTGGTCGCTCGGCTACGAGGTGGCGATCGATGCGGCGCGCGACGGCGAGCCGGCCGACGACGTGGGCCGCCGCCTCGCACTGCGCGGCCTCGAGCGACTCGCCGCAGCAAGCAGCGATGGCCGGCCGCGGGCGGTGATCGCGGGCGGCGAGGCGATCGTGCGCGTGCCGGCCGACCATGGCCGCGGCGGCCGCAATCAGCAGACGGCGCTCGCCGCGCTCGCGGAGGTGCGGGCACGGAGCGGCGATTGGCCCGCGGGCCTGCTCGTGGCGAGCATCGGCACCGACGGTGAAGACGGGCCGACCGATGCGGCGGGAGGGGTCATCGACGCGGCGGTCGCCGGGTCGATCGGCGAGGCTCCGCTCGAAGCGGCGCTCGCCCGCTGCGATGCGTATCCCGTGCTCGCCGCATCAGGCGGTCTCGTCCGCACCGGCCCCACGGGCACGAACGTGGCAGACATCCGCCTCGTGCTCGTGCGCACGTAGGATAGGCTTTAGCCTGTCGGCTTTCACCGTAGGATAGGCTTTAGCCTGTCGTCTTTTTTGACAGGCTGAAGCCTGTCCTACATCGGGCACGACAGGCTGAAGCCTGTCCTACACGTCGCAGAGCGCGACGGCCTGCTTGAGGCCGGCGAGAGCGTCGCGGGTGGGGATGAACTCCTGGCCGACGTAGCCCTGGTAGCCGATGTCGAGGAGCTTCCGCATCAGCGGCGGGTAGTTGATCTCCTGCGTGTCGTCGAGTTCGCCGCGGCCCGGGCAGCCGGCCGTGTGGATGTGGCCGATCACGTCCTTGCACTGCTCGACGCGGCGGATGAGATCGCCGTTCATCACCTGCACGTGGTAGAAGTCGAAGAGCATCTTCACGCGTGGCGAGCCGACGCGCCGCACGATGTTCGCCACGTAGTCGCAGTCGTCGCCCTGGTAGCCGGGGTGGCCCTTCATGGGGTGCGAGTCGTCGCGGGTGTTCAAGTGCTCGAGGCAGATGGTCACGCCCTTCTTCTCGGCGTGGCCGGCGATCTGCTTGAGGCCCTTCACGCAGTTGTCGGCCCCCTCCTCCGCCGAGATCTCCCCGCTCTTGGGATTCTCGGCGTCGCGCCACTTGTAGCCATTGAAGGCGATCACGCTGGGGAAGCCGGCCGCGGCGCAGGCGTCGATCATCTCGGTCGTGCGGGCGATCACCTCGGGCTGGTAGGCGGGGTTGTTGAAGCCCTTCATGAAGGGCGCGCCAGGCATGCCGTTGGGGGCCAAGGCGCACACGAGGCCATGCTTCTTGAGCACGGGCCAGTCGGCCGGATCGGCGAGCTCGATCGACTTGCAGCCGAGGTCCTTGGCCACCTGGCACATCTTCTCGATATCCCACTTGTCGCCGGTGATGGCGTAGCACCAGTAGACGAGCGATTGCTTGATCCGGCCCTTCATGGAAGCGTCTCCTTGCGAGGCGAGTGCGGCGCGGGCCTGCGGCACGGCGGCGGCGATGCCGGCGGCCGATGCGAGCAGGGTGCGGCGGGTGACTTCGTTCGACATGCGGGTACACTAGCACGGTTTCATCCCAGGGGAAAGCGGCGCACCCATGGCCTCCATCAAGCGAATTCTCGTCACCGGCGGCGCCGGGTTCTTGGGCAGCCATCTCTGCGAACGGCTCGTGGAGATGGGGCACGACGTCATCTGCGTCGACAACTTCTTCACCAGCCAGAAGACGAACGTCACCCATCTCCTCGGCTGCGGCAACTTCGAGCTCTTGCGGCACGACGTGATCCATCCGCTCTGGCTCGAGGTCGACGAGATCTACAACTTCGCCTGCCCGGCCGCCCCCGGCCACTATCAATACAACCCCATCAAGACGATGAAGACGAGCGTGATGGGCGCGATCAACATGCTC
>Ga0208783_10000466_pt1 | contig 25062 bp, 42 predicted proteins | sample DEB19_08_DNA_2_FD_184529 | JGI IMG/M metagenome (GOLD analysis project Ga0208783, IMG submission 184529) | Aqueous microbial communities from the Delaware River and Bay under freshwater to marine salinity gradient to study organic matter... | ecosystem: Environmental > Aquatic > Marine >...
TCTTTTTCAGCATCCTTAAATGTAACATACAATTGTTTGATGAGAGCCTCATTTGCCGTAAGCAATGCCCCAGCCATGGCCTTGGGGGTGGGGGACACATCTTTAAAAGTGATGGTCCGCATCTCAATAAACTTCTGTAGATTGAACGGAGCGTACTCGTCCAACTTCCGCAGATTCTCCGCAATGGGGTCAATAGACCCATAGGCATCTTCATAAATGTCTGAGAAAAGACCATGGTATTGGCTGAAGTCTTCGCCTTCCACATTCCAATGGAAGCCATGGGCCATGAAATAGAAAGTCACGACATCTGAGAGAAGAGCCTTGAGCGACTTGGTGAGTCCGGTGCTGGATGCCATGTGGTCTCCTTAAAAACAGGGCTGGGGCGCTTCAGTAACTCTACACCAAAGCGCCCCAGCCTGTTAACCACCACCGGTCACCACCGGTTACCGAGGAGAACCACCAACTCGGTAGCCGAAGACTAGCCTCAACAATCGGTGTATGCAACACTTTGCGGTCGGTTTGTGTGTATAGTCTCCGCCACACCAAGGAGCCACCGTTGACCAACAAGATTCAGGGGCCGTTTGCCCCAATGCCAATATGGGCATTTGACCTGATTAGCAAGCGTGGAACGCCCACGCACACGCACATCTTGATGACCGTCATGCGCCTGACACCCCTGTCCGGGCCCAAGCCCATGACCGTTGCCGTCCTCGCCCAATCTTCGGGGATGTCCCCCGAGACTGTTAAGCGCTCTCTCCGATGGCTGGAGTCAGCCGGAATCATCTCGTCTGAACGCCTGTCGGGGAACCGTGGGAAGCACATCGTGGTGCGCTTCAAGCCACCCAAAAGGGGGGTCACCCATGACCCCACCCTACCCCAAGGGGGGGTCACCCATGACCTATCAGGGGGGTCACTGGTGACCCCACCCCGAGCCTCTGAGCAGGGCGAATTCCATAGTAGAGATAGTATTAGAGACATAGTACAAAGGGAAATGTCTAAAGACATTTCCCTTTGTGGGCTTCGCCCATTTTACGAAGGAGAAGAATCCATGCCGATTTTTGGCGCCGATCCCGACGACACCCGTGAATGGGATGAGACCCCCGCTTTGGAGAAACTCGCTCACGACACGAGTGATGTGCTCCAGCACTTCAATTTCGTGGCCCGTCAGGTCGGAGGGACCCCCGTGGAAGTGAAAGACCGCCCCGCCTTTCGGGTACAGATCAAGCGTCTTCTGAAAAACGGAGTGACCCCCGCCGACCTCCAGCGGATGATTGAGAAGTTCTTCACTTTCTCCCGCCATGTGGAATCCCCAACCTCGTGGAAATCCTTCTGCGCCAACAGCGTCCAAGCATCCCTGCTGTCCGAAGCCACGGAAATCATCGCCGTCAGCCCGATTCTCGGATGGATTGCGGATGAGTTTGAGCACACCGATGTCCTCCCGTGGGATGAAGAGATCAACACCCGTATTCGGAAACTGATTTGGCGCCGAGCGATGGACTTGGCGTACACCTACCCCGAACTGCTCGCTGACATCGTCGCCACCCCGGTCTACGACGCCACGCAACACCCCGACGGTACGGAGTTGTTGTCCACGCTTCTGTTCTCAGCCAGCACGCTCCTGAGCGAACCCGGTGAAGCCTCAGCGGTGGCTTGCCTCACAGAACATGGCGTGAATGTCCCGGATGACTTGATGGGGCATGCTACTCTCCGCAAACCCGCCGCCTCGCTTCGCCAAGCCGTAGCGACTTACCAACAATTCCGGAGAACCCAATGACCGTAGGAGCACCGCCCACCGAATGGAAATCGGCACGCTGGTGGCAGAACCGTTCTCTTGAAGAGCGCTTGACATGGGCGCATCTTCCACCGCGATGGCATGGGGCAACGTACACAGCAGACAGGTTGTCGCCTACGAACGCTTATGCGATTGGGGAGTTTCTCAACGCCGAATCCAAAAGCAACGGACTGTTTCTTCACGGGCCGAGCGGTTGCGGTAAAACACCCACCGCTGTCGGACTCTTTCGCTACATTCTCACTTCTCACAAAGTGTCCGGCAGGTTCATCACTGCTGAGCGCTACGTTGAGATGCTCAAGGATCAGTTTGACAACGACAACGAGTTGCCCGAGATGTACTCCATGCCCCACATCGTCAAGTACCTCAAGGGTGTGTTTGACATCGTCGTGTTGGATGCTGTGGGGCAAGAACGGGCTACTGAGTTTTCGTATCACGAAATCGGAAGCCTGTTGCGTCGTCGCAACGAGGATTGCCGTACCACCATTGTGACAACGCACTTGTCACCCACCGAGTTCATTCGTCGGTACGGAGATCGTGTGGCATCGGTTCTTGAAGACATGACTATCGTTCGGGTGGCGTGATGGAAGGAAACGATCTCGCCGCATTTGCACCGCTACAGCAAGCCGTCATTTTTGAAGGCGTACTCGCCAATCCTCCCGAGGGCTTGAAGTCGTGGCGTACACGCATCGCCCAACGCACGGGAGATTGGAAGACCGTTATCAACGCAATGACTCCGAGTGAATTGCCGTTGAAGTCACTCGCAGACTCCGTCAATCGTCGTGGTATCGGAACCATCGTGTATACGTTCATGCCACCCGAGGCTGTTGACGCCATTGAACACTGGTTGATTCGTAAGGGCATCTCCACGCCGGTTGAGTCGTACACCGACATTGAGGCGCTCGCAGACGACTTGCGCTACAACAGAAGCGTTCGTGTCATCTATGTTCCAACGCAAGAAGAGCAAGCGATTCTCGGTATCCGTGCTACAGTGCTCGGCTCTGAAAGGGCATGGTAGGCATGGCGTCACCGGAACATTTGCTGATCTCTAAAGTCATACAGACCGCTGACATCGCCACCCCAGTCAAGTCAGGGCTCAAGGCTGAGCACCTCACTGGCGCATGGTCGGAAGTGTGGATGTGGCTCACCGAGTTCTACCGCACACACGGTTCAGTACCCACGCCCCGAGTGTTCAAGACACAGTACGCCGACATCCAGTTATACGACGCTGAGGCTGAACCGTTCTCTCGCTTGATTGACGAAATCTTTCAGGCGCACACACAGCATCGCCTCGTTGAAGTCATCTCCGAGGTCATGCCACTCATCAACGAGGGCAAGACGAAAGACGCTCTTGAACACCTGTCATCGGGTGTGCAAACTGCTTCCGTTGAAGTGTCCCGTATGCGGGACATTGACATCATTCAAAACTGGGAGAACCGTGTCGCTCGTTACGAAGAGATGCGAAACACCCCAAACGCTCTTCGTGGTATTCCCACAGGTTTCTACGGGCTTGACCGCATCACCTCCGGGTTGCGCCCCCAGCAATACATCGTGTTCGTCGGTGAGCCCAAGCGTGGTAAGTCGCTCTTCGCACTTATCATCGCCAACTCTTGCCACATCCATGGCAAGACCCCGATGTTCGTTTCGTTTGAGATGAGTATTGAAGAGCAAGAGGCTCGTTATGACGCCATCATCTCTAAGACTCCGTACAACAAGATTCTCCGTGGCGATCTCACGAAGCCGGAGATGGACCGCATCGCCAAAGCCTTGCGAGCCCGCAAGAACATGCAACCGTTCATCTTCAGTGAGGACACCTCGTCACTCACAACGATCTCTGCACTTATGGGCAAGGCAAAGGAATACCAGCCCGACCTCCTCGTCGTGGACGGCGTGTATCTCATGGATGATGAAGAGGGGGAGCCAAAGGGTTCTCCGCAAGCGCTGACCAACATCACCCGTGGTCTCAAGCGCATGGCACAGAAGTTGGACATCCCCATCGTCTCCACGACGCAGGCTCTCTCATGGAAGTTGAACAACAAGAAGACCCGTGCCATTACTGCCGATGCCATCGGCTACTCGTCATCGTTTGTTCAGGACGCCGACCTCGTTCTCGGTGTTGAGCGCAATCCCGACTTGGATGACCAAGCCATCATCCGTGTTGTTGCGGCCCGTACTGCACCAACCGGCGAAGTACACATCAAATGGGACTGGGACCACATGGACTTTTCGGAGGTGACTGCTGATGGCTACGGTGTCGGAGACGCATTTGACTGATCTTGCCTCAGTTCTCAAGAGCATCGGCGTAGACGTTCGCCGTGCTGACGGAAGAGAAATATCAGGGCGATGCCCTGTCCATCGCCGTGTCACGGGTCGTGAAGATGGCTCGCCCTCATGGAGCATGAACGCCCAAACCGGGCTTTGGATTTGCTTCTCCTGTGGCGCACGAGGAACGCTCAGCATGTTGGTTTCGGAACTAACGGGTGAGCCGGACGCCATCATGGCAGTTCATCATTTCTTGATTGACCGCAACTTGGAACGGCTCACACTCGGAGCCGAGGCACCGGCAAAGAAGCCTGAGATTGACTGGGTGTCCTTTTCAAAGTTCGTCATGCCTCCGGAGTCTGCGATGGACAAGCGTGGGCTTGACGCTGAGCAAGTACTCATGCATGGGGTTCGCTGGGACACCATGAACAAGGCGTGGATCATTCCTATCGTCAACCATTTTGGCGACTTACAGGGCTGGCAGACAAAGGCTTACGGGTGGGTGCGTAACTTTCCCGTTGGAGTAAAGAAGTCGGACAGCCTGTTTGGGATTGAGCGCTTTCTCGGTGGCACCGCTGTGTTGGTGGAGTCACCCCTAGATGTCGTCCGCTTCGCCAGCGTCTTTGAGAAGCCCCAAGCCTTAGCGACCTTTGGAGCCGCCGTTTCGGATAAGCAACTTTCCCTGCTGTCCACGGTGGCAGACCGTGTTGTTATCGCTATGGATAACGACGAGGCGGGTATCCGCTCCAGCAAATCTTTGTTCAACCGTTTGCCCCATTTTCGGAAAGGCACGCTATGGTGGAACTACTCCGGCACCTCAGCAAAGGACATCGGAGACATGACCGCTCACGAGATGGCTGAAGGACTATCGTCAGCGTCCCGAGTCCTTCCATGGAACTTGTAATACCAACTACCAAAGGAGACCCAATGCCCAAGATCATTCGCCAAAGCCCTGAGCCCACCGACGAGGTGTATCTGTCTCGTCTTGTGGAGGAGTACATCAAAGCCAAGGAGTTCAGTGACTCCGCAGTGAAGCGCACTGAAGAGATGAAGAAGGAACTGTCCAACATCGTGGACATTGATGGTTACACCGACCATGTCGGACACAAGTGGATTGAGACTCCGTCCGGCGTGCAACTCAAGCGTGAGCGCCGAGTGTCTATTAACTTGGATCACTCCGCGGCTCAAGATTGGGCTCAGGCCAAAGACTTGTGGGAAGAGATTTCCATCCCCGTGCGTATGTTGGACGAAGACGCCCTCGCAACTCTTGCCCTTGATCGCCCCGAACTTCAGAGCGAGATTCAAAGTCTGTACAAGGAGAAAGAAACTTGGGCATTTAAGGTAATAGAGCCCAAAAACTAATAACTGCTATCCTTATAGGAGATAAGGAGGTAGTCAGCCATGCCTAAAAACGAAGAACGCACACCTCCGGGGAGATGGGAATGTCCAAAATGCGGAACTTTAGTGGAGACGATGGTTCAGACGATTGGTCCTCCAACCTGTTCCCGCCACACTGGTGGAGCAGTCAAGATGACCCCCACAACCAAGCCGTTTCCCAAGCCAAAGGAGCACCAGAGTTAGTCCTCACAATTGACACTATTGTCAATTTGTTGCGTGTCATCTCCGTCTGCCCCCCGAGTAACCTTGCATCGGCATTGCTTTCAGGTGAAAACGCTGTTACTCTGGAAGAACGAGTTCGTCTCCTCGTTTGGTGCGAGAATCTTTCAAAAAACTTGTCTAATCAATAGAGGAATTATGTCTGACCGACAAATCGTATACAACAGCCTTACGCACACCATCTTGGAACTCAGCAAGTTCTACCGCAGAGCGATCACGGTAACTGACTTGCAGTCTTTCAATCCAGCGATGTTCAACCGCATCACAAAGATTGAGAGAAGCGTTTCTCTTCTGCTCTCTCGCAACTTGGTTAGCGGTGACACTTCATCGTGGGCAATCACCCCCGCCGGAGTACACACGTTGTACGCCATGGCACGCTCCGGGGGACACACCTCCTGAGATGGCTCCTGACCCGCTTGACTTGTTGGGCGACCTGCCTGATTGGCCCGGTTCCCGCCCACCAAAGAACCGCACGAAGTCAACGCCCGTAGCGCTTGACACAACCAATGGTGCTCGGTCTAAGATGTACCGCATCAACGGTGCGGACATTGAGATGTTCTCCATCGGTGAAGCCGCCCGAGCACTCGGACGCACCGCCAGCACATTACGGATGTGGGAGAACCAAGGGTGGATACCACGAGCCACATACAGATCGCCAGCGCCTCGGAAGAGTCAACTTCCGGGAAAAGTTCCGAAAGGGAGGCGTCTTTACAGCCGAGCACAGGTAGAGTTCCTGAAAGACTGTATCGTGCGCTTCAACTTGGACGACAAAAACTCCAAGCACTGGGAACAGTTCAAGACCTACGCCATAACACATTGGCCAAAATAGACTCCGAGCACCTCGGTGCTCACGAGTAACACACATACACAAACACACACGAGAAAGACACACATCATGCCCAGATACGACGACGACGACGACTTTGAAAAAGACGAAGAGCAGTACGAAGCGCCACGGCGCTTGCGTGTTGTTAATGAACACGATGATGAGGACGATGCCCCTGTCCGCAAGGCCAACGCACCTCGTTCTGCTGAACCCGCTACCCGCCGAGTGATCCGTGGTGGTTGGGAAGGCGTCAAGCAGTTGAAGTCCGATGTTTCGGATTCCTCCTACGCACAGCGCCTCAAGGTCTCGGAAGAACCCATCATCGTGAAGTTCCTTGAGGCGGCTCCGTATGCGGCCTACCGCCAGCACTGGGTGGAGCGCACGGGACAGAAGTCCTTCACTTGCATCGGCAACATTGACCCCAAGGGATGCCCTCTCTGCGACTCCGGCAATCGCCCGAGTAACAAGTTCGCATTCAATGTGGTTCTGTTGACCCCCGGCGAAGACCCCGTCCTCCGTTCCTACGAGGTCGGCTCCCGTGCGATTGACCAGTTGAAGAACTTCAATGACGACCCCCGTCAGGGACCGTTGCCGAAGCACTACTGGGCGATCAGCCGTTCCGGCAAGGGAGCCACGACCGCAACCAACCACCAGTTGGTCAAGGCTCGTGACCTTGAAGAAGAGTGGGGTGTCACCGAACTCTCGGAAGACATGCTCAACCACTTCCTCAAGTCGGCGTACACCGACGAAATTGTTCCCATCCCCACCCGTGCATCACTCCTCGGCGTTATCGCTGAAGACGAGTGATCGTGTCGGGGTTGAAACCCGAACAAGACCCGAGAGGGAGGGGCGATGACGCCCCTCCCTCAGTGGTTTCTACAGTAGAAGAACTCCACAATCTCGTTGCGATTATCCGAGAAGTTGGGGCGTTCGCCTTTGATGTGGAGACACGGGGTGTTGTTGAGCGTCATAAAGACGCTATGGATGCATTCAATACTGAGTTGCAGAACCATCTGTCAACGATGGTGTCCAAGTCACCGGCTGTGCGTGAAGCCACTCGTGAACGTCTCATGCAGAAATGGCGAGAGATACTCGCTCTTGACCCTTTACGCAATGAGGTCTTTTGGATTGGCATAGCCACGGACGGGCACTCATGGGCGATACCTATGGGTCACTCGCATGGGGAGATCATTGTTCCCGAAGAGGCAGGGGATGGCTCTACAGTGCCACCCCCGGGTTACCGCAAACTTCTTAAAGATGGTTCTGAGTCCGAGGCAAAGGCTCGGTATCACATACCAGCAGTCTTCTCAGACCCCCCGACACAATTACAACGGTCAGAGGTGTTTGGATGCCTAGAACAGTTGTTCGCTGATCCGGACATCATCAAGATTGGGCACAACGTCAAGTTTGACGCTCGCTCTATTCGCAAGTACTTGTCCAGCGAACTCCCGATGTCGGGATTCATGGACACGATGGTCATGCAACACATCGTTAACGAGAATCTTCGTGGCTATGGTCTGACAGACCTGATTGCTCATAATTATGGTGGCCACGACGCTTACTACCGAGACGGCAAATTGGGCAAGATCATTGACCATGTGCCGTTCTCCAAGGCCACTCGCTATGTGCATTTAGATGTGCGGTGGACATGGACGCTGTACAAACGGCTGTGGCGCAAGATCAAAAATCGTGAGGGGCTACGCAATGCCTTGGAGCAGGACATGCTCGTCCTTCGGGTGCTCATGGACATGGAAGACGAGGGTATTCCGGTGACGAAGAGTGCCATGGTCATTCTTGGTCGTGAACTGGACGGAAAGATGCGTGACTTACTCTTACAAATGAGTAAGTACACCCCGCCGGGGTTTAACCCCGACAGCAACAAGAGCAAGCAGGAGTTCTTGTTCAAAAAGAAATCCGCTGGCGGTCTCGGGCTCAAGTCTTACAAGAAGACAAACAAAGGGGCAGACTCCGTAGATGAGGAAGCCCTGCGCTACCTAGAAAATGCTCACCCCCTCATCCCGCTGTTACTGGAATGGCAGGAGACCAAGAAGACCAAGTCAACTTACGTTGATGGTTTGCTTCTCAAACTGGTGAACAACTGTCTTCACCCATCGTTCCACCTGCACCGCACGGCGACTGGGCGTCTCTCGTCCAGTAGCCCAAACCTGCAAAACATTCCTCGTGACTCCACGATCCGTAGTCTGTTCGTTGCTCCGCCCAACCATACCCTTCTCGTAGCCGACTATGACCAAATTGAATTAAGGGTAATGTGCATGTTCTCCAAGGATAAGAACATGAGCAAGTTCTTCCTTCAGGAACAAGACATTCATGCTGGAGCGGCGGCATTGGTGCTTGGTAAGCGCCCTGATGAGGTCACGCCGGAGGAACGCCAACTTGGTAAGGGCGTTAACTTCTTAACCGCTTACGGTGGAGGTGCTCAAAAACTTGCACGGACAACCGGTATTACCGAACAGCGTGCTAGAGAAGTAATTAATAACTACTACAGACAATTTAGTGGCATTTCTTCGTGGAAAGCCACTGAGATAATCAAAGCGAGACAGCGTGGCTATGTGACCACCCTGTCCGGCAGACGGCGTCGGCTGTCTGAACTACATAGCACTGACGAGTCGCTTCGTGCTCGTGCGGAACGGCAAGCGATCAACGCCATCGTGCAAGGATCAGCGGCTGACATCTGCAAGATTGCTATGATTGATGTCCACGAAGCGTTAAAACCCTTTAACGCTAAAATATTAGTTCAGGTTCACGACGAGTTAGTGGTCGCTGTTCCTGACAACTGCGTGGATGAAGCACAACAAGTAATGGTGGACGCCATGGGTCACGGGCGGGTCATTGAAGGTATACCACTCAAAGTATCTTGCCACTCAGCAAACTCATGGTCGGAGGCCAAAGGTAAATGAACGACGACGACGAACTGTCCCCGCTGAATCAACGCACTTTCTTACTCACCATGTCACCGGGGGATGGGCAACGGATTGCCGAGGTTGCTGGGTTTTCCCCGCCTTCTGAGGAAGTCATGGAGCAAGAAACAAGCGATGTGCTGGGTAAATGGATTAGATTTCAACGCACCGGCATACTGGACGATATCGAGAAGTCGGCTCGGTGGCTGTCTGACATCATTCGCCAGCAGAACAAACTTGAGGATGACGAGTCCGATGTGTCCGTTGCGTTGTTTACCTCATTTGGGGTTTCATTGTTAGCCATGCTTATAGACAGTGAAAAACTAGAGGTCAACCAAGACATAGAGTTTGCGGACGACCTACCCTTGCTTATCCAGCAAGACCCGCTGTCACGCATCATTCAAATCATCCAACTCTTCTCGGTTCCCGGCATCTCTGCCGAATGGGATATAGAGTTCATGGAATCAGACGACGATGATTGGGAGGACTACGACGATGAATGACTGGTGGTCAAGGAAACTGAGCAATCAGCCTTCTCCTCCACGGACACCCCCGTCCGTCATGCCGTCTCGCCCCAACTCCATCCAGTTCCCCGCCGTGGCCCCGCCTGTACATCAGGTAACACCACAAGAGGCGCCGAGCATTACTCCTGATGGGGAAATCCGCATGGGAGATGCCATACGGTCATGGAAGGGTGGGGAAGCGTCTCGTAAAGAGACGCAGAGTTGCCCTGAGTGCGGTAGCAACTTGGTCTTCAGCCGAGCCAAAGGCACGACCGTCAACGGTTATCCCCCAGCACCCCGTTGCTACTCTTGTGGCTGGAACGGTAAGTACATGCAAGCAGATCAGGCTTCTTGGGCCGTCTGACAACAATAAGGAGCACAACATGAGCGAGAGCATTGAAGCCATCTTTGCCCAACTGAACAAGAAGTTTGGTGAGGGCACCGTGGTTCGTGGATCAGAAATGCATCAAGAACTTCCCCGCATCACAACAGGCGTTTTGGCGTTTGATCTGATGCTTGGTGGCGGTTGGCCGGTTAATCAATGGTCTGAGATCATTGGGGATGAGTCTTCGGGTAAAACTGCGATTGCTTTTAAAACAATTGCCGCCAACCAAGCCTTAGACCCAGACTGGGTTGTGCTCTGGATCGCCGCCGAGGAGTTTGTTCCTGAGTACGCACAAGCCATTGGTGTGGACTTAGACCGCATTTGGATTGTTGAAACTAACGTGATGGAGCACGCCTACGACCTGATTGTCAAGTCTCTTGAGAATCGGGCGGTTGACTGCATCGTGGTGGACTCCCTTCCCGCACTTGTTCCCGGTGACGAGGCTGAGAAACTCATGGAAGAGTTCACGGTGGGCCTTGGCGCCCGATTGACGGGTAAGTTCTTCCGAAAGTCTGGAAAGGCGCAGAAACGCTCCCTCATCGGAGAAGACCGTGGCTGTACTGGCCTCATCATCAACCAGTGGCGTGAAAAGATCGGCGTCATGTACGGAGATAACCGCACCACCCCGGGTGGTAAGGCAAAGAACTTCCACTACTTCACCCGTGTGGAGGTCAAGCGTGACGAGTGGATCAAGGTCAAAGACGAAGCCATCGGGCAGACCATTCGTGGTCGTACCATGAAGAACAAGACCTACCGACCCCAGCAGACGGCACAGGTTGACTTCTACTTTGCTGACGGCAACGGGTTCCAACTCGGTGACTTTGACACGATCAAAGACATCGTCAACATTGGTATCTCCATCAACGCAATCTCCCGTGCCGGTGCCTTCTATAACTTTGAGGGTCAGAAGTGGCAGGGCAAAGAAGCGCTACTACTCGGTGTCCGAGAAGACCTTGACCTCCAAAAGAAACTTGCCGACATTGCCCGAAACCACTTCGCAGTCTGAGTGGTATTGCTGTGACACCTCTCGTCCCGAGGGGTTCACTTACCACATGTTTGTAACTGTCTGTGATACCTGTTTTACAAAGTTTCCATACTACGACTGCTACTGCGAACTCTCGCATGATTGCACACCTACCGAAAGCACCCCATGATCATTGGCTCAGACGGCGAAAACTCACGCCGGTTCATCAACAAGAAGTCACGGAAACAGGAAGAGCGCACCGCAAAAGCGTACCGAGGTAGTCGTAACGCTGGGTCAGGGTCAGGCTGGCTTCGTAAGAATGATGTCCGCTCGGAACACTTTCTCATTGAAAACAAGTTCACAGATAACACCAAGTCTTACTCCATTAAGTTCACAGACCTCCGTGATCTAGAGGCAGTCGCTCTCCGTGAAGACCGCATCCCTGTATTGCAGTTTGACTTGGGTGGTAAGCGCTATGTAATACTCACGGAGGACGACTTCTTGGAGATGACTCATGGGGAATAACAAGTGGATACTTGAGCAACTCAAGGAGAACGCCAAGTCTAAGGGCGTTATTCTTCCCATCGTCCGAGTTCAGTCAGCACTTGATAACGCCACGGCGCAGGCTAAGCGAGATACATCAGGGCTACACCCCAGTGAGATATGTAAAAAGAACTGGTGCCCCCGTTCCTCGTGGTACGGGCTCATGGGGTTTCCACGCCCAACAACTGCTCCGGGGTTCAACCTGCTCAACATCTTTGCTGAGGGTAACGCCATCCATAACAAGTGGCAGACTTGGTTGTGGCACGCCGGTGTCCTCAAAGGCTGGTGGCAGTGTCAAGAGTGTGAGCACCGCTGGGAGGGTATCGGTGGAGAACACTGCCCCACCTGTGATTCAACACACATTCGTTATCGTGAAGTGCCTATCCGTAACGAGGAGTACAACATCACCGGTCATGCTGACGGCATCGTTGTTCAGGAGAACCTTGAAACGCTGATTGAAATCAAGAGCGTTGGTGTTGGAACCCTTAGGTTTGAAGCACCTGACATTTTCATACCTTATTCTAAGGGTGAGATAACCATTGATGAGGTGTGGAACAGAGTACGAAAGCCCTTCCCATCACATCTGAGGCAGGCTAATCTGTACATGTTCTGCACCGGCATTCACAGTTTGGCGTTCATCTACGAGTGGAAGCCGACACAGGATGTCAAGGAGTTCAATGTCCGCTTTCAGCCGGAGATCATTGACGACATATTGACTGGTTGCGCCAGTATCATGGCGCACCTAGACGGTAAACGCCCACCAATGCGCCCCTTGTGGGCGAATAGCATCACGCACAGCACCTGTAAAACATGTCCATACAAGAGTAAATGTTGGGGAGACGATGACACGGATAGTACGAACCACACCAGCGACAGACCCGGTGGAGAAGTTCAAGAGCAAGTTCAGCCTCCCAGCACGACCGGGATCAGCGCCTCCGGAGATACCCCGGGACCTAGACGGGTTGTCCGACGCGGACTTGATGAGTCTGTATCGTGAGTTTATGGCGTGGGTCTCGTACTCACAGTCAGAATTGGTGATGGCTGAGATTGACGAGGAAAAGCAGTCTCACAAGTGCCGTCTGTCTGAGTCCACGATCCTGATCGGGCAGTGGAACTCAGCCGATAAGGCAGACCGAGTTACCTTAGCCAAAGCACGACGGGACGTTGATCCTGTGGTGGTGGCACAGCAGGAGTCGTACCAAGCCGCTCGTGCTTACCGTAAACTCGTAGAGACTATGTTTGAGTCTTGTGAGCGTGGGGCGCAATTGTTGTCCCGTGAACTCTCACGACGCATTGGATTACACGGTAAAGATGTAAGGATGCAACGCTTTGGAGCCTAATATCTACGGGTGGTTAAAAGACCACCAATCCATTACCAGCCCCTCCGGCGTTACCTACGATGTACCACGCTTTCAAGAAACTATCGCCTTGATTGACTCACTTCAAGCCGAGATTGAGCGCCTGCGGAACGAAATTGACCAACTAAAAAAAGAAAGGCTTATCCATGTTGACTCCTAATCGGGCCGCTGAAGAGGCAAATGCTCGCCTAAGACAGCAGAGTGATTTGTACAACTTTGGTGGTGGCAAATCAATGCACAAGATTCAGGATGACATCCGTGAGATTCGTAAATCGGTGCAGGAAATCACCGAGTTACTTACTACCTTTATTAAGTCGATACAGAATAATGGCTAATAAGGCTAAGCAGAAGGGTACTTCCTTTGAGACGATGATCAAGGGCTACCTCAATGACAACGGGTTTCCTGACGCCGAGCGCACCCCACTCAAAGCCGGTGACGACACGGGCGACATAAACGGTATAAAAAACCGTAACACTGGTCGTAACGCCATCATTCAATGCAAGAATCAGAGAACCTTTCAACTAAGTCAGTGGTTAGACGACACCGTCAAGCAAGCCAAGGCCAAGGGTGATGCAGTTCCTGCTCTAGTTGTTAAACGCCCAAATAAAGGGGTTAATTCTCTAGGTGATACTTACGCTGTTTTGCGTCTTTGTGACCTCGTAGACCTATTGAAAGAGGCCGGTTACTTCTAATATTTAAGGGCTACACAACCCTTACATATTGGAGTACAGAATGTCGCAAGAACTGAACGCATCCGTTGATGACATCATCAAGGTATCCGGAAGCAGTAACCCTCAAAGTGTGGGCTCCATCATGGCCCGAGCCGTTATTGCTGGGCAATCCCCTCGTATGCGTGCCATTGGCGCATCAGCCGTGAATCAGGCCGCTAAAGCCTGCGCTATTGCACGAGGTTTTGTTGCACCTCGGGGCATTGATCTTACCTTTGTGATAGGCTTTGATGACATTGAAGGTGAAAAAGGTACCACAATAAGTGCTATGTCATTCAAGCCCGTAGTGAGGTAATTATGGCCCCTAATTCATCCGGTAAAGCGCCCAAGAAAACTGGTCGCCCCCGTAGCACGCCTAAACGTGGTCGCCCCACTAAGGCCGTAGCGGCTCGGAAAGCGCGTGAGGCAGAACGTAAGAGCCGAAACGACACGAGTGTTGTTGGTACTCCGATTTCTTCTACCCCTGCGCCCACCTCGGGCTCTCGTGCTTACCAAGTTGCCATGGGCAAGATTAGTCGGGCTGAGCGTTTTTGGGGCATTAGCGCCCCACGATCAGACGCCACAATGTGGCAGGAGACTACTGGAGCAGGGGAAACAGACAAAGAGTTCCGTGAGCGTATTGCAGGTGGTCGCTCGGCCCCCGAACCCGAGACCCTCACTGTCCAGCGATCTCTTGGTGAGATGGCTAGGCGAGGAGAAACGCCGATTGAGCCGATACGAGACCGTCCGCTTCCTTCACTCGTCGGCCCCGATGTCCCAACATTTATTGGAACTCACCGAGCCGTTCCTGCCGGTAGCCACGGTTCGGCATTTATACCTTCCTCAATGAGTACTCCTGTGGATACTGGCAAACCTGCCGAAGGTCCATTTCTTCCCCCCAACGGTCCGTGGCTGGTACGTTCTGGGGAAAGTATTGGGGAAACCGGTCCCTCATCTTCACTTGGTGGTCATAAAGAGCATGTAAGACCCGGCTCTCGGGCTCTTATACCCCCCGTGGTTCCTGATCAACCGGTAGCACCTTCGGTACACACCAACTTAGGTGGCATCCCACATCCGCTTGCACCGCAAGCCACAATTCCGGCTCACCTCACGAGTAGTCAGTTCCGTCCGAGAGGGGATACTCAGGTCACGGCCCCACAAGATAGCCGAGAGCCACGACTCATCCGCAGTAGGCGAGTACAGCCCGAACAGGCACGAGAAGAAGACGCTGATATTTATGAGCGCTTGGTACACCTGAATGACAGCATTCGGCGCATGATGGAAGACACGGGAACTAAGGAATACCATCCCTCTAGGGGAGCCACCAGTCAACTCAGTGGACTCGTTGACCTCCGTGGTCGTGTTGGTGACTCCACCATGAAGACTTGGGTTGATGACGACATCAAGAAGGCTTGGGAAGAAAAGCAAGCCGCCGAACAAGACCCGGCCACCTATGTGGATAAGCGGGCTATTGCACACCAACATGACGAAGAGACCGTTAGTCCCGAGGAAGCACAGGCGGCTAAAGAAGCGGCTCTTGCTGACATGCGGGCTATGACCAAGAAGAAGAAGAAATCCAAGGATTAAACATGCAAGGCCCGCTAGACCCGCTGTCATGGGACGAGATGTTGGACGATCTCGGATACTCCGATGATGACGAAGAAGACACTTACTATTCCAATAAGAAAAATAGTAAGAACAAGAAGAAGACAAAGTTCCGAGATTATGAATGGGATGATTACGAATAATGGCAAAGCGTTCATACCGACCTGACCCCCGTAATGAGTATTTGAAGCGTGGAGTTGTTAAACCACGCCCGATTACTCCGTTCGGTGGAGGGGTTCAAGGGGGTATGTTCAGCAGTGCCGGTACCGGCATGGATAGGTAATGTCTAACGCATTTACTACTGGCCCCAGCCCTGACGGCAACCGTAACTCAGGTAGCACTCTTCCGCTTCTTGGGCCAACCCCAGTATTCCGTAACGCCAAAGACCAGCGCCTATCAGCGTTTGGCTCTACTCCTGACACTCAGTACCCCGATGGTTACCTTGGAACAATGTCTAGTAACCGCCGTCAGGACAAACTGACGAATGCTGTCGCTCGGGCGAACCAGCGCTCCTACTCTAGAGGCGTACATAAGGGTGAGCGTATTAATGCCGGTGACTACATTTGGCCAAAAGAGTTCAACCTTCTTACTGGGGTAATGCTTCAGTCCAAGGGTAAAAAGTACGCCCCAACAGGTGCGGAGCCGACCGTTCTAACCAATGACGGCAAGGTTGGCCCCCGTGGAATTGCTCGTGGTTTGGAGCGCCCAAACCCCGAAGTTATAGATATGCAACGACGAAGCATGCTAAAATCTCTAGCACCAGCATGGCGTTAACATAAGGAGAAACCATGGCAAAAATTATGCCCTCTATTCATTCTCGTGGAGGTTCCACTTTTGGTGACTACGAGACTGGGCACACCCCCCGTCCGCACCGTTCTATGGCCGCTATTGAGCGTGAGCGCTACCTCAACAGTCAGGTGGTTCCTCGTGCCGAGCAACATCGTGATGAGTTGAACGAGGCCGGTGTTACTGGCGACAAGACCATGGTGCGTAAGCAGATTTGTGGCACCTGCGGAACGGTTGACTCGGCAGACAGCGAAGTGTGCAAGTCGTGCGGAAGCGACCCGAAGGCTGGTTACTGAGTAAACGCCATGCCGTGGTCACCAAAAGACGCACCGAAGAAAACTAAGAAAGCCGACACTCCCAAAGAGAAAGAGGAGTGGGCCAAGGTAGCGAACTCTGTCTTGAGGAAGACGGGGAGCGACGCTAAAGCAGTGCGTATTGCCAACTCTACAATTGCTAAAAGAGGTAAGAAGTAATGGAAATCATTAGAGACCCCAAGCAACTTAAACCTGCTCCCGCAGGAGGTGGCGTCGGACAGCCCCCTTCTCCTCCGAATCGCCCCTTTGCCCCCGGAGACCCGCTTGACGATGGCGATGGCATTTGGCGCATTGGTCGCAACGATCACTTTGGCGCAGGCCTTTACCACGCCGGTAATAACCGTGTCGTGGGCCAACGTGGAGAATATTACGACCACACTCCTCGCCCCTTGGGTGTTCAGGAATTAGCGCGGGAATTCAGCGGTCAATTTGAGACTGGCCCCAAGCGCGGAAAAACTATCAAGAGCAAAACAAAAAAGGTTATGCCCCCTCTTAAGGAAGGCCCCCCGAAGCCCCCAGCAAAAAAGAAGGTCTGACCTTTGGCTAAGCCGTGGCAGACTCACGAGGAATACCTCACTGATCAGGCCCTAGAGGCCGCCTTGAGTCTTACCCCCGATGAGATTCGGGAACTGCGCCCCCAGCATCCGCTGGAACTCTTCCCCGAAAACCGTGGCTTCATTAAACAAACCGCCACTGTTATGGACATTCTTACGACTAACCGTTACACCGCTACCAACCGCTCATGGTTGTCTGGTATGCCCGTTCGCCGTACTCAACTGGCTGACGGTGACTGGACAGGCACGGGGCGCTACTCAATGGATGCACTTGGATGAGCAGAGAGTTTGAACGTCAACTTAGAAGCGCAATGAAGAACCTTGGCACAGGTTCTATCCCCACCACGGATTACTCCATGGGGGAAACCTTTGCTCAGGGTGACCTGAAGTTTCCTTCAGCGCCCCAGTTCTCTATGCCGAAGCCTCGTGAATTGGGCATCAACCGAGACTTTAGCGGTAAACAAATGTCTTTGTACTTTCAAAATGCAAAGTTTAAAGGGCCAAAGAAAGAAACTATAGACAATATGAACCAAAGAGCCACCGAAGCAGGGGGAATCTTTGGTGAAGAGATGACCGCCCGTAAAGAGGGTCGTATGCCTCGCTCAGCCCGTGAGTCCGCTCGCCGTCAACAGGAAGCCGATATGCGGTCAATCCAGCAAGACTACGCCCGTGGTTACGGAGCCGATACGGGCAACGCTTATGAGGATGCTTATAGCGATACCCTAAATAAAGTACAGAAAACCCTGAATGAGCCCCCCATGCAGGACGAAAGTTCTAATCCGGCTCCTACTCCTGATAAGACTTTGGATGATGTAACTAAGACTCCTAAGGCTAAGACTCCTAAAGCCCCTAAAACTCCCAAGACCCCCAAGCCAACAAATACCGGGGGGGCTCCTGAAGCACCCAAAGCGCCCACCCCTCAAGCACCTCAAGCGCCCACTCCTCAAGCCCCTACCCCGAAGATTCCTAACGGGGGTCGTCGCACAGGGTCTCGCCGTGAGGACGCTGTGGGTGATACAGTAGGTGGTGTGAAAAGCACGACAAAGCCCCTGACTAAGCCATTGGTTAAACCTTTGACTAAGACAACCACGGGAGCGTCTCGTGGCACCGATACTTCTGATGCCCGTAACCCGGGTCGCCGGACACCCAAGAAGGGACGATACACATGACCGTCAACAATTCCCGATCCATGAATCTTGACCTGCAAAAGGGTCTCAATGATGGCGTTTTCAAGAGCCTTGCCCCCGACCGTGGTGGCGAGGTGGAGATGCAGGCTATCCATGAGCGAGCCTCGCTACTCCAGCCCCAGTACGACATGAACGACCTCAAGATGGGTGTCGTTCAGTCTTCGCCGTACAACTGATCTACCTAATTCGTAACACATAAGGAGCACAACATGCCTCGTCTATTGACCTGCCAATCCTGTGGCACCATGTACCGCATGCGGGACTACGATGGCCCTGCCGAGTACGACATGGAGTTGATTGAACTAATCAACCGTCACCTTGGTCAGGCGGTAAACCCCGATCCGGACGCCCATAAGTCCGTTATCTTCCGCTGTGACGACGCAACGTGGGAAAAACTCGGTGACGAGACAGCCGTCAAGAAAGAGTTGATGAAGAACGAGATTGAGGTTCGTGAAGTGCGTGACGACCTCAAGGTGGAGGCTTTGAAGTGCTTCCAGCGCCATAATCGCCCCGCTGACATGTGCATTGATTATGAAGATGACAGCAAGACCATCGGGCGCAAGATCGGTGTTCCGAAAGCCAACCGCCAATACCTCTGTCACTACTGCCCCTGCACCTCGTATGTGGTGCATCAAAACCGTAAGGCTAAGGGGATGTATGACTCGTGATTGTATTCAACTTTGATGCCATAGCCCTCCCCTCCGATACTCTCGGAACTCGCCAGCCGAGCACCGAAGGTCGTCGTCTATGGGACACGCTGTTTCAGAAGTACATGGGTCGCACGCTCGTTGTGGTCGACGGCCAGTATCGGCTTGAGTTGGTCAAGGAGTGGTTAAAGCGAGAGAACTTTAAGGTCTCTTCTATCCACCAAACCCCGACTATCGTTCGTGACGGTAATACTCCAGCGGCGGAGGCGGTTTGGCACATCACATCCGCAATCTCCCGACCCCACTTCTACATTGATGTAAACCCCGAGACCTGTCAGATCGTCAACGCCCAAGGTGTGCCGACCCTCCTCTTGACAGTTCCTAAATACTTGCGCCCCGAATGGCACCAACCCCAAGCCAAGCGCTCGTGGGATGTCGTTGTAGACGAGGTGGAAGCCCGTGCCATGCAGAAGTCCGAAGCGACATGGGGCGATCTATGAGGGTGTTCTTTGGGGGTGCCGAAAAGGGTGCCCAACGGCGCATCTTAGAAAGAGCCGGGGTTACCCGCTTCGGGGTGAACTTGACGCATTTTCCTATCCCTAAGACCAAGGAGTTGGTCTTATCCGAGGTGGTTACCGGCGAAGTCATCCTGTACACCAGCGAGAACGACGAAGACCAGCACCGCTTTGACGAGTTCGTCCGACAACACGAACACAGCATTACCGCCATTATTGGTCGCCCCGACTACGACGGGTCGTGGCTGGGGGACAAGTACATCCCCGTATGGTCAGACGGCGAAGACCTTGAGCGGTTAGCGATCATTTGTCAGCGTCACGGACGGGTTGCTATCTCAGACAAGGCGGTCAACGGTAAGACGATTCCCCGCATTCGGTCTCTCGCCCAGCGCTGGAACGCCCAACTGTACGGGCTCACCAGCAAGCCGGATGTCATTGAGGCGCTTCCGTGGCACACGGTGATTGTTGGCTCGTGGACGAGCGCTCTCCGCTACGGAGAAACTCAGGTGTGGGACGGTCACGGACTTCGGCGGTATCCCGCCCAACAAAAAGAGTCGTCACGCAAGAAACATCGTGCGGACATTATGCGCCTCGGATTGAATCCTGACCTTGTACTCGCAGACGACACCACCGAAGTTGGGATGCTCGCTATCCGGTCATGGCAGGCATGGGAATCTCGGGTCTATGACCCTCCGAACAACTCTCCCAAGGAGGCACTAATGACTAACTCTGAGGGCGAAATAATTACTATGACCCCCTCACCCTATGGTGGAGAAGTTGGGGTTTCAGGGGTATCAAGTATTGCTATGACCCCCCCTGAGAAGCGGCACGAGAATGAGCGTTTATTGCTACCAGTTATTGGGGTAGAGAAGATTACTTCAATAGGTACCCACACTGGTTCTGAGCAGGGCGAACAGTACGAAATTGACCCTGAAGAGATACCCGTAATCCGGCACACAAACGCCCTTCTGCGACAGTGTGATAATTGCTATTTGGCTTCTAAATGTCCCGCATACAAAGAACACTCAGAATGCGGTTTCAAGTTGCCCGTGGAAATCCGAACGAAAGACCAACTTCAGGCCACGCTTCGTGCCCTTCTAGAGATGCAGGTGAGCCGGGTTCTGTTTGCTCGCTTCGCAGAAGAGATGGAGGGTCAGGGATTGGATTCCACCCTCAGTGGAGAGATTGACCGTATGTTTAATCTCGTTAACAAGTTTAAAGACATCTCTGATACCCGAGATGTTATCCGCATGGAGGTGGAGGCTCGCGGGTCAGCGGGCGTTCTGTCTCGTTTGTTTGGGCAGAAAGCGGGCGAGACCGCTCGGGAACTGTCATCTCCGCTTCCCCCACAGATCATGGACAACATGGCTATGGACATCATCAATTACGAGGATGATTGATTCGCCAGCCGATTGCTGGTAAGGTCGCTCCCCTATGATGCCCCTAGACGAATACCGAAAGTCCTTTGACTACCCATCTGCCTTCCAAGATTGGTGGAGCGATGTCGCCCACCACATTGCCGACATCGTCGGGGATGAGCAGAGTCGCTGGATGTACAGCGTCCTCAAGCACCAATGGCACGAATCCCCCACGGCGTGGAACATCGTGGACGACTGCTGGCACGACGAGCGTCGCATGGTGGGAGAGCGCTGAATGGACTTAGCGGAGTGGACGGAGAATGCGTTGTGTCGGGGCTTTGCGCCTGACCCTTGGTACCCTCCGCTAGAGTCCCCTACCCCGAATGACTACTACGCAGTAGCCCGTGAGGTCTGTAACCGTTGCCCAGCATGGCGCTCATGCTTGGACTATAGTTACAGTAACAAAGACGATGAAAAATACGGTATGTGGGGTGGACTAACTCCACAAGAGAGGAATGGGAAAAAGACGGCTCTGCGTCCGCATGGCACGATCACCCGCTATCGTCAAGGGTGCGCCTGCGCTAAGTGCTCGGGAGCCGACAACGCCAAACGACCATACATTGATCTCTCGGTCTACCCAAGGGTTGGTCAGCCAGTCAACATTGACGAACTGAAATACCAAATCCTCCCGAACAGGTAGCCCGAGGAAGAGCGGGGAACCATCCCCGCTCCCGTGAGAGCACACGACTATCCCTTCCGGTGTGCTCCCCAACTAAGGAGGGTAAACCCTTGAAATTAACCACCCTGTCAATCATTGCCCTGACGGCTCTAACCACCGCCTGCGGGGTCTCGGAGGCTCCAACGCCTCCGACCACAACCACACCACCCCGAGTGACCGTGGTGATCACACCACCCCCGACGACGACCACTACGGTCGCCCCAACTACGACGCTTTCTCCCGAAGAGATCGCCTACCTAGAGACCCAAGCCGCTTGGCAGGCTCAAGTAGACACGATGGCGTTGGCTCACCCACGGTGCGCCGAATGGCTTCCGCTGTTGCTGGAGGTCGGCGGGAAGATTGAGGACTGGCCCATTTGGAGCCGTGTGCTGTGGACTGAATCACGGTGCATTGACGGGCTGGAGGGCAACGGTTCCCTTGGTCTCGCCCAAATCCAGTGGTCGGTTCACGACGAGTGGGCGATGTCCATGGGTATCACCCGAGAAATGATCCTGACAGCCCGATACAACCTGACGTTCGCCGTGCGTCTACAGGAGGCATCCGGCTGGTCGCCGTGGAGATACCTGAATCTTCCGTAACTCCGTACTAGAGTGGTGTCCCGTAACGGGACACCACTGTGAGGAGTTGTTATGAAGGTAGGAGTAGCATCCGGCGACTGGATTCATCCCGACCGTGTTGACGACGGGCTAGAGAAATGGGGTGGCTCGGGCTGGGCTCGTGTCGCCCAATACCTCCCCCACCTGACGGGCATGGAGTTCATCACGGGAACCCTTATCTTTGACCCCAAGCACGGGTCTTTCCAAATCCGCAGTGCCGATGAAGCCATCCATGACATTGATGTGGTTTGGATGCAACGCCTCATGCACTCAGGTGCGTCAACCAACATGAAAATCTCCCGCTCCATGGGGCAGATCATTATCAACGACCTAGACGACTGGTACTGGGGTCTGTCGGCAAGTAACAATGCCTTCCTGAACACGCACCCCAAGTACAGCCCCGAGATCAACATCAACCATTACCGATCAATCCTCGCTCAGTCTGATGTTGTCACGGTGAGCACTCCCTACCTCGCTGACCGAGTCAAATCATGGGTTACCAAGTGCCCGATCTTGGTTATTCCAAACTACGTTGATACCCAGCGCTTCACCAAGCATGAGCACACCGACACGGATGTTCCCCTCGTTGGGTGGGCGGGAAGCACGGGTCACCGCAGTAACGATCTTGAGACCATTGCCGGTGTCATTCGCCCGATGGTCAATGCAGGTTCCATCAAGTTTCATCACACTGGGGCGCACCCGTCCATGAAGAGCGTGGCATCGCTGGTGGGTCTCCGTGACGATCAGGTGTCCACACTCCCGCTGACTGACCACCTGACTTATCCGTCTTATCTCAAGTTTGATGTTGGTGTTGTCCCGCTGAACAACATTCCATTCAACCGAGCGAAGTCCGACATCAAAGGTCTTGAGTACAGCGCAAGTGGTATTCCGTTCGTGGCGCAGAACTTAGATGCGTACATTGACCTCCAGCGTTCGCTCGGTATTGGTCGTGTCGCCAAGCGTCCCACGGATTGGATTCGCCACTTGAATGCGCTACGCTCTCCCCATGTTCGTCGTGAGGAGGGGGAAGCCTGCTACGAAGCGGTGCAACACCGAGACATCAAATACGGCGTGCAGATACATCAGCAACTGTTTGACCAATGCAGGAGACCACAGTGATTATCGGAATGATTGACCTACCATCGCTCGCTTTCCCCGACAAAGACTCATCATGGAGAGACCTAGCCTCGTGCAAGGGCTCTGATCTCAACAAGTTCTTTCGGGAGCGAGGTGACTCGGGCTATCCCGCAGAGCGCATCATGTGCGCCCTCTGCCCCGTGCGAAACAACTGCTTGGACTTTGCTCTTGCGAACCACATCCAGCACGGTTTCTTTGGCGGGTTCTCAAAGGATGAGCGCCAGCAGATTGACGCCGGAAGATTGTCACGAGAGATCACGATGACTCAACTGGTCAAAGACCTTCGCAAGTTGAAGCACAAGAACCCAGTGCGGAAAGCATCCGTGTTGTTTGCGAAGAGCGAAACCGAGATTCACAAGATGCTGTCCGAGGGCAGATAACAAAAAAAAGACCCCCCTCCCGCAACCGCACTGGTTACGAGAGGGGGGTCTTTCTATGTCTCAGAGTGTCTCACACGCCGTCAGCACAGCGAGAAGGTGTTGCCGGTCATCATCCGAGAGACCGTTGCTGTTCACCAAGTCGTAGGCGAGTACGACAAGAGCGTTGAGGTCTTCCTCAGCCTGAGTAAGACCAAGGGTCAAAGCCTCAAGGTAAGCCTGCCTCATGGTCTCATGGTCAGTCATCAAAGTGCTCTTCCTCGTGTATCTCCAGCAGTGCTTCCGACTTCAACTCTTTCCCACACCACACGCAGGTATGACTCGGGAACTTCAGACGATCAGAGATGGGTTCTTTCGGCATCGCTTGCCACGAGTTTGGGTCAGGGCGAAACGAGGGGTCGCTTTGCTGATACTGGTTAGTGCTCAGGGCGAACCCCCGTTCCTGCTTGGACATCCACTTCAGAAGATGAGCCAATGACTCTTCGTGCGACTCGCTTTCGTATTCCATGGTGATCACACTACCCATTTGTACGGCAAATCGGGGGACACATCAGGCCATACGAGCCCGTAGTGCTCGGGGAGTTTGCGGATGAGGTTGGAGCGATGAGAAACGATGACCTCGTCGTCGTACAGGAACTCCGGAACGCTGTCGCTGATTGTTCGCAATCCGAGCGCCCTGACCTTGTCAGCGACGGTGTCTTTGTAGCCGAGGCTCACCCAGTGTTCACACATGGCAAGGGTGTACTGAGCCAGTACATCGGCGTACCCAGCCCACATCTTGACAGCGGGGTGACTGCGCCAGCCTTTGCTACGACCCGTCAGAGTGTTGAGAATCTGAAGACCCTCCACACGCTGTTTACCGAGGCGCTGGCGGTCAAGCACCGTGGCATTGGCACGGAAGTCGTCGCCGTACGGAATGAATGTTTGCATGGTTCTCCTTGTAGTTGGTTGGTTACCAGTCTTCGTCTGTGTCTTCGTATCCACTGAAGTTGTCGTCATCTTCGCCGTATTCATCATTGAATCGTGAGAGTTCCTCTTCCTCGTAGAAGACGACTGCGTCGTCCCACTCATAGAAGAAGTTGGGGTCGCCAATCTGTGAGTTATGCGCCTCAATGATCTCGTAGCACGCCCCGTCAATCCCGTCTTTGACAAGGGAGACGTAATCGTTGGGGTCGTCAGGATTGATGACTCGGAGATTCACCTTGTCCGAATCCGGCATGGGGCGAATCATGTAGTTGGGGATGAACTTGGATGTCATGGGTTGATGCGGTACTCCTGATCGGGGCACAAGTAAGTAAGTGCCGAGGTAAGAATGTTTATTTCAAGGCGAATCTCATCAGCGGTTTCTGCGCCTTCGTTGATGGATTGCGTGAT
>Ga0208783_10000468_pt1 | contig 24951 bp, 23 predicted proteins | sample DEB19_08_DNA_2_FD_184529 | JGI IMG/M metagenome (GOLD analysis project Ga0208783, IMG submission 184529) | Aqueous microbial communities from the Delaware River and Bay under freshwater to marine salinity gradient to study organic matter... | ecosystem: Environmental > Aquatic > Marine >...
CGGAGCTCCTCGGCGTTGTAGGTCGAGTCGGCGAGGGCGAAGCGGGTCGGTGCGGCGAGATCGGCGAGGGCCCGGCGGCCGTTGTCGAGGAGTTCGGCGACCCGGGGCTCCCACCGACGGAAGAAACGGGCCGGGGTGATGTTGTGGTAGTCGATCGCCAGAGGTGCGCCCGAGGCGAGGACGTCGGCGGTCAGGCGGTCGCCGATGGAGAAGTGGTAGAGGGCCCACGTGTCGGGTCCGGGTCGGAACCGATCGGCCGGGTGAGCGAGACCGCGCACGTCGGGCAGGATCTCGCGAGCGAAGATCTCGGATTCGAAGCCCGCATCTCGGAGCACTCGCTGTACGCCGAGGCAATGGCCGCCGATCGCGTCCCGTCCGGCGAAGGCGGGGAGCAGCTGGTGGACGGCGGTCACGGTCGCGGCCTGTCGTCGGAGTCGCCCTCCAGGCGCGCGAGTCGGGCCCGGAGGTCGGTCACCTCGGCCTCGAGGGCCTCGATTCGTTCGGCGGTCACCCGACCCAGCCACGCCACCGACCACCCGAGCCCGCTGATCTGCGCGGCCAGGTGGTGATTGGAGAAGCGCACCAGCCGACTGACCACCCGCTTGGCGTACGCCGCTTGCCGGCGGTGCGCGTCGAGCGGCGGCTCGGGGTCGACGGGTGCATGCTCCTCGACCGCGGCAACGGCGGCGCGGATGTCGGCGTCGGCGGTGGGCACGCCGAGAGCCGACGCCGCGGCCCGCGCGCCCTCGACGGCATCGGTCGGGAAGTCGGGTCGGCGGCCCGCGTCGGCGGCGAGTGCCCGGCCCCGTCGGCGCAGGTCGTCGCCGGGTCGGTCGTCGTCCGGGAGGGGAGTTCCTGCAGCCACGGTGTGCGGCGGACACTAGTGGACGGTCGTCGAGCGCCCGCGTTGACGGCGCGAGGCCCGCACTACGATCGCACCGATGTGGGGGACCGAGGATCTCGACCGTCTGCTCGAGACCCTCGGACACCGCGTCGACCAGCGGAGGGCCGCCGGGGCCTACCCGGCCGACCTCGAGCGGAGACTCGACGAGCACTTCACGACCTTCGGAGCGACGTCGGAGCCGAGTCCCGTCGAGCTCGTCGAAGCTCTCGATCACGCCTTCGCCGAGCTGGCCACCTTCTCGTTCCGGCCCGACACGAGTACCGAGAGCCGAATCCCCGGGGGGCAGGCAGCGCACCGCACGGTCGCCCGCATCGTCGGCCGGCAGATCGACGGGGTGGCCGGTCAGCTCCGGACCTACTCCGATGCCGTCGAACGCGCGATCGGGATCATGCGCCTCGTCGTCGAGTCGGTCGTCCGCACGTACGAGCAGGATCTCGCCCAGCGGGTCGACGACACCCAGGACGCGCTCGTCGAGCACGCCGGACGCCTCAACGCGATCGAGTCGCGGCTCGACGATCTCGCGGCGCGGGTTCCGGGCGCGCCCCGGTCGCCGTGGTACCGGTCGGAGGCCTTCGTCGACGCGTTCCGGGGTGGCACCGAGTCCGTGCGCGAGCGTTACCTCGACCTCGTGGAGTTGTTCACGGGGTGCGATCCCGTCCTCGAGGTCGGCTTCGGTCGCGGTGAAGTGCTCGAGCTGTTCGGGGAGGCCGGGATACAGGCGTCGGGCATCGAACCCGATCCGGCCCTCGTCGACGCGGCGCGGTCCCGCGGCCTGCGGGTGGAGACGGGTACGGCGCTCGAGTACCTCGCGGCGCAGCCCGACGCGAGCCTCGGTGGTCTCGTGATGATCCAGGTGGTCGAGCACCTGCCCCCGCAGGGAGTCATCGACGTCGTGCGACTCGCGGCCGAGAAGGTCCGCCCGGGCGGCCGGGTCGTCTTCGAGACGGTCAATCCGACCTCGCTGTCCACCTACGCGAACGCGTTCTGGGTCGACCCCGACCACGTGCGTCCGGTCCACCCCGCCTTCCTCGCCTTCTTGTTCAGGGAGGCGGGCTTCGCGACCGTCGAGCGGGTCGACCGCTCGGAGCTTCCCGCCGACGAGCGGCTCCGGCCGACGACGGGGGCCGACCCGGCGGTGGTCGCCAACTTCGCCCGCATCGACGCGTTGCTCTTCGGGCCCCAGGACTACGCGATCGTCGCGACGCGGTGACGGCGGTGCCGACCGCGACGGCCGTCGACCAGGTGCTCGTCACCGCCGCGGCGGGCGATGCGATCACCAACCTGGCCCGCTCGTTGCGGCCCGTGTTCGAGCGCATCGGCCCGTCGCGGCTGTTCGCCCGCAACGTCGACCCGCATCTCGCGGGGGAGGTGGCGCCGCTCGACGCTTACCCCGACCGGGCGGGGCGACGGGTGATCGTCTTCCACGCCTCGATCGGCGAGCCGATCGTGCACCGGTTCCTGCAGCAACGTTCCGAGCCGATCGTGCTCGTGTACCACAACATCACGCCGGCGGAGCACTTCGCGCCGTGGGATCCGACGTTCGCCGCGCTCCTGGCCGAGGGACGCGAGGAGGTCGGCGCGCTGCGCGGGCGGGTCGCCCGGGTCGTCGCCGACTCGCCGTTCAACGCTCGCGAACTCGCGGCCATGGGCTACGACGACGTCGTCGTCGTGCCGCCCGCGCTCGACGGGCGGCGGCTCCACGCGATCGAGCCGTCGGCGGCTGCGCTCGAGCGAGCACGCGCGTTCCCGGCGCCGCTCGTGCTCTCGGTCGCGCAGCTGCTCCCGCACAAGCGTCCCGACTTTCTCGTGGAGGCGGTCCACGTCGCTCGGACCTACCTCGGATTCCCGGGGACGCTCTGCCTCGTCGGCCACCAGCGGCTCGCGCCCTACCGTCGGGCGATCCGGCGCCAGATCTCGGAGCTCGGCGTCACGAGCGTCGATCTCACCGGTCCGGTCGACGACGATCTCCTCGCGGCGTTGTACCGCACGGCCGACGTCGTGGTCTCGGCGAGCGAGCACGAGGGGTTCTGCTTGCCGCTGATCGAGGCGATGTCGTTCGGAGTCCCCGTGGTGGCCCGGGCGTTCGCGGCGGTGCCCGAGACGGTGGGCGATGCCGGGATCCTGCTCCCGCCGGGCCGGGGCCCGGCATTCATGGCCGAGGCGCTCGCCGAACTGCTCTCCGACACGGCCCTCCAGGAGGACCTCGCCCGCCGGGGCCGCGATCGGGCGATCGACCTGTGGGGCCGCGACCACGATCGAACCCTCCTCGCGATCGTGCGGGGGGTTGCGGTGTGAGGCTCTGCTTCGTGTCGCCGCGATACGGCGAGGACGTTCCCGGGGGAGCCGAGCAGCTGGCCCGGATGTTCGCCGAGCGCACGGCGGCCCGCGGCCACGAGGTGACGGTGGTCACGACCTGTGCCCGCTCCCACGTCGACTGGGCCGATGCCTTCCCGGCCGGACGTTCCGAGGTCGGCGGGGTCGTCGTGCACCGCTTTCCCGTGGCCCGACCCCGCGACTACGTCGAGTTCGACGGCCTCACCCACCGGGTGCTCAGCGGTCGGAGCCGCCGGCCGCGGTTCCTCCAGGAGGAGTGGATGCGGCTCCAGGGTCCGTGGGCGCCGGGGCTCGAGACCTGGCTCGGTCGCCACGCGCGCGACTTCGACTGCGTGATCTGCGTGCCGTACCTCTACTGGACGACGTGGGCGGTTCTGCGCACGGTGCCGGGACGGGCGCCGGTACTCGTGCACCCGGCGATCCACGACGAGGGCGTGCTCCGGCTGTCGATCTTCGATCGGATGTTCCGTACCGCCGATGCCTTCGCCCTCTCGACGCCCGAGGAGGTCGACCTCATCGCGTCGCGGTTCGGCCTCGCGGCCCGGGGCGCGGTCGTCGGCATCGGCATCGCCGAGGGCACGGGCGATCCGGTTCGGTTTCGCGCGTCGGCCGGTCTCGGCGACGCGCCCTACCTCGCCTACGTGGGTCGGGTCCAGGCCGCGAAGGGCGCGGGCGAGCTGATCGACTACTTCGACGCGTACAAGGCGCGTCGGCCCGACTCCGACCTGCGCCTCGTTCTCGTCGGCGAGCCGCTGCTCCCGGTGCCCGAGCGCGACGACATCGTCGTCACCGGGTTCGTCGACGAGTCGGTGCGCGACGACGCGGTGGCAGGGGCCCGGGCGCTCGTCATGCCGTCCTACTACGAGAGCTTCTCGATCGTGCTCGCCGACGCGTTCGCCCGGGGTCGACCCGCTCTCGTTCAGGGGAGTTGTCCGGCCCTGGTCGGCCAGGCCCGGCGCAGTGGAGCCGCCGTTCCGTACCGCGGCTACGCGGCGTTCGAGGCGGCGGTCGATGCCCTCGTCGGCGACCCGGACCTCGCCGACCGCATGGGTACGGCGGGCCGGGAGTACGTGCGCCGGGAGTACGACTGGGAGGTCGTGCTCGACCGCTACGAGTCGCTCCTCGCCGCGACGGTCGGCGGCGCGGTGCCGCTCGCGCCGGGTTCAGCGTGAAGCGGGCGGAACCTCGTGCTCCGGGCGGGTCACCCGGACGATGAGGTCGGCGAGCAGCCCGATCATGAGGACCTGGAACGCGGCGAAGATCAGCAACAAGGTGTTGGTCGTCACCCGGAAGTCGTAGCGCACGAGGTCGTAGCCCAGTTTGCCGAGGCCGAGGAGAGCCATGATGAGCCCGACCGGCATGAACACGCGCAGCGGTTCGTACGACAGGATCATGCGGATGACCTGTACCGCGTACCGCCGCGTGTCGGCCAGGGGCTTGAACTTCGAGCGTCCGGCCCGCTTGGCGTAGGGAATCGGCAGGTAGCCGACCGTGTAGCCACCGGCGAGGAAACTCATCGTCATCGTCGTGACGCACGAGAAACCGGGAGGCAGGTTGCGGAGGTACTGCCGGGCGACGTCGGTGCGGAAGGCCCGGAACCCGGAGTTGAGGTCGGGGATTTCGGTCTTGGAGAGGAACTGGGCGAGCCGGCGGATCAGCCACTTGGCCGGTACCCGCAGGCCCTTCATCGTCCCCTCCTCGGTGGTGCGGGCACCGACGACCTGGTCGCAGCCGTCGAGGGCACGGACGAGCTCGGGGATCGTGTCGTTGGGGTACGTCATGTCGACGTCGGTCCACACCGTGACCCGGCCCCGGGCCGCGGCAGTACCCGCCTTGCGCGCCGATCCCGAGCCCCGGTTTCGGGTGAAGGCGATGACCCGCATCCCCCCGAGCTCGCGGGCGAGGTCGGCCGAGCCGTCGGTCGAGCCGTCGTCGACCACGATGATCTCGTAGGTGAGGCCCGAGGCGTCCATCGAGGCCCGGATGCGCTCCACCTCGGGTCGGAGGTTGTCGCGCTCGTTGTACACGGGCAGCACGATCGAGACGTCGAGCTCGTTCTCCCCGGTCATCGGGAGCGAGGATAGCGATGCGGGGCCGCGCGGGGGCGCGAGTTGCGACGGGTCGCCCGGTTCGCATAGCACCGGGTCCGTGGCCGTCGTCACCGCCTTCCTCGTCGTGGGACTCGCCTGCGCGGTCGCGGCCGGCTTCGTGATCCGCGAGGCGGCCCGCCTGGCCGCCGAGCCTCCGCCGCCCGTGTACGACCTCGAGGAGGCCTACGACTGGGTAGTCGCGCGCCTCCCCGACATCGTGGCCGCCACGTTGACTCCCGACGACGTGCGACTCATCCTCGACCTCCAGGCGGAGCACCTCCGGGGGCGAGGGGACGGTGCCGAGGCTGCCCGGATCCTGGGAACGGGCGAGATGGTCGACGACATCGTCGCCCGGGCCGCGGCGCGTGGTGAGCGGTTCCTTCCCGAGCAGGTCACGGCGGTGATCGACACCCAACTCGAGTACCTGCGCGATCTCGGAGCCATCGGCCGACCCGCCGATCCCCCCGAGGGCCCCACCGCCGCCTCCTGATCGGCTCCCCCGGATCCGGAGCCGAAACGGTCCCGGAGCCGTGATCAGCGCCGCCCGATCTGGTACAACGACGGGACCGGAGAAGGGAGGTGGTCCAGCACATGCACGATAGATCTGGGACCCCGGAGGTGCGCGGCCGCTAGGTCGTCGCGACTGGACCGACCGGTGGAGATCCACCGTCGCACCGCCGTCGTCATCCCGGGAGTGGTCCCTCCGGACGAAGATGACGACGGGAATCGTGTTCGGTGCCGCCGGGTGCCGAACACGAGGCAAGGCAGTCGAACGGGCCGGGGAGCGCCTGCGCTCCCCGGCCTCCGTTCACCCGTCGGCGTGTCCGACCCCGTCGCCTGCGGCGGGCCGGCGGCCGACGAACGAGCAGGCGACGAACGAGCAGACGAGGGAACCGATGAGCCGCCCGACCCGCTTCGAGCATTACCGCTACCTGGGCGACAAGCGCAGCCTCGTCGTCTGGGACCTCGACCTCTACGGGTCCGACCCCGAGGTGACCGCGGCGGTCGACGACATCCTCGCGGCCGAAACCTTCCTGGCCTTCGGTCCCGACACGCTCGCCGAGGCCCGCAACCGCGGCTACCGGCCCGCCCGGCGCCGGGCCGCGGGCTAGCCGTCCGTCGACCGACCGCTCCAGCACTCGTCGGGGAGCGCCGCCCGTACTCCGGCGCGGCGGGCGGTGAACGCCTCGTCGGAGAGGGCGGGAACCGACGCCAGGTCCGCCGGGTCGGCGGGAAGGTCGGCGTACTCCACCCACGAGGTGCAGCCGCCGTACCCGTCGCGCCACGGGATCGTGACGGGCTCGTCGAGCCGGTGGACCCGCAGTACGAGCACGGTCAGAGGGTCGCGTTGCTTCCACCGGAACCGGGTCGCCACGTACTCGGGTGACCAGATGCTCCGGGCGGCCACCGCGTCGACGTGGTCGGCCTCGGTCACGACGGCGATGTCGACGATCTCGGCCCAGCCCGGGATCGTGACGGGGCCGCCCACCGGCGAGCCGGGGGCCAGACCGACCCGGTGCGCGTACGCGGGGGCGAGGAGGTCGGGATCCTGGTGCTCGGCGGTGGGCGAGAGCCAGCAACGGTCGGTCGTCACCGAGAAGTGGCGTCCGGCCTCGTGCAGGCCACCCTTGCGGATGTCGACGATCTGCTCGCCCGCGAGGAGCGCGTGGACCACGACCGCCCACTCCTTGAGGGCCGGTACCGAGGGACCAACTGTTGCGTCGTTTGTCGCTCGACCCGTCACGCGGGCCAGGATAACGACGGTGCAGATCGAGGAGATCGTCTCGGAGGGCCTGCGGCTCGGTGCCCATTCGGCGCGACCACCCGGAAACGCGCGCGTCCCGGCCCTGCTCGTGCTCCCCGGCTTTCCCCGCGGGGTCGGGGGCGCAGCCGTGCTCGGCAACACCGACCAGACTTTGTGCGACCGGGTGGCGCGGGATGCGGGTTGGGCGGCGCTCACCTTCACGTTTCGCGGAACGGGAACCTCCGAGGGCGACTTCTCCGTCGACGGGTGGCGGGCCGACGTGCGCGCGGCGATCGACGTTCTCGCCGATCGCTCCGACGTGAGCGGCGTGTGGATCGCCGGTTTCCGTCTCGGGGGCACCCTGGCGATTCTCGCCGCGGCCGAGGATCCCCGGGTGCGCGGTATCGCTACCTTCGCCGCTCCGGCGTCGCTCACCACGTGGGTCGCGGATCCTCAGTGGTTCCTGGAGTATGCCCGCCGTACGGGTGTGCTCCGGACCCCCGACTTCCCGCCCGATCCCGAGGCGTGGATCCGGGCGATCGCTGCCGTGGACCCGATCGCCGCGGCGCCGGCGGTAGCGCCGCGCCCGTGGCTTCTCGTCCACGGCAGTGCCGACGATGTGGTTCCCGTCGAGGACGGGCGCCGACTCGCGGCGGCGGCGGGCGTCAACGTGGAAGTGCGGATCATCACCAACGGCCCGCACCGGTTGCGCCACGACCCGAGGGCGATCGCGTCGCTGCTGGGTTGGCTCGACCGGCGCGAGCCCTGACGCGCGCCGACCCGGACCTCAATTCGCGACGGCGGCCCGGGCCTCGGCGAGCACTGCGGCGAGGGTGGCGTCCAGGTCGTGCTCGGGCTCGTACCCGGTCGCGGCGCGCAACCGCGTCGGGTCGCCGACGAGGACGGGAATCTCGGCGGGCCGGACGAGCGCGGGGTCGGTCTCGATCCGCAGCGGGGTGGTGGCGAGCGCGATGAGGCGTCGGGCGATCTCCGCGATCGGCGTCCCCGTTCCCCGGCACACGTTGTAGACCTCACCGGGCTCACCGGCGATCATGAGCAGCCGGTAGGCCCGCACCACGTCACGAACGTCGCTCAGGTCGCGGACTGCGTCGAGGGAACCCGCAGTGATCGTGGGTGCTCCGGTGCGCTCGGCCTCGGCGATGCGCCGGGCGAAGCCGGGCACGAAGAATGCGGGTGCCTGGCCCGGCCCGGTGTGGTTGAAGGGGCGGACGCGGACGGTCTCGAGCCCGTGGCCGAGCCAGGCCTGGAGGGCGAGTATCCCCGCCGCGACCTTGCTCGCGCCGTAGGGCGTGAGCGGCCGGCTCGGGGTGTCCTCGCCGACCGGGCCGGCGTCGGGAGCGACCCGCCCGTACTCCTCGGCGCTCCCGATCACGAGCACGCGGCGTGCCCCGGCGCTACGGGCGGCGTCGAGGACGAACTGGGTGCCGACCGCGTTGACGAGGAGCGTCGCGCCGGGTTCCCGCCACGAGGCGGCGACGTCGGAGCGGGCCGCGAGGTGGTACACGACCTCGGGGGCCGCCGCCACGAGAGCGGCCTCGGTGGCGGCAGCATCGGTGATGTCGAGACTGTCGTCGGCGGCCACGACCTCGTCGCCGCACGCGGCGAGGTGCGCGCAGAGGTGCGGACCGACGAAGCCGGTCGCTCCGGTGACGAACGCCTTCATGCTGCGCCCCTCCGCTCGACTGCCGTCCGGTAGGCCTCGATGTGGCCGGCGACGGATCGGGTCCAGGTGTACTCGGCGGCCCGGATCGGGCCCTCGCTCCGAAGGCGGGCCGCACAGGCGGGATCATCGAGCAGGCGACGCAGTCCATCGGCCAGGTCGGCCTCGTCGTCGGGGTCGGCGAGGAGCGCCGCGGTGCCCGCCACCTCCTCGGTCGCGGAGCCGCGACTCGTGACGAGCGGCGCCCCGCAGGCGAGGGCCTCCAGAACATTGAGCCCGAAGCCCTCCTCGCGCGAGGGGTAGGCCACGACCGCGGCCCGGCGGAAGAGTGCGACGAGGGCGTCGTCGGGCAGGTAGCCGGGGCGGACGACGCGCGTCGCGACCCCCGAACCCGCGATCGCGTCACGCACGGCGTCGGCCCCCCAGCCGTCGCCGCCCGCGAGCACCAACCGCAATCCGGGGTGGGCCGGAGCGACGCGAGCGAATGCAGCGACGAGGGAGGTGAGGTTCTTGCGCGGCTCGATGGTCCCGGCGAAGGCGACGAACGGCGGCACGATCCCGTGCCGGGCGAGCGCCTCGAGGTCCGGTCCGCTCGCGGCAGCGGGTCGGAAGCGCTCGTGGTCGACGCCGTGGGGCACGACCACCACGGGTCCGTCGGGCCCGAGTCGGTCGCGGAGTCGGGCGGCGGTGTGCGCACTCACGCACACGACGGCGTCGGCCCGGCTCACGGCGGCCCGGATCATCGGCCGGAAGTACGTCACCTTCGACCGTTCGTGCCACTCGGGATGGTCGAAGAAGGTGAGGTCGTGCACGGTGACGACCGTCGGGACCGGAGCGCGCAGCGGAAGGCTGTAGTGGGGGCCGTGCCAGCAGATCGGGCCGAGGTGCCGGGCGAGCCGGGGTGCGCCGGCCTGCTCCCACGCGAGTCGGGCCGGGCGGAGCGGGGGCACGACGGAGTGAACGGTGGCGCCGGGCGCGAATCCCTCCCAGCGCTCGTCTCCCCGCCGGGCCACGAGGTGCAGGTCGATTCCGGGTTCGGCGGCGAGGCCCCGGGCGAGGGCGACCGTGTAGACGCCGGCGCCGACCGGGCGATCGGGCACCGCCGAGACGTCGAGGGCCACGCGCACGCGCGGAGTCTACGAACGGGGCGCCCGGCGCCCGGCCGTCGCGCGCTCGTAGACGGGTACGTGGGCTTCGGCCGAGCGTTGCCAGGTCAGCTCGGCGGCTCGGGCCCGCCCGGCGGACCGGAGGCGGTCCCGCTCGTCGGGGTCGGCGAGGAGTCGGGTGATGGCATCCGAGCACGTGTCGACGTCGCCGGGCGTGAAGCAGAGGCCGGCGCCGCGCACGAACTCCTCGGTCGCCGATCCCGTGGTCGCGACCGTCGGGGCACCGCGGGCCATCGCCTCGAGCGCGGGTAGGCCGAAGCCCTCGTACCGCGAGGCGAGGCAGAAGACGTCGGCTCGCCGGTAGAGCGCGTCGACGACCGGCCACGGCTGGTCGCCGAGCACGCGAACGAACGGCCGGTCGAGGCCGCGGACCTCGCCCCAGCCGCGCGGCCCGACGACGACGAGCGAGAGTTCGGGTCGATGGAGCCGGGCCCGCTCCACCGCCCGGACGATCGTCGGGAGGTCCTTGCGGGGTTCCACCGTGCCCACCGTCAGCACGTACGGCGTCCGGATACCCATCGCGGAGACTTCACCGTCGACCTCGGGGTCGGGACGGGCCTCGGCCGGATCGACCCCGAGGGGGACGACCTCGATCTGCTCGGGCTCGAAACCTTCGGCGACGAGTTCGCGTCCGGTGAAGGCCGACGGGACGATGATCACGGACGCGCTGCGGCGGGCCCGTTCGAGGCCGCGCTCGTGGAAGACGACACCGCGCCGCGTCGTGGTCTCGGGCATCCGGAGGAACGCGACGTCGTGCACCGTCACGACGAGCGGGCGATCGGTGGGGGGTACGGCGAGGCTCGGAGCGTGTACGACGTCGACGGGAACCCGGACCCGGGGTCGGTGCAATCGGTGCCAGCTCTCGTAGCGGAGGCTGCCGTGCGGTGCGCCGAGATCGATCCAGGCGGTTCCCGCCGGGAGGTCGGCGGGTCGGGCCCCGGCGGCGAAGGCCGTGACCTCGGTCCCGGCTCCCGGGAGTCGATCGAGCAGCGAACGGACGTATCGGCCGATGCCGCCCGGCACGGGCTGGAGCAGTTGCCCGGCGTGGAGGCCGACGCGGATCACGACCCGGCCAGCCGTCGGTAGAGATCCGTGAGCCCCCGTCCGGTCGCCGACCAGGGGAAGGCCGAGATGCGGGCTGCGCCGCGTCCGATGATCGCGGCGCGGAGGTCCGGATCGTCGAGGGCTCTCGCCAGCGTGTCGGCGAGAGCGTCGCGATCGTCGGGGTCGACGAGGAGGGCGCCGTCCCCCGCGACCTCGGGGATCGATCCGGCTCGCCCGGCGACGACGGGAACCCCGGCGGCCATCGCCTCGAGCACGGGAAAACCGAAGCCCTCGTAGCGGGACGGATAGGCGACGACGGTCGCCCGTCGCAGCAGCGCGCCGCGCGCGCCGTCGTCGACCGGTCCGGTGAGCACCACACGGTCGCGGATCGCGGGGTCGAGCCGGGCCACGGCCGAGTCGACGGCGGGGCGGCCCGGGCCGTCGCGTCCGGCGAGCACGAGCCGGAGGTCGGGGCGTGCGGGGGCGAGCGCGCCGAACGCATCGACGAGGACGGGGAGGTTCTTGCGGGCTTCGAACGCGCCGATGGCGAGTACGAACGGGCGGTCGGCATCGACGCGGTCGGGAAGCGCTCCCGCGGCGGGAAGGGGTGGCGCCCCGAGCGGTACGACCGCGATACGGCCCGCCTCTCGCAGGCCGGGACCGAAGACCGCGTCGGCTTCGTCGGCCGCGAAATCCGACGCGCAGTGGAGCACCGCGCCCCGGGTGACGGCGCGGCGCACGACGGGCCCGAGAGCCCGGATCGCGGGCGTGCAGGCCGCCGGATCCCGTACGAACGAGCAGTCCCAGACGCTCACCACCACCGGAAGGCGACTCGGCGGGGCGAGGTAATTGGTGGCGTGGATCACCCGGGCGGGTCGGAGTCGGTGGTCGAGGCGCGGGTGATCGGTGCGCCCCCAGGCCCGGAGCAGCACCCCGGCCGGGATCGGGACACCGCGGGTGTCGGGCGGGCCACCCGACGGGCGGAGTCCGGCCCGGGCGCTGAGCGAGTAGGGGACGGGTCGGACCGGCGGGTCCCCGGCGTCCAGCGCATCGACGATCCCGGCCACCGCGACGCCGATCCCGCTCGGGGGGCCGATCAGCGGCGTCACGTCGATCGCGACCGCCGGGCTTCCGTCGGTCGTCACCACGCGTTCGTACCACACCCGGGGTGGACGCCGCCCGCCCGATGTGCTCCACTGGTGAAGGAAGCGGTCGGAGTTGCCGAAGATCCCGGGTGACCGCCCAGGGATCGGTACCTCCCCATGCCTGCTTCCTCCTCCACCCCCCATCGCTCCCTCTCCCGCCGGGATGTCCTCCGGCTCGGCGCGGGCGCGGCTCTGGTCACTGCGGCGGTGGCTCCGATCGGTCCCCGCGGCCCCGCCCGGATCGCCCTCGATCGGCTTCTCCCGACAGCCACCACCCGGCGTCCCGACTGGCCGGTGCCGGCGATCGTGACCCGGGCCGAGTGGGGCGCCAAGGAGTCGCTGCGCTCGGGAACCCCCGTCTACGACGACATCGTCGAGAAGATCATCGTGCACCACACGGCGACCCCGAACTCGGTGACCGACGGCGCGGCGCTCTGCCGCAGCATCCTCGCCTACGAGACGGCGCGCGGCTACAGCGACATCGCTTACAACTGGCTGATCGATCCCGGGGGTCGGATCTACGAGGGGCGCTGGGCGGCGAACTACGCCGACGGTCGTCCGCACACGGGGGAGAGCTCCGGTCGCAACGTTCGGGGTGCGCACGCCCTGGGGACCAACAGCCGGACGATCGGAATCGCGCTCGTCGGCAACTACGAGGAGGCGCGGCCCACGCCGGAGATGATCGACGCGCTCGTGCGACTCCTCGCCTGGAAGTGCGCGCGGTGGGGCATCGATCCCCAGGGGCGCGGGCCGTACGCATCGGCGAGTGGTACGCGCGACGTTCGCAACATCTCCGGACACCGTGAGGTCGGATCGACGCTGTGCCCGGGCGAGAACGTCGTCACCTTGCTGCCCGCCGTGCGCCGGAGGGTCGCCGATGCGCTCGAGGCGAGCGGATACTGGATCGCGTCGGGCGCCGGTCAGGTGGTCGGTTTCGGTGCGGCGGCGCCCGTCGTCGGTGTCCGGCGGACGGTCGCCTCGCTCGCGTCCGCACCGGGCGGCGGGGGCTACTGGCTCGCGGCGGCGGACGGAACGGTTCAGGCGTTCGGTACGGCGCCGGGGCTCACCGGACCGGTGCCCCGCTCGCCGGTCGTGGGCATCGCGGCCACCCCCGACGGGAACGGGGCGTGGCTCGCCACTGCTGCGGGTGGAGTGCAGCCACGGGGGACGGCACCGTTCCTCGGCTCGGCCGCGGCGCTCCCGCTCGCCGCACCCGTCGCCGGAATCGCTCCGACGGCCACGGGGCGGGGGTACTGGCTCTACGCGCGCGACGGAGGGGTCTTCACCTTCGGCGACGCGTCGTATCGGGGTTCCCTCGCGGGTTCGGGACTCGGAGCCCCGGTTACGGCCATGGCCGTGCGCCCCCAGGGTGACGGCTACTGGCTCGCGGCGGCCGACGGCACGCTGCGCGCGTTCGGAAACGCCCCGAAGATCCTGCGCCCCGCCCGCCGCAGTGCTCGCCTCGTCGATCTGGTCCCGTCGACGACGGGTCGCGGGTTGCTCGCCTGCTGGGGGGACGGTGCGGTAACCGCACTGGGCGACGCGGTGAGTCTGGGGGGAGCCCAGGGCAAGTTCGCCTCGGCGGTCGTCGGGATCGCGGGTCGGGTCAGCGGCGACTGAGGTCGGGTACGCCCCGGCGGACCCGCACGGGGTGATCGGCCAGGGCGAGCATCGCGTCGTCGCCGCGGCTGTCGCCGTAGGCCCACAGTTCGACCGGATCCGGCCCGATGTGCGCGCCCAGCCGCCGGGCCTTCTCGGCGCCGCGGCAGTTGCCGCCGTCGAGACGCCCGGTGCAGCGTCCCGTCGCATCGACTTCGAGCCGCGTCGCGAGGACCGTTCCGATGCCGAGTCGTTCGGCCGCGGGTTCGAGGTAGCACGCGAGGGAGGCCGACACGATCACGAGCTCGTGGCCGGCGGTCCGGTGTCCGGCGATCCGCTCGCGCATCGCCTCGGTCACCCCGGTCCGGGCGAGGTGCACCCCGTACTCGCGTCCGGCGACGGCGAGGTCGGCGTGGGATCGGCCGCGCAGGAGGCGTCGGAGGAGCCGCGCCTTGGCTGCATCGCGGTGCGGCGGTCCGACCGCGGCCGCGGTGAGGGCGACGGCGACCCGCCGGCGACCGACCAGGCCGACGAGGAACGGGAGCAGCGAGTCCCGCGCGGTCAGTGTCCCGTCGACGTCGAACGCGGCGACGACGCGGCCGCTCATTGCGGCAGGCGACGGAACACCGGAGTCGGCAGGAGCCGGAGGGCAGCCATCACGAACCGCAACGCGCCCGGCACCCAGACCACCTCGCGGTCGCGGGCGATGCCGCGCAGGATCGCATCGGCGACGGCATCGGCGGTGGTCGCGAAGGGAGCGGGGGTGCGACCCTCGGTCATCTTGGTGTGCACGAATCCCGGCCGCACGATCATCACCCGAGCGCCCGACCCGGTGAGCGCAGCGGCGAGTCCCTGGGCGTAGCCGTCGACCCCGGCCTTCGACGCGCCGTATACGAAGTTGGCGCGCCGGACCCGCTCGCCGGCGACGGAGGAGAGCAGGCACAGCGTGCCGTGGCCCTGAGCGCGCAGGCGATCGGCGATCGGGGTCATGACCGACACGGCGCCGGTGAAGTTGGTCTCGACGATCTCGCGGGCGGCGGCCGCGTCGTGCTCGGCTCGGTCCTGGTCGCCGAGCACACCGAAGGCGACGAGAACGAGGTCGATGTCGCCGATCCGTTCGAAGGTGTCGGCGACGAAGTCGGCGTGGGTCGCGAAGTCGGTTGCGTCGAAGGCCACTACCTCGACGTCGGCCGATCCGCACGCTCGGAGGTCGTCGGCCGCCGCAACCGCGGCGGCGCCGTCCGGATCGCGGACGCCGAGGGTGATGCGGCGGGCCCGGCCGGCGGCGAGGCGCCGAGCCGTTGCCATCGCGATGTCGGAGGTGCCCCCGAGAACCAGTACCGTCTGCACTTCGCCCAGGGCGTCCTTCACCCGGTACCCCTTCCCGTGAGGTCGAGCCTGCGGTTCATGTCGCTGTTCATGACCCCGGCGGGGTCGAGCCGGTTGCGCACGACGCGCCACTCGCCGAGACGCGGGTACATGGGCGCGAGCAGCTCGGGGCGGAGTCGGGCGTCCTTCGTCAGGTAGACGCGGCCCCCGGCCCCGGCGACGAGTTCGTCGAGGTCGTCGAGGAGGCGGGCGAGGTCGGCGCCGGCGGCGGGCACGTCGAGGGCGAGCGTCCACCCCTCCATCGGGAACCCGATGAGCGAGCGGCTGTCGTGTTCGAAGCGTTTGAGCACCGCGAGGAACGACGGCGCTTGCGCCGCGCTCAGACGTTCGAGCGCGGTGCGCACGACCCTCTCCTCGCCGTAGGGGACGACGAACTGGTACTGGAGCAAGCCGTGGGGGCCGTACACCCGGTTCCAGTGGCGCACCCCGTCGAGCGGGAAGAAGAACGACTCGAGGTGCTCGACGTAGCGGCGCCGGCGCTCCGGCGCGCGGCGGAACCACATCTCGTTGAACGCTCCGACCGTCACCGGATTGAGCAGGCCGTCGGGGAGTCCGGGCGGCGCGGTGAGGGGCAGTCGCCGCCGGCGCCCGACCGGCGTGTCGCGGCGGTGAGCGGGGAGATCGTCGATGCGGGCATGGTTGCCGCGGGTGAGTACCGAGCGGCCGAGGCTCGCACCCGATGCCATGCAGTCGATCCAGGCGACGGAGTAGCGGTAGTCGTCGTCACCCTCGAGCATCCGCCGCATGCACTCGTCGACGTCGGGGACCCGCTCGGTGTCGCTCACCATGTACGCGGTCTCGACCGGTTGGCAGCGCAGCACGGCCCCGGTGATGACCCCGGTGAGACCCATGCCCCCGGCGGTCGCCCGGAAGGTGTCGTCGTCGGGCCCTACGCGGTCGAGGCCGGTGGCGGGGGTCACGAGCTCCAGCACCTCGACCGAGTCGGAGAAGCAACCGTGGCGGAACTTCCCGTGGATGTCGGAAGCGATCGCACCGCCGACGGTGACCCGGCTCGTGCCCGGGACGACCATCGGGAACCAGCCGAGCGGGAGGAGCGCGGCCAGGAGCGCGCCGATATCGGTACCGGCGCCGACGCGCACGATGCCGCGGGCGGCGTCGACGACCTCGATCGCGTCGAGGCCGGAGCCGGCGAGGACATCGCCGCCGGCGTTTTGCGCGGCGTCGCCGTACGAGCGGCCGAGCCCCCGGGCGATGACGCCGCGCCGACCGGGAGACCGGAGGCGCGCCACGACCGCTTCGGCCCGGTCGGGCTCGTGAACGACGGCCCGGCTGGGTGCCGTGCGCCCCCACCCGGTGAGTATCTGTTCGGTCGGCACTCAGCCGCCCCGCACCGAGAGAGCGAACACGACCGCCCACAGGCCGCCGAGCGCGAGGAGGACGCGATCGGAGAACACGAGGTCCTCGGGCGCGCCCCCGCCGCCCCGGTCGAGGAGCAGTCCGTAGCGCAGAATCGCGAGGACGAACGGGATGATCGAGAGTCGGAACCCGACGGCGCTCCCCGTCCGGTCGGAGACCTCGAACGCCCAGAGGCAGTAGGCGACGACCGCAGTGGTGGACGTCACGGCCCGCACGTAGCCGAGGTAGGCGGCCGAGTACCCGGCGAGGGCGCGACGGTGTTCGACCGCCCCGGTCCCGAGGTCGACCAGTTCGGCGTGGCGTTTGCCCGTGACCATGAACAGCGATGCGGCGCCGGTAACGATGAGGAACCACGGCGAGATGGGCACCGGCACGGCGACGCCGCCGGCGACGGCCCGGAGTACGAACCCCGAAGCGACACACGCGAGGTCGAGGACCGCCTCGTGCTTGAGCCAGACGCTGTAGAGGGTCGTCTGGGCGAGGTAGGCGGCGACCACGACGGCGAGGGGCCAGCGGGCGACGAATGCGAGTCCGATCGAGGCGACCACGAGAACGATCCCGCCGACGGTCGCGGCGGGTCGGCTGATCACTCCGGCGGCGACGGGCCGGTTGCGCTTGACGGGGTGGGAGCGGTCCGCTTCGGCGTCGATGGCGTCGTTGAGGAAGTACGTACCCGAGGCCGCGAGGCAGAAGCACGCGAAGGCGATTGCGGTACTCGCGAGTGCCGACGGCTCGCCCAGGACCCCGGCCGCGCCCGGCGCCGCGACGACGAGGACGTTCTTCACCCACTGCTTGGGTCGGGCGAGCCTGACGTACGCGGCGAGCACGGATCAGAGCTCGAGCGGCTCGTGTTCGATGGCCTCGACGAGGTCGCCGAGCGAGGCGGTACGCCGCCGCATGGTGACGACGAGGAACGTCGCCATGAGGACGGCGGCGACGCCCGACCCCACGAGAAAGCCGAGTTCGTTGCGGAGGAACAGATCGTGACCCGCGGCCACCGTGCCGACGAAGCCGATGATCCCGCACACCCAGGCGGTTGCCGCGGCGCCGTAAGCCTTCAGGGCGATGAGGCCCTGGGCGAGGGTCAGGGCGAGGATGAAACTCGTGGCCGCGAGGGTGAGCAGGGCCATGTCGCGATGGTCGAGTACCCACTTCGTGGGGAAGAGCAACTTGCCGATCTCCGGCCCGACCAGGCTGGCGGCGATCGTCCCCCCCACGCAGAGCGCACCGACGACGAGGAGCAGCCGGCGCATGCCGGTGCGGAAGTCGTCGTGCTTTCCCTCGGCCGCGAATGCGGAGAGCTTCGGTAGCAGCGCGGCCTGGATGGCCTGGAAGAGCAGGAGCGGGATCCGGGCGATGAACAGACCGGTGATGAAACCGGCCACGAGTTCCTTCTGATCGGGCGCGGCGAGGATCTGGACCCCGAGCACGCTCGCGTAGGAAAGCGCCTGGGCGAACATCGAGCCGAGCAGAAGGAGTGCGAGTGCGCTCGACAGCTCCGACCACGGTGCCGGGGGCCCGGGTAGCAGGAGCCCGTGCTGGCCGCGGAGCGAGACGGCGACCGCGAAGAAGGGCGGGAGGGCGAGGGCGAGGCCGTACCAGCCCGCGGCCGAGACGGCGGCGGCCGCGAGGGCGAGGCAGAAGACGAGGCGGACGACACCTTCGGCGCCCTGCATGAGGCCATAGGGACCGAACCGTCCGTTGCCCGACAGCGTGCCCCGCACGATGTGCGCGACGTAGTAGCTGATGACGGCGACGAAGAGGCCGAAGAGCAGGCCCGAGTGCCCGTTGAAGAGCTCGTCGACGATGATTCCCGAGGCGGCGCCGCACGCGACGAGCACGGCGAGAGCGAGCGCTCCGCCGAGTCCGGCGGCCCGGCGCACCAGCGGGCCGCCTCCGATGCCGAGCGCCCGCCGGTGGGCGAGGGCCCGGGCGACCTCCTGCTCGAGCGGCAGGAAGAGACCGGGTGCGACCACGAAGATGATCGCCCACAGCACGTTGAGTGCGGCGTAGTCGGAGTCGGAGAGCCGCTTCGCCGCGACGATCTGAAAGACGTACGCGGTGAAGCCGACGACGACGAGTCCGGCGCCGATGGCGTAGGTGCCCTCGGGAACGGGCAGCCGCCGGACGGCGCCGACCAGGCGCTCTGCGCGACGGCTCACGGAGCGGAGAGGTTACTCGTCGGAACCGGATGCTCCGGGGCGTGATCCACAGGGGTGCGGGGGTACCCTGCGACTCGTGCCGACCAGGACGTACATCCTCCTCGCGGCGCTCACCGGGCTGGCGATTCTCGCCGCGTTCGCGGTCCAACTCGTCGTCGCGCGGTGACGCGTGGTTGACCGTTTCGACCTCGTCGTTCTCGGCGGAGGGCCGGGGGGTTACGCCGCGGCGCTGTACGGCGCGTCGGCGGGTCTTCGCGTGGCGATCGTCGAGGAGGGGGCGATCGGGGGAACCTGTTTGCACCGGGGCTGCATCCCGGCGAAGGCCCTCCTTCAGACCGCCGAGGTGCTGCGAACCGTGCGGGGTTCGGCCGGATTCGGTGTCGTCGCCGGTGAACCGGCCCTCGATCTGTCGGCGGCGCAGTCGCGCAAGGCCGACGTGGTCGGACGATTGGCGAAGGGGCTCACCGGTCTCCTCGACCGGCGCTCGGTCACGGTCGTCCCCGCCCGCGGACGACTCACGGCCGACGGGCGCACGATCGTGTGCTCCGAGGGTGACGAGGTGAGCGGAGAGAACCTCGTGATCGCGACGGGGTCTGCGCCCCGCGCGCTCGACCGCCCCGGTCTCGCGTTCGACGGTGATCGGGTGCTCTCGTCGGATCACCTGTTGGTGATCGATCGCGTGCCCGAACGGGTCGCCGTCGTCGGGGGCGGGGCCATCGGGTGCGAGTTCGCCTCGCTGCTCACCGACTTCGGGTCGCGGGTCGTTCTCGTCGAGGCGACCGATCGCATCCTGCCGGGTGTCGATGCCCAGGTGGCGCAGACCGTGTCCCGCACCTTCACGCGCCGCGGGGTCACGATCGTCACCGGGGCGACGGTGACCGAGGCGAACGGCGCCGGCCTCGCGTACGAGACGACGAAGGGGGCGGAGCAGGTCGAGGTCGACCGGATCATCGTCGCCGTCGGTCGTCGTCCCCGCAGCGACGGGATCGGGCTCGAGCCCGCCGGCGTCGCGGTCTCCCCGAGCGGCCACGTCACCGTCGACCCGTGGATGCGAACCTCGGTCGCCGGCGTCTACGCCGTGGGGGACGTCGTCGCCACCCCGCAGTTGGCGCACGTGGCCTTCGCCGAGGCGATCACGGCCGTGCGCACGATTCTGGGCGAGGAGCCGGTGCCGGTCGACTACGACCGCGTTCCGTGGGGCATCTACTGCCACCCCGAGGTGGCTTTCTGCGGACTCACCGAGGATGCGGCCCGGGAGCGCGGCCACGACGTCGTCACCTCGGTGCACCGGTGGGGCGGCAACAGTCGGGCGCTGATCGTGGGCGAAACCGACGGCGTCGCCAAGATCGTCGCCGACCGCAGCGGTGCGCTGCTCGGCGTGCACCTCGCCGGCCCGTGGGCGACGGAGCTCATCGCGGAGGCCCAGCTCGCGTTGAACTGGGACGCGACGGTTTCCGACGTGGGCGCGCAGATCCACGCGCATCCGACCCTGTCCGAGTTGTTCGGCGAGTCGGTGCTCGCCCTCACCGGCCGCTCGCTGCACGCATAGGGGACTGCCGATGGACGTCACGATGCCGCAACTCGGCGAGACGGTGACCGAGGCGACGGTGACCCGATGGTTCAAGGGGGTCGGAGATCCCGTCGCCGCCGGAGAGGCGCTCTACGAGGTGTCGACCGACAAGGTCGACTCCGAGATCACCGCTCCGGTGTCGGGGGTGCTGGGCGAGATCATGGTGCCCGAGGGCGGGATCGCCGCAGTCGGTGACCGCCTCGCCGTCATCGCCGAGACGGAGGTCGTCCCGCCCGCCGCGCCGCCGACCGCTGTGGAGGGGTCCGCTCCGACCCCGACCCCGGCGCCGAGTGCGGCTCCGGTGGGGCCCGTGACCTCGCCGCTCGTGCGGCGAATGCTCGCCGAGGAGCGGATCGATCCGGCGTCGCTCACGGGAACGGGCGAGGGCGGGCGGATCACCCGGGAGGACGTGCTCGCCGCCGTGCGGGCCCGCGGCGCGCGAGTCGGCGTGCCCGAGCGGCAACCGCGCGAGCCGGGCGACGAGGTGATCCCGTTCGATCGGATCCGGCGGCAGACGGCCGAGCACATGGTCCGGTCGCTCGCGACCAGCGCGCACGTGTTCACCTCGGTGCGCGTCGACTTCGAGCGGGTCGACCGCGTGCGGCGTTCCCATCAGGACGAGTGGCGGGCCCGGGAGGGCTTCTCGCTCACCTACCTGCCGTTCGTCGCCCGCGCCTTCTGCGATGTGGTCGACGACTACCCGCACGTCAACGCGAGCGTCGACGGCGACGGGTTGGTGGTGCACCGGGCCGTCGACCTCGCGATCGCCGTCGACCTCGACTTCGCCGGCTTGCTCGCGCCGGTCGTGCGGGGAGCCGACGGGCTGCGCCTGCGCGCCCTCGCCCGGTCGATGCGCGACCTCGCCGAGCGGGCCCGGGCCCGACGGTTGGGGCCCGACGAGGTGGTCGGGGGCACGTTCACCATCACCAACATGGGCCCCTTCGGTACGACCCAGACGTACGCGATCATCAACCAGCCGCAGGTCGCGATCCTCGCGGTCGACGGTGTGCGCAAGGAGCCGGTGGTGATCGAGGGCCCCGAGGGCGAGGACGCGATCGTGGCCCATCACGTCGGGATGCTCTCGCTCTCGTGGGATCACCGGGCTTTCGACGGTGCCTACGCCGCCGCGTTCCTCAATGCGGTACGGGGTGTGCTCGAGCACCACGACTGGGAAGCGGAGTTGGCGTGAGCGACACCCTGGCCGTCCGGAGGCTCGGGTCGGTCGCGTACCGCGATGCCGACGCACTCCAACGCGCGTTGCACGGATCGGAGAGCGGTGACGACTACCTGCTCCTCCTGGAACATCCGCACGTCTACACGCTCGGATCGCGTGCGGATCGCGACAACGTGCTCGCCGAGGGCGACGCGCTCGGTGCCGACCTCGTCGTCGCCGACCGGGGCGGTGACGTCACGTACCACGGGCCCGGACAGCTGGTGGGTTACCCGATCGTGTCGCTGGCCGAGTGGCGGGCGGGGGAGCGTGACGTCGTCGCGTACGTGCGTCGGCTCGAGGCAGTCCTGATCGCGGTGCTCGCCGATTTCGGCGTCGAGGGTCGCCGCGACCCGGACCACCCGGGCGTCTGGGTCGGCGACGCGAAGATCGCGGCGATCGGGGTGCGGGTCGCCGCGGGCCGGACCCGTCACGGTTTCGCGCTCAACGTCGATCCCGACCTGACGCGCTTCGAGCGGATCGTCCCGTGCGGAATCCGCGGACGCGGCGTCACGTCGCTCGCCGCCGAGCTCGGCACCGCCCCGCCGTTCGACCTCGTCGTCGACCGGGTCGTGGCCCGGTTCGCCGAGTCCTTCGGCTATGCGGCCGTCGACCGGCACGACGTCGCGCCGGGTGGGCCCGAGCGAGTCGTCGCGCCCGGTGGGCCCGGACGCGTCGGCGTCGCCGGCCCGGCCCCGACCCCGGTCGCGATCGGCTCCCGGCGTCCCGAGTGGATGCGGGTGCGAGCGCGAATGGATGACGAGTTCACCGAGATGAAGCGGCTCGTGCGCGGCCTCGGGCTCAACACCGTCTGCGAGGAGGCGGGCTGCCCCAACATCTTCGAGTGCTGGTCCGATCGCACCGCCACCTTCATGATCCTGGGCGATCGCTGCACCCGGGCCTGCGGCTTCTGTCTCGTCGACACCCGCAAACCGCTGCCGCCCGACCCGGAGGAACCGCAGCGAGTCGCCGAGGCGGTGGCGACCCTCGGTCTCGCCCACGCGGTGATCACCTGCGTCGCCCGCGACGACCTTCCCGACGGGGGCGCCGCGATCTTCGCGGCGACCGTTGCTGCGGTGCGGGCTGCCAACCCGGGCACGACGATCGAACTGCTCATCTCCGACGGCAAGGGCGATCCGGCCGGGCTCGACGTGATCTTCGCCGCCCGTCCCGATGTGCTCAACCACAACCTCGAGACGGTGCTCCGCCTCCAGCGGCGGGCCCGTCCGTCGGCCGGCTACGCCCGGTCGCTCGCGGTCCTCGCCCGGGCGAAGGCGGCGGGACTCGTCACGAAGTCGGGGATCATCTGCGGTCTCGGTGAGACCGAGGCCGAGCTCCGGGCCGCAATGGCCGATCTGCGCAACGTCGGCGTCGACCTGCTCACGGTCGGGCAGTACCTCCAGCCTTCGGCCGACCACCTCCCGGTGGCGCGCTGGTGGCGCCCCGAGGAGTTCGCGGCGCTCGGCGACCACGCGCGGTCCCTCGGGTTCGCGCACGTCGAGTCGGGTCCGCTCGTGCGGTCCAGCTACCACGCCCGCGCGGGCGCTGCCACAATGGTCCCGTGGCCGACCGCTTCGCCGAGCTGAGCACCGTTCGCTGCGGACCCCGGTCCGGTGCCGTCGCCCGGGCCGTCGTCGGGTACCCGCGAGCGATGGCGTGAATCACGCCGCCCGACTCGATGCGGTCCGCCGGTCGATGGCGGAGCACGGGGTCGACGTCCTCTGCTGTTCGGTGGGTGCCGACCTGCCGTACCTGACCGGGTACACGGCGATGCCGCTGGAGCGACTCACGATGCTCGTGCTGCCCGCCGAGGGCGACGCCCGGCTCGTGGTACCCCGACTCGAGGTGCCCCGGGTCGAGCCTCGGCCCGGACTGTTCGAGGTCGTGCCCTGGGACGAGACCGACGATCCCGTCGCGATCACGGCCCGGATCGTCGGCTCCGCCGCCCGCACCGTCGCGATCGGCGATCACACGTGGGCCCGGTTCGTGATCGACCTTCAGCACGCCCTCCCCGGAGTGCGCTTCCGGCGCGGTTCCGAGGTCACCGGCCCGGTCCGCATGGTGAAGGACGACGAGGAGGTGGCCGCCCTCCGGCGGGCGGCGGAGGCGGTCGACGCCATCGCGGGCGAGATGCGCGACCGCCCGTTCGCCGGACGCACCGAACTCGAGGTGCACCGGGAACTCGTCGACCGGATGATCGCCCACGGGCACGAACGGGCCAACTTCGCGATCGTCGCGGCGGGCGCCCACGCCGCGAGCCCGCACCACGAGCCGTCGCCCGCCCGGGTGATCCGTGAGGGCGACGTGGTGCTGTGCGATTTCGGGGGCACGCGCGACGGCTACTGCTCCGACATCACCCGCATGTTCCACGTCGGCGAACCGGATCCGGAGGTGACCGAGACGTACGCCGTCCTGGTCGAGGCACAGGAGACGGCGGTGCGCGCGGCGGTGGTCGGCGCGTCGTGCGCGTCGGTCGACGCGGCGGCACGCACGGTGATCGCGGCGGCCGGACTCGGTGACCGCTTCATCCACCGCGTCGGTCACGGAATCGGCACCGAGGCCCACGAGGACCCCTACCTCGTGGCGGGCAACGAGCGTCCCCTCGCGCCCGGTCACGCGTTCAGCGTCGAGCCCGGTATCTACCTGCCCGGCCGGTTCGGTCTGCGGCTGGAGGACATCGTCGTCGCCACGGCGGCGGGCCCGCGACGGCTCAACACCGCACCGCGCGACCTGGCCGTGGTCGGCTGAGCGGGTGCGGCTCGACGCAGGCTCGTTCCTGCTGCAGTGGGCGGCGGGTGGTCTCCTCTTCGGTTGGGTGACGACGCGCCGGCGCGAGGTCAGCCTCGGCTACGGCTGGTTGATCCGCATCACCTTCGGGCTGTTGGCGGTGGGGGCGACGCTCGTCCTCGCGGCCGACGGGCGGGCGGCGCCCGCGGTGCTCGCCGGTGCGTGCGCGGTTGCGGCCGGGGCCGCGCTCGCGGTCTCGGTGGCCCGGCGGGGGGTCGGTGTGAGCGGTCGCGAGGCGGTGCGGGCCCGACGCCGGGCCCGGGTCTCGGCGATGATCGGCCGGGACGACGCCGAGCGGGTCGTGTCCGGTCCGGAGTTCCCGCCCGGGCTCGACCTCGTGGCGCCGGCGGTCGGTTTCGTCGCGCTGCTGGTGACGGCCCCCGGGGTCGGCGGTTCCCTCCCGCTCACGGTGGCCCGGCTCCTGGCGGGAGCGCTGTTGCTCGGCGCGGTGAGCGACGCGATGCTCCTCGGGCACTGGTACCTCGTGCAGCCGGGACTCGACCGCGAGCCGATCCGCGAACTCGTCACGTGGACGGCCCGGGTCTGGCCGCTCGACCTGGTCGTGTACCTCTGGCCGCCGGGGATGGTGCAGGTCTGGACCGGGGCGGTGGACGACGGCTACCGGGGTCTGCTCGGGTGGATCTGGACGGTGTGCGCGATCACGACGATCGGGCTCGTGCTCCTCACCCGCGCCGCGCTGCGCGAGCGCTCGTACTCGGCGGTCATGGCCGCGACCGGACTGCTCTACA
>Ga0208783_10000470_pt1 | contig 24906 bp, 24 predicted proteins | sample DEB19_08_DNA_2_FD_184529 | JGI IMG/M metagenome (GOLD analysis project Ga0208783, IMG submission 184529) | Aqueous microbial communities from the Delaware River and Bay under freshwater to marine salinity gradient to study organic matter... | ecosystem: Environmental > Aquatic > Marine >...
CGAGCCCTTCAATTCGCCGCCATGCTGCTGTTGGCGATTCTTGTTGGACTGGCAACAAGGGCATGTCGTATCCGAAATCCAAGCCAAATGAGCGATCCGCCTCATCAAGTAGACTTAAATCTAAAACAATAAAAAAAAATAAATGCAAGTAGCCACAATCTTCTTACTTATTTTGTTGTGGCGCGCGACGCCACATCGCCCAAAAAATGTTTCATTGCGATTTTTTCAACACACTCACCATCAGCTTAGCCTCGTTAATAGCGAGTTGCCATTTATGTGCCCAAGGTAGCACAGATATCAATACACTGCTGACAGGAGGAGGCTCGCCGCAACTAACGCCAGTACAGAATACGATGATCGCAGCACCTCCGGCAGCGAATACATCTTCAACAACATCCACCCAAGAGGGCTACACCTCCGCGCCAGGCCCGTGGGGCAATCTTGTGGGTGATTACATCTTCCTAGAGGCGCCGTCCTCATTGATCGAAAACTTCGCCCTACCCAGCATTCAGCCGCGCTGGACTTTCCCGCTGGCTTTCAAGCCGAAGTTAGAAGGTTTTTTCAACGAAGCGGGACTCACGCCCGAACAAATTGCTTCATTGATGCTGCCTCAAGCGCAGGTGACCGAGGGCGACCTGCTGCATCTACTGCCGAGCGTTTCGCTCGTTGAGCAAATGACACCTCAAGTCCGTGCACACATTTACTCTGAGCTCGGCAAGCTGCCTGATAACGAATACTGCCAAGACCCAGTTTTGATCACGGGTGTATCCGTTCAGGAATGGTACCGAACCAGTAAGCTTCGGAGAGATCTGATCGACAAAATTGAGCAACTCAGCTACATGCGTGGTGAAACCCTTGTCTTCAGCGACATCCCGGTGCTATTGAGTCATGCGCAGTCCGACTCCGAGGCACGTGCCATCTACAAAGCATGCACCCGCACCCGCTCGCTGATGGTTCGCCTGAAAATTGAATCCTCCACAAATATCCCGGAACTCATATCTTACTGGTCATTTGGTGTCGGCATCCGTCGCAAGGACATTGAGCCGCTCATGCGTTCCATTGCGGATTCCAGCACACTTCACGATCTGGGCATGGCTCACATTCTCCCTGCGTTGCCACGCAAGCTACTCTACACTTACCCAAGTCTCGACATGGCCAAAAACGGTCAGCTTCCGGACTGCCACTGGACGTCACTGAACTTCTACAATTTCGATGCCAGCCAGTATTTGCTCGACTCACGTCTTGCCACGAGCCAAGTGCTTGAAAACTTCTTACCCGTTGAGGCCCCTTACCAGTTTGGAGACATTCTCTTCTTTCTCGACAGCCTGACTGGGGATGCATTTCACTCCTGCGTCTACCTTGCCGACACATTGGTCTATACCAAAAACGGACGAAACGTGCTTTCTCCGTGGATCATCATGAAGCTTGAGGATGTCAAAAAGGTCTATCTTTTCCGTGGCAATGGACGTGTGCAGGGTTTTCGGCGCAAAGATGTCGAAACGGCGCGTCGTGAAAGTGCGAATTGAATTAACCACAGGACTTCAGACCGGCCCTCACTCGCTTCCTTATATTGGCCGACTATCTCACACGCCGACTTATGTCCGCCTAGGGCTAGCTCCGCCTGCGCCATTTGACTTCCAGTTCCGCCTTCCATGCGGCTTATTAACCGATTAGCTTACCTGAGAGTAGCTTCTCAAGTCTCTTGCAAAGCAATGGCCTTGTCTCGTGCGCATGATCTGTCCACAGCATGACTGAGTTCAACGCCGCAGAAGAAACCTTTTTTGAAGATCCTGAATAGCACCATGCTTTGAGGTGCTCTGTTCTTGTTGATCCATGCCAATGACTCGCGTTTTTTTAGGCGAGTTCGATATCGTTCTTTCTTCTGAGCCTTTTGCGTCGCCGTCACCTGCAAGACGCAAGAGGTCAAACTTCCGCACGTTCCGTACGCCCCTCTTCAGCCATGCCTAACCCCAAAAAACTGCTCTTCGCCCTCGCGGTCACTGCACCGCTCGTGCTTTTTGCCGCTAAGCCTGATAAAACCCAAAAGAATAAAAGCTCTTTTGAAGTCGCGAAGCCTGCTTTCAAACCCGATTACCATCAGCCTGCTTTCGAACCCGATAGAACCAAGGCCGAACATCTTGAGCCTTCGATGTTCCACGTTCCCGAAGGCCTCGAAATCACTGTCTGGGCCACCTCGCCGCAGCTTTTCAACCCGGCAAACATGGACATTGACCACGCGGGCCGAGTCTGGATCACCGAGGGCGTCAATTACCGTCGTCACAGTGGTCGCAGCCGCGAAGGAGACTGCGTCCGCGTACTGCAAGACACCAATGGTGATGGCAAGTGTGATAGCAGCCATGTCTTTGTGCGTGAAAAAGAGCTCGAATGCCCGCTGGGCGTGGCTGTTTTCGACAACGTGATCTTTGTGTCGAACACGCCTAACATCATCAAATACACCGATGTAAACCGCGACCTAAAATTCGACCCCGATGTAGACACGCGTGAGATTTTTCTCTCCGGCTTTGAGCAACCTCAACACGATCATAGTTTGCACAGCGTGTATGCCGGACCCGATGGCCGCCTCTACTTCAGCAATGGCAACTGCGGTGCTTTTTTCAGTGACAAAAGCGGCAACACATTCCGCATCGGTGGTGCCTACCTAAACAACACCTACACCGGCTTGAAGAGCGATGATGGTCATGTCTATGTCGGTGGCTTCACCGCCAGCATCGAACCCAGCGGTCATAAAGCGAAGATCCTCGGCTTCAATTATCGGAACAGCTATGAAGGCGTGCGCACGAGCTTTGGGGACATGTTTCTCAATGATAACGACGACCCACCCGCCTGCCGCGTAAGTCATCTCATTGAGGGCGGCAGCTTCGGTTTCTTTTCCAGCGATGGAAAACGCCAGTGGCGCGCCGACAAGCGCCCCGGGCAGGCAATTCCTGTGGCCGAGTGGCGGCAGGAAGACCCCGGCATCATCCCTGCTGGCGATGTCTACGGTGGTGGCGCTCCAACCGGACTTTGCTTCTACGAAAATGGAGCCCTCGGCGACCAATGGAACGGCCTACTGCTGAGCTGTGAAACGGGCCGAAATGTTGTTTTTGGTTATCGACCAAAACCCGATGGTGCCGGCTTCAAGCTTGAGCGTTTTGATTTCTGCACCACCAACACCACTGGTGTTTTCAAGGGCAGCGATTTCGTTGGCGGAGCCAAGAACATTTCCAATGACCGCCACACGCTGTTCCGCCCCTCCGATGTCTGTGTGGGTGCCGATGGCGCCATCTACATCAGTGACTGGTATGACAAGCGCACGGGCGGCCATCAGGACACCGATGAAACTTGCAGCGGCACGATCTACCGCATCGCACCCCAAGGCTTCAAGCCGCAGATCCCCGTCATCCAATATGAAACCGTTGAAGGCCAGCTCGCCGCGATGGAATCCCCCGTGAACAACGTGCGTCATGTGGGTTTCACGAAGCTCAAAGAAGCCGGAACAAAAGTCCTGCCGCAAGTTTTGAAGCTGCGTGATCATCCGAATCCCTACCTCGCCTCCCGCGCCGTATGGCTTGCTGCCCAACTCGGCGAAAAAGGCCTCATCGCCACTCGGAGTTGGCTGGAGAGTGATGACGCCACCAAGCGTCTGGTGGCACTGCGGGCCCTCCGTGCCGCAACCGATGATGTGCTCGATATTCTCAATGTCATGGCTGGAGATCAATCGCCCATGGTCCGCCGTGAGGTGGCCGTGGCCCTGCGTGATGTATCGGCGGCTCAGAGCGCCCCAATGCTTGCCCAAATGGCTCGCCAGATCGATGGCAGTGATCGCTCGCTGCTGGAAGCTTGGGGAATAGGCTGCAGCAGCAAAGAGTCCGAGGTATGGGTCAAGCTGAAGCCCGAAGGCGACTGGAGCGAGGGTTTTGCCCACCTCACTTGGCGTCTGCATCCTTTGGCCGCAGTGGCAGATCTTCAAAAGCGTGCCGCCGATGCAAAGCTCTCTTCCGAACAGCGCATGCTCGCGCTCAACACCCTCGCCTTCATTCCTGACTCTTCCGCTGCCAAAGCCGTGCTGGCTTTGGCCAAGGATAAGGCCTCGCCGATTCATGCCGCTGTCATGTGGTGGATCATCAAACGCAGCACCGATGACTGGAGCACTTTTGGCATCGCTGAGGAGTTGAAGAAAGAAGGCATCTTCGATCCGGACAGTGCCAAGCTTCTGGAAATCGTCACTCCAACCGCCACACCCGCGACCTATCAAGTGGCGGATGTGCTGAAGCTCACTGGAAATGCCAAGAACGGAGCGCAGTTGGTTACCCGCTGTGTGATGTGCCACCAATTCAACGGTCAGGGTGTTGAATTTGGCCCTAACCTGGACGGCTGGGGCCGCAGCCAGCCTAGCGAAATCATTACTCAGGCGATTCTTGAGCCCAGCAAGGATATCGCTCACGGCTACGAAGGACAAGAGATCAAGACCAAGGATGGTGCCACCATCCACGGCATGCTTCTGACGGAAGGTGACATCATGATTGTGCGCAGCATGGGCGGCGTGAACCAGTTTGTGCCCAAAAGCCGTGTGCAGAAGCGGGGCAAGCTCGAGCGCAGCCTGATGCTTAGCGCTTTCCAACTCGGACTTACCGCCCAAAACGTGGCCGACATCGTCGCTTACATGCGCAGCGCGAACTGATGACAACGCCTGCACCCATCACCCGGTGTCCGGTTCTTCATGAGGACCGACATGTTATCGTGGTGAACAAGCCGCATGGCGTGCTCTCCCACCCAAACCCCAAATCGCAGAAACTCCAGAGGAGTGCGTTTGAGGGGCGTTATGACGCGGAGAGACGTTGTTTCCAAACAGCGGCTGGCGAGGTTTTTCTGATTCACAGGCTCGATCAGGACACCTCAGGAGTGCTTTTGGCCGCGAAGGATGAGAAAACGGCTGAAAAGTGCCGCGAGGCGTTTGAAGCCGAGCAGGCTCAAAAAAAATATCTCGCCTTGTGCAGCGGAGGGGGGGTGAAACCCGAAGGGGTGTGGTTGGATCACCTAGTGACAGCGCATGAGCAGCATCAGGTGCGTACCGCCGTGCGCCGAGGACCAAGACCGAACGCGGAACTGCGTTATCGACTTCGGCATTACAGTGCCCCACACCGTCTTTCGCTGCTGGAGATCGATCTCATCACCGGAAAAACGCATCAAATCCGCGTCCAAGCCGCCTCGCGGCATCTTCCACTCGTCGGGGATGATGTGTATGGCTCCTTCGAGCAAAACCGTGCACTCAAAAAGACCCTGCAAGCCCGCCGACTCTTCCTTCACGCCTTCCAATTGGCCCTAGAACACCCTGCCAGCGGCCAAGCATTGCTAATCACCGCCCCGCTACCCGAAGACCTCAAGACCGTGCTCGCCGCCGCGCAGATCCCTTTTCATCTTGGATGAGCCATGAACCCCTTTTCCGCGATCCTTGTGCTGATCGTTTCTCTTGCCGGACAAATCTTCGCGGCTGAAACGAAACACACTTACATAGGTCAAATCACATGCGTTGTCTGTGCCACCTGTGAAGCGCATATTTCAGCGGCTTTGATTGCCAAACTGCCCGGCATGGAAAAAATCGACATCACCAAAGGAGAAAAAGAAGGCACGAATACGATCACCATCGTTTCCAAGGAAGGGGATTTCACCAAGGACACGGCCATGTCAGCGCACGGAGACCTATCCAAAACCTACCAGATCACCTCTCTCTTTGATAAGAAGTGAGTCGCCGGGGTAACCCTAGCTTTTTATCCTTGATTCAATCGTGCGAGTCTAGCCACATGCTAGACATCTGAAAGTTATGTATTTTGGAATCTCGGTTGCAGCCGCACAGCGTATGCTCATCTTGGATTTTCCCTCTCCACATGAGCGCTGTTTTTGATTCTTTTTCACGATTTTACGCCTCTTCCATAGGCAAGAAGATTTTAGTAGCCCTAACGGGCCTTATTTTGATCGGATTTGTCTTCGGACATCTGGTCGGCAATCTGCTCATTTTCGCCGGTCAGGATGCGATCAATGAATATGGTCACCTGCTGCAAACTGCTCTGCACGGAAGTGGTGTCTGGATCGCCCGAGTCGGACTTCTGCTGGCTGTTTTGGTCCACATCGTTGCTACCGTGTCCCTCACGAAACAGAACAACGCCGCTCGTCCGGATAAATATGGCCAGCACAAGGCCCAAGTGAGCTCCAAGTCCTCCCACACGATGATCTGGAGCGGCCTGACGATCCTAGCCTTCATCATATACCACCTGCTGCACTATACGGTCCGAATCGGCAACGATTTCGACAAGGATGCTTATAAGATCGACCTGCACGGCGAGAAAGTGCATAACGTCTACAAGATGGTCGTTGATGGCTTCTCTTGGGCGCCTGCTTCCATTTTCTACCTGATCGCGATGGCGCTGTTGTGCAGCCACCTGAGCCACGGCTTCAGCAGCCTCTTCCAAACGCTCGGCATCAGCACCGATAAGTCAGAGCCTCTTTTTAAAAAGGCCGGTTACGCCTTTGCTGGTCTCATCTTTGTCGGAAACGCCGCGATAGTCCTCTCCATTTGGCTATTGGGTTACGGCCGCTGATTCTGAATTTTACGCCCTTCGACCTTAGTTCTCCGTCTTTCATTCGCCATGCCACTCGACTCCCACATTCCCTCCGGCCCGATGGCCATGAAGTGGTCCAAGCACAAGCAGGACTCGAAGCTCATCAATCCAAAAAACAAACGCAAGTTTACCATCCTTGTGGTTGGCAGTGGCCTAGCGGGTTCCTCAGCTGCGGCGACGCTTTCCGAATTGGGCTACAAGGTGAAGTGTTTCTGCTTTCAAGATTCCCCCCGTCGCGCACACTCCATCGCTGCACAAGGTGGCATCAATGCGGCGAAGAACTACCAGAACGATGGCGATAGCGTGCATCGTCTTTTTTATGACACGGTCAAAGGTGGTGACTTCCGCGCACGCGAGGCCAATGTTCACCGCCTCGCCGAAGTGAGCGTGAATATCATCGATCAGTGTGTGGCCCAGGGAGTTCCTTTTGCCCGAGAATATGGAGGAATGCTAGCTAACCGTTCCTTCGGTGGCGCTCAAGTAAGCCGCACGTTTTATGCACGTGGTCAAACTGGCCAGCAGTTGCTTCTCGGCGCCTACTCGGCTCTGAACAAAGAAATCGCCGCGGGTGGTGTGCAGATGTATCCGCGCACGGAAATGCTCGATGTAGTGACCGTCGATGGCCACGCGAAGGGCATCATCACGCGCAATCTCGTCACCGGCAAAATCGAGGCTCACGCGGGCGATGCGGTGCTTCTTTGCACCGGCGGCTACGGCAATGTCTTCTACTTGTCGACGAACGCGATGGGCTGCAACGTGACCGCCACTTGGCGGGCGCATAAAAAGGGCGCGTTTTTCGCGAACCCCTGCTACACGCAGATTCACCCGACCTGCATCCCGGTCAGTGGCGATTATCAGAGCAAGCTCACACTCATGTCCGAGTCGCTCCGCAACGACGGCCGCGTGTGGGTGCCGAAGAAGAAAGAGGACATCGGTAAGCCGCCCGGTCAGATCCCGGAGGCGGATCGCGACTACATCCTCGAGCGCAAGTATCCGAGCTTTGGCAACCTGGCTCCGCGCGATATTTCATCCCGCGCGGCGAAGGAAGCCTGCGATGACGGTCGAGGTGTGGGCCCGGGCGGTCGCGGTGTGTATCTTGATTTTGCAGAAGCGATTCAGCAGTTCGGCGCAAAGACAATCGCCGAGCGCTACGGCAATCTTTTCGACATGTATGAGCGCATCACTGGCGAGAGCGCCTACAAACAGCCCATGCGCATCTACCCGGCCGTGCACTACACAATGGGGGGCCTGTGGGTGGACTACAATCTCATGAGCAACCTCCCCGGCCTCCACGTGCTCGGCGAGGCGAACTTCTCTGATCACGGCGCGAACCGTCTCGGTGCCTCTGCGCTCATGCAGGGCCTCGCTGATGGTTACTTCGTCATCCCGACGACCATCGCGAACTACCTCGTGCATCAAAAGCCCGGCAGCGTCACCGCCGAGCATCCGGAGTTCAAGAAGGCCCTCGAAGTCTGCACCGCGCAGACGAAGGGTTTCCTCGCCTGCAAAGGCAAACGCAGCGTCGATAGCTTTCATCGCGAACTCGGTCTGCTCGTCTGGGACAAGTGCGGCATGGCCCGCGACCGCGCTGGACTCACGGAAGCCCTCAAACGCATCCCCGAACTGCGGGAGGAGTTCAAAACCAATGTAATTGTGCCCGGCAGCGGCGATGCCTGCAATCCTGAACTGGAAAAAGCTGGACGTGTGGCTGATTTCATGGAGTTCGCCGAGTTGCTTTGCCTCGACGCCCTAAACCGCGAAGAAAGCTGCGGCGGCCACTTCCGCACGGAGCATCAATACCCCGATGGCGAGGCCAAACGCGACGACGAAAATTTCTGTTATGCAGCCGCTTGGGAATACACAGGCGATCTCGGCAAACCCACGCTGAACAAAGAGCCGCTCAGCTTTGAAGAAGTCCATCTGGCTGTGCGCAGCTACAAGTAAACGTCTTTCTTTTCGCACCCATGTCGCAACTCAACCTTCACCTCAAAGTCTGGCGTCAAAACGCAGGCCAACCCGGTCATTTCCAGGACATTGAAGCCCCGGATATTCCAGATCATGCCTCGTTCCTCGAAATGATGGACATCGTCAACGAGCGCCTCATTGCAAAAGGCCAAGATCCTGTCGCCTTTGACCATGACTGCCGAGAAGGCATCTGCGGCATGTGCTCCATGCAGATCAATGGTGTGCCGCACGGTCCCGAGAAAGCAACGACGACCTGCCAGCTACACATGCGCAAGTTCCGCACTGGCGATACGATCTGGATCGAGCCTTTCCGTGCCAAGGCATTCCCGGTCATCAAGGACCTCGTCGTGGATCGTAGCGCATTTGACCGTATTCAGCGGGCCGGTGGCTTCATCACAGTTCGCACTGGATCTCCACAGGACGCCAACGCGCTGCCGATCGGCAAAGAAGTCGCTGATGCGGCGATGGATGCAGCTGCATGTATCGGTTGCGGTGCATGCGTGGCCGCGTGCAAAAATGCCAGTGCCATGCTTTTCGTTTCCGCCAAAGCCGGCCAACTCAATACTCTGCCCCAAGGTAAACCCGAAAAGGATCGCCGCACCCTTGGCATGGTCCGCCAGATGGACAAAGAAGGCTTTGGGAACTGCACCAATCAGTACGAGTGCGAAGCCGCATGCCCAAAAGAGATCAGCGTTCGCTGGATCACCAAACTCAACCGCGATTACGCTGTGGCTATTGTTAAAGAAGCCCTCGGCAACTCTCCCAAAGTCGCTGGAGGCGGCGATTGATCTTCATTTTGGCGAGACCCCCGATTGGATCGTGCCCGAAATTTATTTCCTCTTGTTTGCTTTTTGTTTCGAGATGTTCGGCATCGGAATCGTGTGAATCTCAAAAGGAGCTGCGGTAGCGCTATCGAACTCAGCGGCGGCTTCAAGCCCTGCCCGCGCGATTTCCTCAGCGCTCTTGCCTTTATCGTAGGCAGTTTGCATGGCTCCAAGGGCAAAGTCTCGGCCAGAACCAGCAGCCCAAAACTTGTGAAACTGCTGAGCGGAACGGTAGGAGTAGAGCGCGAAGATGCCATGGGCATTGGCGGCGAGGCCGTAAAATTGGGTGGTCTCGTATTCCTCTCCCTTATCGGGCATGCTGGACATGAAGTATTCGGCCTTCAGCCAAGCGTGAGCGTGGCGGAAGGTCTCGAAAATCATTTCGCATGAAGAAAAATCGCGCGGACGATCGGGGTTGGAGAAGTAGCTATTGAGCACCACAAGGCTGGCCGAGGTGCCGGTCAGGCCGATGAAGGTATCGCCAATCTTGGTGATCTTCGTTTTGTTCACGACATGCCCAGCCTTTTGCCGCAGGGAGCCGAGGCAGCTCAATGTGTCCGCCCCAATACAGGCGACACCGTTTTTCTGGGTGACAACAATGGTGGACATGTGGCTGGAATGACGAAGGACGAAGTTGAATAAAGAATGTAGCTTAGCTGCCTTTGTCGATCATCGCGGCGAACTCGGAGAAGAAGTATTTCGCGTCGTTCGGGCCGGGGGCGGCCTCCGGGTGATATTGAACGCTCAGCACAGGGGCCTCTCGGTGGCGCATGCCTTCGACGGTACCATCATTGAGGTTGATGTGGGTGACCTCAACATTGCCAGGAAGGCTAGATGGATCGATCGCAAAACCGTGATTCTGGCTGGTGATGGCCACTTGGCCGTTGCGCAAGTCTTTGACGGGCTGGTTGCCGCCGCGATGGCCGAACTTGAGCTTGAAGGTCTTGCCTCCGTAGGCATGTCCGAGGATCTGATGTCCCAGACAGATGGCAAAAATGGGCTTCACTCCAATCAACTGCTTCACCTCCCTGTGGATGTAGTCGAGTGCGGCGGGATCGCCGGGGCCGTTGGAGAGAAAGATGCCATCCGGATTCTTTGCGAGCACGTCTGTGGCACTGGTGGTGGCGGGAACTACATCGACACGGAAGCCCGCCTGGCGCAGGCGGCGCAGGATGTTTCTCTTCACGCCGAAGTCATAGGCTACAATGTGATGCCTGACTGGAGGAAGGTTGTGAAAGGCACCAGTGGGGCCGCCTTCACGATTCTGGGACGGGCTGGGGATATCCCACTCACGACTTTCAGTGTCCTCAGAATCCCAGACGTAGGCTTTGCAGGTTGTGACCTCCTTCACGAAGTCGCTGCCCTGCATTGGAGCGCTGCCGGCAGCGAGCTTCACAGCCTCGTCCGCGCTCAGCACCTCGCTGGTGATGACGGCTCGCATGGCGCCGCGGGTTCGGAGATGCTTCGTCAGTGCGCGTGTATCAATACCCTGAATGCCGGGGATGTTCCATTCCTTGAGCCACGAGCTGAGATCCTGAGTGCTACGCCAGTTACTGGGCACCGAGCAAAGCTCCTCGATAACAAAGCCGCGCACATGCGGACGCTCACTTTCGAAGTCGAGCGGATTCACGCCGTAGTTCCCGATCTGCGTGTAGGTCATCGTGACAATCTGACCGCGATAAGAAGGATCGGTGAGCACCTCCTGATAGCCGGTCATGGAAGTGTTAAAACAAATTTCGCCGGTGTGCGTGGCTTCGGCGCCAAACGCCGTGCCTTCAAACACCCGGCCATCTTCGAGGGCGAGGAGGGCTTTTTTCATCAAAGTGCTGCTTGTGCGATAGACAGGACAGCGGAGGTTCCAAGTGCAATTTTGAAGAAGATCAGCCCCAAGTTTCAATCCGTCCGTGCGTCTGTATGGAAGATGCCTTGTCTCATCCAGCTTTTCGCCCTTTTTCTGTGTTTCGCCATGCCGCTGGCTGCGGCCACGAGAGTCACCCGATACCACGACGAGGCTGGCGGGCGCCACCTGACTCTCACAGAAACCGATTCGAAACGGGTAGAGCTGCTGGTGCGGTGGAACTGGGATCCGGGCTCAACGATGGTCTGGGCCGGGCAAGGTGAAAAACGCGAGAGCGGTCTACTTTTTGCAGCCGCTGTGGAGGACGAGACACAAGATCGTGGACCTTTTTTCACCGCCAAGGTGACGGACACCAAGATGGTTGTATTCTTCCGCACGGAAAAGCCAGACCAGCCTGATCCGGGTATCCGCGGCGAGTTCCGCCGAATCAGCGAGGAAAAGTGGCTTCAATTGGCGAAAAAAGAATTCCAGACAGCAAATACTAGGTTGGAGAGCGCTTGGAAGAACACCCTGCGCGACGGCCGAACCGATGACAAAGCGCTGGTCCAAGACTGGAAGCTGCGCTGGCCGAAACTGCGCGAGCTGTGGATGAAAAACGCTTACATTCCACCCACCCCTCCTACCACTGAGACCAAGCCCGGCCTGCTTGAAAAGCCTACGACCACCATTCCACCGGAGAAGGATGGCGAGCACTGGATCAAGTTGGCCCAAGCGACGATGTTAGCCTACTCGTTTAATGAACAGCGAGTCGATGTGAAAAACGATGGCGGTTGGGATGGCGAATATGATGACGGGTTTGGCGGCCACGTGAGCATCCGAACGGCAAAGGACGGCCGCCTCCGCGTAAGCCTCAGCTGTACGCGCGGCAACGAGGCTCAGGGGTCAGATCTGAATATCGAAATTCCGAACTCGGCGCTGAGGCAGAAAGGTGGTAAACGCTATGCGGAGATCACCACTCGACCGCCAGAGGCTGAGTCTCCAGAGTCTCCGAAAAATGTCCGCGTCATGCTGCGACGTGAAGGAGGTGGGCTGTGGGTGGATGTGTCACGCCCCGCCACCGCTGTCACGCAGGCAGCGTGGATGGATGGCATTTACCGCTGGTCGCCCGTGCCACCACCGCCAGTGGAATGAAACGATGGCGCATTTTGAGCTTGGCACGCCGCCGCGAGTCTTTAAGACATGCTGTTCATGACTCCCACCACCGCCCTATTCGCCAGCGCCGCTTGCGGCTACCTGTGCGGCTCACTGCCGTTCGGTTACTGGGCGGGCAGACTGCGAGGGATCGATATCCGCCAGCACGGCAGCGGCAACATTGGAGCCACAAACGTTGTCCGAGTTCTGGGTAAACCCATCGGCATTCCTGTTTTCCTTCTCGACATGATGAAAGGTTGGTTGCCCGTGTTTCTCGCGGCGAGTTGGATGAAAGCGGCCGGCGCAAACATCGAACTGATTTCCACCGCGAAGGTCGTCGGTGGCTTTTCTGCGGTTCTCGGGCATATGTACACCTTCTGGCTTTCATTTAAAGGTGGCAAAGGCATTGCAACGACGGCCGGTGTGCTTATGGGCATGTCACTGGCAGGTTTCTTCGGTGGCTGGGCAGCTTGGCTGGTGGTGTTTTTTGCCTCCAAATATGTGTCTCTGGCCTCCATCGCCGCTGCGGTCAGTGTCCCCAGCTCGATGGCTTTCGTCATGTGGCGTGAAGATCGATGGGACGCGGTGATGCTCACCTTTGGCATCGTTGTCATGTTGCTGGCCATCTGGAAACACCGTGCCAACATCCAGCGCCTGTTGGCAGGCACGGAAAACCGTGCGGGAGCCAAAAAAATACCCACCCCATGAGTGCCTTCCCCTGCATGCATGGAGCTGCCGTGATTGGCGCGGGCAGTTGGGGCACCGCTCTGGCCTCTGCGCTCGCTTGGCGTGGGATGAGTGTACAGTTCTGGGGCCGGGATGCGGCCTTGATGAGCGAGATCGCCGCCACGCGGAAAAACCCACGCTATCTGCGGAATCTGGAACTGCCCGCGAATGTCGAGGTGGTGTGCGACGTAGCCGATTTGAAGCCCACGGACATGATCGTCTTTGTCGTGCCATCCAAAGGCATCCAAGAGTCTGCTCGACTCATAGCGGGCAGTCCTGCAGCCAAGAGCAGCGTTGTCGTTTCGTGCGCAAAAGGCATCGAAATGCACACCGGCCGTCGTATGAGTGAAATCCTTGCTGAATCCCTGCCACACAGCACCATCGCCGTGCTCACAGGGCCGAATCATGCGGAGGAAGTGGCTGCGCAGCTCGCCACAGCTGCTGTCGTGGCTTGTGAAGATGAGGAAACAGCCAAGGCAGTTCAGAACTGCTTCACGCTGCCCTTTTTCCGCTGCTACACAACCGATGACATCACCGGAGCCGAGTGGGCTGGAGCAATGAAGAATCCTTATGCCATCGCCGCTGGTATTGCCCTAGGTCTCAAGCTGGGAGACAATGCTATCGCAGCCCTCGTCACGCGATCTCTTGCGGAGATGGTGCGCCTCGGCGTGGCTATGGGCGGACGTGCCGAAACCTTCTACGGCCTCAGCGGTGTCGGCGATCTCGTCGCAACGTGCTATTCGGCTCATAGTCGGAATCACCGTGTGGGTTTGCTACTAGGTCAAGGGCAGCCATTAGAGCAAATTCTCTCGAGCACTCGGATGATTGCGGAAGGTGTCATGAACACCGTCAGTCTTTATCAGGCTGCGAGAGCCCGCGGTGTACGAACCCCGTTGCTTGATGAGATCCACTCTGTCCTCCATGGTGGCAAATCTGCCCATGAAGGCATGAAAGCGCTGCTTTCGCGGGATCCACGCCCGGAAATGGATTGAATCACTGCAACTCAGCGAGCGCCTGGCGATGCTGCGCGGCGATCATGCCCACCATGCGACCCAGCATGATGAAAAACACAAGCCCGGCGGCTGCGGCCAGCAAATCCCCCACAAAAGGAAGAAGCCTCAGCCCATTGATGATCACAAAAACCATCATGGATAGACCCAGCAAAACTTTAGCTACAGGCATGCAGCGCAGCATAGCAGGAATCAAAACTGAAGGAGCACAGGCTGCGAAGCGCTCTTGGAATACAATCATCATCATCGCGAAGGGGAAATAGGCTGCCGCCACGAGATAGCTCGTCCACTGTGCCACGGGATTCATGCCCACATGCGAGGCCGTGTTCAACCAAACAAAGAGCCACGCTCCATGTCCTACGAGAAAAGCGGAGACAATGCGCACCCCCGGCTTGATGAGCTCCTCCACCGGCTCGTTCAACTTTGGCCAATCCGGTGGGACATCCGAACCTGCCAGCGTCGAATGCACCACCCGGTAAAGGAAATCGCCCAAGTAAATCGCGGCAATGATTGTCAGAACGATTCCCGCCAGCGGCAGTTTCGCTCCAATGGCAAACGCCAAGACGAGCAGTGATCCGACACGCAGCAAGTGATCAAGGCCACGCCGCCATGGATAGCACTTAGCGTCTTCCAGCAGAGCGGCGGCAGTAAGCAAAGGACGCTCGGCGATCGCCTCTTCGATCTCCTTGGCAACCTTTGTAGCCGTATGGGTCTCTAGCGGAGCACGCTCCAATTGCGAGATGACGCGCTGATTGTCCTGGTCCGCGGGCGGCGGAAGATTCGGTGGCGGCAACCCGCTTGAAGGCGGTAGGTTTTCCGGAGGCGGCAGATCAGGCGGAGGGATGTTCATGCAAGTCGCGAGGTATAGGCTGCTCGGTGGAATTTGCCAAGCAAGACGGTGAATGCCTTGCCGTTGCGCCTCGTTTCAGGGCAAAGCGTGCGCTCATTGTCACGAGATGATCGACGAAAACCTGCCTAAAATGGCCGGAATACAGGCTCGACACGCCCACGCTCGAATCTCAACTGTAGATCGGCAAGCTGAGTGGCCTCGGCTTGAGAGTGGGTCACATGAAGGACGGTGAGTTGATGCTGCTGCTGGATGCGTTGGAGCATGGCTGCTGCCTCGCCGCGCATCGCTTCGTCGAGAGCGGAGAGCGGTTCGTCAAGCAGAAGGAACTTTGGACTGGCGGCGAGGGCACGAGCAATGGCGACACGCTGCTTTTCACCACCCGAGAGCGTCTCGGTCTGGCGATCGAGCAGGTGGGAGATGACGAGTTCGTCGGCGAGTTCGCGGACGCGGGCGGCAGCGGTCAGACCGCGGAGCTTCAAGGCGAAGGCGATTTGATCATAGACCTTCAGCGTGGGAAACAACGCGAGATCCTGCGGCACATAACCGATGCCACGCTCACGAGGTTCCAGAGAGGTGACATCACAGCCATCAATGAGAACGCGTCCTTTTTGAGGTCGGCGAAGACCACAGAGAACTTCGAGCAGCGTGGTCTTCCCGCATCCGGTGCTGCCCATAAGAACAGCATAAGTGCCTGAGGCTATGGTGAGCATCAGGTCGTCAAGGATGACGCGTCCATCGGCACTCCAAGTAATGTGTTCAAGCTGGATCATACTTTTTCCCCAGTGCGGCGGACGATGACGAGCACCACGATGGCCATCAGGACCATGAGAAGGCTCACGGAGACGGCAGCTTCGAGATTGCCGACGCTGAGTTCAAGCCACACGGTAGTCGGCAGGACTTCAGTCTTCATCCGCGTGGCACCGGCAAAGACGAGGATGGGGCCGAACTCTCCAAGGCTGCGTGCCCAGGCGATGCAAAACGCGGCGACCATGCCACGACGTGCCGCAGGCAGGGCGACATGCCACAGGGCCTGAAATCGCGTGCAACCGAGCGTCAGCGCCACATCTTCGGGTCTAGCCGAAAGATGATCGAAGGTGCCGCGCATGGTGCGGATAGCAAAGGAGGCGGCGACGACGAACTGCGCCAGCACCACACCTGCGACAGTGTAGGTGAAAGGAATGGCTTTTTCGATGACCTTACCCGCCCAGGTTTGGAAAAAGATCAGCAGACACAGGCCGACGACAAGCGGCGGGAGGATGATGGGAATGTCGAGCGCAGCATCAAGCCAAGCTTTGCCGCAGAAGCTCTTACGGGACATGAAGTAGCCCACCGGCACGGCGAGCAGCAGCGCAAAGCCTGCAGCAGTCGTGCAAGAGACAAGGCTAAGCCAAGTGGCATGCCGAATCTCCGGGGAGGCGAGCACGCGAAGCCATGAATCCGGCGTGGCGTAGGTCGCGGTGGCTCCCAACAGCAGGATCCAGAAGATAACGTAGGCCACGGTGATCACCGCGAGCGCCAGCCAACATTGTTGAGAACGATTCACCGAGATGCTTATTGCGCAGCTAGGGCGGCGGCTGCCTTGGCTTTGGCGGCCTCGGCTTTTTTGAGAATCTCATCGGTGCTGGGAAGGCTGGCCAAAACATCGGCTGGAATGAAGCCATCGCCGACGAGCTTCGTGAGGCACTTTTTACGTTCATCCAAAGCCTTGTCAGCGCTCCGTTCCTTGCTGAAGCGAGATTTGAAAGCGGTGCTGCGATCCTTGAGCGTGGAATAGATATCTCCACCAAGCAGCGAGGAGATGTCCACCTTGATTTTTTCGCGCTTGGCCTCGTTTTCGTTCACCTCATCGCCATTGATGGGGCCACCCTGATACTTCGGGAACATGATAGCCACTTCGGGACAAACGCGGGAGCATGCAGGGCAGTTGGTCTTGCAGTTGTCGTTGTTCTGGACCTGAATCTTGTTGTCCTCACTGACGCCATAGACATCGAAGAGGCAGAAGCTCAGGCACTGCATGCAGTTCGTGCATCGCGTGTAGTCGATGACAGGAAACCAAGGCTTCCACTTGCCGGGCTCGTTCATCGGTTTGTCACCGCGACTCTTTTCGACCAAGGAGATAATGGCATCCGGTTCGAGGCCAGTGATGTCACGTGTGTCGATGGTGATCTGGCCAGTGGCATCCTCCAACGCAGGTGCCTTGCCTTCGAAGGCACCGAGCACGAGTAGACTGCAATCGTCATGCGGCATGGCACTGGCTCCGCGACCGCTGCGGGTGACCGCATAACCTTTGTCGAGCAGAGTCATCATGACCTTGGCACGCGCTTCAGTCGGAAGCGCGATGCAGCCAGTGCCTTCATAAAGAACGACGCGTAGCGGGCGATGGGTGTGCGTGATCATTTAGGATGGAGATTTTAGATTTGGGATTGGAGAAGGGCCTCGGTGACCTCACCGGCGGTCTGGGTGCGCATGTTGAGGATTTCAGCGTTTTCGGGCAGTGGAGATCCAGCTTGCTGGAAGAGACCGCGGACAGCACGGGGATAGCAGGCTGCAATGCGGAGCTTGGCGCAACTAGCGATGGCCTGAAGGCGCGGATCACGATGGGCGGCCATTTCGCAAAGATCAGCTACCGTTTCAAAACTGGTGCTAGATTCGCAGAGCTTCCCGAGGACCTCGTTTTTCACACCTGTTGGAACGACCTGGGCGTAAGCACAACGGCAATAAAGAATCGTGGGGGTGTCAGGCACTCGTATGGAAGGGGTTGGGACAAATGACATGAGTTTGAACGGGCGATGCGAGATGCAAGTTTCAGGTTTCAAATCGAAGGCTGTTTTGTGATGCTGAAGTTCGGGCGATGTTTAGCTGGCCTCTGCCTGGATCTTCAACATCGCTCCGTGCCGCCGAATGAGCGACCATATGGGGGTATTTCAATGCGGTCGCGGCCAAAAAGGGCGTGCAAAGCCTTTCGCCTGCGCGATGTCAGCCCGCCCATGAGTCTTCAGCGCCTCGTATCAAAACCCGCACCATTGCTGCCATTCCTCTTCACCGCCTACCCTGAGGTGAAGAAGACCAAGGTCCGCCTTTGGTTGAAGCATGGAGCCGTACACGTCAATGGAACTTCGACCAAGCGCCACGACCACGCCCTAGCCCGTGGGGACAAAATCACCATTCGGCCACAAAAAGCTCCGCCCGACACCTCACCACTACCTCCAGGGCTGCGCATCTTGCATGAGGATGGCGCGGTCCTCGTTGTCGAAAAGCCCGCCGGATGGCTGACGATTGCCAAAGACAGCGGCAAAGGAAGAAACATCTACTCCGTGCTGATGGATCATGTCCGCTCCGCCAATCCCAAGCTCAAAGTATGGATCGTTCACCGGTTGGACCGCGAGACCTCCGGATTGATCGTTTTTGCCAAGACGGAGGGCGCAAAACGCACGCTGCAACAGCACTGGCAGGAATTCGACAAGCGCTACCTAGCCGTGGTCGAAGGCGTTCCCAAGGAGGCCAAGGGCACGATCCGCTCCTATCTGGACGAATCGAACCCCATGCGGGTTTATAGTTCGGCACAATCAGAGGACACCCGTGAGGCAGTAACGCACTATCAAGTGCTCAAACAGGGCCAAGGACGCAGCCTCATCCAATTAACGCTAGAGACGGGTCGCCGTCACCAAATCCGTGTGCAACTCAGTGATGCCCGCTGTCCCGTGGTGGGTGACCCACGCTATGGCGCGAAGACCGATCCAGTGGGCCGTCTGGCACTACACGCCAGCCATTTGTCATTCAGACACCCTGTGGATGGCTCACGAATGACCTTCGATTCTGCACTTCCCAAAGATCTCGCGGCACTGCTACCCAAATGAAGCCGGACGCTCTTTTGTCTGAATCCGCTTTGGAGACGCGACCGGGAATCCCAAAAATCAAATCTCCAGCATTTCTGCACTTCCCTTGTGGCCCAACTGTTTCATCACACGGTTCAGCTGATCATACTCGGTGGGCTGGGGCATCAGGGTGACAGGACCATGGCAAAGAAGGCGGCCTAGGGCTTCGCTGCCCAGATCACCGGTGATCACCACAATCGGTAACTCTGGCTGAATGGCCTTCAGTTGGGAATAAACCTCGTCACCAGAGACGTCTGGCAGCTTCAGGTCCAGAAAGGCTAGGTCAAACCTCTGCTTGCGCACCATAGCAATTGCCTCAGCGCCGCTTCCGACGACCAAACGTCCAAATCCAGCCTTGGGGAGGAACAGCTTGAATAAGGCTTGAACAGCCAGTTCCGCATTCACGACTAGAACGTTGGGCTGGCTTCCCTGCTCTTCTTTACGAAGCACATCGCGATCCAGCAGGCTGCGTTTGATGCGCCAGCGTCCCCCAATCTGCACTGCGGGCAACTGCCCCCGCTGAACCAAATAGTAAACCGTGGGAAGAGGAATCCGAAGATACTCTGAAGTCTCCTTGACCGTCATAAGTTCGGGCGGTGCAATATCGGCCATAAGATTCGTGGTGCTAAACGCAGTTTCAGAAAGATGAAAGCGGACTCCAAACAAAAATTGGAGTAAAAAGTGAAAGTTTAGGCGCACTATCTCAAAGTCTGGTTGGCTGGTCCAGCGGCTTCACTTCCATGATTACGGGCAGGCTCGCGAGCGTCTGTCAAAATCGCGACCGCAAACCTTCTGCGAGTGGCGATCTTAAAAAAGATGAGACTTTTTATGCCCCGCCTTCTTCACGAGCAAAAAAGCGACTCGTCTGATGCGTGTTCCACCTCAATCCATCTTGGTTTGCAATCACTCTCAAACCGTTCTGCCGGGATGTTGTCACGGGAGCATCACCCTCTACCGTATGGTCATACACCATCGAATTGCCCTTTCACCTGCTTTGACAACCATCGCCCCACCGACGAAACTAAAACGCTTTGAAACACGTTCTTTTTGTCTGCACCGGAAACACCTGCCGCAGCCCAATGGCTGAGGGTCTGTTTCGTGACCTAGTCAAAGAAAGGCCTGACTATAAGGTGGGCAGCGCAGGAGTGGCGGCCTCCCCAGGCATGGCCATGAGCAAACACACGGCCGCCATCCTTGGTGAGAAGGGGCTGATGACGCCAGACTTCGCCTCGCGAATGCTCGACGAAACCATGCTTCGGGCAGCCACGCATGTTTTTGCCATGTCCTCACACCATCGGGCAGCTATCGAGGACGAATTCCCCGAGCATACGAACAAGGTCTATCTGGTTTCCGAATTTGTCGCAGACGACTCGATTCGCGGCAAGGACGTGAGAGACCCGTTTGGCGCAGGACGAGCGGCTTACGAAGCCACCTTGGCGGATTTGGAGGCCATGCTACCGAGTCTCGTCGCCTACATCGATCAGACACACAAGGACTGACGGCGGATGAGATAAATTGTCTGGTTGCAGACACCCCCAAGTCTCTGCATGGAAACTAACCGCTCAAGCCGGCGGAACGTCTTCCTCATTTTGAATTCATCATTCGCCATGTCCGACCTTCCTCGCAGCCTTGCCATTGGTTCCGACCATGGGGGCCTCGCACTCAAAAATGCCCTTGTAGCACATCTGAAGGCCGCAGGGTACGCTGTCGAGGACGTCGGCACTCACACCACGGACAGCGTGGACTATCCAGACTTTGCGGAAAAGGTTAGTAAGCGCGTTTTGGACGGACGCTCGGATGCAGGCATCCTGGTTTGCACCACTGGCATTGGCGTCAGCATCGCCGCAAACCGTCATGCAGGCATTCAAGCCTCCCTTGTGCACGACGTGGAGACCGCCAAAATCACGCGTGAGCACAACGCCTCCAACGTTCTCTGCCTTGCTGGCAAAACCACGCCGGAGTCTTTGGCGCAAAACATAGCCATCGCATGGCTCTCAACCCCCTTTGCTGGAGGCCGTCATGGCCGCCGCGTCGATAAAATGAATACCCAAGCCCACCCCCTCAGCATCCTCACCTCCGCCGATCCCACCGTCGCCAATATCATCCAAGGCGAACAGCAACGCCAGCAGGACCACATTGAGCTCATCGCGAGCGAAAATTTCACCTCGCGAGCCGTCATGGCCGCACAAGGCAGCTGCCTCACCAACAAGTATGCCGAAGGCTACCCTGCGAAGCGCTGGTATGGTGGCTGTGAGGAAGTGGACAAGGTCGAGCAGCTCGCCATCGACCGTGCCTGCGAGCTATTCGGCGCGAAGTTTGTCAACGTGCAGCCCCATTCCGGCTCACAGGCCAATGCGGCTGTTTATTTCAGCGTGCTCCAGCCAGGCGACAAAGTTCTCGGTATGAACCTCGCCCATGGCGGCCACCTCACCCACGGCAATCCCGCCAACTTTAGCGGGCGTTTTTACCAATTTTGTCAATACGGCGTCAGCGCCACCGATGAGCGTATCAATTACGATGAACTCGCCGAGGTTGCTATGCGTGAAAAGCCAAAAATGATCACGGCGGGTGCCTCCGCCTACCCGCGCATCATTGACTTCAAAAAGATGAGTGAGATCGCCAAGAGCGTCGGTGCTTACCTTTTCGTGGATATGGCGCACATCGCCGGTCTCGTGGCCGGTGGTGCGCATCCCTCACCGATGGAATACGCCGACTTCGTCACCACAACGACTCACAAATCCCTGCGTGGTCCGCGTGGCGGCATGATCCTCACCAACAACGAGGAACTCTTCAAAAAGATCCAAAGCCAGGTTTTCCCCGGCGTGCAGGGCGGCCCACTCATGCACGTGATCGCCGCGAAGGCCGTGTGCTTCGGCGAGTGCCTCAAGTCTGACTTCAAAGCCTACACGCAGCAGATCGTCAAAAATGCTCAGGCGCTTGCTTCAGCACTGATGCAACTCGGATACCGCATCACCAGCGGTGGCACGGACAACCACCTCATGCTCGTCGATCTGCGTCCGCAGGGACTGAACGGCAAAATCGCCAGCGAAACCCTCGACAAGGCAGCCATCACCGTGAACAAAAACGGCATTCCCTTCGACACTGAGAAAATCACCCTTGGCGGCGGCATTCGCATTGGTACACCTGCGGTGACGACCCGCGGTATGAAGGAATCTGAGATGGCTCAAATCGCCACATGGATCGATCGTGCGCTCAAGAACCGCGAAAATGACACAGTTCTCGCCGAGATCCGCAAGCAAGTCAGCGAAACAAACCAACGTTTCCCACTGCCTTGATTGTCAGGCGAGGACTCTTTAGACACCGCTTAACACAACAAAGCCCTGGAGAGCGATCTCCCGGGCTTTTTGGATTCAACACGAGTGTTGTGAAATCAGGCGAGAGCTTCGAGCCGCTTGGTGAGAGCATCCTTGGATTGCACACCCACGACCGTTTCCTTGGCGACACCATTTTTGAAGAAAACGAGCATCGGAATGGAGCGCACACCGAACTTCGCTGCAAGGTTTGGAGCCTCGTCGACATTCACTTTGCCGATGACTACCTTGCCGGCCTGCTCCTTCGCCAAGTCGTCCAAGATCGGGCCAAGCATGCGGCAGGGGCCGCACCAAGGAGCCCAGAAGTCCACGATAACGGGGACAGATGCGAGGGAGATTTCGGAGTCAAAATTTGCTTCGGTGAGGGTGAGCACTGCTTCGCTGGCCATGAGGATGTGAGGTGTATGTTAAGGCTGCACGCTGGCACCTGCCGGTTGTGAATCAACGAAAGTTTTCACCAACCTTCCTTGAAGAGCATCGAAATGGTTGCACCCGCTCCCTGCCCCGGCCATTTGAAGGTTCTTCATGGCCAAAATCCGCATCCAAAACGCAGGCAGGATCATCGCATGGCTCATGCGTTGCATCGGCGCCACGCTGTGCTGGGAGATCCGTGATGAGGCTGGTGTTTTCAATACCTCCCGCCGTGGCTGGATCTGGGCTTTCTGGCACAATCGTATGTTTCTGATCCCATGGCTGCATCACGAATGGTTTGGCCATGTGCGTGGAACCATCCTCACCAGCCCCAGCGGAGACGGCCAAATCATCGCCGACGTGTGTGAATCCTTCGGTATCGAGGCGGAACGAGGCTCCAGTTCTAAGCCCGAGAAAGGCATGAGCGCTCTCATCGCCCTCGCTGCAAGGGCTCGGGAAGGATACGAAATCGGGATCACACCGGATGGCCCCCGCGGCCCCCTGCATCGCGTGCAGCCCGGCATCGTGAAACTAGCCCAGCTCACCGGAGTGCCCATCATCCCGGTGCACCTCAATTACAGCCGCTGCGTCCGTTTCGACACCTGGGACCAGTTTCTCCTGCCGCTGCCCTTTGCAAAGGTCACCATCACCTTCGGCAAACCGCATCAGGTGCCGCGTCGCATGTCCGATGAGGAGTTCGAGCAGCGTCGTTTAGCCCTCGAAAACGAGATGCGGGAAGCCGTGAGTTCCTCGTAACGCTCAACGCCCCGCCATCGAGCTATCTGGAAGTTGGAAGGCATTCTCGATGATGTTCACCTGCGGCAACTCGCCGGGGATGAGCGTGATCTCCGCAATGTCGAAGCGGAACGGCACCGGACGAACATCGACCTCGCGCAGCCAGTCCTGTGCGCCACGAATGATAAGACGCTGCTTATCCGGGCCCACATTGTCCGCCGGACGACCGAAGGCCCGACTTGTGCGTGTTTTCACCTCCACAAAGGTCAGCGAGCCACGATGCCGCGCGACGATGTCCACCTCGCCACGGCTCACGCCACGAAAATTGCGACGGAAAATGATGCGACCGCTTTGCCGCAACCAACGCGCGGCGATCCACTCGCCCATCACACCGACCTCCGCCGTCGAAAGATTGCGCCCGATCATCACGCGATGAAACCGCCGTTGCGGCCACGCCCGCAGCCAGATGCCCGCCAGCCTCACCCAAGGATGCCCGGTAAACCACCGCCGCAGCCAGCGTAGTCGTGCTGGAAGTCTCGCTCTCATCTCAGATCGAGCTCCAACTGCGCCACCGGAGCAAAACTGCGGCGATGCTGTGGGCAGGGTCCATGTTGTTTCAAGGCCGCGAGGTGTTTCGGTGTCGGGTAGCCTTTGTGAATCTCAAAACCATACTGCGGATACTCGTCCGCCAGTCGCAGCATGATGCGGTCACGCGTCACCTTGGCGATGATGCTCGCCGCCGCGATGCTGAAGCTCAGGCTGTCTCCCTTCACGAGAGCCACCTGATGCAGCGGATAATTCTTCACCGGCTTTCCATCGATCAAAACGGCATCGGGACGAGGATTGAGTGCCAGCGCCGAGCGTCGCATGCCTTCCCAAGTAGCTTGCAGGATGTTGATGCGATCGATCTCGGCTGGTTCGATCACGCAGCAATGCCAGCGGATACTCGCATCACCGGTGATCTCGTCATAAAGCCTCTCGCGCTTCTTTTCCGTGAGCTGCTTTGAATCATTCAACACCTCATGCGTGAAGTCCTCCGGCAGCACCACCGCCGCCACCGTCACCGGGCCCGCCAGCGGCCCACGGCCCGCCTCATCCACACCCGCGATCACCCGAAAGCCCTCGCGGCGCAGTTGGTTCTCGTGGTCGAGCGTGGGCATAGGGTTCTTTTCTTGCGTGAGTGTGAGGCCTTGTTTAAAACACTTTCATGGGAAAACTCCAAGATAAAGTCGCCGTCGTTACCGGTGCCGGACGCGGCATCGGCAAAGCCATCGCTGAAGCCTTCGCTTCTGAAGGGGCCAAAGTGGCCGTCGTCAGCCGCACACAGGCCAATTCAGAGGCTACCGCCGATGCCATCAACGCCACTCATCCCGGTGCCGCGAAGGGCTACTCCCTTGACGTGGCCGATGCTGCGGCCTGTGCCGAGGTCGGAAAGCAGATCCTCGCTGATTTGGACCATGTGGACATTCTTGTGAACAATGCCGGCGTCACGAAGGACGGCCTGCTCCTGCGCATGAGCGAGGAAGACTGGGATGTGGTGCTCGACACAAACCTGAAAGGTGCCTTCAACAT